>Ga0070698_100000347_pt1 | contig 47859 bp, 54 predicted proteins | sample KBSK1502metaG_FD_65477 | JGI IMG/M metagenome (GOLD analysis project Ga0070698, IMG submission 65477) | Corn, switchgrass and miscanthus rhizosphere microbial communities from Kellogg Biological Station, Michigan, USA - KBS K1-50-2 metaG | ecosystem: Host-associated > Plants > Roots >...
CATCAACGCGTCGGTCAAGGCGGCGCGCTTCATTCGCTTCTGCGACGCGTTCGGGATCCCGATCCTCTCCTTCGTCGACGTGCCCGGCTACCTGCCCGGCCGCGACCAGGAGCACGGCGGGATCATCCGGCACGGGGCCAAGCTGCTCTACGCATATGCGGAGGCGACGGTGCCGAAGCTGGCGGTGATCACACGCAAGAACTACGGCGGCGCGTACACGGTGATGTCACCCAAGCAGATGGGCGCCGACCTGAACCTGGCGTGGCCGACGGCCGAGATCGCGGTGATGGGGCCGGAGGCGGCGGTGAACATCATCTACAAGCGCGACCTGGCGGCGGCGCCGGACCCTGCGGCGCGGCGCAAGGAGCTCGTCGCGGAGTACACGGCGCGCTTCGCCAACCCGTACGTGGCCGCCGAGCGCGGGTACATCGACGACGTCATCGAGCCCAGCCAGACGAGGCGCGAGCTCGTGCGGGGGCTGCAGCTGTGCCTGCGGAAGACCGTCGAGCGGCCGCCGCGCAAGCACGGCAACATCCCCCTTTAGCCCCCGCCGCCGCCGGATGTCCGATAGTCGCGACTATCAGCCCTTTTCGGCCGGGAAGGTGGCTGATATTCCGGACTATCGGCCACTGTGAGGAGCAGCCGACTTCATCGCCTCCGCCTTCCGGCAGTACTCGTCGACCGTGACGATGAACTCCGCGTGCGACCACGTCAGCGGCGAGACCGACAGCGGTCCGCCCGTGTGAGGGTCGAGCTGCTCCGACAGCAGCCCGCCGGGCATCTGATGCGCCACCGCCCAGTCGACGTACCTCCGCGCAGGTTCTAGGTCGGCCGGCGTCTTCGCAGTCGCGATGTACCACTGCGCCAGCCACATCGTGCACATGAACCACGGATTGCCCGGCACGAGCTGCGTCTCGGTCTCGACGCGGAAGTAGTGGTCGTCCATGTAGCGGGCGATGCCGCCCGCGTCCCCTTTGTTGAGCAGCTGCTCGGCGATCGCCTGCACGGTGTCGACTATGCGAGCGTCGTCGAGCGGGTACATGCCGAACCGCCACAAGCCGTGGAGCGCACTGTCGAGCACCGTGTCGACCGTGATCGATTCGTCGTCCTCGACGGTGATGCGCCGCGGGAAGCGTCCGAGCTCGGCGCTGTACAGGTGCGTGTCGGCGGCCTCCCGCAGCCGCTCGACCGCGTCGCGGTAGCGCACGCACGCGCCCTGGTCGCCGAACAGGTCGGCGAAGCTGCGCGCAGCGTCGAGCCCGCCCCAGACGGCGCCGACCGTGAAGGCGTGTACGCCCCACCTCTCCTCCCACAGGTCCCACGAAGGTAAGGGCAGGCCGTTGCGCTGGTCGACGTAGCTGACCATCCAGTCCGCCGCCGGCACGATGAGCGTCGAGTACAGGTCGACCACGAAGTCGAGGTTGCGGTGCAGGCGATAGTGCTGCCACAACGACCACAGGACCAGGCCCGTCTCGTCTTCCTGGATCGGCAGGGTGCGCTCGCCGTGCGAGTCTACCCACGGCAACCACGAGCTCCCAGGCTGGCCATAGGCGGTGTATTTGTGCAGGAAGAATCCTTCCTCGACCAGCGAGTTCTGGCAGAAAGTGAAGAACTCGCGCGTCGTGTCCTCGTGGCCGGCGCGGTCGAGTGCGTTCGCCACCAGCGCGCCATCCCGCGGCCACGCGTAGGCATATGTGTCGCGGGCGAACTTCGTGATGTCGAAGTCCGTCGAGGCGATGATCGCTCCGCGGTTGTCGACGTGAGTGCGCGCCGTCAGCACGCTTCGCCGATACAGGCCGGCCGCCTCCTGATCGAGGACATCGTCAATGTGGCGGTGGTCCTTCTCGCACCACACCTGCCAGTACGTCCGCGTCCGCGCGCGGTAGGTGTCGGGGCCCTTGGCCACGATGAGGTCCTGGCCGAACGTCGAAACCTCGCTGAAGCGAGTGCCCATCGTCAGCCAGTGAGTGAGGCTCCGCGACGTGCCGGCTGCCAGCGGCCCCATCTCGAAGCCGATGGTGCAGTCCACCGAGCCCTGCTCGATCGGGTTCTTGCCGAGGATGCCGTCCTCTGCGTCCACCCAGGTCCCCTCGAACCCATTGCCCTTCTTGCCGGTCGCCCACGTGCTGATCCCGTAGTCGCCCGTCGCCTGGCCGCCCATCAAGAAGTAGCGGTTGGCCTTGTAAGCGATCAGGCCGCGGTGGCGCGGGTCGTACAGCACCGTGTTGCCGATGTCCGAGCCTTCGATGAACCAGTCGTAATGAAAGAAGACGCGACCCGTGTTGAAGCCTCCGGACGAGGTGACCCGCAGGTTGCGGATCAACCAGTTGCGTGCGAGGTCGATGTAGTCCTCGAACTCCACCGTGATGCCAAGCTGGGGATGCGTCAGTGAGACGTCCGTGACGAGCGAGTCCAGCGCGTAACCGAGCCTGCGCTGCCATCCGCCGTCTTCGAGCCACGCGAACTTGCCGTCAATGAAGAAGCCGCAGTGGCAGGCATTGCCCATCGTCTGGTTGGCCTCGCCGACACGGGGGAAGTAGATGTCGCGCACGGAGTAGGTCGCGTCGAAGCCAATCAGCGCGTTGCCGTTCCCGATGACGAGGCTCCTGGGCACGTCGGGCCGAAATTGTAGGATTGCCGCTCGATGCCGGCGGTCAAGATCATCACTTCGCGTAAGAGGCGGCGCACGGTAGCGGCGCGCATGCGCTCCGGCGTGCTGGAGCTGCTGGTGCCGGCGAGCATGCCGCTTGTCGAGCGCGAACACTGGGCGGAGGTCATGTCGCGCAGGCTCGAGCGGCGGGCCGCGCGCTCGCGGCCGACCGACGAGCGTCTGGAGGAGCGCGCGCGAAAGCTCAACGAGCGGCACTTCGACGGCCTCCTGCGCTGGCGGTCCATCGGCTTTGCCGAGATGGAGAGGCAGTGGGGCAGCTGCACCTTCACCGACGGCGCGATCCGCATCGCGCGCCGCGCGGCCTCGCTCCCGGACTGGGTGCTCGACCACCTGCTGGTGCACGAGCTCGCGCACCTGGTGCACAGCAACCACGGCCCCGAGTTCCACGAGCTGGAGAACCGCTACCCGCTCACGGAGCGGGCGAAGGGCTACCTGCTGGCCCTGGACTCCGTGGCGTGGCGAGGCGGAGAGGAGCTGTAGGCCGGATTCACGGCGGCCGTCCCTCAACATCCGGATAGTCCGGCCTATCCGGCACTGTGCTCTCCCCCGAAAAGTTCGGTTAGTCCGGACTATCCGGCACTTCCGCGCTGCTTGCCGCTTACGGCGTCAGGACGATCTTCGTCGCCTGGCGCGCGTCGAAGATTCGGTAGGCCTCCTCGGCGTCGGCCAGCTTCATGCGGTGGCTGATGATCTTCTCCGGCTGCAGCCTCCCCGCCTCGATCAGGTCCAGCAGCGGCCGCATGTACTTCTGCACGTTGCACCACCCGGCGCGAAAGCTCAACGACTTCAGCCATATGCGCATGTACGGGAAGTCGCCCTGCACCGCGCTGGGGACGCCGACCATCGAGATCGTGCCGCCACCGCGCACGACATGGATGGCGGTGTCCACCGCGGATAGCAGTCCCACGCACTCGATGCTCGAGTCGGCGCCGATGCCGCCCGTGGCCTTCTCGATGGCCTGAACCGGATGTGTTTCCTTCGCGTTGATCGGCGTGCCACCGAGCTCCTGCGCCACCTCGAGCCGGGAGTCGACCATGTCAATGACGTAAGTCCGCGCCGGTCCGAAGAGCTGCGCGCACATGGTGGCCATGAGGCCGACCGGCCCCGCGCCCACCACGGCCACGACGTCTCCCGGCTTGATCTCCGCGCGCTCAGCCCCGAAAAAACCCGTGGCCAGGATGTCGCCGACGAAGATCGCCTGCTCATCCGTCATGCCGTCGGGAATCTTCTCCATCGTGTTGTCCGCGTTCGGCACGACGACAAACTCGGCCTGGCCGCCGCCCAGTCCCCCGAAGTACTCGCCGTGCCCAAACGTTCCCTTGTCGACACACTGGTTGAACCAGCCCTTGCGGCACAGCGCGCAGTGGCCGCACGCGGTGAAGAAGCTCGACACCACGCGGTCACCAGGACGAAAGCGCAGGACCTCCGGACCGACATCCTCCACCACGCCGACGAACTCGTGGCCAAGGACCGCGCCCTGGTTCATCGGCGTGTGGCCGTGCAGGATGTGCAGGTCGGACCCGCATACGGCGCCGAGCGTCACCCTGACCAGCACGTCTCGGGAGCCCTTGACGCCTGGTTTCGGCACGTCGACGACCTTGACGTCGCCTTCCCCTTGATACGTCAGCGCCCTCATGTGAGGCCGATGATAGGTCGGTGCGGCTCAAGGGCGCGGTCGTCGTGGTCACGGGCGCGTCGAGCGGCATCGGCGCGGCCACGGCGGTGGCGTTCGCGCGGCGCGGCGCGCGGCTGGAGCTGGGGGCTCGCCGGCTGCAGAGACTCGAGCAGGTTGCCGACAGGTGTCGCAAGGCAGGCGCGGGCGACGTACACGTCCGGCAGGTCGACGTCGGCTCGCGCGCCGCGGCGCGAGCGTTCATCGCGGCGGCCATCCGCGACCACGAACGCCTGGACGTCCTGGTCAACAACGCGGGGGTCGGCTGGCTGGGCCGCGCGGAGGAGATGCCCGAGGAGAAGGTCGACGAGCTGATCGCCACCAACTTGAAGGGCGTGATCAACGCGACCCAGTCGGCGCTGCCCTGGATGCTGGAACGCCGCCGGGGCGTGATCATCAACGTGTCGTCGGTCGTCGGCTTCCGAGCTTCGCCCTACTCGGCCGTCTACTCGGCGACCAAGCACGGCGTGGTCGGTTTCTCCCACGCGCTGCGCGGCGAGCTGTCGGGAACCGGCGTCAAGGTCTGCGTCGTCTACCCGACGAGCACGACCGGCACGGAATTCTTCAAGCCACCGGACGCGCCGGCAGGTCCGGAGTACCCCGCCTGGTGGGTGGCGAACCTGATCGTGCGCACCGCTCGCTGGCCGCGCCGCGACGCGATGGTGTTCCCGCTGCGGCTCGCGCAGGTGGCGGAGCCCCTATTCGGCGGCATGATGGACCACGCGATCGGCGAGATCCGGCGGCGCAACCTCCACGACTGATCTCCGGGCGCTTGCCGCTGCACAGTGTGCCTGGGCTCTAGCGGTGCCAGGCCTCCAGCAGCTTCTGCAGCTGCTGCGCGTTCTTCACCGAATAGTTGGAGTAGTTGTTGTTCATCAGCGCATGAACGCGGCCGGCCGAGCGCTCCATCTCCTTGATGCGCGGCACCCATTCCGACAGCTCCTGGTCGGTGTACTCGTAGCGAAACCGAACGTTGGGTGGCGCGCCCTTCAAATCCCACGTCTGGTGGTTGCGTCCGTGAAAGCGGACCACGGCCAGCTTCGACGACGTCGTGTCGAACACAGGCGGCATGCTCGTCCGGTGGCCTTCCGGCACGTCGACGGCGACGTACGGGATGTCCCGGCTGCGCAGAAAGGCCATGGTCCCGTCGCGATGGCTGGCGTCCAGCCATTGCGGCGTGCGGAACTCGACCGCGACCTGGAATCCGAACATCCTCTCCTGGCATTGCTCGATGTACGCCAGCGAGCGTGATGACGGCATGAACCAGGGTGGGAACTGGAGAAACACCGCGGCGAGCTTGCCCGCCGCCCGCAGCGGCTCGAGGGCAGTCCGAAATCGCTCCCACAGCTCGTCGACGAGCTCGTCCGGCAGGGCCTCGACGTAGATGTTCTTGTCTTTGAGGTTGGCCGGCAGCTGCTCGCGAATGTCGGGCGGGAGATTCGCCGGACGGGTCGGGTGGTTCGTGAAGAGCGAGAACGACTTGACGTCGAAGGTGAAGTCGGCCGGCGTGTCGGCCGCCCAGCTTTCAAGGGTCTCTGGCTTCGGGATGCCGTAATAGGTCGAATCGACCTCGACCAGCGGAAACTGGCTGGCGTAGAAGCGCAGCCGGTCGCCGGAAGTCTTGACCGATAGCGGGTAGAAGAGCTTCGAGTCGATCAGCGACTTGTCGACCCAGCCGGCGATGCCGCAGAGGACACCCATCGGGGCTATGATCCCGCGGCAGTTGGGCCGCTACATCCAGTACTGGTACACCTACCGCACCACGGTCGCGGTCGTGATCGCTCTCCTCCTGACCGGCGCGATGTTCTGGCTCTACACGCAGCAGCTGACCTGCGACGCACACCAGCCAGGCTGTGTCGTCAACGTTTCCGTCCACCCGGAAGACCGCTTCGCCCCGCAGTACGACCCCGGCAAGCCACAGGACAGCGTGCTCATCGTCGGCATCGACGACGCGACCGCGAAGGCGATCGGCCAGTATCCGCTTTCGCGCGAGAAGTACGCGTTGGCCCTGGTGAACCTGGAGCGGGCGGGCGCGCAGGTGGTGGGGTTCGACATCGGTTTCAGCGACCCGCGGGATTCGACCACCGACGCGCTCTTCGCCCAGGCGCTCGCCAGATCGAGCGTGCCGGTCATCCTCGCTTATGGCGCCGGCGCGACCAGCGTCGAGAGCGGCCAGGTCGTGCAGAAGGGAGTCGACCAGATCCCGCTCAAGGAGCTGTGGTGCGCCGACAAGGGGGCAAGCCAGAACACGGCGTGCGCGCACCCATACCCGAACGTGTCCCTTGCCTCCACGGACCTATCCCTCGACCGGGACGGCGTGGTGCGCCGCATCCCTCTCAGGGTGCAGCCCGCATGCTTCGTCAACGCCGCGTGCAGCACCCCCACCATCGAGAGCTTCGGGCTGGCGGCCTACCAGTCGTTCGAGCAATCCGGCCAGGGCACGATCAACTTCGGCGTCGCCGGTGGCACAGCGCGCTTCGGAGACGCCTGGAGCGTCCCGGTCGACGGCACCGGCTCGATCCCCATCAACTTCTCCGGCCCGCCGGGCAACTTCAAGGCCTACGGCCACTACCTCGGCTTCAGCGACGTCTACAACGGCAGCTTCAACGCCGACCAGGTGAAAGGCAAGATCGTGCTGATCGGCGCCTACAACCTGACCGGCGTCAACGACGAGCAGCTGGTGCCGACGAGCTTCGGCGCCAACCAGACGCTGCCCATGCCGGGCGTCGAGATCCACGCCAACGTGGTCCAGATGCTGCTCAACGCCGTCCCGTCACCGCTGGCGCCGTCCAGGTTCCTGACCGCCGAACCGCCGTTGGCGCTGCTGCTGTTGATCCTCGTCCTGAGCCTCGCCACCGCCGTCGGCGTGGCGCGCGTGACGGTGCTGTGGGGCCTCATCGGCACCGCGGTCGCTCTTGTGCTCTTCACGCTCGGGATGTCCGCCCTGTCGGCTTTCAAGAACTGGGTGCCCGACCTGTTCCATCCGTGGCTTGCCATCGCTCTCACGTACTCCGGGGTGACGGCGTATCGCTTCCTGTACGAGAACCGTGAGAAGCGCAAGGTGACCGCGCTGTTCGGCACGTACCTGAAACCCGAGATCGTCGCCGAGCTCGCCAAGACGCGAGGCGGCGTAGACGACATCCTCCGAGGCGGCGAGCGCCGCGACATGACGGTGATGTTCGTCGACATCCGCGGATTCACCTCGATGTCGGAGTCGATGGCCGCTAGCGATGTCACCGAGGTGGTGCAGATGTATCTCGACCACCTCAGCGCGATCATCTTCGACTGGGACGGCACCATCGACAAGTACGTCGGCGACGAGATCATGGCCTTCTGGAATGCGCCGCGACGGCAGGAGAACCACGCGCTGCTCGCCCTGCGCTGCGCGTACGACCTCGTCAATCGCGGGCCAGAGCTGCAGCAGAGGCTGCTCGCGAAAGGGCTGCCGCCGATTCGCTGGGGCATCGGCATCAACACTGGCCCGGCGGTGGTCGGCAACATGGGCTCGCGCAGCCGCCTGCAGTACACGGCGCTCGGGGACACGGTCAACACCGCCGCGCGCTTCTGTTCGCATGCGCCCGCGTTCCAGGTCCTTATCGGCCAGGCGACTTACGACATGTGCAGCGACTACATCGCCGTCGACCTGGTCCCCGGCGTGCAGCTGAAAGGCAAGTCGGCGGAAAAGTTCCGGATCTACGAGCTGACCGCCATCCGCGAGCGCCCCGACGCGCCGTGGGTTCAGTTCCCGACCCGGCTGGCAGCGGAGGCGCACCAGACGTTCACCACCCAGTACACGCAGCAGACCGTCCTGGCGGCGAGCGAGACCGGATCGAGGGACCTGCTCATCGGCGAGGAGGCGCAAGAGCTGCTCGCCCGCGAGGCGGCAGCGGTCGGCCAACTAGCGGACGAGGTTCGCGACCAACACCCCCACCGCTGACGTCAACACGACGAGCACGCCGAACACGCTCAGGCAACCCACCGACTGCTTGGCCGCGGGCTTGACGGGCGGCAGCGGGTTGTAGGAGGCACGCACCGAACCCGCGGTGGCCGTGCCGGAGATCGCGATCCCGATCGGAGTCGTCGGGATGGGATTCGGCGGCGTCGCCGTCGGCACCATGCGCGTGAGGTCCGCGCCGGGCTCCAGGCTCTTCTGCCATCCCGGACACATCAGGTCCGCGACTCGGATCATCGCTGCGTCGAATTCGTGACCGGTCTGGAAGCGGTCCTCGGGCCGTTTGGCCAGGGACTTGAGGATGATCTGCTCGAGCTCAGGGTTGAGTCCCGGCTGAAAGACAGATGGCGGCTTGGGCGGCGCCTGGACGTGCTTGGCCATCAACGTGAACGGCCCATCGGCCTCGCCGGCCGTGAACGGCGGCTGTCCCGTGACCAGCTCGTAGAACATGATCCCCGCCGAGTAGAGGTCGCTCCGGCCGTCGACCTTGCTCGACGCCACCTGTTCGGGCGACATGTACTGCGGCGTGCCGACGGTGGTGCCGGTTTTGGTCGCGGTGCCGCCGACGGCCATGTCGTCCATCAGGCGCGCGATGCCGAAGTCGGCCACCTTGACCATGCCCTCGTCGGCGATGAGCACGTTCTCGGGCTTCATGTCCCGATGCACTACCGCGTGCCGGTGCGCGTAGTCGAGCGCCTGCAGCACGCCGTGCATGACCGCGAACACCTGCGGTGGCGGGATCGGCTTGCCTTCGTTCATCCAGCCGCGCAGCGACCGTCCGCGGACGAACTCGAGCACAAGGTAGTTGGTGTCGCCCAGCAGCTCCATGTCGTGGACCTGGACCAGGTTCGGGTGGCTCGTCCGCGCCATGACCTGCGCCTCCTGGAGGAAGCGCTTCAGGCTGACGGGGTCGGCTGACTGGATGAGTTCTTTGATCGCCACCTCGCGGCCCAGTCCTGGCTGCTCGGCCAGGTACACGGCGCCCATGCCGCCGCGACCCAGCTCACGCTTGACGCGGTACTTGCCGATGTAGTGCTCGCCCGGGACCTTGGGCGGCGTGGTGATGTTGGCCACCGACGGTGGCGGCGTCGTTGGCGGCGGTACGGGAATGAGACGCATGGTGGCCGCGATGTCGGCGGGTGATTGTTCGGGCGGCTCCGCCGGGTCGACAGATGGAGCCCAGGGCGGAACCGGTGGATTTGACGCGGAATTTGGCGGCGGCTGCGAATCCGGCATCTCCTCGCGAGCCTAGCAGACTGATTTGGAGCCCCATCGGGTATGGCGTTTTGCCGCCCCTCCGCCGATAATCGGCCCGCACAGGCCAGCCAACAGGAGGAGATTGATCGATGTCTGATATGCCCCCGCCGCCGCCGAGCCAGCCCGGTCAGCCACCGATGGGCGGCTCCTCGAGTGCGGCCGGATCCAACAAGAACCTGTACACGATTCTTGCGTGGGCGCTGTTTCCACCGGTCGGGAGCCTCATCTTCCTTTTTGTCGGCAAGGACGACCCCGACGTCAAGCACAACGCGGCGGCGGCGACGGTCATCCACGGCGGCTTCCTCGTGGTCTACATCGTCCTCGTCATCCTTTCCGCCATCACGGTCGGGCTGTTGAGTCCGCTCGCATTCATCTGGTTCGTCATCTGGTTCATCGCGTGGGTCGTCGGCGCGATCCTCGCGTTCCAGGCCAACGGCGCGCGCGTGAGCTTCCCCGTGGTCGGCACCATGGCCGAGAAGTACGTGCCCATGGTGGAGGACTGGGCGAAGTAGGTTTTCCAGACCTGCGCTAAGAGGCCCCGCCTCGCGCGGGGCCTTTTCTATGCCTCTTCCTCGTCGCCCTCGAGCTGCTCGAGCGCCCGCTCGATGCCGGAACGCAGATCGTCGCGCTCTTCCCGCAACTGCGTCGCCTCAGCTCGAACGGACGCGAGCTGGTAGCGCAGCCGCTCGATCTCGTCCTGCATTTCTTTCACGCGTGGATCCGGCCCTCCGCCGCTGTTGCCGGCCGCATCCGCCAGATCGAGCTTCAGGCGCTCGACCTGCACCTTCAGCTCCCGGCGCTCGGCCAGGAGCTGCTGGACCAGCGAATCAGACGGCTTGGTCGGCTCTTTCGACATAGCGACACAGTCCGGGAGCGAACTCGCGCAGGCGAAGATGCTCCATCTCGCCTCGCAGGTAGCGCGCCTTCAAGGTCAGGCTGCGGATGCCTTTGGTGTTCTCGAACGGAAAGCGATAGAGCTTGCCTGAGTCGACGAGCAGGCAGACGGAAAGCTTCTCGCCGTCCTTCTCGAGCACGCGCTTGTAGCACGGCACCGTGCGGCGCGCGATCTCGATCGTCTTGAAACCGCCGACCTTGCCGAGGAGGACGTTGAAGGGGCTGCGCATGCCCCTGAATGCTAATTCAGGAGAGTGAGCTGCTCCGGTTCTGGCGGTGGCTTCAGGATCACACGACGGCGGTCGGAGACGCCGTGGTGCGAGCGCAGCCGAGCCACCTCGTGCATGGTCTTCTCGCCCAACGCCGGCGGCAGGTAAGCGCGCTCGAGGTATGCCTTCTCGTAACGAGGCACGAGCTCCGGCCAGTGGCGACTCAGCACCGTCATGAAGTGCTCGCGGGTGCCGTCCTTGAGGTGAAGCATGCCTGCCCACAGCCCGGTCGCGCCGGCGGCGCGCGCGGCCTTGACGACTTCTTCCAGCTGCTCCGGGCGGTCGGAGAGGCCGGGCAGGATGGGCGCCATGCCGACGCCGGCGTCGATGCCCGCGGCGACCAGCTTCTCGAGCGCGCGCAGGCGTTGCCGTGGGTGCGCGGTGCCGGGCTCGGTCTTGCGCCACACATCGTCGTCGAGGGTGGGAATGCTGAACGTGATGTGCACGTCGGCCCGCTTGGCCAGGTCGCTCAGCACGTCGATGTCGCGCACGATCATCGGTCCGCGCGTGATCATGGATGCGGGACTGGCGAAGTCGCGCAAAGCCTGCAAGCACTGCCGCGTCAGCCGGTAACGCCCCTCCGCCGGCTGATAGGGATCAGTCGCGGCGCCGATGACGACCGTTTCCTTGCGCCACGAACGTCGCGATAGCTCGCTTCGCAGAACTGCGGCCACGTTGACCTTGACGCGGACGGTGCGCCCGTACCGATCGTCGAACGGTCGGTCCGCGCGCAGCTCGAAGGCGCGCACGTAGCAGAAGGCGCACCTGTGCTCGCAGCCCGTGTACGGGTTGAGCGACCAGGCGAAACCCATGTTCTTGACCGGATTGAGCGCCGACTTGCACTCGATCTCCTCATACCGGACGTCCGCCAGCCTGGACTCGGGAGAGGCCACCCGTCCCATGATAGAACAAACGTTCGATCTTGCGGCGGGCTCGTGCCCTATCGCGCGAGCTTGATGTCCGAGCCGGGCGCCTCGCCGATGGGCCGGCCCTTCCGGAGCCTGCGCCCCGGCCGCGTGAGCGAGGAGGGACAGAAATCGTTGAGCACGCACTCCGGGCAGAGCGGCTGGCGCGCATCGCAGATGCGCCGCCCGTGCAGGATGAGCCGGAGCGACAGCCCCGTCCACTCCTCGGGCGGAATCATCGAGGTGACCTGGAACTCGATCTTGACCGGGTCCCTCGTCTGTACCAGCCCGATCCTGTTGGTCAGGCGGATGACGTGCGTGTCGACCGCAAATCCGGGCACGCCGAAGCCGGCGCCCAGGATGACGTTGGCTGTCTTGCGACCGATACCCGGGATCTTGACCATCTCTTCGATCGTCATCGGCACCTGGCCGCCGAACAGGTCGACGATCGCCCGCGCCGCCGCGATGATCCGTTTCGTCTTCAGTCGAAAGAACCCTGTGGGCTTGATCAGCTTCTCCACCTCGGCGGGGTCCGCCGCCGCGAGGTCAAGGGCTGTCGGATACCGCCGGAACAGCTCGGGCGTGACGAGGTTCACGGAACGATCCGTCGTCTGGGCGGAAAGGATCGTGGCGATGAGCAGCTGAAACGGGTTTTCGTGTGCGAGCTCGGTGACCGCCGTGTAGAGGTTGCGCAGGCGCTGGACCGTCAAGCCCACACGCGTGCGCGCGCCACGAGGAGGTTTCGGGACGTTCCAGTTCTTCGGTCTGGATGCTTTAGCTGCCAAGCAGCCTGCGCGCGACAGCCGCGATCTGGTTGCCGTCCGCCCGGCCCGCGAGTCGGGCCGTGGCGGCCTTCATCACCAGCCCGAAACCTTTGGGCCCGTCCGGCTTGACCTCGGCGATGACCGCGCGCACCTCCGCCTCGATCTCCTGCTCACTCATCGTCGGGGGCAAGAACTCGCGCAGCACGGCCAACTCCGCCTCTTCGCGCCTGGCTGAATCCTCGCGTCCAGCCTTGCGGTACAGGTCGATGGCCTCCTCGCGCCGCTTCACCTCTTTGCGCGCGATCCGGACGACCAGGTCGTCATCGATCCGTCCGCCGGCGGACCCTTCCTTGCTGGCGCGGACCAGCTCGCTCTTGAGCAGCGAAAGCGTGCCCAGGGCAACGTCGTCGCGCTTCCTGCGCGCGTCGATCATCTCGGTCTGGACGCGGTCGTAGAGGGCCACCATTGGCGATTGTCACACATGAGTCGATGCCCGCCGGGGAGCGGGTCACCGGGCCTCGGTGTCGTGGGCGCAGACGCCGTACCGATCCCCGATAATTCGCGCCTATGCTCCTGCTCGCCGGGCCCCTGGTCGCGATCATCGGCATCGTGGCGATCGTGTTCGTGATGCGCCACAAGTCGGTGGAGAAACGCTCCATGTACTCGGCGCGGCGGTCCCAGATCGAGCACAAGGTGCGCGCCGCAAGGCAGCGGACGTTGGCGCCGCACGGCCACGCCGAGAAGCCTGCTGAGCCACCACCAACGCCGGCCGGGGCGTCGCCGTTCGACCAGCCGAAGGTGCAGCCGACGGTCGCGTACCAGTCGCCCGCGTACGAGCCTCCGCCCATGGCGCCTCCTCACGCCCCGGCCGCACGTCCGGAACCGCCATCCTCACCGATGCCCTGGGATGTGCCCAGCGCGCCCGCTCCGGCCCAGGCGCCCGCCCCGGCCTCGACCGGCTGGGATTTTCCCCCCGCCACGACAGCGCCGCCGGAGCCCTTCTCACCGACGCCTGCACCCCCGGTCGAACCGTTCCGGCCCGCGCCCGGACCGATGCCGATGCCGCCCAGCGAACCGGTATGGACCCCCGCGCCGAAACCTGCGGAGCCGCTCGCGCCCGCGCCCACCATCGCCCCCGCCGCCGCGTCGACATCGGCGGGCGGATGGTCGGTCGTGAGCACGACCAAGGAATCGGCGGAGGCCGAGCCGGAGACCAAGAAGGGGTCGAAAAAGAGGAAGAAGGACGAGGCGCCAGGCTCCTCCTGGGAGCTGGCCTCCGGCGACGCCCCAGGCATGGAGACCGAGGAGCCCGAGCCGCAACGGCCGAGCGGCACGATGGTCGCCGTCGCGCAGTACGCCGTGCTGGTCGTCGGCCTGGTGATGGTCCTGATCGGTGTGCTGGTGATGGTCGCCAACTCGCACGTCACCTAGCTTCCCGGAGTAAAAACTCGGCCAGGTTGCGTCCTCCGTCTCGCATCACCGTGTTGGTGAGCAGGACCCTGTAGCCGAAAGCCTCGATCGCCCCGCGGAGGCCTGTGTCGCGCTCGTCGAGGACGAATGCGCTCGCCTCGGCGCGATACCGGCGGGCGACCTCGACGGGACTTGGCTCCAGCCCCATGGAGCGCATCATCGCCACGGTCGGTCCCTTCAAAGCTGCGCCGGCCACGATGGGCGTGATCACGACCGTCCGCTCTCGCGGGATCGCGTCCCGCGTGAGCTGCACGATGGGGTCGATCGAGATCAAAGGATTGGAGGGCCCGATGATCACCAGGTCCGCCTGCGCCAGGGCATCGACGACCTCGCTGGTTGCATGGACCGGTTCCGGAGTGGCGAACTTGATGCCGCGAAGGCGCGGCCCCAAGCGCTCGCGCACGAAGTATTCCTGGAACGAGAGCTCACCCACGTCAGTCGCGAAGCGCGTGCGCACGGTGCCATCGGTCATCGGCAGCACCCGGGCGGCCACGCCGAATCGCCGGCACAGCTCGAGCGACGTCTCGGTGAGCGTGCGGCCGTGCGCGAGCATCTGCGCGCGCACGAGGTGCGTCGCGAAATCGCGATCGCCGACCCGAAACCACGTGTCTTCTCGCACGAGCGCGAGCGCATCCAGGACCTCGAACGTGTCGTCTTTCACGCCATATCCCGCCTGCTCGTTGAAGACACCGGCCAGCCGGTAGATGACGGCGTCGAGGTCAGGGCAGACGAGCAGGCCCCAGAACTCGTCGTCGTCCGCGGTGTTGGCGATGACGGTCAGCTCGTTCGATGGAGCGACGGCCTGCAAGCCGGCGGCAAGGGCGGCGCCGCCCGTGCCGCCCGCCAGCACGACGGTCTTCAGCGGAACAGATCCTCGTCGCCGGGGCGGATCAGCTCCCGGCCGGAGCCGTGGCCCGACAGGTCGAGCCCCCGCACGACCACTGCCGGCGTGCGGTTCGTCTTCCCCATCACGAGGCCCGCGGCGGCCGCGATCTCGTCGGCGACCGCCAGCACGGTGGCGTGGAGCGGCTCGCCGTCATCGTCGCGCGTGCCGCGCAGGTCGACCAGCGCGGGCAAGCCGGCCACGCCGAGCGCCACATTGACGATGCCGAGCCGCCACGGCCGGCCGAACGTGTCCGAGACGATCACGCCCACGTCGACGTCCTGCAGCTCGCGCAGGCGAGACCGCAGCCGCTCGGCGCTCGCGTCAGGATCGATCGGCAGGAGCGCGAGCCTATCGTGCCCGCCCACGTTCGAGTGATCGACGCCGGCGTTGGCCGCGACGAAGCCATGACGCGTCTCGGTGATGAGCGTGCGCACAGAGCGCAAGACGCGGACGCTCTCATCGAGCGCGACCTGGACCATGCGCGGGTCTGGCCTGGCGACGAGCTGCGGCGCGATGCGCGAGGCCTCCTCGCTCGCCGCAACGTCCTTCAGGTCGACAAGCCGGCCTTCCGCCTTGGACACGACCTTCTGCGCCACAACCAGCACGTCGCGAGCCTGGAGATGCGCGTGGTCGGCGATCAGCGCGCCCAGGTCGTCCCCAGGCCGCACCTCTGGCAGCCCATCGACCGCGATCAGCTCGACGTGAATCACACCGCGCGGCGGAGGCGCGCCAGATCGGACGGCTCGTCGAGGTCGAGCGCCATGGCGTCGGAATGGTGGACGGCGAACTTGACGCCGCGACCTTCCGCGTCCTCACGAAACCTGGCCAGCGAGTCGTCCCCAAAGTGCAGCCCCAAGGCATCGGGCGGGGCGAGGTAGAGCGCGTTGGTGCCGCCGCGACCAATGGCGGGCACGGCCACCGCGACCGGCGGCTTCAGCCGCGCGACGCTGGCCAGCAGCGCTCGCACCGCTTCAGGCGTCACCAGCGGGAGATCGCTCGACAGCAGCAGCACCGCGCCGGCGCCGCCCTGCTCCGCGCGCTTGCGGCCGCGCTCCGCGGCGACGTTCTGGCCCTCCTCGCGCGGCTCGAGCAGCACGTCCGCACCCCATGACGCGGCCAGGTCCGCGACCTCGTCGCTCCCCGTCACCACCAGCACATGGCCGCCGGCCTTGGCGGCGTCAACCGCCAGGTGAGCGTTGCCGCGCGCGAGCTGCCGGCGCGACTTGGAGCCGAGGGCCGGACGCAGCCTCTCCTTGGCCGAGTCGAAATCCTTGATGAGCACGATGACCCACGTCTTCAATTCGAACCCCACCGCTCCCGGATTCGGGGCAGGATCTGCGCTCCGTAGAGCTCGATGAACCGCGACTGGCCCTCGCTGGGCGAGTGGAACACCAGGTGCGTGAAGCCAAGCTCGATGTACGGGCGGAGCTGCTCGATGTGCTCCTCCGGGTCGTCGGAGACGAGCCATCGCTTGTACGCGATGTCCTCCACGGTCGTGGCGAGCCGCTCCATCTCGCGCGGGTCGTCGATGCCGGCCTTCTGCTCCGCCGTGAGCGAAAGCGACGCCCAGATCTTCGTGTCCTCCATCGCGCGCTTGCGGTCCGTGTCGAAAGAAACCTTGACCTCGATCATCTTTTCGAGCTCGTTAGGGTCGCGGCCGGATTCCCTGGCGCCATCGCTGAACGAGGGGAGCAACTGCTCGGTGTACAGCTCCATTCCTTTGCCCGACGTGACGATGATGCCGTCGCCGGAACTTCCGGCGAACTTCGCGATCTGGGGACCGCCGGCAGCGATGTAGATCGGGATCGGCTCCGCGGGCCGGTCGAAGATCTTCGCATTGCGCGTCTTGTAGTACTGGCCCTCGAAGGTGACGAGGTCGTCGCTCCACAGCCGTCGCATCAGCTGCACGGCTTCACGCAGCCGCGCGAACCGCTCGCGGATGTCAGGCCACTGCACGCCAAGGGCGCCTTCATTCAGGTGCTCGCCGCTGCCGACGCCGAGGATCATGCGCCGCGGAAACAGGCAGCCGAGCGTGCCGAACGCCTGCGCCACGATCCCGGGGTGATAGCGAAATGTCGGCGTGAGGACCGACGTGCCCAGCAGGACGCGTGTGGTCCGCTCGCCCACCGCGCCTAGCCAGACCAACGCGAAAGGCGCATGGCCATCCGAAAATCGCCACGGCTGAAAGTGGTCGCTGACGAACACGGAGTCGAAGCCGTTGGCTTCCGCGGCGACGGCGAAGTCGAGGAGCTCGCGCGGTCCGAACTGCTCGGCCGAGGCTTTGTAGCCGAGCCGGAGAGGCGCCGTCACGAGCGGCGAACGTAGCGCTTCCAGCTGAACGCGACGCCGGTTATCGCCGCCGCCACCAACACGAAGATGAGCGCGATGAGGCTGCGGCCGTCGAAGTTCGCGATGCCCGTCGCGGTCAGCAGTACGACGATACCGACGCCGAGCAGCATCATCACGACGAGCACGACGGCACGGTGGCGCTGGCGTGGCATCGGTCTCGGGTTAGCTTAACGGCGATGGAGGAGTCGAAATTTCTGCGCCTCGGCTCGGTCCCCTCGACTCAAGACGTGGCCCGCGACCTGCCTGTCGGGTCCATCGTCGTGGCCGATCACCAGTCGTCCGGACGCGGCACGCACGGGCGTAGGTGGGAGGCGCCGCCGGGGACGGCGCTGCTGGCTTCGTTCGTCCTGGCCCCGAGCCCCGTGCTGAGCCTTGTCGTCGGGGTTGCGGCGGCCGAGGCATGCGGACCTCCGGTGCGTTTGAAGTGGCCGAACGACCTGCTGCTCGACGGGCGCAAGCTCGGCGGCATTCTGGTCGAGGCCACGCCGGTCAAGGCTGTGGCAGGCATCGGCATCAATCTCACATGGGCGCCTGACGGCGCCGCGCGCCTCGACCGGCCGCGAGACGAGGTCTTGGCGAGCCTGCGCGCAGAGATCGAACGGTGGACGGCGGCGCCAACCGACGTGGTCCTCATCCGGTGGCACGAGCTCTCGGCGACGCTCGGGCGCCGGGTGCGCATCGAGGTGTCCGGTCAGGTGACCGAAGGCATCGCGCAGGACATCGGTCCGCGCGGCGAGCTGATCGTCGACGGCGTGCCGTTCGTGGCCGGGACCGTCACCCATCTATGAGGGCGGCGATGCGAGGCAGCACCTCGCCCGATCGCCCGTAGATCACGACGTTGGCGAAGCGGTCGAACGGAGTGGGGTCCGCGTTGACGACGATCATCCGCGCGCCGGCCCGCAGAGCGGCGAGCGGCACGTCCGCCGCCGGGTAGACGACCAGCGACGACCCGACGACGAGCACGACGTCGGTCCTCCCGGCCAGGGTGAACGCCTCCTCGACCGCGGCGACTGGCATCGCCTCACCGAACAGCACGACCGTAGGCTTGAGAAAGATGCTGCCGCAGCTCTGGCAGCGAGGTGGCATCTCTGCCTCGAGCCGCACCTGCACGTCCGCGCGTGGCTCGCGCCGGCCGCACGTCATGCATTCGACGGTCCGGCCAGACCCGTGCAGCTCGATCACGTGCCGGCTGCCCGCGACCTGATGCAGGCCGTCGGTGTTCTGCGTGACGATCGCGACGAGGTGGCCGGCCGCCTCCATGTCCGCGAGCGCGTTGTGGCCGGGATTGGGCTTCGCGGCCAGCGCCAGGCTGCCTCGCTCTCTGGAGACGCGCCAATAGGACGCCGGGTCGGCCATGAAACTGTCGATGGACGAGACCTTGACCGGGTCGTACTTGGTCCACACACCGCCTTCGCCGCGAAATGTGGGGATGCCGCTTTCCGCAGAGACGCCGGCGCCCGTCATGGCGAGGCCGTGCCTCGCCGACCGCAGCAGCTCCGCCGCGCGCTCGATAGGGTCCCTCACGCGAGCACTGATTGAACTTGCCCGGCGGCGAATGTCGGGCAGCTGAGCTCGGTTTGACTTAGGGGTATGACGACCCGATCGCGAACCATGTGGGCGGTATGGTAGGCACGGTGACCGTCACCCCATCCCGCCGCATGGTCTTTCTTTACGTGGCGGCGGGCGCCGTCTTCGCCACCATCGCCGCGCGCGGCGTGACGGTCCCCCTGTACGCGCACGACCTGGGCGCAACGCGGTTCGAGGTGGGCGCGCTCTTCTCGGTCGCCACGCTGGCCGCGGCGCTGCTGTCGCTGCCCGCCGGCGTGCTGGTCGACCGCTTCGGGGCGCGCAACCTCCTGATGGCGTCGCTGGTCGCGACGGCGCTCTCCCAGCTGGCCACCGCATTCACGACCACCGTCCCGCCCCTGTTCTTGTGGCAGATCGTCGGCGGTCTGGCGGCAGGCACCCAGCAATCGGCGCTGTTCAGCGCGGTGACGGAGTCGGTGTCGCGCGGCCGGCTCGGGCGCGCCATGGGTTGGGTGACGCTGTCGATGCAGATCGGCTTCACGGTCGGGCCCGCGCTGGCTGGAATCCTCCTCAAATGGATCGACTTGCGCGCGGACATCGCCGTCACGACCGTCATCCTCGCGCTCACGATTCCCGGCGCCATCGCGGCCAGCCAGACGCGGCAGAACATCGGACGTGGCCTGACGGTGCTCGGCCCGCTGCGCGCCCTGGCGAGTCAGGCCGCGTTCGTGCCCGTCACCGTGGGGCTTATCGCGATGACCCTGACGTGGGGCACGTTCGGCGCGTTCGTGCCGATCTTCGCGCGCGAGTCCCTGGGACTGCCCAGCTTCCAGGTCGGGCTGCTGCTCGCGCTGCAGGCGATCTTCAACGCGAGCTCGCGGCCCGTGGCTGGGCGTCTGGTCGACCGCGCGCGCCAGCGCTGGCCGATCGTCTTCGTCGGCGTCGTCGTCTGGTCGGTGGCCACGGTCGTCGTCGGTCATCTGACCGGGTTCCTGGTGCCCGCGATCGTGATCGCCCTCGGCACCCCGTTCATCGCCACCGCCTTCGTCGCGGCCGGCGTGGTCTTCGGCGACCTGTCCAGCGCCTCGACGCGAGGGGTCACGATGGGCATCTACGGGACGGTGCTCTTCTTCGGGCTGGCCGCCGGACCCCTAGTGTTTGGTCCGATCGTGCAGGGCTACGGCTACGCGGCCGGCTTCACCTCGTGCGCTGTGGTGGCCGTGCTGATGGTGTCGGTGATGGCCGTGATGCAGGGCCAGCCAGCGCGGCGGCGTACATCGCAAGCACCTCTCGGTGACTCGGAAACGCCATCGGCGGTATCTCGCCAGGCCTGAACGCCGCGACCTCCAGCATCTCCGGCCCTGCGCTGACCGACTCACCATCGATCACCCGCCCGCGATAGGCGACCCCGATGATGCTGGGCGCGGTGGTCTTGGCGACGTGGTACAGACCGAGCAGCTCCGTCAGCTCAACCTCGGCGCTGATCTCCTCGCGGCATTCGCGAACCGCTGCGGTGGCGGGGTCCTCGTCGTCGTTGACGAACCCGCCGGGGAGGCACCACTCGCCGTAGCCGGGCTCTATGCCACGCCGGCCCACCACGATGGCGCCGTGCATCTCGACGACGACCGCAGCCGCCACCTTCGGGTCGCGCCACAGGACGTAGCCATCGGCTGCACAGACTTCGAGCTCGCGGCCTTCGATGGTCCGGGTGACGAGCGGCGCGCCGCAGTTGACGCAGAAATGACCCACCCCCAGATATTCCACCATCGACGCAGATCCCCGCCCTAGACCGGCTCCACCTCGGGTTTCACGGGGTGCGGCTTCGGGGCGGGGCCTCTCATGTCCGCGACGCGCACCTGGTTGCGGCCGGCCTGCTTCGCCGCGTACAACGCCTGGTCCGCGCGGTCCATCAATTGCGTGAACAGAGCCGGCTCGTCGGTGGCCGCGACCCCGATGCTGATCGTCAGCTTCAGGCCGCCCGGAAACGTCGCCGTCGCGACCTTGCCGCGCAGGCGCTCGGCGAGGATGCGCGCGCCGGGTTCTGTCGTCTCGTGGAGGATCAGCGCGAACTCCTCACCGCCGTAGCGCGCGCACAGGTCGGATTCGCGCGCGCCGGTGACGAGGATCTGCGCCAGCTCGGCCAGGACCGCGTCGCCGTTCAGGTGGCCGTACGTGTCGTTGACACCCTTGAAGTGATCGATGTCGATCATCAGGAACGCGATGGCGTTGTGGTGGCGTCTCGCGCGCTGCATCTCCTGCAGGAAGCTCTGCGCGAGGGCGCGGCGATTCGGGAGCTTGGTCAGCTCATCGGTGAGCGCGTTCTCCTCCTGCGCCTGGAACAGCTGGGCGTGGCGGATGGCGATTGCGGCCTGGGACGCGACACCGTTCAGAAGGTCCGCCTGGTCTTCGGTCAGCTCGCGCCACGCGTTCAGGTACAGCTCCATGGCACCCATCAGCTGGCCCGAGCGCTGGATCGGCACGATCAGCGCGTGCTGCGGGTGCCCGCCCTGGTCCAGCCCCGGCGCGGTGTGCTCGTCGAGCTTGACGACCAGCGGGCGCATCGCGCCGAGCACCGAGCGCAGCGGCTCGTCGTCGATCTTGCGCACGCCGCCCCGGGCGCGGGTCGTCAGGTTGTACGACGCCTCGCGGTGCATCTCAGCCTTGCCCGATCGGACCAGGTACATCGCGCCGGCGACAGCCCCCATGATGCGGCCCGCGTGGGTGAGGGCGACGTTCAGCACCTCTTCCAGCGCCAGCGACGAGTTGACCGCTGACGCGATCGCCAGCAGCAGGGCGGCGCGGTCGCGGGCCCCGCTTTCGTCGGCCAGCGCGGCCTCCAGCTCGCGCGTCGTCCCGCGCAGCCGCATGAGGGACAGGGTCAGCAGGAGAAAAGCGGCGACAAGGAGGACCAGAGTGACCAGCAGGACGGCCGCCAGATCCATCGGAGTTCGGATAGGTTAACGCTGCATCCTGCGGGTTGGTTCTATACTCCGGGCGATCTGGAGCCGCTTTCCTTCGACGATCTTCCCCTTGGCGGCGAGTGGACGACGCGCCGCCGCACCGTCTCCGAAGCCGAGATAGCCCTTTTTGCCGGCGTCGCCGGCGACCTCTCTCCGCTGACGATCGATGCATCGCGCGATGGCCGCCGCGTGGCGCCGCCCGCGCTCGTGGTCGCAATGGCCGTCGGGCTGGGCTCGGTGGACATGCCGGTGCCCGACGTCGCGGAGTGGGAGTGGCTGAACTGGAGGTTCCCGCGCCCGGTCCACGCCGGGGACACGATCTACGCGCACTGGATGCTCACCCAGAAGCGCCCACCGTCGAGCGGGGCCTCATCCTCCATCGTGGTCTGGAGGGTGGACATCCACACGGCCGACGGCGCGCTGGCTGCCGAGGGCGAGGTCGGGGCCAAGGTCGTGCGCAACCCGGCCGCGCGGCGCGCGCCCGAGCCCGTCACCGAAGGGTCGGGCCAGGCCGGCCCGCCGAGGCGGCGGCGCCGCCGCTCGAGGGCCAACGGCGCGGCCGCCGTTCCGGAGCCGCCCCCGATCGCCGCCCCGCCCGCGCCCACGGCCAAGCCCGAACGGGCGACCGGGCCGTCGCGAAGGAGACGCAGGCGCCGCTCGTCCGGGCCGGCAGTCAAGGAAGAGGAGCACGAGCCGCGCGCCGCGCACGTCCCCGAGACCGCGGCGCCGCCGGCGGCCACAGCCGCGGCAGGCCCTACCAACCGCAAGGGCCTGGGCGGCGTCCTGCGCCGCCTCCGCGGCACGACCTAGGCGGGTTCCAGCGCCTCCAGGTACTCGATCACCCGGCGCGTCAGCTGGGTCGGGGTCGAGGCGCCGCTCGTCACGCCGACCTTCCTGGCTCCCCGGAACCACTCGAGGTCCAGGTCTTCCAGCCCGTCGACCAGGTAAGCCGGCTTGTGGCCGAGCTTTTTCACCACTTCGACCAGGCGTAGGGAGTTGGATGACCGCGGGCTGCCCACGACGATGACGAGGTCGACCTCCTTGGCCGCCTCGACCGCAGCCTCCTGCCGTTCCTGGGTGGCGCGGCAGATCTCGTTGTAGACCTCAGCCTGCGGGTAGCGGGCCTGGACCCTGCCGATCAGGTCTTCGGTGTCCCACACCGAGAGCGTGGTCTGGCAGGTGACTGCGATCCGGTCGCCCTCCAGCTCGAGCGCCGCGATGTCCTCCGGGTCCTGGACCAGGTGCACCTTGCCTGGCGCCTCGCCCACCACGCCCTCCGGTTCAGGGTGCCCCTTGCGACCGATGTACACGACCTCGTAGCCGTTGCGCGCGAGGTCGGCGACGAGCTCGTGTGTGCGCACGACGTCCGAGCACGTCGCGTCGACGGGCTTGAGGCCGAGCTCGACGGCGCGCTCCTTCACCTGTGGCGACACGCCATGCGCCGTGAAGATGACCGTTCCTTCCTTGATGTGGTCGAGTCCCGCCAGCCGGTCTGGCTGGTCGACGAGGGCAATTCCCTGGCGCTGGAGGTCGTCGGTCGCGTGCGTGTTGTGGACCAGCATGCCAAGCATGTGCACCGGCCCGTCCGTCTCCTCGCGCACGCGCTTGGCAATGCGGAACGCGTCCACCACGCCGTGGCAGTACCCACGCGGCGTGATCTTCACGACTTCCATGGCGCCTTCGAGTCTACGAGTCGATCCCGACGAACAGGTCAGGCTCCGGCAGCTCCGAACCGGGCTTGCCGCGCGCGAGCTGGTAGTACTCGGTGCCGAACGCGAGCTCGTAGATCTGGTCCTGCATCGTCGCGAACCAGGAATTCGGGTCGTTCTGGCTCACGTGAGAGCGAAACGCCTCGCGCTTTCGCTCGACGTAGGCGTGCACGTCGACGCGCGTGGTGATCAGCTCGTCGGGCGTGCCCGCGATCCGCATGTTGCCGCTCATCGCGCGCTGCGCCTCCTCCGGCATCTGCTGCACGAAAGCCTCCATCATCGAGCGCGGGATCGCGGTGTAGTAGAGCTTTTTCGGCGACCAGCCTTCCCGATCGACCAGGTCGAGCGCCGCGTTGGTGACGAAGTGCGCCTTGATGTGGTCGGGGTGTCCGTACACGCCGTCCTCCGCGTACGTGACGACCACGTCGGGCCGCTCCTCGCGGATGAACACGGCCAGGCGGCCCGCGGCCTCGTCCACCTTGGCCTGGTGAAACGAGCGCGGGTCTTTGTTGTCCGCGGTGTCGACCATCCCCGAATCGCGATAGCCCAGGAACTCCTGCCGGTCGACGCCGAGGATCTCGTCGGCCGCCCTCAACTCGTAAGTCCTGATCTCCCCCAGACGTGGGCGCGAAGCCGCCTCGTCCATGTTGTAGATCTCGCCAGCCTCGCCCCGCGTCGCCGTGATGTTGACCACGCGATGGCCGTGCGCCTTCGCCTTCATCATCACGCCGCCGGTCGAGACCGACTCATCGTCGGGATGCGCGTGGACCAGGAGGAGGGTCGCCATCTATGAGAGCAACGCGTCGGCGAGCTGTTCGATTCCTCCGTGGCCGGGCCGGGGGATGGTTCGGGCGGCGGCCGCGACCACCTCGGGCGGCGAGCCTTCGACGGCGACACCGAAGCCGGCCCACGCGATCATCGAGGCGTCATTGCGCCCGTCGCCCACCGCCGCGACCTCGCTCTGCGCGATGCCGAAGCGATCGGAGAGAAAGCGCAACGCGGTGGCCTTGTCGGTCTCCGCGCTCGTGAACTCCAAGTACTCGGGCACCGACGTGGCCGCATTCAACCGGTCCTTCCAGCGCGCGCGCACGTCGGGCAGGATCGCTTCGAGCGTTGCCGGCGCCGACACGATGACCAGCTTGGGGGTGGTCGGACCCATCGCCAAGTCGAGGTCGCCCACCACGTGCACGTCCATCCCCGCGTGCTCAGCGTACCGGTGCGCCTCCGGCCGGTCTCGCTCGACCATGAGCTCATCGTCGCGATACGCCTGGATGTGCAGGTCGCGCTCCCGCGCGTAGCGGACGACCTCCATCGCCAGGTCGTGATGCACGCCGTGGTCGAGGATCATCTCGCCGTCGAGCGACCTGACCTGGGCGCCCTGATAGCACACGATCGGCCCCGCCAGCCCGAGGCGCTCGACCCACGGCACCGCGCCGGGGAAGGGCCGTCCGGTGCAGGCGATGACCATCACGCCGCCCGCCACCATGCGATGCACCGCCTCCACGTCGTCGGGGTCGAGCGTGAGGTCCAGGCCAAGGATCGTCCCATCGAGGTCGAGGGCGAGGAGCCGGTAGCGCGTGGTGACCGCTATCGCTTGACCTCGGGATTGACCAGGTTGGGTGGCCGGCCGCCCCGCACGGCGGTCGCCATATTCCGTGCCGCCATCGCCGACATCTCGGAGCGCGTGCGCACGGTGGCGCTGGCGATGTGCGGCGCGAGGACGACGTTGGGCATCGGGATCAGTCCTGGATGCACCGCGGGTTCGCGCTCGTACACGTCAAGGCCCGCGCCGGCGAGCTTCTTGTCGGCCAGCGCCTGGACGAGCGCGGCCTCGTCGACCACTGGCCCTCGCGACGTGTTGACCAGGATGGCGTTCCTCTTCATCTGGTTGAACTGCTGCGTGCTGAGCAGGTGGTGCGTCTGCTCCGTCAGCGGCACGTGCACGGAGATGAAGTCCGATTCCGCAATCAGGCGCTCGAGGCTCGACCGTGTGACATTCAGCTGCTGCTCGGCCTCGGCGGGCAGCGGCTGCGGGTCGTAGTAAAGGACGCGCATGTTGAAGCCTTTCGCGCGGTGGGCCAGCCCGCGTCCGATGCGACCGATGCCGATGATGCCGAGCGTGGCGCCGAACACGTCCTGGCCAAGCATCATGTCGATCGCCCAGCCGCGAAACCGGCCGGACCGTGTGAAGTTGTCGGCTTCCACGACACGACGCGCGGCGGCCATCAGGAGCGTGAAGGCGAAGTCTGCCGTCGCGTCGTCCAGAACCCCTGGCGTGTTGGTCACCATGACCTTGTGCGCCGTCGCGGCCGCAAGGTCGATGTTGTCGAAGCCCACCGCCACGTTGCTGACGCACTTCAGTCCAGGCGTCGAGAGCACCGTCTCGCGGATGGGGTCCATCAGCTGGCTGACGATGCCCACGCATCCCTCGGCCGCCTGGCGGATGTTGTTTTCGTCCAGCGGTCGGTCCTGCGGGTAGGGCACGACCTCCAGGGCTTCGGCCAGGATGGCCGGGCCGGGGTCGAGGATCGGGTGCATGAGGAGGACGCGGGGAGAACTCAAGGGTTCAGGCCAAGCTCCTGCGCTATGGGCTTCAAGGCATCGCGGACGAACTCCACGTGCTCGTCGAAGGGTATACCGAGCACCTCGGCGCCCGCGAGGAGCTCCTCACGGTGCACGCCGCGGGCAAAGGCCTTGTCCTTCATCTTCTTGCGCACCGTGCTGGGCTCGACGGAGCTCAGCGATTTGTCGGGCTTCACCAGCGCGCAGGCGATGATGAAGCCGCACATCTCATCGACTGCATAAAGTGCCTTGCGCTCGTTGGTGTCGCGCGGCACGTCCAGGTAGTCGGCATGGGACGCGATGTCGTCGAGGACGTCCTCAGGCCATCCTTTCTCGCGCAGCATCTGGATGCCGCGCATCGGGTGCTGCTCCTTGGTCGGACCTGACTCGTAGTCCCAGTCGTGGATGAGGCCGAGCACCGCCCACCGCTCGGGATCCTCGCCAAACCGTCGGGCGTACGCCTCCATGGCGGCGGACACGCTGCGCATGTGGCGGCGCAGCTGCTCGGACTGCGTCGAGGACTGGACCAGCGCCCAGGCCTCCTCGCGGGTGGGGGTGTGGGTCACCGCGCCCCTCTCGGATAGTCCGGACTATCGGACCTTTTCGCGCGTCGGAACCTCGGACAGTCCGGACTAACCGATGTTGCGCTCACAGGATCTCCTTCAGTGCGGACAGCAGGGCGGCCTGCTGGTCGCGCGTGCCGACGGTGATGCGAACCCAGCCCGCGATCGGCTCACGATCGTAATGGCGGACCAGGATCTTCCGCTCGCGCAGGGCCGCCACCAGCTCGTGAGCAGGTCGGGGGGGCCGGGCAAACACGAAGTTCGTCGACGATGGCACGAGCTCGAATCCGAGGCCGGCCAGCGACGTCGACAGCTGCTCGCGGTTGCTGACCACCTCGTCGACGATCCGGCGGTGGTGCTCCTCGTCTTCGATCGCCGCGACCGCGGCCACGATGGCCAGGCGGTCGACGTTGTACGAGTCCTTGACGGAGTCGAGCGCCTCGATCAGCTCGGGTGAGCCCAGCGCGTAACCGATGCGCATGCCGGCCAGGGCGTATGACTTGGAGAACGTTCGCAGCAGGAGCACGTTCGCAAACTTCTCGAGCAGCGGAAGGCAGCTGTAGGGCGCGAAGTCGACGTAAGCCTCGTCGATGACGACCACGCCAGACGAAGAGGCCACCACGGCCTCCACCTCGGTGCGGTCGAACTGGGCTCCCGTCGGCGAGTTCGGGTTGACGATGAACTTCAGCCGCGACGGGTCGGCGCCCAGGCTCGGCGGCAGCTCCCAGGCTTGCTCCGTCGGATGCGTCGATGGCCGCGCCTCATGGACCCGGCAGAGTGGCTCGAGCAGGGGATACGTCGGCGTCGGGTAGGCGACCGTCTCGCCCGCGCCGACGAAGGCGCGGAAGCAGAGCTCGATCAGCTCGTCGCCCCCGTTGCCGACCGACACATGAGAGGGATCGAGGCGAAAATGATGCGCGATAGCCGCACGTGCCGGCGCCGCCGTCGGGCTCGGGTAGAGGCGAAGAGATTCGTCTGCCGCGGCCCTGATCGCCTCGAGCACGCGCGGCGACGGCGGCAGGGGCGCCTCGTTGGTGTTGAGCTTGACCCAGCCCTCGCCGTCGGGCGGCTGCTCGCCCGGCACGTAGGGCCGGTAGCCCTCGAGCGACCGCCTTATGAGGCTTTTCGGCATTCGAGAAGGAAGGTCTCGAGGGCGAGGCGCGGGCTCACGTTCTGCTCGAGGTAGCCGAGCGTGTCGTACGACAGCTCGAGGAGTCGGGCCCACCGGCCCTGGGGGCGACCGCGGCTGGCGAGCATGCGGCGCCGCAGCTCGACCTGCCAGCTGGCCATCGCGAAGAGCGCGGGATCCTCCTCGTCGCCTTCGCTCCGCCGCCAGCCCATCTGCTCCGAGTCCAGCTGCGCCGCGACGTGCAGTGGCACGTCCGCCGGCGCGCCGAAGATCTCCTCCAGGCGCCGCGTCCACTGCAGGTGCAGCTCGATCACGCCTTCGTCATGCGCGCGGCGCATCGCCCAGCCAGGCCGGCCGCCGGACAGCTCGGCCAGGAGCTTCGCGCGTCGAGCCTCGATTCCGTGGCCGGCGAGCAGCGCTTCGATCTCCGGCGCGGGCACCGGGTGAAAGAACAGGCGCTGGCATCGCGAAACGACCGTCGGGGTGACCACGAAGGGATTGAGGCTCGGCGTCGTGAGCACGATGACCCGGTTGGGGTGCGGCTCTTCGAGCGTCTTGAGGAGCGAGCTCTGGTACTCGTCGCGCAGCCGGCCGATGTTGGTGATGAGCGCAACCCGTCGGGCGGCCACGCCCGGCTTCAGGTTCAGGAACTGCTGCAGCGTCAGCTCGTGGAATTCGGGTGGCTTGTCCGGGATGAGCCTGATCTCGTTGGTGAGCAGCGCCTTGACGCGGTCGTCCTCCCAGTAGTCGGGATGCCGCGACAGCGGCGCCTCAGGCAGGAGGGCAGCGGCGAGCATGCGCGCGGCGGTCGTCTTGCCCAGGCCCGACTCCCCGACGAAGAGGTAGGCGTGCGCAAGCCGTCCCGTCGCCACCTGCGAGCGCAGCTGGGCCAGCGCCTGCCGGTGCCCGACGATGGTCCCGAACGGATCCGTCACGGGATCTGGGTGGGCGCCGCGCGGCGGGCCTTGGCGATCTCTCGCTCGCGCTCCAGGCGCTGCGCCCGCCCCTGCAGCCAAACCTCGCGGATGCGCTGCAGGGCCGTGATGTTGGTCACGATCGCGAGCAGGAACACGACCCCGTACAGCACCGGGCCGCCGATGAGCAGCCCCACCACCGTCACGACCACGCGTTCCGGGCGCTGAAACAGGCCGGTCTTGCACGTGAAGCCGAGGCTCTGCGCGCGCGCCCTCACGTAGCTGACGAGGAACGAGCCCGCGAGCGCGAGCAGGGTCGCGAGGACGAGCCACCTCTGCAGCGGCCCGTCGATGCTGAGGAAGTACGCGGCCAGGCCGAGGTAGATGACGCCTTCGGAATAGCGGTCAAGCGTCGAGTCGAGAAACGCGCCGTATGGATAGCTCGCGCTGGTCGATCGCGCGAGCGCGCCGTCGAGGATGTCGCAGGTGCCCGCGAAGATCAGGACGACGCCCGCCCACCGCAGGTGCCCGAAGGCGGCCAGGCCCGCGGCCAGCACGGTCAGCGCGAAGCCCACCACCGTGACCTGGTTCGGCGTCAGCGGCGTACGACCCAGCGCGGTGATGAGTGCCTCCGCCCGGCGCCGCACCCACGCCTCAAACCGCGTTGTGAACACTCGACACCTCCAGAGTGCGTGCCGGCTGCGCGGCGAGCGCCAGGCGCGCTTCGTTGTAGACCTCGACGACCTCAGACACGACGGAGGCCCACGAATACCGGCGCGCTTTGCGGAGCGCGTACTCGGACATGCGCGCGCGGAGGTCGCGGTCGCGCGCCAGGATGACCAGCGACGCGGCCAGCTCGCGCCAGTTGCTCGGCTGGACGGTGATGCTGTCCTGGGCAGGCTCGAGGACCGACATGTATCCGGGCACCTCGGTCGCGACCACGGGCAGCCCCGACGCCAGCGCCTCGAGGAGGACGATGCCGAAGCTCTCAGCGCCGGTGGCCGGGGCGCAGAAGATGTCAGCGCTGTTGTAGTAGCGCGGCTTGACGGACTCGGGCACGTAGCCCGCCATGACGACGTTGGCCAGGCGGTGGCGCGTGATATACGACTCGACACGGCCGCGCAGCGGCCCGTCGCCGACGATGATCAGGCGGATGCGCGGCAGCCGGTCGAGGATGCTGCGGTACGCGCGGAGCAGATCGCCCAGGCCTTTGCGCTTCTCCAGCCGTCCGACGAAAAGGATGTTGAGGTTGTCATCGCGCAGGTGCCGGATCGGCGCCTGTCCTGGTCGATAGACGTCGAGGTCGACGCCGTTGGGGATGACGCGCATCGGGAAGTCGGGGAAGTAGCGGCCCACGAACGCGCGGGCCGGCTCGCTCACCGCGATGGCGCGATGCAGGTGCGCCAGGTACGGCTTCAGGAGCGGTCGACCGTAGAAGTAGCCGACGTTCGAGTGCGCGAAGGCATGGAACGTGCCGACGTTGGCCGTCGTCGACATGCGCAGCATCGTGATCGGCAACGCTGGCATGAGCGGCTCGTGGAAGTGCAGGATGTCGAAGCGCTCCTTTTCGACGATCGCCGCGACGCGGTTGGCGAGGTGGAAGCTCAGCGTGATCCGCGCCACCGACTCGTTGACCCGGATCGCGATCGGCGTGCCGATCCGGTAGAACCGGGCGCTGTCGAAGTCGACCTCGGACCGGCTCGACGGGGCGAAGACGTGAGCCTCATGGCCGAGGTCCTGCAGCCGGACCGCGAGGTTGCGCACGTGGTCGTTCACGCCACCCGGCGAGGCGAAGTCGTACGGAGAGACGAGGCCGACCTTCATGAGTTGACTCCGGTGCGGCTGTAGGCCGGATTTACTCCGGCCGTAACCGGGCGTGTGCCGCCAAACGCCTCCCACACGTGGACTGTGGAAAGGGGGGCACGTGGGGGGATCTTGATCCCCCCGCGAATTTTCATGGGCCGCCAGACCAGATCTTGTGCGGCACGTGCCACTGCTCGGGATGCCGCTGGATGAAGCGCTCGAGCTGCCGCAGCACCTGGTCGGTCATCCGCACCTGGTCGGCGCGCGGGTTGCCGGTCGAGACTGGCTGCACGAGCGGCGCGCCTTCGGCCATGTAAGTATCGTCGGGCAATCGGTAGACGCATACCGGGAACACCGGCGTGCCGAGGCGAAGGGCGATCGCGGCCGGGCCAAGCGGGATCGGCGCCAGCTTGTCGAAGAACGGCATCAGGTAACCGGTCCCGGTGATGTCGCGGTCGATCGCCGTGATCACCATCTCCTGCTCGCGCAGCGCCTCCAGCACTTTGCGTATGCCGCCGTGGTCGAGCGTCAGCACACTGATCCCGAGTCGCGCCCGCGTATCGCGGTACCACTCGAACAGCGTGCGGGGCTCGACCTCCTCCGCGAAGAAGCTCACCGGCGCGAGCGTCGCCGACCAGATCGCCGCCACCACCTCGTACGAGCCCATGTGGCAGGAGACGACGAGCACGCCTTTGCCGATGGCCCGCGCCTCCTCGAGGTACTCCAGGCCCGTCACTTTCAACACCGGTCGCATCGCCTCGACCCTGGCGCGGGGCAGCTGCATCAGGTCCGCGTACGCCTTCGCATGGTTTCGAAAGTTCAGGCGCGAGATACGGCGCAGCTCCCTCGGATCGTCCTCCAGCTCCGGGCACGCGACCTTGAGGTTGAACTCCAGGCGTGGGCGCGCCAGCGGGGAAAACCACCAGGCGAACCTCGCCGCCACCACCGCCAGCGCGTAAGCCCATGGACGCGGCAGCCGCGCGACGACCGACTGCACGATCTTGAATGCGCGCCATGTCCATTCGCCCATCCCTCAACGACTGAACATCGGGCGAAATGCGTACCACTGGTCTGGGTGCTCCTTGATGAATGCCTCGAATCGATCGACCAGCCGCTGGGTGAGGCTCTCCTTCGTTTCCGCCGCGCCGTATTTGAGCGGCGGGTCGACGTAGCCGTGATAGCGGCCGCTGTCCGTGACGTACTGATATGCCGCGATGAGCGGGGCGCCCGTCTTCAGGGCGAACGCGGCCGGGCCGCCCGGAACCACGGCGTACCGGCCGAAGAACCGGACGCTGATCCCGGGTCCCTGCTCCAGGTCGGACACCAGCGCGACCACGCCGTTGGCCCGCAGCTGCTGGGTGATCGCCCGCACGGCGGAGCGTCCGGGGGCCACGATCTTCAGACCGAATCGGTTGCGGGTCGCGACGACCGCGTCGTTGAGGGATCCCGGAAATCGTTCGGTGACCGCCAGGACCGGGTAGCCGACCACCGCCGCGTAGGCCGCGGACATGTCCCATGACCCCATGTGCGGCAGGGCGATGATCGCGCCGCGGCCCGCGGCCAGGGCCGCGTCGATGTGCTCGCGGCCGACCACCGTCATGCGGCTCAGGACGTCTTCCCGGGAAAGGCTGCCGAGGAGCAGGAAGTCCATCACCACGCGGCCGTAGTTCTGAAAAGCGCGGCGGGCGACGCGCGCGACCTCGGGATCGTCCCGCTCGCGGCCGAGCGCTGCCGCGTAGTTGTCGAGGGCGGCCCGTCGCTGGGCGCCGCTGAGCCAGAACCACGCGGCACCGCCCGGGGCGGCGGCCGCGTAGCGCAGCGCGCGCGGCATCGCTCGCACCATCCGCGCGCCCGCTCGGTAGGCAGCCCCGCCCAGCGGGACAGCGCGGCGCTGCGACGCCCTAGACGGCCGATCGGCGCCCGTGGGGCGTCTAGCCGGCGTCAGCTCCTGCGCTGCTCGCTCACGCATGAACGATGCGCTCGCTCCGCTGCTCGTCGCTTCCTGGGCTTCGGCCGTCGATGTCGCCGCATCGCTCGCGCCGCCCCACTGTGCGGGGCTTAGCGCCGAGCAGCGGCGGTCGGCTTGGTGCGGGTGGCGCGGCGGTTGCGGCCATTGACTCCCGCCTTGTCTCCTTCGATGAACTCCTCCACCAGTCGCCTGGCTTCGTTGTCGCTGTACTGGACGGGCGGCGACTTCATGAAGTACGAGCTCGGGGATTCGAGCGCGCCACCGATCCCGCGGTCCAGGGCGAGCTTGGCGCAGCGGACCGCGTCGATCACAATGCCCGCGGAGTTGGGCGAGTCGACGACCTCGAGCTTGAGCTCGACGTTCAGCGGCACGTCGCCGAAAGACCTGCCCTCGAGCCGGATGTACGCCCACTTGCGGTCGTTCAGCCAGGGCACGTAGTCGGAAGGGCCGATGTGCACGTTGTCCTTGCCGATGTCGTAATCGAGCTGCGACGTCACTGAGCGCGTCTTGGAGATCTTCTTCGACATCAAGCGCTCGCGCTCGAGCATGTTCAGGAAGTCAGTGTTGCCGCCGAAGTTGAGCTGGTAGGTGCGCTCGAGCTTGACGCCGCGGTCGCGGAATAGCCGGGCGAGCACGCGGTGGACGATCGTGGCGCCGACCTGCGACTTGATGTCGTCGCCGATGATCGGCAGCCCTCGGTCCTGGAAGCGCTTCTGCCAGTACGGCTCGCGCGCGATGAAGACCGGGATGCAGTTGACGAAGCCGACGCCGGCGGCGAGCGCCTGCTCGACGTACCACTTGGTCGCCTCCTCCGATCCGACCGGCAGGTAGCTGACGACCACGTCGGCCTGCGTCTTCTTCAGGATGCCGACCACGTCCGAGGTTTCACCGGGGGCCTTCTGCACAATGTCGGACAGGTACTTGCCGATCCCGTCGTGCGTCATCCCACGGTTCACCTTGACTCCGGCGTGCGGCACGTCCGAGAACTTCACCGTGTTGTTCGGCTTGGTGAAGATCGCCTCGGACAGGTCGAGCCCCACCTTGTTCTTGTCGATGTCGAACGCGGCGACGAACTCGATGTCGCGGACGTGGTAGCCGCCGAGCTCGACGTGCATGAGACCGGGGACCGATTCCTTCGGCGAGGCGTCGCGGTAGTAGTGGACGCCCTGGACCAGGGACGACGCGCAGTTGCCCACGCCGACGATGGCGACGCGGACCTTGCCGTCCTTCCTGTGGCTGCCGTTGCGGTGACCGTTCCTCTGACTGGCGCTCATGCGCCCACCTCCTCGCGAACTTTCGCCCTATGAGCGTTCTGTGTGCTCGGTGTGATCCCCAGCATCTGGTCGAGGCGCTCCCGATGGCGCCGGATGTTCTCCACGTCGAGCGAGCACCACAGCTGCCGCCCGTCTCGACGCACCTGGATCACGCCGCCCAGGCGCAGCATGCGCACGTGCCAGCTGATGCGGGGCTGGCTCATGCGCAGGTGCTCTGCCAGCTCGGTGACGTTCACTTCGCCGATCTCGCCCAGGCGCTGCAGAATGCGCAGGCGCGTGGGGTTGGCGAACCCCAGGAAGTGGTCTGAGAGCTCGTTCCGCGGGTTCTGGAGAAACATAAAGGTTGCTTTATACGCTAGCACAACACATAAAGCAAGGTTTATGTATCGAGGTGCCGGAACGCGCCGGACTGTCTACGAGCGGCGGACCAGATCCAGGAACTCAGCCCGCGTCCGCGGGTCGCGGCGGAAGGTGCCGAGCATGCAGGACGTCATCATCCGGCCGCCTGGCGTCTCCACCCCGCGCATCTCCATGCACAGGTGGCGGGCCTCCACGACGACGCCCACGCCCCGCGGCTGCAGCGCACTGTCGAGCGCCTCGGCGACCTGCCTGGTCAGCTGCTCCTGGATCTGCAGGCGGCGGGAGAACACCGCCACCAGGCGGGGGATCTTGCTCAGCCCCACGACCTTGCCCTTCGGCAGGTAGCCGACGTGGACCTGCCCGAAGAACGGCAGCATGTGGTGCTCGCACAGGCTGTAGAAGTCGATGTTCTTGACCACGACCATCTCGTCGTAGTCCTGGTCGAAGACGGCATCGGCGATGACCTCCTCCGGCGTCACGCCGTACCCGTCGGTCAGCTCGCGCAGCGCCCGGGCGACGCGATCGGGGGTGGCCTTCAAGCCCTGCCGGGCAGGGTCTTCGCCGAGCTCGACCAGGAGCGATTCGACGAGCTCCTCGATCGGGTCGGTCGGCTTCGGCTTCGGTGTGGCCATCGCTGCTCAGACAATTTACGGCGTGGATGCGATCACCGCCTCGCAAACGCTGTCCGAGATCGGCTATCTCCTGCGCCAACAGGAGAAGGAACGGTTCCGAGCCAAAGCCTTTTCCGCCGCCGCGTGGACGCTCGCGCTCGAGAGGCCGGACCTCGAGGCGCTCGCCGCGGCCGGCCAGCTGACCTCCATCGATGGCGTCGGCGAAGGCATCGCCCGGGTGCTCAAGGAGCTTGTCGAGACCGGCCAGAGCCGCTACCTGAACCGGCTGCGGGACGAGATGCAGCAGCCGGAGCGAGTTGACGAGTCGAACCTCGATCTCGCCGACTACCGAGGCGACGTCCATTCCCACACGGACTGGAGCGACGGCCGGGCGACGATGCAGCAGATGGCCGAGGCGGCGCAGGCGCTGGGCTACGAGTACCTCGGCGTGACGGACCATTCGCCGCGGATCACAGTTGTGCATGGGCTGGACGCGGAGAAGCTGGTCGCCCAGTCGCGCCAGATGGCGGAGGTGCAGAAGAACGTCGACGTCAAGCTCCTGCAGGGCATCGAGGTCGACATCCTGGAGGACGGTTCGCTCGACCTTCCCGATGCGGTCCTGGAGATCCTCGACGTCGTCATCGCATCGCCGCACGTGAAGCTGCGCCAGGAGCCTGCCGCGATGACCGAGCGCATGCTCCGCGCGGCGGCGCATCCGCACGTCGACGTCATCGGCCACCCGACGGGACGCAGGCCGGGCTCCCGCGAGGGCGCGACCTACGACTTCGAGGCGGTCTTCAAGGAGGCGGCCCGCAACCGCGTTGCGGTGGAGATCGACTGCGACCCCGCGCGCATGGACCTGTCGCCGGAGATGGCTCGGCTGGCGCTCGAGTGCGGATGCAGCTTCACAGTCGACGCCGACGCGCACGCCCCCGCGGAGTTCGCCTACGTGCCGATGGCGCTGTGGATGGCGCGCCGCGCCGGCATCCCGAAGAATCGCATCCTCAACTTCCTACCGCTGGATGAACTTACGATGGCGCTCGAGAAGTGAGCGAGATCGGGATCATGATCGAGGGCCAGGAGGGCCTGAGCTGGGAGCGGTGGCGCCGCATCTGCACCGACGCCGACACCCTCGGCTTCGCCTCGCTTCGGCGCAGCGACCACCTCATCTCGTTGATGGGCCGGCCCGATCGCGACTGCATCGAATGCTGGACGTCTCTCGCGCTCGCCGCCGAGTGGACCAGGCGCATCGAGATCGGCCCGATGGTCAGCCCGATGACGTTTCGTTTTCCAGGCGTCCTCGCCAAGCAGGCGGCGGCGGTCGACGTCCTTTCCGGCGGACGGCTCGTGCTCGGTGTAGGCGCCGGCTGGAACCAGAACGAGCACGACGTCTTTCACATCCCGTTCCTCACCGAGCGGGAGCGCTTCGAGCGGCTGGAGGCAGGCATCGCGACGATGCGGGAGATCTGGGAGATCGGCCACCCCAAGCCGGTGCGCAACCCGATTCCTCTCCTCATCGGAGGCAAAGGTCCCAAGCGCACCATGCCTCTCGCCGCGCGCGAGGCGGTCGAATGGAACCTCGGCCGTCTCGATGCCGACATGTTCCGTGAGCTCAACGACATGCTCGACGGTTTCTGCCGCGATGCCGGCCGCGACCCGAAATCGATCAAGCGCTCGATCATGACCACGTACCTGATCGGCCGCGACCTCGACGAGCTGCTGGAGCGCGCCCGCCAACTGGGCGAGGTCGTCACCAGTCTGCACGGCCAGGCGCCGGACCAGATCCTGCAGACGATGCGCTCGCGCGCGTTCGTCGGCACGCCGGCGGAGATCGCCGCCCAGATGCGCGAGCACGCACGCCTGGGTGTCGAGCTGTTCATGCTCCAGCACTTCCTCCTCGACGACTCGGACGCTCTCCGGCTCCTGGCCAGAGAAGTCATCCCGGCGGTGGCATAAGGTAGGACTATGGACTTCGAGCTCAGCCCGGCCGAACGGGAGTTTCGCGACGAGGTTCGCGGCTGGCTGAAGGCCAACGCCCCGCGCGACGACGCCGCCGAGGGCGACGGCGACATGAAGTCGTTCATCGAGCGCCGCCGCGCGTGGCAGAAGAAGCTCTACGACGCCGGGTACATCGGCCTCACGTGGCCCCAGGAGTACGGCGGCCGGGGGCGCAGCTTCATGGACCAGCTCATCTTCAACGACGAGATGATCCAGGCCCACGCGCCGGAGCCGATCAACGTCATCGGCCTGGGCATGGGCGGGCCGGTGGTGATCGCGCACGGCAGCGACGAGCAGAAGAGGCGATACCTCACGCCTCTCCTGTCCGGCGAGGAGATCTGGTGCCAGGGCTTCAGCGAGCCCAACGCCGGTAGCGACCTTTCAGGCCTGCAGACGCGCGCCGAAGACAAGGGCGACCACTACCTGGTCAACGGCCAGAAGGTATGGACGACGCTCGCCCACGTCGCGAAGTGGTGCATGCTGCTGGCCCGCGAGCGCAAGGAGGCCAATCCCCGGGAGGGCCTGACGTACCTGCTCGTGGACATGGAAAGCCCCGGCATCGAGGTGCGACCCCTGGTCCAGATCACCGGGGACGCCGAGTTCAACGAGATCTTCTTCAAGGACGTCAAGGTGCCGAAGTCGCAGATCCTGGGCGAGGCAGGCCAGGGGTGGGCGGTGGCGATGACCACCCTGCTCCACGAGCGAGGCACGCTGGGGCTGGCCCTCGCGACTCGCGCCCAGATCACCGCCTCCGAGCTGGCCGAGCACGCGCGCAAGCTCGGGCGCGGCGCCGACCCGCTCGTGCGGCAGCGGATCGCGCAGCACACGATCGAGGCCCGCGCGCTGCAGCTGAACGGCTACCGCGCGGTCACGGCGGTGAAGCGCAGCGGCATTCCCGGCCCGGAGGGATCGATCCTCAAGCTCATGTGGTCCGAGCTCAACCAGCGCATGACGGAGACGGCGGTCGACATCGCCGGGCCGGCGGCGCAGGTCGGCGACGGGGACGGCTGGAAGTACCAGTTCCTGCGCTCGCGCGCGAACACCATCGAGGCGGGCACCTCAGAGGTTCTGCGCAACATCCTCGCCGAAAGGGTGCTGGGCCTGCCGCGCAGCCGGTAACCTCGTAACCAGATGACTGCTGTCGCCTCGAAGGCGACCAGCGCCCCGGAGAGAGTCGGCGTCAACCGTGACGTTCTCGCCGTCTTCGCCGGTTTGATGCTGGGCTCGCTGATCGCTTCCCTGAACATGACGCTGGTCGCGCCCGCGCTGCCGACCATCGTGGCCGAGCTCGGCGGCCTCGCCGACTACAGCTGGATTCCCATCTCGGCGATGCTGGCCTCGACGATCGTCGTGCCGGTCGCCGGCAAGCTCTCCGACATCTACGGCCGCAAGCCGCTCTACACGACCGGGATCGTCGTCTTCGCCCTCGGGTCGCTGCTCTCCGGCCTTGCGCCCAGCTTCTGGTTCCTCGTGTTCGCGCGGTTCGTGCAGGGGGCCGGGATGGGCTTCATCATGCCGCTCTCCCAGGCGATCATCGGCGACATCACATCGCCGCGCGAGCGCGGCAAGTACCAGGGCATGCTGGGCGCTTCCTTCGGACTGGCCTCGATCGTCGGACCCGCCGCCGGCGGCTTCATAACGGAGCACTTCACGTGGCGGTGGCTCTTCTTCGTCAACCTGCCCATCGCAGTCATCACGCTGGTCGTGATCACGCTTTTCATGCACGTGCCCAACGAACGGCACAAGCGCGCGATCGACGTGTGGGGCAGCGTCACCCTGTCGGCCGGCATCACCTGCGCGCTGCTCGCCACCGTATGGGGAGGCACGCAGTTCGCGTGGAGCTCGTGGCAGATCGTCAGCCTGTACGTGGCGGCGGCGCTGCTGCTGGCTGCGTTCGTGTGGGTCGAGATGCACGCGCCAGACCCTGTGCTGCCGCTGCGCCTATGGATGAGCCGCATCTTCACGCTCTCCAACGTCGCCAGCATCGGTGTGGCGATGACGATGTTCGGCGCCATCTTCTTCCTGCCTGTTTTCGTCCAGGGCGTGATCGGCAACAGCGTGACCAACTCGGGCGCGATCCTGGTCCCGATGCTCCTGGCGATGATCGTGACCAGCGTCGGCGGCGGCCAGTTCATCTCGCGCACCGGCCGGTACAAGGCGCCGCTGCTCGCGGGCCTGGTCTCGATGGGCGCGGGTTACTACATGCTCGCGAACTTCAACGTCGAGACGACGAACGGGACCACGATCGCGGCCATGGTCCTGATCGGCCTCGGGCTTGGGCTGACGATGCAGACGTACACCCTCATCGTGCAGAACTCGGTCAGTCGCAAGGACATGGCCGTGGCCACCTCGGCCACGCAGCTGTCGCGATCGATCGGCGCGGCGGTCGGGCTCGCGATCCTGGGCACGATCCTGTCCCAGGGCATGCAGAGCGCGATCGCCAGGTACCTGCCGCCGGCGGCGGCCAACCAGCTGCGAGCCGCCGGCAACGGAGCCTCCGCGACGGCGGTGTTCGACCCGGCCAGGCTCGCCCACCTGCCGCCCGTGATCGCCGCCGGCATCCGGCACGGCCTGGCCGACGCTCTGCAGCCGGTCTTCCTGGCCGGCCTGCCGATCATCGCCATCGCCTTCATCGCCACGCTGTTCATTCCTGAAATGCCGTTGCGCGAGACGGCCCACGTCACCGCCGGGAGGCAACCCACGCCCCAATAGGCTTGTCTTGTGCGTGCACGCAGGACAGAATTCCGCACGTGATCGCAAGACCCGCGACCGAACAACGGATGACGTGGACCCTCTGGGCCGCTGCCGGCCTGCTCGTCGTGGGTGGATTGGCCCCGTTCGTGTTCGGAGGCACCTCGAGCCGGATCGACGGCGTGATCTTCCCGTTTGGCATCGCCGCGGTCATCCTCGCCGCCTGCTCCCTGGTGCCGAACCTGAGCCGCAGCGCGGTCGCCGTCCTGTACTTCGTCGCGGGCCTGGCAATCGTCTACGGCTTGCTCAGCATGTTCTCGCTGCCGGTGAGGCTGGCGGTCCTCGGCACGTGCCCGGCGCCGCCGGCCACCTGCACGACCGGGCTGCCCAAGCCCCTGACCGACGGCGAGAACACCGGCATGGGGGTCGCCGCCGCCCTGGGCATCCTCGCCCTGCTGCTCGGCTTCTACGGGCTGGTCACGATCTACCGCAGGACCGCGAGCGCGCCCTTCGCGCCGCCCGTGCGCACCATGCCACCGGTCGCGGCACCGCCGCCGCCTCCCGCGGCCGAAACACCGCCACCCGCTGCCGAGACTCCGCCGCCCGAGACGGTGGCCGTAACCGCGCGGGACGAGGAGAAAGAGGAACCCGAGCTGCCGCCGCATTACGAGGAGGAGCTACCGGAGCTGCCTCCCCACGAGTCGAGCACCAGCACCACCTAGACTCTCGTTTCGGCATGGACTTCGCGTTCTCCGAGGAACAGGAGATGCTGCGCCGCTCGGCGCGCGATTTCCTCGCCAAGGAATCGAGTCCCAAGGTCGTACGCCGGCTCATGGAAGGTGATGGCTACGACCCCGCGCTGTGGAAGAAGGTCGCGGAGCTCGGCTGGACCGCGCTCGGAGTCCCCGAGGAGTACGGCGGCGTCGGCACCTTCCTGGACCTGGTGGTCGTCCTCGAGGAGGCGGGGCGCGCGCTGCTGCCGGGGCCGTTCTTCTCCACCATGGGTCTCGCCGTGCCCGTCCTGATCGAGGCAGGCACGGAAGCGCAGAAGAAGGAGGTGCTGGGCGCCATAGCCGAGGGCAAGGCACGCGCCACCCTCGCCTTCACCGAGCCTTCGGGCCGGTGGGACGCCGCCAGCGTGGCACTGTCCGCGAGGCAGCGGGGCGGCGGATGGCAGCTTGACGGCTTGAAGCTCTTCGTGCCCGACGCCGAGACGGCCGACTACATGGTGGTCGTGGCCCGCACACGCGGCGAGGGCGAGGAGGGCATCACGCTGTTGCTCGTCAAAGGCAAGCCGAAGGGCATGACCGTGACTCCGCTGGACACGATGGACCTGACGCGCCGGTGGAGCGAGGTTCGTTTCGACGGCGTGCAGCTCGACGCCGAGTCAGTGATGGGTCCGCCGGACAAGGCCTGGCCGAGCCTGAAGCGAGCACTCGAGTGGGCCACCGCCGCGTTGTGCGCGGAGATGGTCGGCGGCGTGCAGAAAGTGCTCGAGACGTCAACCGAGTACGCCAAGACGCGCCATCAGTTCGGCAAGCCGATCGGCATCTACCAGGCGGTGTCGCACAAGCTCGCGGACATGCTCGTCCTTTCAGAGAGCGGACGCTCCGCGACCTACTACGCGGCGTGGGCGATCGACGCCGACGCGCCCGACCGCTCGCTGGCCTCGTCGATGGCCAAGGCTTACGTCTCGGATGCGTATCGCAAGGTCGCGGGCGACGGCATCCAGGTGCACGGGGGAATCGGCTTCACGTGGGAGCACGACATGCACCTCTACTTCAAGCGCGCCAAGTCGTCGGAGGTGACGCTCGGTGACGCCACGTACCATCGCGAGCTCGTCGCGCAGGCGCTCGATCTCTAGAGCCCTCGCTCAGTGGGCGATGCTGGCGGCGGCCATCGTGACCGAGGTCGCGGGCACGCTGGCCCTACGCGGCTCGGACGGCTTCACCAGGCTGGTGCCGTCGATCATCGTGGTCGTCGGCTACGTCGCCAGCTTCGTCCTGCTCGCGATCGTGCTCAAGACGCTTCCCGTCGGCATCGTCTACGCGATCTGGTCGGCGGTCGGTGTCGCCCTAGTCGCCGTGTTCGGCAAGATCCTGTTCGATGACCCGGTGCCGCCGCTCGCCGTCGTGGGCATGGTGCTGATCGTCGGCGGAGTGGCGCTGGTCGGCGCATCGGGGGCGAAAGCTCACTGAAAGCGGCTTAGAACAGCGCCGCGAAAGCGTTCAGCGCCGCGATTGCCCATGGGGTGGGCATCGCGAGCGGCTTCAATCCAGGCGTTCGAGCAGGGGCTTCAGGTGGTCCCGCACAACGAGGTGGATCTTGTCCCGAGACCCGTTCGCGTCCAGGCGCACAAAACGCTTCGGCTCGGCCACGGCCAGGCGGTCGTAGGCCTCGGCCACCTTGCGATGGAACTCGAGCGCCTCCCTCTCCATGCGGTCCTTGGCCTTGCCCGCCTGCTCGTGACGGGTCAGCCCTGTCTCGACCGGTCCTTCGAGCAAGAACGTGATGTCCGGTCGCGGAAAGGTCGGCGGCCACACCGTGGGCAAGCCGCGCGCACCGCCCTGGTAGGCGAGCGTCGAGTCTTGATATCGGTCGGCGATGACGATCTGGCCCGCCATGAGCGCGGGCGTGATGGCCTCGGCGATCAGCTGCCGGCGCGACGCCATGAAGAGGTACATCTCCGCCTCGGGGTCGATGTCCATGCCCTTGTAGAGGAGGACGTCGCGGATCTGCTCGCCGAGCTCAGTGCCTCCCGGCTCGCGCACGACGACCGGGTCGCGCGACGCGAGCCACTCGCCCAGCAGCTCGGTCTGCGTCGTCTTGCCTGATCCCTCGGTGCCTTCGAAGGTGATGAACAGCCCGCGCCTGGCCAACGCTTACGCGGGCTCTTCGGGAGTCGGAGTGATGCGCAGGCGCCGTTGGGGCTCCTTGCCAGTGCTGCGCGCGGAAACGCCGTTTTCCGCGACCAGCTGGTGCTGCAGCCGCCGCAGGTACGCGTTCTGGGGCGAGATCTCCACCGGTCGCAAGGTGGTCTTGACCTGGCGGATGGCCGCCGCAGCCTCGGCCAGCGCGCGCGTCGTGGCGTCGTCCTGCTTGTCCACGCCGTAGATGCGCACCAGTGCGTCTCGCACCTGGCTCACCGAGTTGCTCTTGAGGATGTGGATGGGCAGGCCGCGGCTCTCCGCCTGGCGCAGGCTGTCGGGGCGGCGGCGGTAGTGGTTCTTCAGCGTCAGCACCGCGCCGGCGCCGTCGAGGTTGCCGAGCACGCGCACCGGCAGGTCGAGCTCGCGGATCGACTGCTCGACGTGGTGGCGGCTGACGCCGTAGGGAAAGATGCCCAGCGGCTTGCTGGCGGCGGCCGGCGCGAGCGGAGGCTCGGACGCCACCATCACTGGCGTGTCGACGTTGGAGATGACACGACCTTCGCGCGTCCGCACGCGGATCTTCGGCGTCTGCATCGGGCCGCGGAGCGCGGTGTCCACCACGTCGGCCAGCGGCTGGTGGATCGCGACGCGGTCGCGGTCCTGGATCTCGACCAGAACGTCAAACGTCGGCGGCGCCTTGCGCTCGAGGACAGACTTCTGCGTGCCGCGGCGCCGGGCCTCTTCGTCGGAGAGCGTGACGCTCTGGATGCCGCCGAGCAGGTCGTTCAGAGTCGGGTTGACGAGCAGGTTCTCGAGCGTCTGGCCGTGGGCGGTGGCGATGAGCTGCACGCCGCGCTCCGCGATCGTTCTCGCGGCGGCGGCCTCGAGCTCGGTCCCGATCTCGTCGATGACGATGACCTCGGGCATGTGGTTCTCGACGGCCTCGATCATCACCGCGTGCTGCAGGAGCGGCGTCCTCACCTGCATGCGGCGCGCGCGCCCAATGCCCGGGTGCGGGATGTCGCCGTCGCCGCCGATCTCGTTCGACGTGTCCACGATGACCACGCGCTTGCGCAGCTCGTCCGCGAGGAGGCGCGCGCACTCGCGCAACATGGTGGTCTTGCCGATGCCGGGCCGGCCGAGCAGCAGGATGCTCTGACCGGACACGACGATGTCGCGGATGATCTCCCCAGTGCCCGTCACGGCTCGACCCACACGCATGGTCAGGCCGACGATGCGCCCCGACCGGTTGCGGATCGCGGACACGCGGTGCAGCGTGCGCTCGATGCCGGCGCGGTTGTCGTCTCCGAACTGACCGACGTTGTTGGCGACGTGGTCCAGGTCGGACGCGGACACCGGGTGATCGGCCAGGAGGACTTCGCGACCGGGCACGCGCGCCTCCGGCTCGCGGCCGAGGTCGAGCACGATCTCGAGCAGCTGGCCGGGGTCGATGCGCTCGTGCAGGGCGCGCGCGAGGTCAGGCGGCAGGGCGCGGGCGAGCAGCTCGACCTCGTCGTCCCAGTTCGACGCCCGCCCTGACGGCTCGGCCGCCGGCTGCGATTGACGTGCTTGTGCGCTCATCCGAACGAAGGCACCAATCCCTTTTCCCGCACGGGCTTGGGCACCTTCAGCGCCAGCTCCCTGACCAGCAACAACTGCGTGAGCAACACGTTAAACCCACGCCCGCGGAGGGCGTCGATCATGTGCGAATCGTAGTGACGAAGGCTCGACCAGGCGGGCGCCTCTGAGTCGCCGAGCAGGGAGATGCCGAAGTCGGCCAGCTCGGACGGCAGCGGGCTCTCCGGCAGCGCCATGAACTGGAGCGTGTCGGGCCGGGCGTTGCTGCCCCGCTGCATCCGCACCCAGCCGACGACCTCCACGCGGTCGACGACGTGGCCGCCCGTGAGCTCGCCCGTGTGCAGGGCCCTCCACTCGCGATACGTCGGCGCCTCGAGCTGCGACACCCCCTGCGGGGTCACCTTGCGGTACAGCTGGTACAGCCTGCGATCGTCGCCGCGCTTGGTCGGGCGCAGGCCGTCCGGGTACTGGTCCGACCGCCTCTCCGGCCTTTCCGAGTACACGACCTGCTCGGTGGCGTACTGGCGGAAGCTCTGGAGGCGGAACGCCGGCAGCAGGGGGTCGCGGTCAGGCAGCCGCACGAACAGGCGGAGGGCGCCCCGCTCGAGCGCCTGATTGGAAAGGTGCTGCACGAGCGCGGGCGCGACGTCGTCCGAATCGACGCCGTCAGCCACCTGCAGGTTCAAGACCTGGAGCACGCGGGCGCGGCGCAGGTCCAGCCCCAACGGCTGGCCGGAGGCCTGGATGAAGCCCACGACCCTGCCGTTCTCTTCCGCGACGTACATCAGCGTCTCCTGCGACAGGGGCAGCAGGGCGGACAGCGTGGAGCTGAGCAGCGACCACAGCCGGGCCGCCGGCGGCGCGGCCTCGCTTAGCTTCACCTCGGAGGAGCGGTGCATCTCCTCGATTCGCGCGAGGTCGAGCAGCCCCGCGGCGCGCAGCTTCATGGCGTCGACGCCAGGCGAACGAACTCGCGATGGAGGCGCAGGTCGCCGGTCAGCTCCGGGTGGAAGCACAGGGCGAGGATCCGGTCCTGCCGCACCGCGACAGGATGACCCTGGAACGTCGCCAGGACGTCGACCTTGCCTGCGCGCTCGACCAGCGGCGACCGGATGAACACGCCCGGAAATGCATGGCCGTTCATGCCGGCGATGTGGAGCGGCGCCTCGAAGCTGTCGACCTGCCGCCCGTAGCCGTTGCGCCGGACGTCGACGTCGAGCAGGTCCATGCCTTTCTGGTCTGCCATGCCGTCGGTGATATCGCGGGCGAGGACGATCATGCCCGCGCACGTCGCCAGCGTGGCGAGGCCCTGGGCGATCGCGTCGCGCAGCGGCTCCAGCAAGCCGACGCGCTCGAGCAGCATCGTCATCGTCGTGCTCTCGCCGCCTGGCAGGACTATGCCATCCAGGCCTTCGAGATCCGCGCGCTCGCGGACGAGACGCGTGCGCGCGCCGGCGGCCGCGAGCGCTTTGACATGTTCAGCGAACGCTCCCTGCATCGCGAGGACCCCGATGAGGGGTTTGCGGGAACTACCAGCCTCGGGCAGCGAGCAGCTCGTCCTTCGGGATGGCCGGGATCTCGAGGCCCCGCATGGCCTCGCCCAGCCCGGCTGAGGCCTCGGCCAGAACCTCTGGCTTGTCGAAGTAAGTGGTCGCCGCGACGATCGCCTTGGCCCTCTTCAAGGGGTCCTCGGACTTGAAGATGCCGGACCCAACGAACACGCCATCGACTCCCAGTTGCATCATCAGCGCAGCGTCGGCGGGAGTCGCGATGCCGCCGGCGGCGAAGTTCACGACTGGCAGGCGGCCGAGCTTCTGGCATTCCGCCAGCACCTCGACAGGCGCGCCGATCTGCTTGGCCTCATGCACGAGCTCGGCGTGGTTCATGCCCTGGAGCTTGCGGATCCCCGCGTTGACGGCGCGCGCGTGGCGCACCGCTTCGACGACGTTGCCTGTCCCCGCCTCGCCCTTGGTGCGGATCATCGCCGCGCCTTCCGCGATGCGCCGCGTCGCCTCTCCGAGGTCGCGGCATCCGCATACGAAAGGCACCTTGAACGGGCGCTTGTCGATGTGGTTCTCCTCGTCCGCCGGCGTCAGCACTTCGGACTCGTCGATGTAATCGATGCCGAGCGCCTCCAGGATCTGGGCCTCGACGAAATGACCGATGCGGCACTTGGCCATGACGGGGATCGTGACCGCGGCCATGATGGACTTGATCAGGTCGGGGTCGGACATGCGCGCCACGCCGCCTTCCTTGCGAATGTCGGCGGGCACGCGTTCGAGCGCCATGACCGCGCAAGCGCCGGCGTCTTGAGCGATGCGGGCGTGCTCCGGCGTGACGACGTCCATGATCACGCCGCCCTTCAGCATCTGGGCAAGCCCGGCCTTCAGCTTGAAGGAGCCCTTGACCGACCCGTTGCCATTGCGGGTACCGTTGCGTTCGGCCACGTTCGAAATTCTACGCGGGCATGGGCCGGTCTCTGAGAGGTGTTGACTGGCGGCCCTAGAATCACCGCGCCGAGCACGAGATGCAAGCGACCCTGGCGGCGTGGCTATCCCTGGCGGCCCTGGCCGGCGGCCAGGGCTCGATCGATCTCAGTGAGGTCGTGGCCAAGCCGCTCGACGCCGAGTTCACCGAATCCGGGGGCGCCGGCTTCCTGACGGGCGCTTTCGACGCGCACCGCTACGCCGTATGGCTGGCGACGACTGGAAGCCAGGTCACGCCCATCGAAGACACACTGAACGCCGAGGGGTTCGTCCGTGGCTATGCGCGCTCGTGGTCGCGGCCGATTCACCAGGAAGTCGGCGTGGGCGAGAGCCGCCTCCAGTACCTGAGCGAGACGGTCGAGGAGTTCCAAAGCGACGTTGGCGCCACGCAGAGATTGAACGGCACGCAGGCCTACACCCTGAACATGAGCGGGTACCAAAACAAGATTGAGCCCAGCATCGCCAACGCCTATGGCGCGGTCGTCGATCTCGGATACTCGATCGAGTACGCGGTCGCGTTTCGCAAAGGCAACGACGCGTACTACGTGGAGATGGAGTCGGGGGTCAACAACCTGACGGACCAGGTGACGGCGCAGGCCAGGAGCCAGTACGACGTGGCCCCCGCGTACAGCATTCCTCCCGACAAGTGGCGAGCGCCAGAGCAGCCTGTAGGAGTCGCCACCGTGCAGGGCGATCGTTACATCTTGGCCCGGAGTCTGTTCTCACCCGTCGTTGGCGTGCCGGTGTTCATCCTCGTAGGCGTCGTCCTGCTGTGGGTCCGCCGGGTCCGCCGGCCTTCGGCTCAGGGCTCCCACGTTCCCGTGATTGACGAGGCAGGTCCTCGCCCCTAGAGGCGCTCGAGGACCAGCGTGCGCTTCGACGCGTACTCGTGGTCGGACAAAAGCCCATCGCGATGCAGTCGCGTCAACATGTCCATCTCCTCGAGCACGTCGAGCAGTGGCGCCATCGTGCGCCGCGCGAGGTACGCGTCCGACGCGGTGCCCGCCTCCTCGCCGCGCGCGTCGAACTCGCGCACGAAGAAGAGCGCCTTGACCGCCGAGAACGGAATGCCGAGCTTGCGGATCGGGCTGTCGCTCTGCTCGGCATGGAGGTGAAGCACGACCCCGTAGCGGTGCCGCTCGAGGGTGCCATCGAGATGGCCGCGCAGCACCTCACCGTCGAGGAACCGGATTGCGACCTTGCGCGTCGGCGTGTCGGCCAGCTCCTTGTCGCGCTGCAGTTCGACCCACTTCACCGCGGTGAGCGGAATCCAGGCCGTCTCGTTGTTCTCGAGGCCGCCGGCATCGTCGACCTCGACGAGGAAGTCGGGCTCGTCGAAGTCGAGGTCGCGGGCCGTCCCTTCGACCGTCTCATCGTCGAAAAAGCGCACGACTATCCGAGCCATTTCATACCTACTCTACTAACCCTCATTTGGCTTGACTCCTGCGCTGGTCTTTGAAGCGCCGGCGCCCGATTCGGCGGGCACATTTGGCGCACGTTGCGATGTGGTTCCGGACCGCCTCCGCCTGCGGCCGCCGCAGCTTCCCTGCGAGGTACGGCGCCAGCAGCGGCAGCGCTTCCTCGTGGTTCAGCTCGCCCTCGCGCTGCGACGCCAGGTATTCCTCTTTGAACCTCAGGCGCGCGCGATAGAGCAGCGTTTCGACCGCGCTTTCCGACATCTTGAGCGTGCGCGCGATCTGGCGGTAGCTCATGTCCTGGAGCTCGCGGAGCGTGAGCACCAGGCGGTACTTCTCGGGCAGCCTCTG
>Ga0070698_100000349_pt1 | contig 47759 bp, 41 predicted proteins | sample KBSK1502metaG_FD_65477 | JGI IMG/M metagenome (GOLD analysis project Ga0070698, IMG submission 65477) | Corn, switchgrass and miscanthus rhizosphere microbial communities from Kellogg Biological Station, Michigan, USA - KBS K1-50-2 metaG | ecosystem: Host-associated > Plants > Roots >...
TGTTCGGGAGCCATGAAGCACGGCGTACCGACGACGGTGCCGGCTTGCGTGAGCGTCGGATCGACGACGGCCGCGCCACCCACTTCGTCGCGGCTATCGCGCTCTTTTGCGAGGCCCCAATCGATCACGACCGTTTCGCCAAACTCGCCGATCAAGATGTTGCTCGGCTTGAGATCGCGATGAATCACGCCGCGCGAGTGTGCGTACGCGAGCGCCTCCGTCGCTGCGATCACGTGCGGCAAGAGCTCGAGCCGGCGCGCGAGCGTCTCTCGCCGCGACACCGCATCGCTCAGCGTCTCGCCCGGCACGAGGCGCATCGTGTAGAACGCCGTGCCGTCGGGCCACGTCCCGGCTTCGTAGATCGGCACGATGGCCGGATGTTGCAAGCGCGCGGTGATCATCGCTTCACGTTCGAACCGAGCGAGCAGCTCGGGTGCTAACACTTCTTTGAGCGCGACCTCGCGTCCTAGCCGTCGGTCGAACGCTCGCGTGATCTTTCCCATCCCACCGGTCGCGATGGTCTCGCCGATCTCGAATCCCGATGGATCGACGGGCTGCAATACGAGCGGCGCCGCGAGCACGGCCTCCGCGCGTTCGCGCACGAGCGCGAAACAGGCATCGCAACCGGCGACGTGCTCGTCGAGCGCGATCGCTTCGACGTCGGTCATCGTGCTCGCTGGGCGAGCAAGAGCGAGGACGACGTCGTCGCAATCCATTTTGGGGACACCAGCGTCCCACAAAATGGCTCAGCGGTCTTCGACGGTCATGTCCGCTGTCGTTTCGGTGAGGTGATTCCCGGTCTCGATTTTGAAACTGACGGAGGTATCGCTCGCCACGGCGACCCCGCTGCGAAAGCCGACCATCTCTGCGACGTAGTCATTAGGCGGCAGCGCTGGTGTGAAGCCCTGCCCGACGGCGTAGCTATTGAGGTAGTAGTGGTCGTCGTGCGTTTCGGTGCACGGCCAACGCGTCGTGCCGGTCAGCGGTGCCGGCGGGTCGCCCTCGACGGTGAACGGGCGGTAGCGGAGCTCGACCTCATCGATGCTTCCGGCTTCACAACTGTAGATGAAGCCGTCCGTGAACCCCGAGAACAGCTCCCAACTGAAGAGCAAAACACCGCCATCGGGGTAGAGCTCCATGTTGAGGGTCTGGTCGCTATCGAGGGTGAGCCACGACGCCAGACTGACCGCGCGCTCGATCTCGCCGGTCGGGTCCGTCGCGTAGAGTGTGACTCTGTAGTCGGGCGTAAAGCTCTCCACGTATGTGGTGTCTGGATCGTCGTCCATCATGAATCGTCGCTCGCCGCTCGTGTAGAGCTCGAGCGTGCGCGAGCCCGATGGCTGGCACGGCATGATATCGAGCACCTCGCCGTCGTCGTCGCCGCTCACGGCCCATAGCGCCAAATTCTCGAACCCCGCGGGGCAGGCGGCCGGCGCGCCGCCCGGCTGTTTGAGTGCCCAGTTGACGGTGAGCGAGTGTTTGTCGCCGCGGGTATCGGCGTCGTCGCCGCCGACGAGGGACAGCAAGCAACCAGACGAGGACAGTGCGAGTGGGAGGAGTACGTGCCGCATGTCTTGGGGTGACGACGCGACACGAGGGCTCACCACAAAAAATCTGCACGGCCGCCCAAAACTGGCGCCGGTCGCGCCTGCCGCCGAGGATGACCTCATGTCTGTACTGCGCCGGCTCGTCGAAATCGTCAAGGCGCGGCCGGCCTTGCGCTGGCCGTGGCGCCGCGAGCGCGAAGAACCGATCTTGCCGCCGAACGCGGCGCTGATCGCGATCCAAAACCCGAGCGTCACGCTTCCCGAGCGCTCGTATGATCTGTTGCTGCTCGGGGTCGTGCTCGCATTACTCGGCATCGGTACGATCGAGATCTACTCGGCGACCGCCGGCGAATCGCTCACGCAGTATCACGACGCCTCGCACTACCTCGAGCGTCAGATCCTCTACGTCGCGGTCGGCGGCTTCGCGATGTGGTTTGGCGCGCGCCTCGACTATCGCAGGCTGCGCGCGTGGACGTATCCGCTGCTTTTGATCTCGCTCGTGCTGCTCGGCATCGTGCTCGGCATGCCGGCGCGCAACGGCGCGAAGCGGTGGATCCCGCTGGGCCCGATGACGTTTCAGCCGGTCGAGGTCGCAAAGCTCGCGCTCGTCACGTACCTCGCGTATTCGCTCGGCCGCAAAGCGGATCGCGTGAAGACGTTCACGGTCGGCTTCGTTCCGCATCTCGTCGTCTGCGGCGCGATGATGGGCATGCTGCTGTTGCAGCCCGATCTCGGCTCGTCGGTCGTGCTCGGCGCGACGACGCTCGGCATGTTGTTCATGGCCGGCACGCGCGTGTCGTACATCTTGCTCGCCGTCCTCGGCAGCGCGCCCGTCGCGTATCACCTCGTCGTCGGCACGCCGTGGCGCATGCAGCGCTTCCTCGCGTATTTCAATCCCGAAGCGTTCGCGAACAAAGAGGCCTATCAGTTCGTGCAGGCGCGCCTCGCGATCGGCTCGGGCGGGCTCACCGGCGCGGGTCTTGGCGATGGCCACCAAACGCTCGGCTACATGCCAGAGGCGCACAACGACTTCATCCTCGCGCCGATCGGCGAGGAGCTCGGCTGGATCGGCATCGCGGCGGTGCTCGTGCTGTTCGCGATTCTCGTGTGGCGCGGCATCCGCGCGGCGCTCGGCGCGCGCGACGTATTCGGCGGCTACCTCGCGTTCGGCATCACGCTGCTGTTCGGCGTGCAGTGCTTGTTCAATGTCGGCGTCGTGCTCGGCGTCGTGCCGAACAAGGGCATCACGCTGCCGCTTGTGAGCTATGGTGGCAGCTCGCTCGTGATCACGATGTTTTTGATCGGCCTCTTGCTCAACGTCGGTCGCCGCCCTGAAAAGTCAGCGGGCCGAGCGGCGACGCAACGCGATCCAGCCGCGCGGAAGAGACGCGTGCGCGTGCGCGTTATGACCACTGCATGAGACTGCTCATCGCAGGCGGCGGTACCGGCGGGCACCTGTTCCCAGGTGTCGCGCTGGCCGAAGAGCTGCGCGCGCGCGATCCGCAGGCGACGATCAAGTTCGTCGGCACGCGACGCGGCATCGAGGCGCGCGTCTTGCCCGAGCTCGGCTGGGACCTCTCGTTCATCGAGGTGTCTGGCCTCAAGACCGTCGGCACGCTCGGCGCAGTCAAAGGCTTCTTTCGGTTGCCGCGCGCCCTCTGGCAAGCGCGCCGCATCGTCAAACAGTTCGTACCCGATGCGGTGATCGGCGTCGGTGGCTACGCATCGGGCCCCGTCGTGCTCGCCGCGAAGCTGCGCGGCATCCCGACCGCGATCTGCGAGCAGAACTCGATCCCGGGCTTCACGAACAAGCTGCTCGGCAGATTCGCGCGCCGAATCTTTCTCTCGTTCGAAGAGAGCCGGCGCTTCTTCAACGCGAAGAAGATCGACATGAGTGGCAACCCGGTGCGCCGCGAGCTCGTGCAAAAGCTACTCACCGCCGGCCCCGAACAGTTCGGGCCCGGCGGGTCATCCCTTGGCGCGCCGGCCGTACCCGGCCCCGTTCACGTGCTCGTCGTCGGTGGTTCGCAAGGCGCGGTCGCGGTCAACGCGCTCGCTTCGCACGCGCTCATCGCGCTCGCAAAAGATCTGCCGCTCGCGATCATTCACCAGACAGGCGAAAAAGATCTCGAACCGACAAGCGCGCGCTATCGCGAAGCCGGTGTCACGGCCGAGTGCCGCGCGTTCATCAAAGACATCGCCGCCGCGTATCAGCGCGCCGACATCATCATCGGGCGCGCCGGCGCGACGACCGTCGCCGAGCTCGCGATCGCCGGCAAGCCGGCCATCTTCATTCCGTACCCGTTCGCCGCCGACAATCACCAAGAGCTCAACGCGCGCGAGATGGCCGACCGCGGCGCCGCGCTGATGTTTCGCCAATCCGAGCTGACGGCAGATGCGCTCGCGAGCGCGCTGCGTCCATTGCTCGCCGATCCTGCGCGTCGCGCCGACATGAGCGCCGCCATGAAAGCGTTGGCCAAGCCACAGGCTGCAGCGACTGTGATCGATTGGGCCGAAGCCCAAACGAGCAGCTGATATCCTCGCGGCATGCGATTCACGTGCTTGGTGTTCGTTCTCGCGGTCGTCGCCTGCGGCGGTAGCGATCCGTATTGTGGCGACGGGTTCATCGACATCGGCGAGCAGTGCGATGACGGCAACCACAACGCCGGCGATGGCTGCTCGTCTTCGTGCGCCGTCGAGTCGCGCTGCGGCAACGGTCGCATGGATGGCGGCGAGCAGTGCGATGACGGCAACACGCTCTCCGGCGACGGCTGCTCGACGAGCTGCACGACCGAGACCTGCGGCAACAACGTCGTCGATGTCGGCGAGACATGCGACGACGCCAACGCCGTGTCGTACGATGGTTGCTCCGCGACGTGTGACGTCGAGCAGCAGTACACGATCACTGCCAACTGGGTGATCCAGAACATCGCCAACACGACGTCGGGGTGCCCGGGCGGCTACGACACCGCCGCGCTTATCGCGCAGCCGCTCGACGCTGCCGGCAACAATGTGGGCACGCCGATCATCGATCTCTTCAACTGCAGCGCGGGCACCGGCACGAACGCTCCGATTTACGAAGGTACCTACAACGTCTGGATCGCAATCCAGAACACGGGCGGCACGATGGTCTACGCGACGTCGACGTCGGCGCGCATCGAGCTGCACCAGAACGCGACGCTGAGCACATCGATCTATACCGACGGTGGCTACTTCGGGTTTGCGTGGAGCCTCGTCGCCGCGAGCAACAACGGCGCGCTGACGTGCACCCAGGCCGGCGCTCCGTCGGTCGAGCTCATCGCGACGCTGACCGGAACGTCGCAGGCGACCTCCGACATCTTCGACTGCAGCGACGGCGCCGGCGTGACCGCGGTCATCCCGGTCGGGACGTACACGGTTTCGGTCTCCGCGCTCAACGCATCCAGTCAGTCCATCGGCACGGCCCCAGAGCTCACGAACCAGCCCATCCAGGCGCCGAACAAAGTCACGAACCTCGGTACGATCACCATCCCGATCTCGGGCTTCTGACCTACGCCGAATCCCGAGGCTGTGAATCCGCTCACCAGTTGAGTTTCTCGACGTGGTATCTAGCGGAACGAATCGCGCCGACTCGGCGTTGATCCAGCAAGGCGCTCGTCCGGACCATGTTTCGCAAGCAAGACACCAAGATCCACTTCGTCGGCATCGGCGGCATGGGCATGTGCGGCATCGCCGAGGTCCTCCGCAACATGGGCTATCGCGTGTCGGGCTCCGACATGAACGATACCGAGATCACGCGGCACCTCGCGGGCATCGGCTGCACGGTCCTGCAAGGCCATCGCGCCGACAATCTCGGCGAGGCGGACGTCGTCGTCGTGTCGAGCGCGATCAAGGGATACAACCCCGAGGTCGAAGCCGCGCGCGCGCGGCAGATTCCCGTGATCCCGCGCGCCGAGATGCTCAACGAGCTGATGCGCATGAAATACGGCATCGCGATCGCGGGCGCGCACGGCAAGACGACATCGACGACGATGATGCACACGGTGTTGATGTCGGCCGGCTACGATCCGACGGCGGTGATCGGCGGGCGCGTCAACTCGCTCGGCCTCGCGAACGCGCGCTGGGGCAAGAGCGATTACCTCGTCGCCGAAGCGGACGAGAGCGACGGTTCGTTTTTGACGCTGACGCCGACGATCGCGATCGTGACGAACGTCGATGCCGAGCATCTCGATCACTACGGCACGTTCGATAACGTCAAGAAGGCGTTCACCGACTTCTGCAATCGCGTGCCGTTTTTCGGCATGAGCGCGCTGTGCATGGATAACGAAGGTGTGCAGCAGATCCTGCCGAACCTGACGAAGCGCTTCACGACGTTTGGCATCTCCTCGCAAGCAACGTATCGCGCGCGCAACATTCGGCACGATGGTCCAGTCACGCGCTTCGTTGCGTGGCGCGAAGCCGACGAGCTCGGCGAAGTCTCGCTGCCGATGCCGGGCGCGCATAACGTGCTCAACGCGCTGGGCGTGCTCGCGGTGTCGGACTTCCTCAACATCCCGTTCGAGCTGTACACGAAGGCGCTCTCGAACTTCGAGGGCGTCGCGCGGCGGTTCACGGTGCGCGGCGAGGTCGGCGGCATCACCGTCGTCGACGATTTTGGTCATCACCCCGTCGAGATCCGCGCAACGCTCGCGGGCGCGCGCGCGAACTTTCCGAACCGCCGCATCGTCGCTGCGTTTCAGCCGCATCGCTACACGCGCACGCGCGACCTGTTGCCCGACTTCGCGACCGCGTTCCACGATGCGGATGCGGTCGCGATCTGCGACATCTTTCCCGCCGGCGAGAAGCCGATCGAAGGCGTGACGAGCGAGACGCTCGTGCGCATGTGCCGCGACGCCGGTCACAAGGCAGTCACGCACGTGCCGCGCCGTGAAGACCTCGCGCGCTGGCTCGACGATCAGGCGAAGCCCGGCGACCTCGTGATCACGCTCGGCGCCGGAAACATCCAGCTCACGTGCAACGACGTCATCGAGCTGTTCGAGCAGCGGCTCGGTCCCGCGACGAAGAAGAATTTGGTGCGGCTCGCCGAGTCGAGCGCGACCGTGGCGCGGTAGCCGTGGTCGCGATCGAAAGCGACGTCCCGCTCGCCCCCAAGACGACGCTCGGCATCGGCGGTGCCGCGCGCCGATTCGCACGCGTCGGCAGCGTCGACGAGCTGCAAGAAGCGCTGCGCAGCGATGACAACGTGCTGATCCTCGGCGGCGGCAGCAACATCGTGATCGGCGATGCCGGTTGGGATGGGCTCGTCGTGCAGATCGGGATGACCGGCATCGCGATCAAGCACGAGGGCGATCACGCGATCGTCGTTGCGGGCGCCGGCGAGAATTGGGATGAGCTCGTCGCGCAGACGATCGATGAGGGCCTCGCCGGGCTCGAGTGTCTCTCCGGCATTCCCGGGCTCGTCGGCGCTACGCCGATGCAAAACGTCGGGGCGTACGGCCAAGAGGTTGCCGATACGATCGAGCGCGTGCGCGTGCTCGACCGCCGCACCGGCGAGCTCGTCGATTTCGCGCCACACGCCTGTCAGTTCGCGTACCGCACGAGCGTGTTCAAGGGCCGCACGCGCTGGGTCGTCACCGAGGTCCAGTTCCGCCTGCCACGCAGCCGCACGAGCATGCCGCTCCGCTACCCGGAGCTCGCGCGCGGGCTCGGCATCCGCGAAGGCGGTCGCGCGCCGCTCGCCGAGGTCCGCGAAAAAGTCATCGCGCTTCGCCGCGGCAAGGGCATGGTGATCGATCCGCTCGATCCGGAATCGCGCAGCGTCGGTTCGTTCTTCATGAATCCGATCGTCGACAAGCACGCGCTTGAGACGCTCGAGGAGAAGCTCGATGCGAGCACGACGATTCCGCTGTGGCCCGCCGATGCCGGCAGGACGAAGCTCAGCGCCGCGTGGCTGATCGAGCGCGCCGGCTTCAGGAAGGGCTACACGGTCGGCCGCGTTGGCATCTCGAAGAAGCATGCGCTCGCGATCGTCAACCGCGGTGGCGCGAGCGCGCGCGAAGTGCTCGCCCTCGCGACCGAGATCCAAGATCGCGTACGCGACAAGCTCGGCATCGAGCTCGTGCCCGAGCCGGTGATCGTTTGAAGGTTGCGGCGCTGCTGGCGATCGCCGCCTGCAGCAGCAGCGACCTCACGCTCGATCCCGCGAGCGTTCATTTCGCCGGCCGCGACTACGTCGTGTCGCGATTCGATCAACCACCCGCGCGCGGCTTCGTGCTCACAGCGAAAGACGACGCGCGCCGGATCCTCGGTCAGCCCGACGACGCGCGGCACCTCGCACCCTGCCCGCCTCCACATCTCATGACGCTGAACGTCGATGGCGATGACCGCCGCGATCTCGTCCTCTACAGCTGCGGCTTTATCTGGATCTTTCTCGACCGTGGCGAGCTACTCAGCGCGACCGGCGCGATCGAGGGCAAGCGCAAGGAGGGCCATTGGGTGCGCCCCGATCCGCGCGCGTATCCCGGCCTCGAAAAGCTCGTACCGATCATTGCCAAGATCGATCCGGAATAAAAAAAGAGCCGCGGTGGTGCCGCGGCCCTTAAGCAAGGTAGTCCAAAACTATTTCTTGCAGGTCAGCTCGTAGACCTTGCCCCACGTCTTGCCGCCATCCATCGAGGCCTCGCCCCACATCTTCATGCCCGCCTTCGGATCGCTCATGTCGCCGTGATCGCGGAACTTGCCGTTGCCCATCATGCCGCCATACGTGTCGGCGGTGCCTTCCCACTTGCCGTTCGCGAAGTCGGCGGTGCCGACCGACGCGGCGCCGTCGTTCATCAGGCCAACGGTGCGCCACTTCGAGATCTTCGCATCCCACGTCATGTAGGACTCCATCTTGAACTTCACCATCGTCTTGCCCTGGCCCATCGTGCCGGTCATCGATTCGTGAATCCACCACCCGTCGACGTCGGCCTTGCGCGTCGTCGTCGACTTGAACTTCATCTCGGTCTTCATGTCCGCGCCACCCATCGCGATTCCGGTGCAGTTCGAGCGCGTGCCCATCTGCTTCATCATGTCCTTGAGCTCGGTGGGTGGCTTAGGCGGTGCCGTCGGTGCCGCTTGCGCCGCCGAACCCGCAGCGCTGCCCGCGGCCTTCGCTGAGCCTGCGCCCGAACCCGCCGCCGGCGGCGTTTGCTTCGCTTGGCCCAGTGCCAAGGACGACAAAGCTCCGGTCATCGCGACGATCGAGACCAACGTGATCGAGATGCGTTTCATCTTCCTCTCCTCTTCAATAGACGCACTATACTGAAACCTTGCGCGTGGACGTGGGTCTCATAGACGTGTTGTGCAGATCGCGATTCACGATCTCGATCGTGATTGTCGCTTTGGCAGCGTGTGGCCAAACGCCCCGCGAGGCATCTCGCCCCATGAAGCCTGCACCGCGCGTCGCGCCGCCTCAGAGCGGTCATCTCGCGGAGCTCGAAAAGCCGCCGACGCGGCTTCTCTCGATCGATTGGCCGACGGTCGCGATCAAATCGGAAGCCGATGCACTCGCGCTGTGGCAGCGCATCGCGCCGACCGGCGACGATTGGGAACAGAAGCTCGATGAGATTCCGAGCGAAGGCACCGTGAGCAGTGAGCTCGCACTCGCGCTGTTGCACGGCGGCAATTTCACGTGCAAGCCGCAGACATCGCCGTGCAACAAAGCGCCTCTCGATGTGCCGGAGCCGGCGAGCGATGCGACGTTCGCCGATCCGTGCTTGCGCCGATTGCTCGCGATGTGGGCGGTCAATCAACTCGAGGATGACGATCTGCCGCGCGCGAAAGATGCGCTGCGCGCGATCGTCTCGATCCCGCCGCCGGAATCGCAGCTCATCGAAGTCGTGCTCAAGGCGATCCCGGAGACCGAGCACGAGCTCAAGCTCGAGCTACTCGCGCTCGCGTTTCGCGCAGGGCAGCGCGATGTCGCGAACGGTCAGCTGAGCACGCTCGACGAACCGCATCTCGTCGCGGCGGTCGAGAAACACCATATCGATGCCGCCTTGCAGCTGCTGTCGGCGGAAGGTCAGCGCGCGACATTTCTCGCCGCGGTCAAAGATGAGCAACTGCACCCACCCGCGCGCGCCGAAGCGATGATCGAGCTCGTCGGCTTCGAGCAAAAGCTCTCGAAGGATACGCACGCCGCGCTCGTCACGGCCGCACGCTCGAAAGAGTGCAGCGTCGCCGCGAATGCGGCGCGCATCCTCGTACAACGCGGCGAGCGAAAGTTCGGGCCGACGCGACCGCACGCGAAGAAACCAGAGCCGATGATGCGCGCGCTGTGCGTGCTCGCGAGCTACGAGCAGCTGCAACGCGCCGACGAGCCCTCGTACCTGTTGCACTTCATCCCGCAACGCGGGCTCGAGCTCGTGACGGTGACGTGGGACGAGTATTCCGATCCGCCGCAGACGAAAACGTCAACGCTCGTCAGCCGCAACGAGGTCGTGTTGCCCGAGCTCGAGGATCTCGTGCGCGCGATGAGGCACTGCACCCAAACGACGTGCAAATCCGACGATCACGAGTTTAGGTTCACGTTCAAGCCGGGCGGTGGCGGCGAGCTGATGCTGCAACGCCTTGAAGTCATCGAGCGACCGTCCTGCCGGCCGTGAACGATTCTAAATCGTTGTGCCGCGCGCGCGGAGGTGTGGCACGATAGGCGGCGATGCTGCGCCTGTTGGTGCTGGTTCTCGCGCTCGCCGTCGGAAGCACGGCGGCCGAGGCCCAGGTGTTCCGCCCGAAGTCGGGTGCGAAGAAGGCGCCGGCGGCGAAGGCTGCACCGGCAACCGCGAAGAAGCAGCCGCGCACCGCGCCGCCGAAGAAGCGTCCCGCGAAGAAGAAGAACGCAGCGGCAGCTGCCGATGAAGAGACGTCCGCGCCGGAGCCAAAAAATGCCGGCAAGGACTATGTCAAGATCTGGGACGACGAAGAGATCGAGTAGGTCTTTGTCCGCAAGGGCAAAAGTGATCCGGAGCGGATCCAAAAAATTGCTCCGCTGATCACGGCATGCCTATTTGCGAATCATGGATCGATCCCGACGGGCGGGCGCGAAGCAGACGCGCCCGCAACCGCCAAACGCGTCGCGCCTGACGGTCAAAGCCCGTCCGAATCGACGTCGTCAGGGATCGCTGTGGTCGCGCTTGCCCAAGCCGCCGATGATCGCCGACGCGTGTGGACGCGCGTTGCGTCGCGCGCTGCCGGCGCTCGTCGGTGTCGGCGTGCTCGGCGCGATCGGCGGCACGGCATGGGGCAGCTACTACTTCGTCACGACGTCGTCGCGCTTCGCGATCGCCGAGATCGAAGTCAACGGCAACCATCGGCTGAGCGCCGATCAGATTCGCGCGACGCTGCCGACGCGCATCGGCGACAACGTGTTCGCGACGAATCTCGATACGCTCGTCGGCGAGCTGCGCGAGAACCCGTGGATCGCGAGCGCTAGCGCCCACCGCATGCTGCCGCACACGATCGTGATCGACGTGCGCGAGCACGTACCCGCCGCGGTCGTCCAGCTCGGTGGCCTGTACCTCGTCGACGCAAACGGCCACGCATTCAAGCGCGCCGAGCTCGATGAAGGCGATGGCCTGCCGATCATCACCGGGTTCGATCGCACGGCATACGTCGCGAGCCCGAGCGCTGTCGCTGCACAAATTCGCGCTGCGCTTGCCGCGCTGGCAAGCTGGAAGCACGGCGACCGCCCGACGATCGGCGAGGTTCACCTCGACACGCACGGCGCACTCGCGCTGATCACCTACGAGAAAGCGATTTCGATCGAGCTGGGAACGCTCGAGGGGGAGCTCGCCACGCGCATCGAGACGTTCGATGCGATCTGGGCGGAGCTCGATGCCGCCGAACGCGCCCGCGTGCGCGCCATTCACCTCGACGCGCGAGCCGACCAAGTGACGGTCGCGTTCGCGCCGAAGGATCCGTAGAGACCATGCCCAAAGCCAAGAGCAACGAGATCATCGTCGGCCTCGACATCGGAACGACCAAGATCGCCTGCATCGCAGGTGAGATCACCGAGGAGGGAGTCGACATCATCGGAATCGGCACGGCGCCATCGAAGGGATTGCGCCGCGGCTACGTCGTCAACATCGATGCGACCGTATCGTCGATCCAACAAGCGGTCGACGAAGCCGAGAACATGGCGGGCTGCGAGATCTCGACGGTGTACGCCGCGATCTCCGGCGCGCACGTGCGTGGACTCAACTCGCACGGCATCGTCGCGGTCAAGGACAAGGAAGTCCGCGACGCCGACATCGCGCGCGTCATCGATGCGGCGAAGGCGGTCGCGATCCCGATGGATCGCGAAGTGCTGCACGTGCTGCCGCAGCAATACGTCGTCGACGATCAGGACGGCATTCGCGATCCGCTCGGGATGGCGGGCGTGCGGCTCGAGGCGAAGGTTCACATCGTGACCACTGCCGTCGCGTCGGCGCAGAACGTCATCAAGTGCGCGAACCGCTGCAACCTGCAGGTCGCCGACATCGTGCTCGAGTCGCTCGCATCGGCGCAGGCCGTGCTCGAGGATGACGAGAAGGAGCTCGGCGTCGCGTTGATCGACATCGGCGGCGGCACCTGCGACCTCATGGTCTACTGCGACGGCGCGATCGTGCACACGAGTGTGCTGCCGCTCGGCGGCGGTCACATCACGAACGACATCGCGACGGTGCTGCGCACCCCGCTCGATTCGGCGGAGAAGATCAAGCGCAAGTACGGCTGTGCGTGGCGCGGTCACGTCGAGGACAGCGATCAGATGGAAGTCCCGTCCGTCGGCGGTCGCGGCCCGCGCGTGCTCCAGCGCATGAAGCTCGTCGAGGTGATCGAGCCGCGCGTCGAAGAGATCTTCGAGCACGTCAAGAAGGAGCTCATGCGCACCGGGTACTTCGACAGCCTCGCGGCTGGCGTCGTGCTCACCGGCGGCGCGACCGCGATGGACGGCATGTGCGATGTCGCCGAGCAGGTGCTCCAGCTGCCGACGCGCCGAGGTGTGCCGACGAAGATCGGTGGCCTCGTCGATGTCGTGCGCTCGCCCGCGTACGCGACCGGCGTCGGCCTCGTGATGTTTGGTGCCGACCAAGACAAGTCCGTTCAGCTTCCCGCGCGTGAGGACCGTCCCGGCCTCATCAAGCGCGCGTGGGGCCGGCTCGCCGAGATGTTTTGAACCACAAAAAGTTGCCCCCGCAGATCTAGCCCCCGACAAAAGGAACCACCATGGCACTTATCGAATTCGACGACGTCAGTCACGCAAAGATCCTCGTCATCGGTGTTGGCGGAGGCGGCGGAAACGCGGTCAACACCATGATCAGCGGCAACCTCGACGGCGTCGAGTTCGTGGTCGCCAACACGGACATGCAGGCCCTCGAGGCCAACATGGCACCGCACAAGATCCAGCTCGGCAACGCGCTGACGAAGGGCCTCGGCGCCGGCGCGAACCCCGACATCGGCCGCCGCTCCGCGGAAGAGAGCATGCAGCACATCGCGGATCTGATCGCGGGTGCCGACATGGTGTTCGTGACGGCGGGCATGGGCGGTGGCACCGGCACCGGCGCGGCACCGGTCATCGCGCAGATCGCGAAGGACTGCGGCGCACTCACCGTCGGCGTCGTGACGAAGCCATTCGGCTTCGAAGGCAAGAAGCGCGCGAAGCAAGCCGTCGAAGGCATCGACCGCCTCGCGGCAGCCGTCGACACGCTGATCGTGATCCCGAACAATCGCTTGCTCGCGCTCGTCGGCAACGCGACCTCGATGGTCGAAGCGTTCCGCAAGGCCGACTCGGTCCTGCTCAACGCGGTGCAGGGCATCAGCGATCTGATGACGGTCCCCGGCCTCATCAACGTCGACTTCGCAGACGTCCGCACGATCATGGCGTGCATGGGCCGCGCGCTGATGGGCACCGGCATCGGCCAAGGCAAGAAGCGCGCGATCGAAGCCGCCGAGACGGCGATCAGCTCGCCGCTGCTCGAAGACGTCTCGATCGAAGGCGCGACCGGCATCCTCATCAACATCACCGGCGGCCCGGACCTCACGCTGCACGAGGTCAACGAAGCCTCCTCCCTCATCCAGCAGGCTGCACACGAAGACGCCAACATCATCTTTGGCTCGGTGATCGATCCGAACCTGAGCGATGAAGTTCGCATCACCGTGATCGCGACCGGCTTCGACCGCGGCGCCAAGACGCAGATGATCGTGGAGCCGAGCCGCCCCGTGGTGCAGCCCAAGCCCAAACCGCACCAGGTCACGCTGCCCTACGATGTCTCGTCGCAGATCACGAAGGAGTATCCGCCCCCGGCGATTCCTGCGCGCGCGCGCCAGCCGGCATACGTGATCGAAGAGCCCGAGGTCTCGATCGAATGGGCGACGCCCGATGACGATTTCCCGGTCCCCGAGCAAGAGCCCTCGCAAAAGCTCGCGACCGGCTCGGGTCCCGCGACGCCGGCTGACGGCGCGCCGCTCGTCCAACCCGATCGCAAGCGCGCGCAATCGCGGCCGAGCATGAAGGCGGTCCTCGCCGGTGAGATCGATACCGAGAGCGAGCTCGATGTGCCGACGTTCATCCGTCGCCACAGCGTCACCCACGGCTGATTTCGGCTTCGCTTAGCTTATGAAGGCCCGCCGTTGCGGGCCTTTCGTCTTTTCGGCGCCGCCGCCCATCTCCCCGTTGGATCCCGGAAAACGCCAACCGCCCGGATCCGGAAAACGCCAAGGCGCCGCAGAGCCAAGGCGCCAGTAAGAGGGTTTTTTTAAGGCCGATCTCTTCTTACGACAATCGATTGATCGAACCCCTGCCTTGCACTTGATCAAGCAGCAAGTGTCGTTGGAATTTTAATCGACGGGTAAGGTCATTAACCCTCCTCTGACTGGCGCCTTGGCTCTGCGGCGCCTTGGCGATTCAAGAGAGGGCAGTGGGATCGATGAGTCGAGCGTTTGATAAGGTGGCGACGTGTTAACGCAGGACGCGGCGCGATGGATGCTGCTGCTGCACACCATCGTCGGCGTCGCCGCGGTCGGTGCGGCAACGCACCTCGTCCTGTGGCTACGCAAGTATCTCAACGGGCAGTCGGGCAAACGACGGGCGGTCGTGCGATTCGCGTGGCTCGTGCTCGCGCTGCAGCTGGCGGCCTTTATCGCCGGCAACGTCATGTATCCGACCTACAAGGTCGAGGTGCGGGCCGCGTATTTGGAGAATGCGGCCGGCGTGACGGCCGAGGAGGCGGTTCGCGCGAAGGAGCTCGAGCGCGTCGCGGCACGCGAGGGCACGCACGCGGGCGAGCCCACCGCGACGGGCGCGATGGTGCGCCGGGCCGCGCAGGCGGCGCGCTGGTTCGACGTCAAGGAGCACTGGATCGCACTGGGGATCTTTGTGTCAGGCGCGCTGATCGTGATCTTGTGGGTATGGGATCCGAAAAGGGATGGCTCCGTGATTTCGCCGATCGTGATGACGCTTGCGGTGATCGTCGCGGGAACTGTGTGGTTGGGCGCGATCGTGGGCGTGCTCACAGCGTCGTGGCGCGCGGTATAGCCGTCGTGATACGAACTTGGCATGCGGACTTTGCTTGCGGTGACCCTGTTTGTCTTCGCGTGTGGCGGCCCGAAGGCGAAAAAAGAAAGCTCGATGGTTAGCGAGGGATCCGATTCGCCGGATTGCTGCTGCAAGACGATCCCGATGACGGCCGAGCGCGAGATCATTCCCGTGTATGCGACGAAGCAGCGCATGGAATGCTCGACCGACCACGGCGACTGCGTCGATGCGGTGCAGTGCAATGCGGTCGCGCCGAAGTCCGATGAGGACAAGCCGCCGGGCGAGACAACCACGACGCAGAAGAACAAGGACGGCGTACCGCCGCCGCCGACGCTCGGCCCGAACGGCACGGGCGACGCCGTTCCTAGAAAGTAAACGCGAGGCTGGACTGGAAGAGCATCGAGTTATCGACAACACGCTCTTCGTCCATCATGTCCACGGGCTTGCACGCGAGTCCGCGACATACCGAGCCAGTCATCTGTTGATGCGGTGACAGCCCAACGCGCCAGCCGAGGAACCAGCCGACGCGATGCGGGAATCCGATCGGCTCTTGCAGGCGATGATCGATCGAGATGCCAAAGCCCGCGACGCCTTCGGGACGCCGGGTGTCGTCGGGGACGAGGCGACTCGCTTCGTCATACGATGGCTTGTACCAGTGGTTCCACGCGATGCCCGCGCCACCTTCGACATAGATCGAAAACAGCGAGTTCTCTCCGACGATGCGCGAGCCGAGACGAATGACATCGAACCGCGCGAGTGCGGCGAGTCGTTGACCTGCACCGAGCCACGTATCGTCGGGACCTCTGACCTGGAAGCCGAGGTAGGTGTAATCGGCCTCGAGCGTCAGCCGCCCGAAGCGATAGCCCATCGCGGCGTTGAGACCGACCGCGGTGACATCGACGGGCTCGGAATACAAAAAGCCGACCGCAGTGCCAATTCTTGCCGTCGAGCCGGTGGTGCGGTGCGGCGCGAACGGATTTTCGACGTAGTAATCCGCCGTGGCCTGGGCGTCGTCGGCCCATGCGACACCGCCACCTGTGAATGCCAGGCACACGAGCACGAATAGCGTGTTCCGGAACCGACGGATGTTCCTCATCTGCACCTCGGAATGGGTCAGGTGATCTGCAGTCAGCGGGCCAGGCTCGCGTCGAGAGCGCGCGCCATGATGTCGATCGGTGCTGCGGTACCAGTCCAGATTTCGAATGCGCGTGCACCTTGGTGGACGAGCATCGCTTTGCCATCAAGCGTGGAATGACCGAGGCTGCTCGCGCGTTCGAGGAGCTTCGTCTTGCGGTGATAGACGAGCGTTGCGACCCACGCTCCCGTTGGCAGGTTGTCCAGCGGTAGCGAATCGGTGAGGTCGGCGTCGGACTGCGGCGCGAGCCCGGCCGATGTGCAATCGACGACGAGATCAGCGCGCGCGAAGCAATCGCGGAGGTTCTCGTCGGTCCACGGCCACGCTTTCGCCCAATCGACGGAGCGGCGCGCGACGATCTCGACGGCGCGTGCGGCGCGAAGACCATACGCGACAGCGCGTGCGGCACCACCGCCGCCGAGAACGATCGCGCGCTTGCCGCGGAGCTCGCAGCCTGCGGCGATCACGCCATCGGTGAAGCCATCGCAATCGGTGTTGTGACCGACGATGCGATCGTCGTTGAACGCGAGGCAATTGACGGCGCCGATCGCTTTGGCTTGGGGCGCGAGCTCGTCGCATAGCGCGGCGACGGCGAGCTTGTGCGGCACCGTCACGCTCGCGCCGAAGGCGCGCATCGCACGCAGCCCGCCAACGACAGCGGTGAGCTTTTCGGGCGGCACACCGATCGGCACGAGCACGGCATCGATGTGCTGCGCGGAGAACGCCGCGTTGAGCATCGCCGGACTGTGCGAGTGCTCGACGGGCCAACCGAGGACAGCAGCAACGCGTGTCGTGCCTTTGATCGTCACGGTTGCACCGCGAGCTCCGCACCATCGCGCCGCGCTTGCTCGAGCGCGCGCGTCGCATCCTTCATCAGCTTCGCGAAGCTCACGGGTTGGCCCGGCTGCGCACCCGCGACGGCACCGACGAGTCGCGGTGGAAACGAGCGCCCCGCGGCGACGACGGGATCGCCGGCGGCGACCGCCGCGATCACGCGGCGACCGAGCCCGGCCGAGCCTTTGAGATCGGTATACGGCAAGAGCACGAGGAAGCGCTCGTGATCGACCTGCGTCGCGATATCGATGTCGCGGATCGTGTGGATGAGCACGTTGCCCGCGCGCGCGCGCAGGATGCCGCGAATGCCCGGCGGCGGTGGGGGCGGCGGCACCTCGACGGCAAACAGCGCGACCGACAGCGGGTACTCGAAGCGCTTCGCGCGCTTGATCTCGAGCTCGAGCACGCGCTGAAACAGCTCGAACGGAAGCAGGCCGCGCGGCTCGGTATCGGCAAGCTCTTCGAGGCGAGCGCGCAACACTTGTTCGGACCCACGCGCAGCAAGCGCGACGCGTCGTTCGCTGTGCAGCCGCACCGTCGCGAGCAAGAGCGGCGCCAGCCGTTCGATATCGTGCGGTCGCGTCGTCGACAGATCGGCGCCTGCGGCGACAGCACGACGCGCTGCTGCTGGAGCATCGTCATCGAACACGGCGATCACGATCGGGCGCCGCGGCTCGAGCGCGCGTGCCGCTTCGATGATCGCATCGGCACCCGGCATCGCCACGATCACCGCGTCGATCGAATTACTGCGAATCGCGTCGATCACGCGAGCGACGCCATCGCTGCCACCGCGCGTGATCGAGCGTTCGGAGCCCGCGCGCGTACCCGCGGCAACCGCAACGATGTGGCCGCCGCGAATCACGGTCGCCTGCGCTGCGCCGAGATGCGCCGAGTCTTCGTAGATCGCGAACCGCAACACCGGCAGCTCGTCGATCACATCCTCATCGTCGTCGACGTCGGGCTCTAGCTCTTCTTCTTCAACGCTCGGGATGCGGCGCGTCGGATCGTGCTCGTCGCGAGCGCGCGCTGCTGTTGCCTCGCCCGTATCGGCGGGCGCGACGAATGGATCGCGATTCTCGGTCTCGATATCTTCATCGATCGACGAGCTCACCATGTCGTCGAGCGCTACCTCCGCAGCATCGGCGAGATCGCTCGGCAGACGGACTTTCTTTTTGTCCTTGCGCGGCTTGCTCAATCGGCCCCCCCACCCCTATCCCCTCCCCCAAGGGGGAGGGGGCACTCGGGCTCCTGCGTCTTATCGACGAGCACCTCGAGCGAGCCGCGCGCGAGGCGCACCGACAAGCGCTCGCCGACGGCAACCTGACTCGCATCGCGCACGATCACATCGCCCGCGCGCACCATCGCGAAGCCGCGATCGAGCACGGCGAGCGGCGACAGCGCTGACATCTGCGCCGCGATGCGTGCGAGCTCGCCGCGTCCGCGCTCGAGCCGCTTACGAAACGCGGCATCGCGACGCGCGATGAGATCGTCGAGCAACGCGCGGTGGCGCAGGATGCGGGCCTGCGGATGCAAGCCTGCGAGTCGATGATGGAGCTCGTGCAGTTGCGCGCGCGTTGCTGCGAGTGCGCGCTCACCGCGCGCGTGCAACTTCATCGTGTGCCGATCGAGATCCTGACGCGCGCGCGCGAGCACGTGATGCATCTCGCGATCGAGTCGCCGGCGCTCCTTGACGAGCACGTCGCGCAGCATCGCGCCGTCGGGAACCGCGAGCTCGGCGGCTGCCGTTGGCGTCGACGCGCGTGCGTCGGCCGCGAGATCCGACAGCGACAGATCGACCTCGTGACCGACAGCGCTGATCACGGGCACCGGGCAGCGCGCGATCGTGCGCACGACGCGCTCGTTGTTGAACGCGGTCAAATCCGTCACCGCGCCACCGCCGCGACCGACGATGATCACGTCGACGCCTGCACGCACGACCATCACCAGGCCTTGCACGATCTGATTCGGTGCGCCCTCGCCTTGCACCGCGGTGTCTGCGATCACGATCGGCGTCGGTAGCCGGCGCTGCACGGTGCGAATGATGTCGTGCACGGCCGCGCCGTGTTTCGATGTCACGACGCCGATGCGCCGCGGAAAGCGCGGCAGCTTTCGCTTGCGCTCCGGCGCAAAGATGCCCTCGGCGGCGAGCTTTTGTTTCAATTGATCGAGAGCGAGCGCCTCGGCGCCGCGACCCGCCGGTTCTGCGAAGTCCGCATACAGCTGCATCTTGCCGTCGCGGTCGTACACGCCGAGCCGACCGCGCACACGCAGCCGCTGGCCGGGCTCGATGCGAAACTTGATGCGCTGCGCGTCGCGTCCCCACATCACCGCAGACATCACGGTGTCGCGATCGCGCAGCGCGAAATAGATGTGACCCGAGCCGGGCTTCGTGACCTGCGTGACCTCGCCCTCGAGCCACACGAGGCCGAGCGCGTCGAGGGTGCGCGCAGCAAGCCGCACGACGTCCGCAACGCTCCACGGCCGCTCGCGGCTCGAGGCCGGACTTGGTACCGGCGGACCCGAAACAGGCACATCCAACGGTAACCAGAGCCCATCTTGGTCGCAACCGACCTGGGTGGCGCGGTGTCGTTATGGACGGTAGGATGCAAATCGCCTCCGTCATGGCCGAAGAAACAAAGCCCGATGCGTCGGCGGAGGCGCCCCCCGGCGCTCCGATTCCGAAGGACCATATCGATCCCGAGCTGGTGAAGCTCGCGCGCACGAAGGGGCCGCGGATCGGAATCGTGACCGCCGCCGGCATCGTGTTCTTGTGCGTGTTCTTTCTGGTCAAGCTCAACGCCGACCGTCGGTTCTCCGGCAACGACGATACGCCGCGAACGGTGGGCGTCGCCGACATCGTCGCCGGCAACGTCGATGACGAGTCGTTCATCTCGCTCGATGCCGAGCCGCTGATGGCGCACGCCGTTCGCGTCGGCGTCGATAAGAAGAGCGTCGGTCTGCGCGTCGTGCCGATCCGCAGCTCCGCCGATAAGCTGTGGGTCGTCCTCGAGGGCGATGGCTGGGCGCCGCCGAGCAAAGGCCCCTACGTCGGCCGCTTGCGCGAGCTTCGCGATGTGAAGTTTGCGTCGGTGCTCACGGACTGGGTCGCCAACCATCCGCGGCCTCTGTTCGCGACCGCCGCCGCCGCGCGCATGGGATTCGCGAGCAGCAAGGTCGCAACCGTCAGCGGCGAGCAAGTGACACTGAGCGATGCCGATCGCGTCGGCTTCGAGATCGTCGATCCAAACGCCGCGATCATCGTGTGCACGTTCAACGAGCGGCTGCCCGATATGGCCGCGTGGAAGGCCGCGCTCGACAAGGCGGGGATCGCCGCGACAGGCGTCGCTCTGCCTCAACAACCCGCGCAGAAGGGCGTCGCGCCGACGATGTCGCGCGAGCAGGTCCGCTTCGAGGTCCAGATGAGCAACGCGGTCACGAGCATCCCGCCGCTGCTCGAAAAAGCGGAGCTCTGGGCCGCGCACGTCGATCCCGTGACGCGGCACTACGAAACGACGTGGGGCGCGCTCAAGGCGAGCGGGCCCGCCGGCTTCACGGCGCAAGGCGTGACGATTCCGGATACGCAGCTCGATCTGATCGGGCTCTACGTCGTCCGCGCGGTGCCAAGCGGCGCCTACGCGCTGATGCTCGGCGAGCGCCCGCAAGATTACTGGTACGTGTTGCCGGTGACGATCGTCGTTGCGCTGCTCGGCTTGTTATTTATCTGGGCGCTCGTTCGCGGCATCAAACGCGACCTGCTCACGCCGCGCACGCCTGCCGCCGCGTGACATACTTCCCGCGTGGCTGCGGACGATAAGCCGCTCAAGCCGAGCCGGTCCGGAGAAGCGCAGCGGCGCCCGACAGGGGAACCTGCGGGTTCGGCACCGCCGGACCCGCAGGCGCCGCGAGCGAGGACCGGCGAGGCGATGATGATGACGGTGCAGCTGCCGCGTGCAGCTGATGCCAAGACCCAAGCCGCGCCGCTGCAATCGACGGTCGTGCCCCCGACCGATGCGCCGGAGATGCCAAACCTTGGGCCACCGGAGATGCCAAACCTTGGGCCATCGGAGATGCCAACCATCGGCCCGTCGGAGATGCCGAGCTCGGCATCCCCGGGTCATCCCTTGGCCATGCCGGCGGACTGGCGCTACACGGTCAACAGCGAGATCGCGCGCGGCGGTATGGGGCGCGTCGTCGATGCAACAGACAACGTGCTCGGTCGCACCGTCGCGCTCAAAGAAGCGCTCTCGCTCGATGCCGACACGCTGCGCCGCTTTCAGCGCGAGACGCGGATCACCGCGCGTCTCGAACATCCGTCGATCGTGCCGGTGCACGATGCCGGCACCGCGCCAAACGGATCGCCGTTCTACGTCATGCGCAAAGTGTCGGGGCGGCCGCTCGAGGAGCTCGTCGCACGCAGCGGCGCGCTCAACGATCGGCTCGCGCTCGTGCCGCATATCGTCGCGGCCGCGCATGCGATCGCGCACGCGCACTCGCGCGGCATCGTACACCGCGACATCAAGCCATCGAACATCCTCGCCGGTGACGCCGGCGAAACGATCGTGATCGATTGGGGCCTCGCAAAAACGATCGGCGAGCCTGACGATCCGCACGCGCCCGCGCAGCGCGTGCTCGAGGATGACGATTCGCTGAGGACGCGCGCCGGCGTCGTGTTCGGGACGCCCGGCTTCATGGCGCCCGAGCAGCTGCGCGGCAAACCCGTCGACGAGCGCTGCGATGTCTACGCGCTCGGCGCGACGCTCTATCACTGTCTCGCGCGCCGGCCGCCGCACTATCACAAAGACCCCGACGAGATGATGAAGGGCGCCGTCGATGGTCCGCCGCAACCGCTGCGCGAGATCGTCGAAGGCGTGCCGCCCGAGCTCGCGACGATCGTCGACAAGGCGCTCGCGCACGAATCCGAAGAGCGTTACCAAAACGCCGGCGCGCTCGCCGAGGACCTGCAGCGGTTTCTCACCGGTCAGCTCGTCGCGTCGCACTACTACACGCCGCGCGAGCGCCTCGTGCGCTTCGTACGCAAGTACCGCGCTGCCGTCGCGATCGCGGTTGCGTCGGCGTTCGTGCTCGGCGTTGTCGCATTCGTGCTGATCCAGCAGATTCGCGACGAGCGCGACCGCGCCGACGAGCAAGCGCGCATCGCGGTCGCCGAAAAAAAGCTCGCAGAACAAGAAACGAAACGCGCGGTCAAGACGGCGCGCGAGCTCGCGCTCGTCAACGCACGTCATGCCGCGACCGTCGATCCAACGCGCGCCGCGGCGATGGCGAAGCCGCTCGTCGATTCGGAGCTGTGGCGTCACGCGCGTGACGTCGGTGGCGCCGCGAGCGTGCACGGCGTCGCGTTCGCGCTCAAAGCATCACCGCACACGCAATCGCTGGAGCTGTCGCGCGATGGCCAGCGTGCGCTCGTCGCCGGCGACGACGGGCTCGTGCGCATCTACGAGCTCGCGAAGCGCGAGAGCCGCGTGATCGCCGATATGAAAGGCGCCGTGATGGCGCATTACGCCGATGGCGAACGCAAGCTCGTGCTGTTTCAAGGCAACCGGCTGACGATCGTCGACACCGCCTCCGGAGCCCGGCGCGACGTCACTGCGCCGACGGCGATCACGAAGCTCGAGGTATCGGGACCGATCGCGTATTGGGTCGACCCGGCATTCGCGGTGTGGCGGCTCGATCTCGCGGCCGGGACACCGACGCGCGTCACCGTGCCCGAACCGATCACCTCGGTATCGCCGTCGCCGGATGGACGATGGATCGCGCTCGCCGGTCGCCAGCATCTGCTGCTGCTCGATCGCACGAGCTCCACACTGCCGGCCGAGGTGGTCACCGATGGCGAAGCGATCGCGCTGACATGGGCCGCGAATTCGGCGCACCTCGTCGCGCTGTTCGACGACGAGATCATCGACATCAGCATGGCGCCGACGGTGCACATCTTCAGTCGCATGCTCGTCGGCCGCCGGTTCAGCATCGCGTACAGCGCAGGCCGCATCTTCAGCGCGGGGCCCTCGGGCGTCGAGATGATGATGAAGGATGGCACCCGCATGCGCGCGCCGGGCCCCGAGCACACGCTGGGCGTGTTTGCGAGTCGCGAGCGGGTCGTGATTTCGGCAAAGCCGCAAGGCGAGATCGTCGTGCTCTCGGATCTCGGCGACCACGTGCTGAAGAGTCCGCTGCCGCTCGCGATGATCGCGACGTCGGCGAATAGCGAGTGGATCGTCGGCGCCGCAGATGATCGGCTGCTCGTGTGGAACCTCGATAACATCGAGCCGCAGGTCGCGACGAACGCGACCGCGAGCAGCGCGCGCTTCGTCACCGGCGATCATCTGATCGTCACGTACGAGGACGGCGCCGATTGGATCGATCTGCGCACGCACAAATCGATCTCACTCGGGTCGCTGCGCGCGATCGACTCGGTCGCGACGGCGCCGGATGGAGCCGAGGCGATCATCATCGATGCACAGCGCCGGGCGCTTCGCGTCGCGGGCGTCGGCAAGCCGCAAGAGCTCGAGGGCGAGGTTGCCGCCGCCGCGTTCATCGATAACCTGCGACTCGTGCTCGCGGTGCCCGGTGGCTTGCGCCTCGACGACCAGCAGCACAAGACGAAGCTGCTGCTTTATTCGCACGACGCCGAGGTGCGCGGCCTCGCCGCCGCCGGCGGATGGATCGTCGCCGCGTTCGCCGATGGCATGATCTGGCGCAAGCACGTCGCGTCATCGCAAACAAGCGAGCTCCGCATCGCGCCGATCGCGAGCCGAACACCGATCGCGATCACCGAAACCGGTATGGTCGTCGTCGCGGCGAACGGCGAGCTCCGCGCGTGGGCGAACGATGGCAACGCGACGCTACTCGCGAAGAACGTGCCGCCGCTCAGCTCGCTCGCGATCACCGATGCGGCGACCGCGGTGCTCGTCGGCGATGACGGCTCGATCGCGGTTGCCGATCTGAAGCGACCGACGCCGCTCGGCGCACCGCTAACGGCGATCAAGGGCGCATCACTGGCCACCGAAGAAGGGCTCGTCGCGGCAGCGACCGCGAGCGGTGGCGTCGAGGTGATCGATCCGCTCACCGGGTGGCGCTGGCCGATCGCGGCGCCGCAAAAGGCCCAGCCCTACAGCTTCGTCGAGATCGCTCCCGATGGCTCGCGCGTTGTCGCGATGACGCCGAGCGCGGTGTTCGTCTGGACCCTCGCACTGCCCACATCCGCGGACCAGACGAAGCGCTGGCTGAACGTGATGACCAATGCCGTCGCCGACACACCGTCGGGTCCGCTTGGATGGGACTGAGCGCCGGACGGTGCTACAAACGATCGCGGTGACGCCCTTTCGCCTGTACGACACGATGCGCGGCCAGAAGGTCGCGTTCGAGCCGCTCGAGCCCGGCCACGTCGGGCTCTACCTGTGCGGCCCGACGACGTACGCGCCCGCGCACATCGGCCATGCGTACTCGGCGATCGCATTCGATACGGTGCGCCGCGCGCTCGAGTTCCTCGGCTGGCGCGTCAAGTACGTCCGCAACGTCACCGATATCGACGACAAAGTGATCAAGCGCGCGAACGAAACCGGCGAGGACCCGCTCGCGATGTCGGCGCGCTACGCCGCCGCTTACAACCGCGACATGGCGCGCTTCAACGTGCGCGGACCCGATGTCGAGCCCAAAGTCACCGGCCACATCAAAGAGATCGTCGCGCTGATCGAGCGGCTCGTCGCGAATGGCTACGCGTACGTCGTCGACGGCGATGTCTATTACGAGGTGTCGAAGTTTTCGCCGTACGGTCGGCTGTCAGGGCAGTCGCTCGAGCAACTGCGCAAGGGCGCGCGCGTCGAGGTCGACGAGCGCAAGCGCGACGCCGCGGACTTCGCGCTATGGAAATCCGCGAAGCCCGGCGAGCCGTCGTGGGATTCGCCGTGGGGCAAAGGTCGGCCGGGCTGGCACATCGAGTGCTCGGCGATGACGGTCACGCACCTCGGAGCGACCTTCGATATCCACGCCGGCGGCAAGGATCTCGTGTTTCCGCATCACGAGAACGAGATCGCGCAATCGCAGGGCGCCGACGGCGAAGGCACGTTCGCGCGCTACTGGATGCACAACGGCTTTCTCAACTTCGAAGGCGTGAAGATGTCGAAGTCGCTCGGCAACGTCTTCGACTGCGATCAGATCGCAGAGGCGGTCGGCGGCGAGGCGCTGCGCTACTTCTGCGTCAAGCATCATTATCGATCGCCGGTCGACTTCGAGGTCCAGGTGATCTCGGAAGGTCGCGCGCCGACGGTGCGCTTCTTCAGCCTCGAGGCCGCCGACCGCGAGCTCTCGAAGTTTTACGACACGCTCGCGAAGATCGATCAGTTTGTGCAGGCCGGCGATGGCGGCGATGGCGCGGTCATGCCCGAGGTCGAAAAGCTCGCACCCGCTGCGCGCGAGTCGCTCGCGGATGATTTCAACGCACCGGGTGTCGTGCGCGAGCTGCACGCCGGCCTCGCGATCGCGAACAAGCTGCTCGAGGAGAGCAAGGGCATCGACAAGCAGCTGCGCCGGCGCACACTCGCTCGCCTCGGTCGCGACCTGCGCACGATGGGCGGCTCGATCGGCATCCTCGAGCAGGAGCCGGCCACCTACCTCGCCGAGCGCCGCGCGCGGCTCGTGCGCATCAAACAGATCGACGTTGCTCATGTTGCGGCGAAGATCGAAGAGCGCGCTGCCGCCCGCGCCGCGAAGGACTTCGACCGTGCCGATGGGATTCGTAAAGAGCTCACCGCAATCGGCGTTGCACTGCACGACATGAAGAGCGGAACCGACTGGTCCGTGGAAGACTAAAGACGTGAGCGACGACGCAAAGGCAGAGACCGCGCTGGCGCGACCGATGATCGCGACCGATCTCGATCGCGCGGGCAAAGGCCAGCTCGTTTACGTCGGTCGCGATGGCGAGGTGAAGCACCCCGCCGCCGTGCGCAATCGTCAGATCGCCGCGTACGTCACGTTCGGCGGGATCACCGCCGCGGGCGTCGCGCTTGCCGCGACCTCCTTTCCGGTGCTCGTGCCGTTCTATCTGCTGCTCGGCGGCAGGTTCTGGGGCACGGTGCGCGCGGTCAAGCGCGTCAACGAAGCAAGCGTCGCGCTGTCGAAGGGCGATTCGGTGACGGGTCGCGCGCTCGCCGATCCTGTCACGCGCGCGTGGTGGGCACCCAAACGCGTGCGCGCGCTCGCCGAGCTCCGCGTCGCGATCGCCGATGCGCTCGATGGTCACGGCGAGCAGGCGCTCGATCGCGTGCGACGTGCGCGCGCGAAGCTCTCGACGCGCCTCATCCAGCACCAATTTTCGTACTACACAGAGATCAATTTACTGACCGCACTCGGGCGGCTCAAAGAAGCGCGCAACCTGCTCGAGTCGCGCGGCGCGATGCCCGCGGGCGAAGTGCTCAAGCTGTCGCACTGGATCGCGCAGATGCATTTATGGGTCGCCGAGAGTGCGCCGCAGCTTCTCGCCGACGCGCCGTTCAAAGATCCGCCGCGCAAGAAGGATCTCGAGATCGATGACATCGAGCTCCACGAGCGCATGCGCAAAGGCCTGTCGATGACCGCCGGCGCAGATCTATTGCTGCTCTGCGCGTGGTGCTACGCCTATCGCGGCGAGCACGAGGACGCGCGGTTTGCGTATCGGCAAGCCAAGGAGCGCGAAGGCTCGCACCGCCTCGACATCGCGATGCCCAAGGTCGCGCAGTGGATCGAGGAGTACCGCAAGGAGCACCCCGATATTGATCAGCCCGACGCCGACGAGCCCTGATACGGCTCGCCGAGCATGCGATCGAGCTCGCCGCGCTCGTCGAGCGCGCGCAAATCCGTGTAGCCGCCGATCGGCGTTCCATTGATGAAGATTTGCGGCACGGTCGTGCGTCCCGTCGTCTGCACCAGCCACCGGCGCATTTCCGGTTTACCGCCCACGTCGATCTCGTCGAACGCCACGCCCTTGCGGCGCAACAGGCTCAGTGCGGCCGTACAGTACCCGCACCACGCTCGGGTATAGATTCGTACAGTGGCCATGATCCACCGTACCGCCCCTCTGCGAGACAGGTATCAGGCGATCACTTGTCTTCGGCGTCTTCGCTGAGATACGCGAGGATTACTTCGTCCAGGCTTTTCTCGGAGATCAGCCCTTGGCCGAAGCCGCGCCCCTCATCCTCGCGAGCTTTTCGCACGCGCTGCTGCGGCGCTGACGTCTTCGGCGGCGCGCCGACGATCACCGCCGGTCGCGTCATCACGACGCCGCTGTTCGGCGCCGGCGTCGCAGGCGATGGCGTGCGATTCGCGATCGGCGCGGTCGCATGCACGCGACTCGCGGGCGATGGCACGCGCGTACCACTCGCTGGTGTCGGCGGCCGTTGCTGCTGCGGAATGTTCGGCACGCGATTGGGCGGTGCAGGCTTCTGCGGCACGACCGGATTTGGTCCCGAGCCGCGCTTGGGCGGCGCGACCGGATTCATCGTTGGAATGCGGCCGGTCTTCTCGCGCATCTGCGTCGCGGGCGCAGCATCCTTGCGACTGACGGAGTATTGCCCCGGTCGTTCCGAGCGCTCGCCAGCCAAAGGATTATCCGCCTGTCCTCGGTTGCCGAGGCCAGGCGGCGGTTCGGCGGATGGCGGCGCCGGCGAATGAATCTGCGCGTCCTTGCCCGCTGCGCGTGTCGTGACGATCGGCGGAGGCGTCAGCGACCGCTGCTTGCCCGGCAACGCCGCAGCGCCGTGGCTCGCGGGCCGCGACTGCGCCGCTTGCGGAACGACCGCCGTCTCGACGGCAGTATCGCGAGGCGCGCCGCGCAGTCGCGAAGCGAGCTCGTCTTCCTCGTCGTCGTCGACGGATATCTCGATGATCGGCGATGAATCGCGTTGCGGCGTCTCTTCTGGGATCGCAGAAATCGAGGCGAGCGGGATCGTCCTGTCGCCGGTGCCGGTGCGCGCCTTGACCGGGAGCTCGATCGGCTCGCTCTTGCCATCGGTTTCGATGATCTCGAGCGGTGCCGAGACATCCGGAGGCGGCGAAATCTCGGTCGCCGCGCGGTCGGCCCTCACGGCCTTTCTGGTTGCAGCTTCCGCGGGCGTGAGCCGCGGCTCGAGGCCCGGTGTGTTGCCGAGGTACTGGTCGATCTTGTCGTCGAACGCCCCCCGCCGGAGATCCTTCATCACCGCCTTGTGCTGAGCCTGCATCAAGGCCTTGATGGCCTCTTCGTTCGATCCGGAGTCGTAAACCAGCTTACGCGTCGAAACGATCACGCCACCATGGAACAAGTGGGTGAAGAGGTGGGGGTTGAGCAGCCCCGAGTCCTCGGTCTGGACGTGAAAAACCAGACCTCGGTACCTGACGTTGTGGTTGTACCCGAGGATGGGTGAACGCTTGGCCACCGAGTTCCGAGGGTAGCACGGCCGCGCGGGCTTGTAATTCTGGCTGGGGGTTGGTACTCACCGTGCCGGGCTTCAATTTCGAAGCTGATTTGGAGGCCCCGCCTTCGCGGGGTACGTATATCCCGTGGCGATTACAGCGGAGTCGAAGTTCGTCGAGTTGGTGCGGTCTTGGCTGGTGTCTCTCCCACACGACCTGAAGATTGCGTTCGATGCGATGGATGATGAGAACCTACCGCGGTCGGTTCGAGAAATCGCAACTGGCGTCGTCATGTACGTCGTGTCTCCGAACGATTCGGTTTCGGATCGGAACGATGCCGTCGTGAGCTACGCCGACGATGCAGTGCTGCTTCGGCTCGCATTGCAAAAAGCGCTCGGCCAGGGCGAAGACGAGAAGGCGTTCAAGGAGCGCTTCCCAGAATTGTTCACCGATCTCGAAGAGAATCTAAAACTCTGCAAATCGGTGATGGGCGATCTGATGACGTGGCTCGAGTCGAAGGTCGGCACGCTCAAGATGATCGAATACAAGGGCAAGAAGGTGCAGACGTACCTCGATAACGACGAGGCACGTGAAGCACTGTTCGACGATGGTCTCGTGTTCCGCACCGACTATCCGGTCGACGAGAAGACGATCGGCGACAAGCTGAAGAAGTCGGCGACGATCGTCGACGCGCTCAAGCGCCGCAAAGCCGAAGAAGCGCGGGCCAAGGGCCTGCACGCTTCATAGATCGACAAGCTCGAAGCCGGTCAGTTGCTCGCCCAAAAATCGCGGCGCGAGCTCATCGAGTCGCGACGTATCGGTCGCGAAGCAATCGAGGCGGCCCGCGTGCGCGCGGCGATTGCCATTACTGCCGAGCGCCTCGCGCGCCGCTTCGGCCATCGCGGTTGCAGAGTCGACGACCGCGACATCGTGATGCGCGAGCTCGTTCGCGCATCGCGCGAGCACGGTGCGCAGTAGCGGATAGTGCGTGCAGCCGAGCACGAGCGTATCGATCGCAGGATCTTGTTCGAACAGCTGCGCGAGATAACGACGCGCAATGAGCGCGGCGACATCATCATCGACCCAACCTTCTTCAGCGAGCGGCACGAGCAGCGGGCACGCAAGTGCGGTGAGCTTCGCGCTCGCATCGCGTGCCATGATCGCTTTTGCGTAGGCACTCGAGCGCACCGTGCCGAGCGTGCCGATCACGCCGATGTGGCCGCTCTTCGTTGCGGCGAGTGCACTCGCGGCACCGGGCTCGACCGCGCCGATCACGGGCACCGGACTTTCCGCTTGCAGCGCGGGCAGCGCATTCGCCGAAGCCGTGTTGCACGCGATCAACACGAGCTTGACGTGGCGATCGAGCAAGAAGCGCTGACACGCGAGCGAGTACTTCTCGACGGTGCGCGGACTCTTACTTCCATAAGGAACGCGCGCGGTGTCTCCGAGGTAAATGATGTCTTCGCCGGGCAGTGCTCGACGAAGAGCCCTCACGACCGTGAGGCCACCAACACCGGAGTCGAATACGCCGATCGGGTGACGCTTGGTCATCGTCGCATCTTGCATCATGAGCTTTCCGGGATCGCGACACCCTGTCACGACCGGCAAGTCAACTTGCCAGCTAGATCAGCGTGTCGCTAGGAAAACGCACTAGCGGCGACGACGCTTCCGCGTCGTTTTGCAGCGCTGCCGGCGACCCTCAAAGGCCCACAAAAGGTCGAGGAAGGTTCGAGGCTTCTCGTCGAGATCATCGTAAAAACGAGTGATCCCGGGGCTCGACTCTTCCGCCTTTGGAAGGTGCCTATCGGTGATCCTGCCTTGCACGTCGCGGCCGCTTCGAGCACGGTCCGTACCAGTGATAGAGGTGTCGACCCCGCATGTCCGGTGAGAACAAGGCAGCCGACCGCATTCGCGGGCTCGTCGAGGCCGACCCTGTCGTGCTGCTCGAGATCGCGGGCGCGATCTCGAACGAAGGTGGCCGCATGCCACCGGACGGGATCACGCGCGTCGCGCAGGATCACGCTGTCCGTCTTTCGGACGCCGATCCGAAGCGGCTGCGCGACACGGTCGAAGCGACGCTGATGGGCCGTGATGTCGACAGCGCGCTCGAGTGGATGCACGAGGGCGGCCTCTTGCGCGTGCTGTTCCCCGAGCTCGAGGCAACGGTCGATCTGGTGCAGGAAGCAGGTCGCCAGCACAAGGACGTGTGGGCTCACACGAAGCAGGTCGTGCGGCAGACCGTGCGCCGACCGCTCGTGCGGTGGGCCGCGCTGCTGCATGACATCGGCAAGGTGCCGACGCGCACGTTCACCGAAGAGGGCGTGCACTTTCACGGTCACGCCGAGGTCGGCGCGCGCATGTTCGACAAAGTGCAACCGCGGTTCGCGTTCGCGCGCGACGAGCGACAGACGATCCGATTTCTCGTCAAGCATCATCTGCGCACGAACCAGTACAGCGAAGCGTGGACCGACAGCGCAGTGCGACGATTCCATCGCGAGATGGGTGCGCACATGACGGACCTGCTCGATCTATCTCGCGCCGACATCACGTCGAAGCGACCGGGCCGTCGCAAGCAGCTCCTCGAGCAGATCGCGGCGCTCGCCGATCGCGTCGAAGATCTCGCCGAACAAGACGCAAAGCTGCCGCCGCTTCCCGGTGGTGTTGGCAACGCGATCATGGAGGCATTCGAGCTGGCGCCATCGCGCCTGATCGGCGATCTCAAGCGCGCACTCGAAGGCGCGATCGGAACCGGCGAGCTAGAGCCGCGCCGCGAAGACGCCTACTACGTCGCGTATCTCGCGCGGCAGAACCTCGTGCCAAACGTGCCCGAAGAGAAGCGCGAGCAGTTGATCACGGCCGGTGGCGCACTCGCCGCGACCGACGACGACATCGAGGGGCCGCACAAAGGCGTCGATCCGGACGATCCGTCGCCCGGTGTGCTCGCGTGCGGACACGATCCCGACAACGATCCGTGCGTGCATCGCGACGCGGATCCAGAAGACGTAAAAACTTGATGTCGAGCGCCCGAGCTGCGCGGCCAAAGTGACGCGCGCGATCGACAAGTCGTCGAAGCCGTTAGACACCGCGGCGTGAGATCGCGCATTTCCGATGGCGCGAGGCCTGCAAACGAGGCCCCTCCGAACGTTTCAACCTTTTTCTCGGAGGCAATTCTCGTGGACGGACTACAGACACTCAGCGAAGCAGAGCTCATGCAAACGGACGGCGGCATCACGTACGAGACGATGGGCTCGGTCATCGGCGGCGGACTCGGCGGACTCGCGATGACGGGCGCTGGCCCGGTCGGACTTGCGGCCGGCGTCATCCTCGGTGGCCTCGTCGGCGGCTACGTCGGCGGCTGGATGGATGCCGGCGCGTGCTTCGGTGGCGGCGGCGGCGGCGCGATGTTGTGCATGTTGAAGTAGAGAACTGAGTCGCTCGCCGCGGCTATAAACTTCGTCGCGGCGAGACGACTGCATTCGCGATCAATAGACCGCCGACGATCGACGTGGCGACGATGAACGTCGCGAACAATGACTCGACGCCGGTCAGGGTGTCGCGAAGAAGCAGCGACGACATACCGCGAAAACCGATGCCACCCGGCACGAGCAGTAGGATCGCGGGCACGGAGACGACCTGCGCCGGCCGATCCAGCATGCGCGCCGACAGGTTTGCGAGCACGCCGAGCGCGAACGCACCGACGAGCACGCCGAGCTGGCTACCAAACCAGATCGTGCCGAACCGACTACCGACGTAGCCGATCGCACAGGCGCCGACGATCCAGCCGAACGCGCGTACCTGCGCTTGCACGAGGATCGCCGCGCCCAGTGACGAGGCGACGAGCGCGACCCAGTTCGACCATTCCGGAAGCGGCACCGGCGTCGCCTGATGGACCTGCACGAGAGCTTGCGCGAGGCGTTCGCCGATCGCGACGCCGATGACGAGCTCGAGCAGCACGATCACGGCCGACATCAGGCGCGCAGTGCCTGCGATCAGATTGCGCGTCGCGAGCTCGGTCATCGCGACGGTGAGCGATAGGCCGGGCAGCAGCACAACGAGCGCGGCCAGCGTGACGAGCGACGGCGTGATGCTCTTCGTCATCGACGACACGACGCCGGCGGTGAACGATGCGAACGCGGCGCCGAGGAGCTCGAACACGCGCGCTTGATCGGTCGAGCGCCGGATCAGCTGCGCGAGCACTCCGAGCAACAGGCCAATCGCGCCCGCGAGTGCGACCTCGTAGAGGCCGCCGCCGAAGAACACGACGAGTGCGCCCGATGTCACGCCGTGGACCAGCGTCGAGATCGCGCGACCAAACCGCGGCGGCCCGGCGATGATCGCATCGAGCCGCTGCATGCCTTCGGCGGCGCTGACCTGGTGTTCGACGACCGCGTCGGCGAGCGCATCGACCTGCGCGAGCTTGCCCATATCGAGCTCACCGCCTTCGACGCGCATGAGCCGGCTCTTGAGCTCGGTCGGCTCACCAAAGCTCATGATGATCGCGGTCGGCGTCGAGAACACTTCCGCTTCGAGATCCAGCTGCTCGCACACGCGGCGCAGTGCCTCCTCGAGACGATGGGCGGGGGTCCCGTAGCGGTGCAGTGCACGTCCCAAGGCCAGCACGAATCCAACGGCGGCCTCGCGATCGGTCACCGACGCACGATACGATCTACAATCGAAGTGTTGCGGATTTTGGCGGCGCTGATCGTCTGCGGTTGTAACCAGCTGCTGGATATCGATCCGACAGAGCCGTTTGACGCGCGCCCGCCGCCGCAGTGTCCCGAGCTGGGATCGAGCCCGATGTTCTACGGCGACCTGCATCAGGTGCGCGCGCGCAATGTCTCGCTCTACACACCGAGTACGGACGCGAAGATCGCGCTGGGTGTCTCCAGCACGAACCAGCTGATGCGCGGGATTACGGATCAAGAGATGTCGATGGTCGAGTTTGATCCGCCGCCGTCGCCGTCGCCGACGCAGACGTTCCGGCAGATTCTTCCAGAGCCAGAAGCGGACCGGCTGTTGTTCAGCTTCTGGGATTACAGCGTCGAGATCACCCGGATCAGCGAGTACGCCGTCGAGGCGGATGGCAAGGCGCGCATGGCCAGAAGCAGCGACATCCCGATGCCAGCCGGCCCGGCGTTCAGCCGGCCCAGTCACGGGCCGGATCGACGCCTCATCTACAGGGAGTTTGCAGTCACGGGCGAGTTGCTTGTCGAGCTTGCCAACAGCGGTGCAGGTTGGACGGAAGTGAACCGGTACCTGCTCAACGATCTCAAAGGCGAGTCGTCCTCGTTCGAGCTGGACGAAGCGAGCCTGAGCGCCGACGGCCTTCGGTTCGTCGTGATTGCGGGGTACACCGGCATGGTGAGCACGACCGCGGCTTTTTACTCAGACCGAGCGACGCTGAGCGACCGCTTCACGCCCCTACGGCTAATCGCCAACGCACCGTACGCGATTCAGGCTCCGTATCTGACCGAGGACTGCGGCCGGCTCTATTTCTCGGCGTTGGGCACCGTCTTCTATCTCGAATAAGGGCCCGAAAAGACAGAACGCCCGGGCGGCAACCCAGGCGCTCGACTCATACCTAACGAACTAGACTAACTTCGGTCACAGCACGGGAGTTATTCGATATCCGTACTATGGGAGCCGATGCGGCAACACCGGCGGCCCCCAACGTAAAGCAAGGTGTGGGCCAGCCGGGTTCGGCCGCTTGCAATGGATTGTTTTACAAGGTTTCTCGTGCTACCGAAGGCCCTCGACCCAACTTCAAGCGAGCCCAAAATGCGACATCGATGTCGCGACGCTCCGGAGCGGTCGCAACTGATTGCAGAGTCTTCATGCAGAACATGCTCGTGGTCAACGCAGAGGGCCCCGAGACCCGTGTAGCGGTCGTCGAAGAGGGATCTCTGGCTGAGTTTTTTGTTGAGCGTAAACGTGATCGAGGAATGGTCGGAAACATCTACCGCGGCAAGGTTACGCGGGTGCTTCCGGGCATGCAGGCTGCCTTCGTCGACTTGGGTTCCAAGGTCGAGCGCGCGGCATTCCTCTACGTCGCTGATGTGCTCGGTTCCGGTGAGGAACGAAAGCTGTTCGAGGACAGCGAAACGGAAGATGGGGACGAATCGCCGGAGGGCGCGGCCTCGCGCCTCGCGCGATCCCGAAAGCAGCTCGCAAGCCGAAAGATCGAAGAGCTCCTAAAGCCCGGGCAGGCCGTCGTCTGTCAGGTCGTGAAGGATCCGATCGGGCTCAAGGGTGCTCGCGTCACCGGCTACGTCTCGTTGCCCGGCAGGTATTCGGTCTTCATGCCTCACGTCGCACAGGTCGGCGTGTCCAAACGCATCGGCTCGGATAAAGAGCGACGGCGCTTGCGCGATCTCGTCAACGAAGCGCGCCCCAAAGGGACGGGCTTCATCGTGCGCACAGCCGCCGAGGACGCGAGCGACCAGGAGCTTTGCGACGACGTCGATTTCTTGGCGCGGCTCTGGAGCGAGATCGAACGGCGCGAGCAGGACATGCGCGGCCCCGGTCTCGTCTACGCAGATCTCGATCTGCCACTCCGCTGTATTCGCGATCTGATGCGCGAGGACACGAGCGAGGTCGTGTTCGACGACGAAGAGCAGTACGAGCGCGTGAAGAAATTCACGATGGCGTTTCTGCCGCGCTTCGCCGATCGCGTGAAGAAGTACGACGGGCGGCGCCCAGTCTTCGACCACTATCACATCGAGCCGGCGCTGCGCTTGGCGGTATCGCGACGCGTGCCGCTCAAGAGTGGCGGCTCGCTCGTGATCGATCAGGGCGAGGCGCTGACAGCGATCGACGTCAACACCGGCAGCTTCACGAACACCGGCTCGGGCAACCTCGAGGACACGGTGACGGCGAACAACCTCGAAGCGTGCGAAGAGGTCGCGCGGCAGCTGAGGCTGCGCAACATCGGCGGCATCATCGTGATCGACTTCGTCGACATGGATAAGGAAGGCAACCGCCGCAAGGTGTGGGATGCGTTCCAGAAGGCGCTCGCGAAAGATCGCGCGCGCACGAACGTGACGAAGATCAGCGAGCTCGGGCTCGTCGAGATGACGCGCAAGCGTACGCGCGAGTCGCTGCTTCAGGTGCTCACCGAGCCGTGCCCGACATGCGAGGGTGCGGGCGTCGTCAAGTCGGTCACGACGGTGGCGTACGAGATTCTGCGCGAGGTCCGCCGCAGCGGCATGACCGTCGATAACGAGCGCATCGAGATCGAAGCGGCGCCGCGTGTCGCCGAGGTGCTGCAAAAGCAGGAACGCGATTACCTCGATTCGCTCGAGAAGCGCTTCCAAAAGCTGATCACGGTCATCGGCCAGAAGGGCTGGAAGCCGGATCAGTTCCGCGTCGCAGGCAAGATGTCGACGGAGATCGCAGCCCAGGCCGCCGCCGAAGCCCCGCAGCACAAAAACGGTGCAACGAGTGGCCCCGGCGGTGGTGGTGGTGGCGATAAGCGCGGGCGCCGACGCCGGCGCGGCGGCCGTGGCCGCGATCGCACTGGCGCGAACGCATGAGCGAGCCGGTCCGGAGGAGCGCAGCGGCGCCCGACAGGGGAACCGGCGGGACCGCCAGGACCAGCCGGCGCCGCGAGCGAGGACCGGCGAGCGAAAAACGATCGCCGGTCCGGAGGAGCGCAGCGGCGCCCGACAGGGGAACCGGCGGGACCGCCAGGACCAGCCGGCGCCGCGAGCGAGGACCGGCGAGCGGGGATCTGTGAACCATCGCATCGTCATCGCGCGCGAGCAGTACAAGTTCTCGTGCGCGCACATGACGGTGTTTGCGGACGGCACTAAAGAGCGGCTGCACGGGCACAACTACACGATCGCCGTCGCCGTGCAGCTCGATCGCGCAGATCTCGCGTCGATGATTCCGTTCGCGCCGCTCAAGCGCGCGCTCGCCGATCTATGCGCCGAGTGGAAGGAGCACCTGCTGCTGCCGATGCAAAATCCATTTCTCGAGATCGTGCGCGACGACCACGAGCTCGAGATCAAGCTCTGCGGCGAGCGCTACGTCATGCCGCGCGGTGACGCGCTCTTGTTGCCGATCGATAACATCTCCGTCGAGGCACTCGCCGCGTACATCGCGGCGCTGCTCGCGAAGCTGCCGGCGCTGGCCGCGCCACATGTCCACGCGCTCGAAGTCACGGTCGAGGAGAGCCCAGGGCAAGGCGCGTCCTGCGAGCTGTCGCTGCGCTAGATGCGGTAGCCGAGCGTCGCCATCACGGTGCGATCGTCCACGGCGTGGCGAACACCATCGAGGCTGCCACCGCGGCGATCGATGCGGCCATCGACGAGGAGCGAGACGCCGCGCAGGTCGTAGCCGAACCACGCTTCGGCGCGGCCCTCGTAGTCGCGAATGTGCAGATCGGCGGTCATCATCTCCTGGTCGCGATCGGCGCCATCGATCGATTCGAACAAGCTGCCGACGAGCTTTGCACCCGCGCGATAGTTGCCGACCGCGACGTTGATGCGCGGGTCCAGCGATAGACCGGCCGCGAAGTAGTACGGCTGCTCGTTCGCCTGCATCACGTTGCGCACCGTCTCCATCGCGTGGTCCGCGCGCCAGCTGTCGAACGCCTGCGACTTGACGAGCGCGAAGTCGGCGTACAGATCGGCGCCCGTATCGACGACGACATCGCCCACGCGCCAGCGCATGTCAAACGAGGGTCCGACCGCGATCGTCGAGAGCAAGTCCCACGGCCGCTCGGTGCGATCGAACTGATTGCGATAGTCGAGCTCGGTGCTCACCGCCGCGACGAGTTGATGATTGTCGCGGTTCTGGTAGTAGCCCGCGATCGTGCTCTTCGCGCCGGCTTCAACGCCGCGCACGCCGTCATCGAACGGCATCTCGGCCGCGAGGCTGACGCGACGGCCGCCGCGGAACGTGCCCTCGCCGGTCGTCGGGATCAAATCGAGATCCGCGCGCGCCGCGATCACGCCGACGGTCGCGCCGTTGTCGTTGCCGACGCCGCTGCGAAGCTCGAAGCTCGTCTCGCGCAGGTGATGGATGATCTGGTACGCGGTCTCGCCGAGCGGGATACCGGCCGGCGATGTCATCGCGAGGTCGTTGAGGCTGCCGTACTCCTGCCACTCGAGGAACACCTCCCAGGTGCCCGATGCGAGCGTCGAGATCAAAAACGCCTCGCCGATGCCGTAGCCGTTCTCGCGTGCGAGGAAGTGCGTGAGCATGCCAAAGCCCGGATGACCGAGCGCATTGATGTAGTAGGGGTTGCCATCGAAGCGCCAGCCGTTCGTAGAGAGCAGCTTTGCCTCGAGCGCGCGACCATCGAACGGGAGCTGCCAATCGACCTCGTTCGGCTTGCCGTTGTCGCGCCAGTACCAGCGATTGCCCGCGGTGAAGATCGCGGCGAGCTCGAGCGCCATGCGGATGTGGTGCTTGCGCGGCGGCTTCACCGTCTCATGAGGCGTCGGCTCGACCTCGGGCGTCGGGGCCGGTGCCGGTGCCGGTGCCGGCTGCTCGGCAACGGGCGGCGCCTCGGCTTCGATCTCACCTTCGACAGGCTGCGCATGTGCGATCGTCGTGGTGACGAGGCTGGCAAGGACGACATTCTTCATGCCTCCAAGGTGCTTCGATCGCGCGTGAAGCCCCCATTCCGCGGGGGTGATGCGCGCGTGAATCGAAACGTGATTTTCGCGTGAACTACACGTAGCTCACGCGGGAACGCGCTTAGTTACCGGCGCAGCGCGAGCCGCGCGAGCAGCAAACACGCGACCGAGTTCACGACGAGCCAGATCGACGCGAGGCCGAACGCGTGCGGCACGTAGTGCACCGTCGTCAGCGGCACCACCGCGAAGAACGCGAGGTGCGCGGCGACGCCGATCGCGAGGCCAGCGAGCGGGCCACGCGCCTTCGGGACGCCGTAGCCAACCGCGAGCAGCGCGAGCGGCAACAGCGCGCTGAAGAACAGCGCGTTGCCGTGACCCTCGACGCCGAGCAGCGACAGATCCCACGACGGCATGCCGTGCGTGAGCGCGCTGATGACCGGCATCGACGACACCGACGGCGCGAGATACGGCAGGAAGAACAGACCCGACGCGCCGATCACGACGCCCGCGAGGTAGCCGAGGCCAAGCTTCACGCCGAGCCCACGACGCCGCGCGCTCGCAGCAACCGCGCCGGCGAGCAGAAGGCCAATGCCGAGCTGCCAGCCGCCGGTCTCCGTGCGCACCTTGCGAATCGCAGCAGGCGCATCGACGATGCCGGCGCCGTAGCGCTCCGTCGAGTACTCGTGCTTCGCCGGCTTGCGCGCGGTGTCCTTGAGGATCTTCTCGACCATGTCGGGATCCGTGACGCCCGCGCCGACGACAAGCGCCGCGACGCCCGCGACGTGCGGCGACGCCATCGACGTGCCCATGAACGCGAAGTAGCCATCGGTCGACGGATCCTGGATGCCGATCGTGTTCTGCAGCACGCCGCCATCGGGGTTATCGCGACGACGGCCATCGCTCGTCGTGTTGCCACCCGGCGCGGCGATGTCGATGTCCTTACCCGTGTTCGAGTAGAACGTGATGCCTTCATCCTCTTGCGTCGCGCTCACCGCGATCGCGCCGGGATACGCCGCCGGATAGCCGACCTTGTTGCGGCTCTCGTTGCCGGCAGCGCACACGACGACGACGCCCTTCTTGTGGGCGTACGCGACGGCGTTCTTCAGCACGCGCGACGGGAACGCGCCGCCGAGCGACATGTTGATCACCTTCGCGCCGTTATCGGCGGCGAAGCGAATCGCGTCGGCGATGCCGGCGACCGAGCCAGAGCCCGAGCCCGACAGCACCTTGAGCGGCATGATCTTGACGTTGAGGGCGACGCCGGCGACGCCGACGCCGTTGTTCGTCGCCTGCGCGATCGTCCCCGTCACGTGCGAGCCGTGCGCGTGGTCGTCGTTCGCGTGGCCAGCGACGTTGCGGACGAAGTCGTACGGCTTGACGAACGTGATGCCCTTGAGGTCGGGAATCAACTTGAACTGTTTGTAGTTCTCGTGCGCGACGCCGGTGTCGAGCACCGCGACGATGACTTCATTACCGTCCGCGAGCTTCCACGCTTCGGGCATGCCGATCTGGCGGAGGTGCCACTGCTTCGGGTAGAGCGGGTCGTTCGGAAAGCCCTCGTGCTTCGGCCCGACCTCGACCTGCGTCATCTCTTCGGGGAACAGCTGCACGTACGAGTCGGGCTCCGCGATTTCGACTTCAGAGCGCTTCTCGAGAGCATCGATCACGGCGCCCTCGCGCGCGGGGTCGACGTGCGCGCGAAACAGCTTCGTGCCTTTCGCGGTGTCGTCGACAAGCGTGAGCGTGATGCCGAGATCCCGCTCGATCGCGGCGATCTGCGCCGGCGATGCGTTGTCCTTTAGATCGACCAGAATGTCATCGGGGTCGGTCGCAGCGGTAGCGGCATCGGACATCTCCTGTGCGGCACCTGCGCCCGGATCCTCCGTTGCGCGGAAGTGCAACCACGTCATGCCGATCGCGACCGCCGGAAGCAGCCACAGGAACCTGCCGATTCCAAGGAGCTTCGACTTTTGCTGCTGCTCGTCCATATGAAGTGAAGTATAGGCCCTAAATCAGAATTCGCTCGTCTGCGGGGATTTCCTCCTCGCCGAGCAAGAGCTGATTGTCGATCTCGCGGCCTTCCGCCAATGCTTCGAGATAGTTCTTGATTTCAGGCACGCCGGCGACCATGCGTTCGACGAACTCGCGGCCGAGGAAGAGAACGGTCGCCGCGCGCTGCGCCACGACGGTTGCCGTCGTCGGTGCTTTTCGGACCATCGAGATCTCGCCGAACACGTCGCCGGTCTTGAGGCCACCGAGTGGAATGACATTGCCGTCGGCGGCGCGTCGCGACACGTCTAGATCTCCGGACAGCACGACGAACAGCCCGCGGCCCTCTTCGCCTTCATTGATCACGATGGTGCCGGGCGCGACGTCATGGCTGGAGAACCGCCGCAACAGATCGCGCTGCTGCATGCGATTGAACGGCTTGAACAGCGCACTCGTTGCCATCAGGTTGCCGAGCAGGCGCTCGCGCGTGAATCCGTGCAGTGCTTCGGCCACGGCACCGAGCTCGTCGGCGAGCACGGTCAGCGACTGGCGCGTGACCTCGAACAGATCGACATCGCTCGTGCATTCGACCGTCGCCGTGCGCGGCTGCGCCGAGAGCAGCGCCATTTCGCCAAATACGGCGTTCTCGCCGAGCTTCGCGAGCTCGGTTTGCCGGCCGAGGCCGTCGGTGGCGAAGACGCGCAACTGGCCGCCGGCGACGAAGAAGAACGAATTGCCGGCCTCGCCCTCGCGAATCACCGCCGCGCCCGCCGGCAAGCGCCGCAGCACGAGCGTGCCGAGCACGCGACGAAACGCGGCTTCGGTCAGCGTCGAGAGCAGTGGGATCGGGTGCAGCGATTCGGGGAACTCTTTGAAGTTGTCGGTCGCGTGCTCGGCGCGCGCGATCGCGACCTGCACGGCATCGGCTGGCGCCGGCAGCCGCACGTCGGGAACCTCGACGCCGATCGTGTCGGGAGGCAGCGCGATGCGCGCAGCGACCTTGCCCAGGCGCTCGCTCTCGGTGCCGTAGGTGACCACAAGCGATGCCAGCAGATCCGACGCATCGGCGCCATGCGCTTCGAGCACGCGCGCGCACACGAGCGCCGCGAGTGGGTGACCCGATTTCAGGCAATACCAGCCGGCTGCGCGGTAAATATTCGCAGCGCGCGCATCACCCAGCGCGAGCGCTGCGTCTGCGACGCGAATTCGCGCGTCGTAGTCGAGCGGTGCCACTGCGACGATGGCGTCGTAGAGGCGAAGTGCGGCGAGGTGTTGACCTTGCGCGAACAATGTAGCGGCGCTGCGCTTGACGTCCCCGAGGCTGACCATGCAGCGCGAGCCTAATGTATAGTCGTGCCCTTCGACGGGGGAATGCGTGAAGAAATGCGCTAGCTGCTCAAAGGACCTGCCAGAGGCCGCACTGCACTGCGTGTTTTGTGGCGCGAAGCAGGCCCCAGTTCCAGCGGTACAACCAAGCACCGTCAACAAGACGGCGTTCGGGTATTCGGCGAACGAGGTGATGCAGCAGCTCGGTAACCAGCCGCCGCCGCAATCGAGTCCGCAATACCAGCCGCCACGGTCGCAAGCGCCTTCGCAGCCGCCGCCACTCGGCGCACCGCCCGGTGGCTATCAGCAACCGCCGATCGCGGCCGCAAACGCGGCGACGGTGATGGTGCAACCCGGCGGCGCGCCGCTGCCGCAGCAAGGCTACGGGCAGCCGCAACAGGGCTACGGACAACCGCAGCAAGGCTACGGGCAACAAGGCGGCGGTTACGGCCAGCCGCAGCAAGGCTACGGGCAGCCGCAACAGGGCTACGGCCAACCGCAGCAGGGCTACGGCCAACAACCGGGTTACGGCGGCGGTTACAGCCCGCCTGCGCAGCAGGGCGGCATGGGCATTCACTCGCCGCAGCAAGGCACGCCGCAGCCGCTGCCTCCCGCCGCGCCGAATCCATACATCGGTGCGCAGACCGGTCGCGCGACTGCGATCGAGCCGTGGCGCGAGAGCTTGAAGCTAATGATGATCATCTGGGGCGCGGTGCTGCTCGCCGCGTTCTTGACGCCGCTCTCGACCGATCCGATGGCGTTCAACTGGACCGCCATCATCGATGCGCCGGGCAAAGCGAAGGTGCTGCCGCTGGCGTGGGCTGCGATCGGCGTGTTGTCGATCGTCTTTGCCGTGATCCCGATGATGACGTTGCCGCGCGGCATTCTCGCCGCGGTGCTCGGCCTCGCAGGCGTGCTGCTGCCGTACATTCTTCGCGCCGACACGATCCCGGATTGGCGTCAGCGCGAGTGGCTGGACTTCATCGAGCTCCTCGGCGGCATCGCGCTGGTCGCGGGCTTGCTCGTGCGCAACGAGTACACCGAGTCGATGCTGCCGCGCATCCTCGTCACCGTCGGTGTGTTGTTCGTGCTCGCGCATTATCTCGTGCCCGAGCACGGTGAGATTCCGCTCGTCGGCATCTTCAAGGGCCTCATTCACTTCCCGGGCAAGGAGAAGGTGCTGCCGATCCTTCAGATCCTGCACATCGTGCTGACGGTGATCTGCTTGCTCGTGTGGATGCCCGGCCCTGCGAACGCGGGCGGCAAGATTCTCGCGTGGGCCGTGATTCTGTATCCGGTGTTCGTGTTCCTCGTCGCACTCGTGATGAAGGGGCACCTCGCCGACGTCGTCTCGAAGCGGCCGGCCATGTTGATGGCGTGGGCAGAACCGACGGCGTATGCGGTGCTCATCGGCTACGGACTTGCGACCGTGTTTGGCAAACAGCTCGAGTGAGTTGTAAAGAGAAGATGTGACTCGTCGCGAGCTGGTGATCGGTCAAACCGTGCTTGGCCGGCCGATCGAAGCCGTGCAGTTCATGCCGCCGTCGTACGCAAAGCCGCGACCGCCGGCGATCTTGTTCGGCGCGATCCACGGAGACGAGCCGGTGAGTCAGCTCATGCTCGAACGCCTCGCCGACGAGCTCGTCGAAAGGCCGCCCGGTCGCGAGACGTGGATCATTCCGTGCGTCAACGTCGACGGCCTGCTCGCGGGCACGCGCAACAACGCGAACGACATCGATCTCAATCGCAACTTCGCATCCGCGAGCTGGGGCACCGACCGGCGGCCCAGCTACAACCCCGGCAAGGGCGCCGAAGATCAACCGGAGACGCAGGCGCTCGTCGCGCTGATCGAACAGGTCGGTGCGGAGCGATTCATCGCGGTGCACGCGACCTATCGGATGGTGAACTGGGATGGCCGCGGCGAGCAGCTCGCGAAGGAGATGGCGGAGCGCTGCGGATATCCCGTCGAGCACGACATGGGCTATCCGTGTCCCGGATCGTTTGGCGCGAAGTACGGCGTCGAGCGCAACCTCGAGGTCGTCACGCTCGAATCGCCGTATCTCGTCGCCGAAGAGAACGGCTGGCTCGAGTGCCGAAGCGCGCTGCGTTGGTGCGTCGATCTCCCGGACTGACGCCTCGAGCTCTCGCTGCAGTTTTGGGTCGTTATCGTCGGGCGAGTTTCAACACTTGCCCCTGCTGTGACGACTTGTCACACTGCGTAGACGATGAGGTCGCCTTGGTGGCAGGGGCTCGACCTGCGCGTGCTTCGGCACGTGCGGGGGGTTCTGCGCCGACGCGGGCTCGAGCTGACGCTCGTCGAGCGTCGACCGACGGAGCCGGCCGCGTTCGCCGCGCTGTCGAACGACGAGCCGACCGGCCCGGGCCTCGCCGTGATCGCACCGGATCTATCGCCGCCCGAGGTCGGGCTCATCGAGCACATGCTCGGCGAGGCGGCGCTCGATGTCGCGGCGGCGCTGCGCGAGCGCGATGGTCGCGCCGAACCGACGCGACGCACGGGGTACGCCGGCATCATCGGCGCGTCGCCGTCGATGCTCGAGCTCTACTCGCTGCTCGATCGCGTGGCGCCGTCGGATTCGACCGTGCTGATCCAAGGCGAGAACGGCACCGGCAAAGAGCTCGTCGCGCGGGCGATTCACGATCGCTCGCCGCGGCGCGACCATCGCTTCATCGTCACGAACTGCTCGGCGTTCAACGACAACCTGCTCGACTCCGAGCTGTTCGGCCACAAGCGCGGCGCGTTCACGGGCGCCGTCGCCGACAAGACCGGCCTCTTCGAAGCGGCGGACCTCGGCACGTTCTTCCTCGACGAGATTGGCGACATGTCTCCCACGCTGCAGGTCAAAGTCTTGCGCGTCCTGCAGGAGGGCACGTTCAACCGCGTCGGCGATACCGAGACACGCAAAGTCGATGTCCGCATCATCGCGGCGACGAATCGAGACCTCGCGGCGATGGTCGCCGCCGGCACGTTCCGCGAGGACCTGTTCTATCGGATCAACGTCATCAACCTGACGTTGCCGCCGCTGCGCGAGCGGCGCGACGACGTCCAGCTCCTCATCGAATACTTCCTCGCGCGCCACCGCCGCAACGGCCGGCCCAAGCGGCTCACCGCGGACTGCCAGAACCAGATGCTGGCGTACCCGTGGCCCGGCAACGTGCGCGAGCTCGAGAACGAGATCGAGCGGCTTGTCGTGCTCGCCGGCGACGCGGCCTCGATCGATGCGACGCTGCTGTCGCCGCGAATTCGCCAGTACACGCCATCGCCCGATGATGAGCCGACGTACGACAGCGGCTCGCTCCCCGCCGCGATCGAGGCGCTCGAGCGCAAGATGATCGGTGCGGCGATCCGCCGCCACGGCGGCAACAAGACGCGCGCCGCCGAGGAGCTCAAGGTCTCCCGCCGAAATCTGATCCGCCTCGTTCAAAAGTATCAGCTCGAGAAATAGCCCGCGCGGGTCGCGCGTTCTCGTCCCGAGCTAGGAGGGACCATGGAACGGATCAGTGACACCCCAACACGTTTCTTCGACCTGAGGCCTGTCGGCATCGTCGCGCTCGCGATCGCGATGGTGTGGTCGACGTCGATCGTCTCGGGCACGTACCACAGCGTCAAAGTGAAGCCCGAGCGCAAGACGATTCGCGTCACCGGCTCGGCGAAGAAGCGCATCGTCTCGGACCTGATCGAGTGGAGCGCGACGCTCGAGGCGCGCGCGCCCGATCGCACGAGCGCCTACAAGACGCTCAAGGGCGAGACCGACCGCGCGATGCAATTTTTGCTCGCGCAAGGCATCAAGCCCGCCGAGATCCAGCCGCAGTCGGCATCGTTCGAGGAGGACATCGAGACGATCGAGGAGCTCAAGATGCTCCCGGGCGCGAAAGAACCGACGAAGGTCGAAAAGAAGATCAAGAAGGGGTTCATCACGAAGCAGACGATCTTCGTACGCTCGACAGACGTCACGCGCATCGAGAAGGCATCGCGCGAGATCACGTCGCTGCTCGAAGAGGGTGTGTCGATCACCTCCGAAGCGCCCGAGTACTTCTACACGCGGCTCGGCGAGCTCAAGGTCGAGATGCTCGCGGCGGCGGGCAAGGATGCGCGCGCCCGCGCCGACAACATTCTGAGGAACGCGGGTGGCGCGAAGATCGGCAAGCTGATGGCGGCGGACATGGGCATCATCAACATCAACCCGGCGAACTCGACGGAGACGAGCGAGGAAGGCAACAACGACCGCACGTCGCTCGAAAAGGACATCATCACGATCGTCCACACGACGTTCGAGTTAAATTGACGCCGGCGCGCGTTGGCGCTGGCGAGATCCGCAGGCGTCGACGAGCAGTGACCCCGCAGCGTGCCGTAGGCGGATCAAACTGATGCCGCGAGCGCTTCGGGCAGTGTGGAGTAGCGCCAGACAAAGCCAAGCTCGCGCATTTTCGCGGGCACGACGCGACGGCCGTTGAGCACCGATTCGGCGAACTCGCCGACGGCTGCGCGAATTGCGAGTGCCGGCACGGGCAGCCACGTCGGACGATGCAACGCCTCGCCGAGCGCACGCGCGAACTCTGCGTTGCGAATGGAATCGGTCACGAGGTTGATCGGGCCGCGATATCGCTCGTCGGAGATCGCGTTCGCGTAGCTGGTGACGACGTCCTCGACGTGGATCCACGAGACCCACTGCTTGCCGCTGCCGAGGCGACCACCGGCGAATAGCTGGAACGGCCGTCGCAGCTTCTTGATCGCCTCGCCATCGGGCCCGAGCACCATGCCTGTTCGCATCGATACGACGCGCACGCCAAGCGATTCCGCGGCGCGTGCCTCGGCTTCCCAGTCGCGGCATAGCCGGCCGGAAAACGTATCGGCGGGCGGCGCGCTCTCGGTGACCTCGTCGTCGTCGGCATCGAACTCGTAATAATCGACGCCCGATGCCGTAACGAGCACCTTCGGTGGCGCCCTCGCGATCGCCTCCACGATCGTGCGCGTCGTCTCGACACGGCTATCGCGGATCAGCTGCTTGACGTGCGCGTTCCAGCGACGCGCGCCAACATTTTCACCGGCGAGGTGAACGATCGCGTCGGCGCCGTGCAACGCTAGGGTCCAGGCGCCCGGCGTCTCGAGGTCGGCGTTCACGAGCCTGACGTCGGGCAACTCTTGCTTCGCGCGCTCGGCGTTGCGAACGAGCGCGGTGACGGCATCGCCGCGGTCGCGCAGGCGCGCGACCAGCCGCTGCCCGATGTACCCGGTCCCGCCGGTAACGACGATGTTCATCGGAGGGATTGAAACGCTAAGCCGCCAAGCCGCCAAGGTCAGATCAGAGGAAGAGATAGGGATAGGGATAGGATACGGAAGGGCGTGTTTCAGAGGAGTTGAACGCAGAGACGCAGAGACGCAGAGATCGGATCGGAAGAGAGAGGGTTGGATTCGATCAGCAGGGCGTGTTCCAGAAGGGTTGGATCAGCAGGACGTGTTCCAGAGGATTTGAACGCAGAGACGCAGAGACGCAGAGACGCAGAGATCGGATCGGAAGAGAGAAGGTTGGATTCGATCAGCAGGGCGTGTTCCAGAAGGGTTGGATCAGCAGGACGTGTGCCAGAGGATTTGAACGCAGAGACGCAGAGACGCAGAGATCGGATCGGAAGAGAGAAGGTTGGATTCGATCAGCAGGGCGTGTTCCAGAAGGTTTGGATCAGCAGGGCGTGTGCCAGAGGAATTGAAACGCCAAGCCGCCAAGCCGCCAAGGTCAGATCAGAAGAGAGGGATCAATTAGAGTCGTATGTGCGTCGCGACGACCGCGCTCGCGATGCTGCGATCGCGATCATCGCGAATGCTTGCGAGCTGCGCGCGCATCTCAATGGCCGACTTCTTGGATCTGGCCTTGGCGGCTTGGCGGCTTGGCGGCTTGGCGTTTTGGCGTTTTGGCGTTTCCATCCTTCTGGCACACGCCCTTGGAACACGCCCTTTTGATCGATCCAACCCTTCCTCTGACTTGGCGCCTTGGCGGCTTGGCGTTTCCATCCTTCTCGCACACGCCCTTCTGGAACACGCCCTTCTGATCGATCCAACCCTTCCTCTGACCTTGGCGGCTTGGCGTTTTGGCGTTTCCATCCTTCTGGCACACGCCCTTCTCGAACACGCCCTTTTGATCGATCCAACCCTTCCTCTGACTTGGCGCCTTGGCGGCTTGGCGTTTCCATCCTTCTGGCACACGCCCATCCTTCTGGCACGCGCCTCGAACACGCCTTGCTGATCCAACCCTTCCTCTGACCTTGGCGCCTTGGCGGCTTGGCGTTTCCATCCTTCTGGCACACGTCTGGAACACGCCCTGCTGATCCAACCCTTCCTCTGGCCTTGGCGCCTTGGCGGCTTGGCGTTTCCATCCTTCTGGCACACGCCTGGACCACGCCTGGCTGATCCAACCCTTCCT
>Ga0070698_100000351_pt1 | contig 47558 bp, 45 predicted proteins | sample KBSK1502metaG_FD_65477 | JGI IMG/M metagenome (GOLD analysis project Ga0070698, IMG submission 65477) | Corn, switchgrass and miscanthus rhizosphere microbial communities from Kellogg Biological Station, Michigan, USA - KBS K1-50-2 metaG | ecosystem: Host-associated > Plants > Roots >...
GCGATGCGGTGAACGGCTTCCTCTTCCAGCTCGCCAAGATCGGCGTGTGGAAGAAGGACCTGGTCGGCCTGTGGGAGAACTCGCCGACGCCGCAGACCGATCTGACGGGCGTCTATTGGAAATGACGATTGCCTTCCTCCCCCGTCATACGGGGGAGGTGCCCCGAAGGGGCGGAGGGGGAAGGCCCCATAGACGATTCTCGAAAATTTCAGATCTGGAATCTTCAGGTTCCTCGTCTGCAGCTTTCCCCCTCCGGCCCTTCGGGCCACCTCCCCCGTATGACGGGGGAGGCAAGGAGGGGGAGTGATCGATTTCCTCTCCCGCCGGCTCGCCGCCGCGCTGGTGACGCTGGTGCTGGCCACGATCGTGGTGTTCGCCGTGGTCGAGGTCCTGCCCGGCGATCCGGCGCTGGTCATGCTGGGCACCGACGCGCGGCCCGACACGTTGGCCGCCCTCAGGGCCAAGTACGGCTTCGACCAGCCGCTGGCCGTGCGCTATCTCCGCTGGATTGGCGGCTTGCTGACCTTCGATCTGGGCAGCAGCCACGCCTACGGCACCTCGGTCGCCAAGCTGATCGGCGATCGTCTGCAGGTGACCTTGCCGCTGGGCGCGCTGGCGCTCGCCTGGGCTCTGCTGGTGGCGATCCCGCTCGGCGTCTTCGCCGCCTGGCAGCACGGCCGGCCCGGCGATTGGGGCGTGATGGGCTTCACCCAGGTCGGCATTTCCGTGCCGAATTTCTGGTTCGGCATCGTGCTGGTCCTGCTGTTCGCCGTGACCTGGCAGATCTTTCCCGCCGGCGGCTTTCCGGGCTGGCGCCAGGAGCCATTGAAATCGCTGCATGCGTTGATCCTGCCGGCCCTGTCGCTGTCGCTGGGTGAGATCGCGATCCTGGCCCGCGTCACCCGCTCGGCCATGCTCGACACCTTGCGCGAGGACTATGTCCGCACCGCCCGCGCCAAGGGCGCGCCCGAGCGCACCGTGCTGTTCGGCCACGCGCTCCGCAACGCGCTCATTCCCGTGACGACCGTGGCCGGCCTGATCGCCGGCTTTCTGGTCGCCGGCGCCGTGATCATCGAAAGCGTCTTCCGCCTGCCCGGGGTCGGCCAGCTGGTCTACGATTCGATCAACAACCGCGACCTGATCGTGATCAAGAACGTGGTCCTGCTGTTCACGGTCCTGGTGCTCGCGGTCAATCTGCTGGTCGATCTGGCCTACGCCTTCCTCGATCCCAGGCCGCGCGTGCGGGCATGAACCGCTTCGTCGCCCGCGCCGCCCGCCATGTCGGCTTCCAGATCGGCGCCGTTCTGCTGCTGCTGTTCGTCGGCACCGCGGTCGTCTCGATCTTCTGGACGCCGCACGCCGTCGACGAACTGCAGATGCGCGCCAAGCTGATGCCGTCCTCGGCGGCCTATCCGCTGGGCACCGACCATCTCGGCCGTGATGTGCTGTCGCGCATCATGGTGGGTGCGCAGACTTCCATCACCGTCGGGCTGATCGCCGTCGTCATCGGCATGGTGGGCGGCGTGACGCTGGGGGCCTGGGCGGCGGCGCGCGGCGGCTGGGTCGACGAGGCCCTGTCACGCACGTCCGACCTGATCTTCGCCTTCCCCGCCGTGCTGATCGCCATCCTGATCACCTCGGTGCTGGGCGCCAGCGCGCAGAACGCCATTCTGGCCATCGCCATCTTCAACATTCCGGTGTTCGCGCGGGTGACCCGCGGGGCGGCGCTGGCGATGTGGAGCCGCGACTTCGTGCGCGCGGCGACGGCGATGGGGCAGGGGCCGTTCGGCATCACGCTGCGTCACGTCCTGCCGAACATCGCCAGCGTGTTGATCGTGCAGGCGACGATCCAGTTCGCCGTCGCCATCCTGGCCGAAGCGGGCCTGTCCTATCTTGGCTTGGGGGCTCAGCCGCCGGTGCCGTCGTGGGGCCGCATGCTGCGCGACGCCCAGACCTACATCTTCCAGGCGCCGGAGCTTGCCGTATGGCCGGGGCTGGCCATCGCGCTCGCCGTGCTCGGCCTCAACATGCTGGGCGATGGCCTGCGCGATCTTTTGGATCCGCGGCTACGGTTGCTGCGCGTTGGTTAGTATAGCTTAATCCATTTAACGCACAGCTTAAGTCCTCTAATCCATTGAAAAATATAGATTCCCAAACCCGTTTACCCCCGAATGGTGCTTGGAAATTACCGGCGATCTCCTGCCGGAAGCTCGGTGTCCTTCTTGGGGATGAGGTCGTAGGGCAGGGCGAAGCCCGGCATCGCCATCAAGCGGTCGCGCCACACCCGCGCGTTCGGCCGCGCGTCGAGGGACATCCCGCCCTCGGCCATGAACACCATGCGGCCCCAGCAGCCGATGTCGGCGATCGTGCAGCTCTCGCCGACCAGCCATTGCCGGCCTTCCAGGCTCTTGTCGATGAAGTCGAGGGCGGCTTCCGCCGGTGGGCGGAAGAAATCCATCACCGCGGGATCGACCGTACGGAAGCGATTGAAGTGGCGCACGCGCGCCACGTTCACGATGGCGTCGTTCTCCCACGCCAGCCATTCGCGGGCGCGCCAGCGATCCTGCTCGGTCGCGGCCTCGAACCGGCCGGTGGTGCGCGCCAAGTAGTCGAGGATGACGTTGGACATCACCAGGGTGAGCCCGCGATGGCGCAGCACCGGCACCTGGCCGTAGCGATTGATCGCCAGGTGCGCGGGCTCCTTCTGCACGCCGTTCTTGAGGTTGACGGTGCGGAAGGAGAACGGCAGGCCGGCCAGCGCCAGGAACAGCATCGGCTTGTAGGTCGAGCTCGAGGTGAAACTGCCATGCAACACAAGGCGATCGTCGGTCATTCTGGGCCTCCCGGGCACAATCCATCTTGCCGTCTGCGGCGCTCCCTGCCTATCTGGCATGTCATATGAAGGAGAGAGCCCTTGTCCGATCTCGCCCTTGCGTCGCGTCGCGTTCTGCTTGCTGCTGCGGCCTTGGGCGCGGTCGGCGGCGCCAACGCCCAGACGTCGGGTGTCGGCGATCCCTCCCAGCTCGTGGCGGTCATGGAGCGCTATGCCGCCGCGCTCGGCTCGAACAATGTCGACGCCCTGGTGGCGCTCTACACGGCAGACGGCGTCTTCATGCGCGAGGACCTGCCGGCCGTGGTCGGCAGCGACGCTTTGCGGGCCGCCTATCGGCAGGTGTTCGCGACGCTCAGAGTCGATCTCCGCTTTACGATCCAGGAGACCGAGGTCGCAGGCGACATGGCCTGGCTGCGCTCCCTCTCCAAAGGGCGCATCAAGACTCTTGCCACGGGCGTCGAGGCCGACGAATCCTTCAACAGTCTCATCGTGTTCCGGCGCGACGGCGGAACGTGGAAGATCCGTTGCTACCTCTATGCATCCAACAAGCCGGGAACGGGAACGCCGCAGTAGGTTTCGATGTCCGACGAACGCTACACCGTCATTCTGGGCGACCGGCGCTACGCCATCCATCGCAAATGGGCGCGCCTGCCGGCGAAGCAGAGCTTCGGCTTCCTGTCCGACCTGATGGTCGATGCCGAAGGCCGCGTGCATGTCGCCCAACGCGGCACCGACCGGCCGGTCCTGGTGTTCGATCGCGATGGCCGCTTGATCGGCACCTGGGGCGAGGGCGCGCTGGCCGAGCCGCACTACATCAATGCGGCGCCCGATGGCTCGATCCTGGTCGCCGACCGCGACGCCCATCAGGTCCTGCGCTTCACGTCGTCCGGGCAACTGGTGCAGGCGTTGGGCAAACGGCACTGGCCCTCCTTGGGCGCGCCGTTCAACCATCCGACCGCCGCGGCGCAGGCGCCGGACGGCGAGATCTACGTGGCCGACGGCTACGGCAATTCCAGCGTTCACCGCTTTGCCGCCGACGGCACGCTAATCGCCACCTGGGGCGGTCCTGGTGAAGGACCGGGAACCTTTACGACGCCGCACGCCGTCTGGGTCGATCGCTTCGGCAAGGTCTTGGTCGGCGACCGCGAGAACAACCGCATCCAGGTGTTCGACCGCAGCGGTGCCTTCCTTGCCGAATGGGGCGACTTCTACCATCCCATGCAGATCTGGGTGGATGACCGCGACCTGGTGTTCGTTACCGACCAGATCCCGCGCATCAGCCTGCTCGATGCCGACGGCAGGCTGTTGGGCCGCTGCCGTGGCGCCATCAACGGCGCGCACGGGCTTTCCGGCGATGCCCAGGGCAACCTCTATCTTGCCGAGCTGCCGCCGCAGGCGATCACCAAGCTCGAACGGTTGAATTGACTGCCCCCGGAGGAGAGTGATGGACAAGGCAACGATTGAAGTGCTGGCGCGCCGCGCCGGGCTTGCCAAGGCGCTGGCGGAATTCCCCGAAGACGTTGCCGCGGCGGCGAAGCAGGCCGCCGACGTGATGGCCAAGATCAAGCAGCCGACCGATCCGGCCGCCGAGCCGTGGCCGCCGATGCGCGCGGGAGACGGCCTATGAGGGACGGGCCCTTGACTGAGTTGCCCTGGCTCGGCGTCGTCGAGGCCGCGCAAGCGATCGCGGCCAAGGATCTCTCGCCGGTCGACCTGATGAAGTCCCTGCTCGAGCGCATCGCCGCGCTCGATCCGCGGCTCAATGCTTTCATCCGCCTCGACGCGGAGCCGGCGATGCAGGCGGCGAAGGCCGCCGAGACCGAGGCGATGGCAGGGCGCTTGCGCGGGCCGCTGCATGGCGTGCCGGTCGGCATCAAGGACATCATCGATGTCGCGGGGCTACCGACCACGGGCCATTCCAAGATCCTGCAAGACAACCTTGCGACCGCCGACGCCGTCTGCGTGCAGAAGCTGCGCGGCGCCGGCGCCATCGTGCTGGGCAAGCTCTCGACGCATGAATTCGCCATCGGCGGGCCGAGCTTCGACCTGCCGTGGCCGCCGGCGCGCAATCCGTGGAACACCGACCATCATCCCGGCGGCTCGTCCTCGGGCTCGGGATCGGGCGTTGCCGCCGGACTTTTCCCGATGGCACTGGGCTCCGATACCGGCGGCAGCGTGCGCAATCCCGCGAGCTGCTGCGGCATCGTTGGCCTCAAGCCGACCTATGGCCTGGTCTCGCGGCGCGGCGTCTTTCCGCTCTCCTTCACTCTCGACCATATCGGGCCGATGACGCGGACCGTCGCCGACAACGCGCTGATGCTGGAGGTGATCGCCGGCCACGACCCGCTCGATCCGGGCAGCGCCGCCACCCGGAACGGCCACTATGCAGCCGGCCTCGAGCGCTCCGTGCGCGACCTGCGCGTCGGTTTCATCCGCCACTTCCACGAAATCGACGTGGCGGCCGAACCCGAGGTCACGGCCGCCTTGGAGCACGTCGCCCGCACCTTGCAGATGGAAGGCGCCGAATTGCGCGACGTCAAACTGCCGACGCTCGGCGAGTTCGGCGCGGTCAACCGCGTGATCCTGCAAAGCGAGGCCTGGGCGATCCATGGACCGTGGCTACGCGAACGGCCCGGCGACTACGGCCAGCTTGCCCGCCGCCGCTTGATGGCCGGCGCCTTCTTCGCCGCCGGCGACTATGTGCAGGCGCAGCGTCGTCGGCTCGAGATGATCGCCGAGGTCGAAGAGGCGCTTCGCGAGCACGACGTTCTGTTGTGCGCCAGCTCGATGGACCCGCCGTGCCGCATCGACCGGCCGGCCGATATCGAGCGCACCTATCCTCGCCAGGCGCGCACGCCGTTCAACGTCACCGGCCATCCGGCGCTCGCCATGATGGCCGGACTGTCGGTCGATGGCCTGCCGCTGTCGGTGCAGTTCGTCGGCCGCTACTTCGACGAGGCCACGCTGTTCCAGGTGGCCCGCGCCTGGGAGCAGGCGGCGGGCACCGACAAGAAGCGGCCGCCGATCGTGTAAGAGCTGTCATCGAACGGACATGACGGGCATGTAATGCGCTCCGCGAGCCGGCGGGCCCGCGTTGCTTGACACTGTCTTTGGAAAGGCCGTTAGATTTGCTCGACAAGAATGTGAAAAACCGAGCTTTGCATCGGGGGGAAGTCATGTCTGGCCTGGATCGTCGGCAACTTCTCGCGGCGGGCGGCCTCGCGGCCGGTGGTTTGTTGCTTCCCCGCTTCGCCATCGGGCAGGCCGACGCCAGGCCGACGATTTCCATCGCCGTCCAGCAGGTCGCGACCAGCGCCAATCTCGAGGTCGTGCGCGAGCGCTCCAATGTCGGCGAGCGCGTGCAGACGCCGATCTTCGAGAACCTGATCGCCCGCAATCTGCAAAGCAAACTCGAACCGGTACCGGGCCTGGCCGAGAGCTGGCGACGGATCGACGAACGCACCGTCGAGCTGGCGCTGCGCAAGGGCGTGAAATTCCATAACGGCGACGAGATGAACGCCGACGACGTGGTGTTCACCTTCGGCCCGGAGCGCATGTTCGGAGCGGGCGGCAACAGCCCCTCGAGCAAGACCCTGTTCACGACCGTGATGACGCGCGACAGCGTCGAGGGCAAGACGCTGCCGCCGGAAGTCGTCGGCATCGCCAAGCGCGTTTGGCCGTCGCTCGAGAAGGTCGAGGCGGTCGACCGCTACACCGTGCGTTTCGTCAACCGCGTGCCCGACGTGACGCTGGAAGGCCGCATTGCCGGCGCGGCCAGCGAGATCATCAGCCGTCGCGGTTTCATGGAAGCCAAGAGCTGGATTGAATGGTCGCGCAAGCCGGTGGCGACCGGCCCGTACAAGGTGCGCGAGTTTAGGCCCGACGAGAGCCTGGTGCTCGATGCGCATGACGACTATTGGGGCGGCCGGCCGCCGATCAAGACGCTGCGCTTTGTCGTGGTCCCCGAGGTCGCGAGCCGGATCAACGGGCTGCTGGCCGGCGAATACCACTTCATCTGCGACGTGCCGCCCGACCAGGTGACGACCATCGAACAAAATCCCAAGTTCGAGGTCCAGGGCGGGCTGGTCACCAACCACCGCATCACCGTGTTCGACAAGCATTACAAGCAGCTCGTCGATCCGCGTGTCCGCCAGGCGATCACCCACGCAATCGACCGCCAGGCTATTGTCGACAGCCTGTGGGCCGGCCGCACCCGCGTGCCGCCCGGCCTGCAATGGGAATTCTACGACAAGATGTTCATCGAGGGCTGGACGGTGCCGGCCTTCGATCCGGCCAAGGCGCGCGAGCTGTTGCGCGCCGCCAACTACAAGGGCGATCCGATCCCCTTCCGCGTGCTCAACAACTATTACACCAATCAGGTCGGCACGGCGCAGATCCTGGTCGAGATGTGGCGCTCGGTCGGGCTCAACGTCCAGATCGAGATGCGCGAGAATTGGCAACAGATCTTCGAGAACAACGGCCAGCGCGCCATCCGCGACTGGTCCAACAGCGCGGGCTTCTCCGATCCGATCAGCTCGATCGTCGGCCAGCACGGGCCGCAGGGCCAGCAGCAGCAGTCCCAGGAATGGACCAACGTCGAGATGAACACGTTGTCGGCCGCCATGGAGACGGAGTTCGATCTCGCCAGGCGCAAGGCGATGTTCAAGCGCATGCTCGAGATCTGCGAGCGCGAGGACCCGGCTTTCACCGTCCTCCACCAGACGGCGACCTTCACCGCCAAGCGCAAGGACATCGTCTGGAAAGCGGCGCCCGCCTTCCAGATGGATTTCCGCTCCGGCAACTTCCGCATGGCCTAGAGCGGCGATCGCTGCGCTTCATGGGCGAACCGCTGATCGACATTCGCAGCCTGACCGTCGATTTCGACGACGGCCATCGCGTCGTCCGCGCCTTGCGGGGTGTCGACCTCGCGGTCCAGGCCGGCGAGGCGGTCGGGCTGGTGGGCGAATCGGGCTCGGGCAAGAGCGTCACTTGGCTGGCCGCCTTGGGCCTCCTCGGCGGTCGCGCGCAGGTCGGCGGCGAGGTCCTGTTCGAGGGCCGCGACCTGGTGGGCGCGCCGGTGAGCGTGCTCGAGGCCGTGCGCGGCGCACGGATCGCCATGATCTTCCAGGACCCGTCGAGCAGCCTCAACCCGGTCTATCGCGTCGGCCGGCAACTCGTCGAGGCATTGCAGCTCCATCGCGGCATGACCGAAGCGTCGGCTCTGGCCGAAGCCCGGCGGCTGCTCGACCGCGTCGGCATCGCCGATGCGGCTCGCCGGTTGCGCGATTACCCGCACGAGCTGTCGGGCGGCATGAACCAGCGGGTGATGATCGCCATGGCGCTGGCCGGCCAGCCGCAGATCCTGATCGCCGACGAACCGACCACGGCGCTCGATGCCACGATCCAGGCCCAGATCCTGGAATTGCTGCAGGAAATCCGCCGCGACAGCGCGATGGCGCTGGTGCTCATCAGCCACGATCTCGGCGTGGTCGCCGAGAACACCGACCGGGTTTGCGTCATGTACGCCGGCCGCATCGTCGAGGACGCGCCGATCGACACGATCTTCGAGGCGCCGGCGCACCCCTACACGGCCGGCCTGCTCGCCGCCTTGCCCGATCTCGAAGGGCCGCGCCGCCGGCTTGCGGCGATTCCCGGAGTCGTACCCGAGCCGTGGAACCTGCCGCGCGGCTGCAGCTTCGGGCCGCGTTGTCCCGAGTTCGAGGCGGCCTGCGAAGCGGCCGTGCCGCCGGCTCTCGAACTCGCGCGCGGCCATCGCGCAGCCTGCATCCATGCCCGGAGCGGCGCCGTTTGAGCGAGCCGCTCCTCGAAGCCGCGGGCCTCGTCCGCCACTATCACATACGGCGCGGCGGCCGACTGTTCGGTTCGCCCGCGATCCTGCGCGCGGTCGACGGCGTTTCCTTCACCTTGCAACCCGGCCGCACGTTGGGCCTGGTGGGCGAATCCGGCTGCGGCAAGACCACGACCGCCCGGCTGGTGTTGGGCCTCCTGCCGTTGACCGCGGGTGAGATCCGGCTGCAAGGCGAGACCTTGCCCCCGGCAGGAGAGAGGCGCTGGCGGGAGCTGCGCCGCGTCATGCAGATGGTCTACCAGGATCCGTTGGCGGCTCTGGACCGTCGCATCGCCGTCGGCCGGCAGGTCATGGAACCGCTGGTGATCCACGCCATCGGCGCGCCGGCCGAGCGTCGCGACAAGGCGCTGGCGATCCTTCAGGCGGTCGGGCTGCAAGCGCACCACTTCGACCGCTATCCCCACGAACTCTCGGGCGGCCAACGCCAGAGGATCGTGCTTGCCCGGGCGCTCATCCTGTCGCCGCGGCTGCTGGTCTGCGACGAGCCGATCTCGGCGCTCGACGTGTCGATCCAGGCGCAGGTCGTCAATCTGCTGCTCGACCTGCAGGCGCAAATGGGGCTCGCTTATCTCTTCATCAGCCACGACCTGCGCATGGTTCGCCAGGTGAGTCACGAAGTGGCCGTGATGTATCTCGGCCGCATCGTCGAGCGCGGCGATCCCGACCGGCTGTTCGCCGCACCGGCGCATCCCTACACGCGGGCGCTGGTTTCGGCGATCCCCGTGGCGACCCGGACCGGGCGCCAGCGACTGATCCTGAAAGGCGATCCACCCAACCCGGTCGACGTGCCCAAGGGCTGCGCCTTCCACGAGCGTTGCCCGATCGCTATCGCGCGGTGCCGCTCGGAAACGCCGGCGCTTCGTGCGATGGCGGACGGACGGCAGGTCGCCTGCCACCTTGCATCCGGATCCGCAGATGCTTGAGTCTTGCCGGACCGCGGGCCTCCCGGCCCGCTCATGTCTGGGAGCGCGCCACTCCAGTGGCGCTCATGAGCTTTGTGATCCACAAAGACGCGCAACTGGAGTTGCGCGCTCCCAGCAAAGACAAAGAGGCGGGCCTGGAGGCCCGCGGTCCGGCAAAAGGACGCCGTCATGACACGCTATCTCGCCGGGCGGCTGCTGAGGGCGCTGCTCACCATCTTCCTGGTGGTGACCTTCGCCTTCTTCGTGCTCCGCCTGTCCGGCGATCCGGCGCTGCTGATCATGTCGGTCGACGCCCCGCCCGAATCGGTCGAGGCGTTTCGCAAGTCGTGGGGTCTCGATCAGCCGATCTGGGTGCAATACCTCGCGTATATCGTCCACGCCCTGACCGGCGATCTCGGCAATTCCATGCGCGACGGCAGGCCGGCGATCCAGCTCGTGCTCGAGCGCGTGCCGGCGACGCTGGCGATCACCATTCCGGCGTTTTTGCTGAAAATCGCGATCGGCGTGCCGGCTGGCATCTATGCCGCCCTGCACCGCAATTCCTTCGCCGATCGGCTCACCATGCTGCTGTCGGTCGCGGGCTTCACCATGCCGAGCTTCGTGCTGGCGCTGCTGCTGGTCCTGGTCTTTTCGGTGAAGCTCGGCTGGCTGCCGAGCGGCGGCAGCGAGGGCATGGCCAATGCGATCCTGCCCATTGTCACCCTGGGCGCGGCGGGGGCGGCGATCCTCGCCCGCTTCACCCGCTCGGCAATGCTCGAAGTGCTGGGCCAGCCCTATATCCGGGCGGCTTCGGCCAAGGGCCTGTCGTGGCGGCGGGTGGTGACCGAGCACGCTCTCCCCAATGCCGCCATCCCGACCACGACCATCATCGGCTTCATGGTCGGCACCCTGATCGCCGGCGCCGTGGTGGTCGAAAGCGTGTTCGCCTGGCCCGGCATCGGACGCCTGCTGGTCGTCTCGGTCGCCAATCGCGATCTCGCCGTCGTGCAGACCATCCTGCTGCTTGTCGCGGCAACCATGGTGACGGCCAACATCATCGTCGACTTCCTCTATGGCTGGATCGACCCGCGCATGCGCCAGAACTCACGAGGACAAGGCCCGCGATGACCGCGACCTCGATCCCAATCCAGCGCAGCCGCCGCGCGCGGTTCCTTGAAGCCTGGCCGCCGCTCACGCTTGCGGCGCTTGCCTGGATCGTGCTGATGCTGGCGGTGGCATTGGGCGCCGACTGGCTGGCGCCCTATTCCTTTTCGGCCCTCGACCTCAAGGCGCGGCTATTGCCGCCGGTCCTGTTCGGCGGCGTCTGGCGGCATGCGTTCGGCACCGACGAACTCGGTCGCGACGTGCTTTCGCGCCTGATCGTGTCGATCCGCATCAGCCTGCTGATCGCCTTCTTCGGCACCTTGATCGCCGCCACGCTCGGCACAACGCTCGGCTTCCTCGCCGCCCATTTCCGCCGCCGGGTCGAATGGCTGATCCTGATGCTGATCGATTTCCACGCCAGCGTGCCCTTCCTGATCGTGGCCCTGGCGGTGCTCGCCTTCTTTGGCAACTCGCTGGTGCTGTTCATCTGCCTGATGGGGTTCAACAGCTGGGAGCGCTACGCCCGCATCGCGCGCGGCCTCACCATCGCCGCCAACGAGCAGGGCTATGCCAGCGCCATCCGCCAGCTCGGCGCCTCGAGCTGGCGCGTCTATGGCGTCCATGTCCTGCCCAACATCGCCTCGACCCTGATCGTTTCCATGACCATCACCTTTCCCGAGACGATCCTGCTGGAAAGCGGCCTGTCGTTTCTCGGGCTGGGCGTGCAGCCGCCGCTCAGTTCCCTTGGCAACATGGTGGGCTACGGCCGCGAGTACCTGACGCGGGCCTCGTGGATTTTGCTGTTCCCCAGCGCGGTCATCATTCTCACCACGCTGTCGATCAGCATCGTCGGCGACTGGCTGCGCGATCGCCTCGATCCGACCCTGCGATGACCTCGAGTGGAGCTCGCGAACGATGACCGAAATCGCCTCGCACCGTGGCGGCGCCCTGCTGTGGGCGGAGAACAGCCGTCTCGCCTTCGAGCAGACCGCGAAGCTGCCGGTCGAGCAGGTCGAATTCGACGTCCATCCGTCGCGCGACGGCAGGCTGGTGGTGATCCACGACGCCACGCTGGAGCGGACCACCGACGGCGCCGGCGCCGTCTGCCAGCACGACTGGGCCGAGCTCTCCAAGCTCATCCTCAAGGGCAGCGGCGGCCAGCGCATGCTGCTGCTCGACGAGGTCATCGAGATCTTCCGGCCGACCGACATCATCCTGCGCCTGGAGATGAAAGCCGGTCCCAACCGGGTGCCTTATCCCGATCACCCGGCCCGCATCGTCGCCGCGCTCAAGGCGGGGCGCATCCTCGAGCGCACGGTGATGACCAGTTTTCAGCTCGCGACCACCGCCGAGGTGCCGCGTCACGGCCAGCCGATGCGCCATGTCTGGCTGGTGACGCCCGAGACCCAGATCGATATCGGCCTCGCCGCGGTGATCGACCTGGCCCATTCGCACGGCGTGCCCATGCTCGGCTTGCGCAGCAGCAGCCTCGATGCCGCGAGCATCGCCCAGGTCCGCCAGGCCGGCCTCGGCATCGGCGGCTGGGCCTGCAACGATGCGGCGGCAATCGCCAAGATGTTCGATCTCGGCGTCGATGTCTTCACCACCGACCGTCCGGATCTTGCGCTGGCCCTCAGAGCCGGCCGCGCGTCCGCTCAGGGATCGCGCTGATGGCGGTTCTCGTGGGCGGAGTCGGCCGATGTCCCGGTCAAGGGCGAACGGCCTCGTCCGTCCTGACTGTCGCCCGGCGCAACAGGAACCACCGTCACGGCGATCTGCAGCGTCACGCGGCCCGGTGCGACCGCTGCGGCCGTTGGCACGAGCTCGTCGCGTTGCCGTTGGGTCGGAACGCTTCCGCTGATGCTGACCGCCCCACGGCGCACGTCGACGGCGAGGTTTCGGGCGTCGATACCCTGCCGCGTAAAGGCATCCGTGATCGCGTCGCGAATCTTCTCGTCTTCGGCGTTCATATCGATCTCCGGTTCCTGTCTCGACAAGCAACGGTCTGCGACGGCCGGGGGTTGCCGGGCCGGTTGCCGGTTACGGCCTACTTATCGGTCGAATTAGTTCTTGTCGCCTAACCGGGCTTGCCGGCCGGCCATGGACCCGCCTATGTCTCTCGCAATCCTCGCGAGGCTTCCATGGCCAAAACCAAGCAGCTGCGCCTCGGCGCCTTCATGCGCCCGGTCAGCATCCATACCGCCGCCTGGCGCTATCCCGGCGGCACGCCGGACGCCAACTTCAATCTCAAGGCCCTGGCGAGCTATGCCCAGACCCTGGAGCGCGGCCGCTTCGACGCCTTCTTCATGGCCGATCACCTGGCGGTGCTGAACATGCCCATGGAGGCGCTGAAGCGCAGCGCCACCGTCACCTCGTTCGATCCGCTGACGCTGCTGCCCGCGCTCGCCATGGCGACCCAGCATCTCGGCCTGATCGCCACCGCCTCGACCACCTTCGAGCCCGCCTACACCATCGCCCGCCGCTTCGCCTCGCTCGACCACATCTCGGGCGGCCGCGCCGGCTGGAACCTGGTGACGACGTCGAACCCCGACGCCGCGCTCAATTTCGGCATGGACGAGCAGATGGAGCATGGCGAGCGCTATGCCCGCGCCCGCGAGTTCTTCGATGTCGTCACCGGCCTGTGGGACTCGTGGGCCGACGACGCCTTCATCCGCGACGTCGAGCAGGGCCTCTATTTCGATCCGGCCAAGCTCCATGTGCTGAACCACAAGGGCAAGTATCTGACGGTGCGCGGACCGCTCAACATCGCCCGTCCGATCCAGGGCTGGCCGGTGATGGTGCAGGCCGGCGCCTCGGATGCCGGCCGCCAGCTCGCCGCCGAGACGGCGGAGGTGGTGTTCGCCGCCGGCGGGCCGATCGAAGCGGGACGCGCCTTCTATGCCGATGTGAAGGGCCGGGCGGCCCGGCTCGGCCGCAACCCCGAGCACATAAAAATCCTGCCCGGCGCCTTCACCATCGTCGGCGATTCGCTCGACGAGGCGAAGGAAAAGCGCGCCCGGCTCGACAGCCTGGTGAGCTACGACAGCGGCATCGCCGCCTTGTCGATCGCGATCGGCCAGGACGCCCGCAAGTTCGATCCCGACGGGCCGCTGCCCGAGATTCCCGAGACCAACCAGAGCAAGAGCGGCCGCGAGCGGGTGGTGGCGCTGGCCAAGCGCGAGAACCTGACGGTGCGCCAGCTTGCCGGCCGGCTGGGCGGCTATGGCGGGCTGGCCGTCATGGGTACGCCCAGGATGATCGCCGACCAGATGGAGGAATGGCTGATGACCGAAGCCAGCGACGGCTTCAACGTCATGTTCCCCTACCTGCCGGGCGGGCTCGACGATTTCGTCAACAAGGTCGTGCCCGAGCTGCAGCGCCGCGGCCTGTTCCGCACCGAATACGAGGGCGCGACCTTGCGCGAGAATCTCGGCCTGCCGCGGCCGGAGAATCGGTTCTTCTCGGCCACGGCCAAAGCCGCGGAGTAGGCGCTTTACTTCCCCCGTCCGGTGATCATCGGCAGGTCGATGGTATTGGCCATCGCCGCATAACCGGCGCGATTGGGGTGAAGCTTGTCGCCCGGACCGCCGATCGATGAATTGGGCTGGAATTCCGGCTTCACCTCGCCGGTCGCGGGATCGAGCGTGGCCTTGTCGAAGTCGATGACGCCGTCGAAGATCTTGGAGGTGCGCAAGAACTCGTTAAGCGCCTTGCGTTTGGCGTCGACTTCCGGCCGGCCATGGCTCGCGATCGTGCTGTTGAGCGCCGAGGTCAGCGTCGCCGCATAGACCCGCACGCCGGGCATCTTCTGCCGCAGATAGCCGACGCCTTTGGCGTAGCCCTCCTGGACAGCGTCGGCGGTGGCGTTGGCCGTGCCGAAATCGTTGATGCCTTCCAGCCAGATCACGGTGGACACGCCGGGCAGGCTCGTGATGTCGCGGTCGAGCCGCGACAGCGCGCTGGGGCCGCCGGGGAAGGGTTTTGCCGGCGTGTATTCAGCCGGCCCGGCCACCTGGTTGCCGCCGATGCCCTGGTTGACCACGACGAAATCGTCGCCGTAGGCGGCGTGCAGGCGCCGCGAGAGGACATCGGGCCAGCGATCGTCGCCGTTGATGGTGGTGCCTGTGCCGTCGGTGATCGAATCGCCGAACGCCACGATGACGTCGGCCTTGGTTGCTAAGTTCATGTCGACTTCGTCGAGGAAGTACCACGAGGTCGTCGAAAACGGGAACGCGCTCTCGCCCTCGTCCTGGCCTTTGGGCCCGGAACCGGGCGGCGTGACGTAGGAGGTCTGCAGCGCCTTGGCATGCCAGGTCATCGGGCCGCTCTCGCCCGTGACATGGAAGCTGACCGCGAGCTTGCGTCCCTTGAGCAGCGGATCGGCCGGCGCCTTGACGAAGGGCAACGCGACCGCATCACTGACGACGCTCTGGCCGGGCGCGACGGTGACGCTCTTCTGGCCGGCGAAAAGCACCGGCTGGTTGGTGCCCTTGACGACGGCGCTGCTGCTCTCCTGCAAGCCGACGAAGGCGTCGTTGAAGGTGACGGGTTGGGTGCCGAAGGCATTCGACAGCCTGATGCGGGTCTGCTGGCCCCACACATCGGGCCGCACGATCAGGCGAAAGGTCTGGTTGCGGGCGCCCTGCTGGGCGGACGGGAAGGCGAACTTGAGCTCGGGCTGGGCGGTTGGATTGCCGATGGGATAGGGACCGTGCGCCGAAGCGGTCCAGCTTGCCACCCATTGCTGCGCACCGGCTTGACCCGCCAGTAGCAGTGAAACGAAGAACATCGTCGCCAACAGGGTCAAGCGCTTCATCGTATCCTCCGCACAGGTTTTGTTGGATGACACTCTGACGGCTGGAGTCATGTCCTTGCAAGCGCCTCGCTGTAGAGCGCCAATTCCGCTCGCCTCCGCGACATGGCCGCCAAGCTGCATCGTGCGGTGTATATACATTTATGGTACGAAAGGCCGATGGCAGAGGCATTCGCAACGGAGACCCGAGCCTATGAAAAAGCGATTGCCGGTATTGAAGAGTGATCGTGCCGCCGAGGCGTTCGTTGCCGAGGCTGACCTGTCGGCCTACAACCTCTCAGGACTGCGTTTGGCACGCTACGAGTTGAAACCCAAGAATCGGGCGATCAGCGTTCGTCTGCCGGACGAATTGTTGAAGGCCGTGCGGTTGCGCGCGAAACGAGCCGGTGTGCCCTATCAACGGTTCATACGTATTGCCCTGGAGCGCGCTATCCAGGACAAACGCTGATAACGATCGATCGTACAAGCGGGGAGAGATGCCGGCATTCGATATCGCGGTCGGCAGCGCCGACGACGTCCAGCGCATGGCCCGCTGGGCCGGCGACGAAGGTTGGAACCCGGGCAACACCGATGCGCATGCCTTCTTCGTCGCCGATCCCGGCGCCTTCCTGATCGGCCGCCTCGATGGCGAACCGGTCGTCTGCATCTCGGTGGTGAAGTACGGCCAGGGGTTTGGCTTCCTCGGCTTCTACATCGCCCGCCCGGCGGTGCGCGGCAAAGGCTATGGCATAAAGCTCTGGCGCGCCGGCATGGCGCGGCTGGCCGGCCGCAATGTCGGGCTCGACGGCGTGGTGGCCCAGCAGGCCAACTATCGCAAGTCGGGCTTCCGGCTGGCCTGGAACAACGTCCGCCACGAGGGCACGCCCGGCGCGGCCCAGCCGCCCGCCGGCGTCAGCCTGGTCGACGCGCGTAGCGTGGCGTTCGACAAGCTCGCCGCCTACGACCGCCGCTTTTTCGCCGAAGTGCGCGATTCCTTCCTGGCGTCGTGGATTTCGCTGCCCGAACGCGCGGCCATGGTGGCGCTGCGCGACGGCGCGCTTGCGGGTTTTGCCGTCATCCGCGCCTGCCAGGCGGCGTCGCGCGTAGGGCCATTGTTTGCCGATTCGCCCGAGATTGCCGCCGCCTTGGTATCGGCGCTTGCCGCCAAGCTCGGCGCTACGACGGTGGCGATCGACATCCCGGACCTCAACAAGTCCGCCCTGGCGCTGGCCGAACGGATGAGGCTGAAGCCTGCATTCGAAACGGCCCGCATGTATACTGGGCCGAACCCGTCCATCGATCTCGGCGGTGTGTTCGGCGTCACCAGTCTCGAGCTGGGGTGAACCGGGGGAGGTCGGCATGCAGCGTCGCGTTGCGTTGTTGGCCGCTCTTCCTGCCGTCCTTCTCGGCCCGGTTCGCTAGCGGCCGGGCACCAGCGCCAGCCACAGCGACAGCACGGTCGAGGCGATGGCGATCGCCTGCAGCGCCGACAGCGGTTCATCGAGGATCAAGACGCCGCTCACGATGGCCACGATCGGGATGGCGATGGACGACAGGGCGGCGACCTGGGCGGGCAGAAGCTTCACCAGGGCGAACCAGGCGGCGGTGCCCAGCGCCATCGGCACGGCGCCGGTGTAGATCGTGGCGACCAGCGCCTTGGTCGACGGCCAGTGCGTCGGCAGGCCGTCGATCACGAGCGCGCCGAGCAGGATCGGCGGCAGGCTGATCACGACCTGCCAGAAGGTGAGCGACAGCCCCATGCCGGGCCAAGCCGTGCGCTTGACGACGAAGGTGCCGACCGCCCAGCAGAAGCCTGCGAACAGGCCCCAAAAGAGACCCGCTGGCGCCCATGCATAGCTCTGGAAGTTGGGGATCATCAGCGCCACGACGGCGGCGGCGCCGATCGCGATCGCCAACAGCAGGCGGGACGTCAGGCGCTGGCCGAACACCGCGAAGCCCAGCAGCGCCACCCACAACGGCATGGTGTAGGCCAGCACCGAGGCATGGCCGGACGGGATGTAGAGCACGGCCAGCGACGTGGCGATGTTCCAGATGAAGAGGTTCATCGCCGACGCCGCGATCAGTGCCGGCCATTTGCCCTTGGGCACGGCGACGCTCTCGCCGCGCGCCAGCAGGACCGTCGTCAGGACGAGGGTTGCGATGACCAGCACGACGGCGCGGAAGGTGAGCACCGGCAGCTCGTCGAGCGCGATCTTGAACAACGGCCAGTTGGTGCCCCACACGAGCGTGAGCGCTGCCAGCAGCGCCAGCACTTTCGGCGATACGCGAGTCATGGCGGAAATGGCCGGCGAGGATCAGGCTTGGTGTTCTTCGGGCGCCTGCAGATAGCAGCCGTCGATGCGCCAACTGCCGTCGGGCAGCTGCGTCATTGGATAGAAGGCCGTCACCGGCCGGCCGTCGGGGCCGACGACATGGACCTTCTGCGTGACCTGGCCGTGCAGGGTCACGATCTCGCGGAAATCGAACACCTTGGGGCGATAGACCGGCTGGTAGCCTTGGCGGACCATGTCCATAAAGATCTCGGAGGTGCCGAACATGTTGCGGATCGAGGGCGAGGCGTAGCCGAAGGCGGCGTCGCCGTCGTCGCGCCGGAAGGCCTCGACCTGGGACTGGATGATGTCGCGGATCGCCGCGCGGTCGGCCGACGAGACCTCCTGAGCGTGCGCCGGAATGGCCAGGCCGAGGAGCAGTCCGAGAAGGGCAAACAAGCGAAAGGCCATGAACGTCATCCTACGCCCATGGCCCTCGATACGCGATTGCAGGACGATCAGATCAGCGTTGCCGGGACGGCCAAACCGGTGTTTTAGGCGGCATTCCGCGGCTGCTTCGCGGCTTGCATCGCCGGCCCGGTTTCATTAGGGTGCGCGCCTCTTCGCCGGACCCCTCGACGAGGCCCGCCGGCCGTGCGCCCGTAGCTCAACTGGATAGAGCATCTGACTACGGATCAGAAGGTTAGGAGTTCGAATCTCTTCGGGCGCGCCATTTTCTTCAATTGTTGGCAGCATTAGTGGCGCGCAATACCCCTACATTGTCGCCACCGGCGAAGATTGGAAGCCACCGGGAAGCCACGAGCCACGCCCGTCACTAATACCCTCCGAAGGCAGAGGTCGTGAGTTCGAATCTCGCCGGGGTCCGCCACTTAATTCGTCGAAGTAGCGTACACTTTCGTCGTCGGTCCTCAGACCGCAAGCCTTGTCCCACATCTTCGTCCCACACGAAGCCAAATTGTCACGCACACCAGAGACCCTTCCGCCGAAGGCTTCAGTGAACCGCTGGACGGTTGTGGTCGACGGCCCCCTCGCGTTCCGGATGAGACGGTTGGTCGCCGCTCGCCGCGGCGAGGCTGGCGTCCAGATAATGACGTTACCTCAGCTCGCGGCGCGACTTGTTGGCGGATTCGCGAGGCCGGCAAGAACACTGGATCTTGATCCTGCGATCCGCACAGCCCTCGAGGCAGGCGGCTTCGTTGACTTAGAGGGCCTTCGCAAATTGCCCGGTATGACGCGCGCCCTGGTGTCGACGCTCACGCGGGTTTGGAATGCTGACTATTCGCTCTCGGACGCCGCTAGCACCAGCGGTCGTCTGCGCGACTTGGCTACGATCGAAGAGCGCGTCTTGGCGAACCTTCCCCGCGGCACCCTATCGATCCGCGAGCTGCGCGACGCCGCCATGCAGCGTGTGGAACATGCCGCCGCGGTCCTCGGCAATGTTGTCGAACTCGACCGAGTAAATCGCATCGCGCCAGTCTGGCAGCCGTTGGTGACCGCCCTTGCCAAGGCTGTCCAGGTTGTCTGGCGCAATCCCGGCACGGTCGATGTGCATTGGTTCACCGGCTCGATTGAGGTCTATACCCTGACGGCACCTTCAAAACCTGAGATCGTATCGTGCGCCACTCCACGTGCGGAAGTCGTTGAGGCCCTTCGATGGATGCGCGAGCTCGTCTCTTCCGGTCGCGCGCGTCCAGAGGAAATTGCCATCTGCGCGACGGCGACCGATGAGTGGGACGACCACATGCTGGTGCTCGCGACAGATGCGGGTCTGCCGCTACACTTTTCGCACGGTGTGCCCGTATTGGCATCGCGCGAAGGCCAAGCCTGCGCGGCCCTGGCCGACCTCTTACTTAACGGATTGAGCCAAGTTCGTGTGCGCCGCCTGCTCGGCTATGCCGCTGGACGTAGCCGAGCCTTGGCTGACCTTCCTTTGACTTGGGCGCAGGGTCTAAGGCCCGATGCGGCCCTTTTCGAACTTGATCAGTGGCGACGCGCGCTCGACGATGCACACCCTCGCCGAACCGACGGTCTCGACGTACGGCCGACGCTCTTACCCGTGCTTGAGCAGCTCGCCAAAGGGCCGAGCGCTGCCCAACACGTTGGCGCCCTGCTGCTCGGAAGTGCCGCGCGATCCATATGGACTGAAGCACTCCGTCGTTCACCATCACAGGCGATCGAGTTCTCCCTACAGGAACTCCGTCAGCCCGACGGTCGAGATCCCGGTGCCAGCGCCGTCTGGTGCCCAGCAAGCCACCTTGTGTCGTCGCCACGCCCCTTTGTACACCTGCTCGGTATGACGACTCGGTCGTGGCCCCGGAGGGCGGGCGAGGATCCGCTGATCCCAAGCCACATCCTGCCTCGCGATGCGCTGAACCTTGAATCAATTACGGACCAGGACCGGCGAGCATTCGCGATCATCGCTTCGCAGGCGGCTGGCTGCTGCATACTGTCGCGAAGCCGCCGCAACGCCCAGGGGGGCCAGCAGGCAGCAAGCCCGCTAATTCCACACGGTGCCAACATCACAGCGCTGAAACGCGCTCGGATCCCGCGACACGCTTTTAGCGAGGCGGACCGTCTACTCGCGCGACCCAAAGAGGCCGCAGCATTGCCTTCGCAAAGAGCAGCGTATGCCTGCTGGCAAAACTGGCGAAGGTCTGACGTTACGGCGCACGACGGTCGCGTGCGCAGTGATCATCCGGTCATCGCGCGAGCCGTTGCCCAAGTACAATCGGCGACGTCGCTTCGGCTCATGCTGCGTGACCCTCTTGGCTTCCTCTGGCGCTACGCCCTGGGATGGCGCCCACTTGTCGAGGACGAGCAACCGCTAACTCTCACTTCGCGTGACTACGGCGAGCTAGTCCACGAACTACTGAGGCGAACTGTCGACGCTCTCGAACCAAGACCAGGGCTTGCACGGGCCGCGCGTCATGAGATCGAAGCCGCACTGCATATGGCTAGCAGTGCGATCAGCACTCAATGGCCACTAGAACGTTCCGTACCGCCCCCACTGCTGTGGCAGCATACGCTCAATGCGGGTTGCGCCCTCGCGATAACGGCCCTGACGCTGGACCAGGCTTTTCAGCCGACGACTCGCACCTGGACCGAACTTGCTTTCGGTCGCGATGAAAGCTCGGCGGGCGCCCCCGCCGCGCTCGATCTACCTTGGGCACCTCACGACCAAGTCACTATTCCCGGCACCGGCATCCGCCTTCGCGGCAGCATTGATCGCCTTGACTTCAACAGCTCGAGAAATGGCGTTCGGGTATCCGACTATAAAACGGGAGCAGAGCCGAAAAAGGTGAGCGAAATTGTCTTGGGAGGCGGCGCTGAGCTTCAGCGTGTCCTTTACGCGTTGGCCGCGCGTCAGCTTGTTCCAGACAATCCACGCGTCATTGCACGCCTGGTCTTTCTCGGTGCCGCCAAACCAAAGCCGTACGAGCTGCGAGACATAGACCAAGCTATCACCGATATCGGCGCTCACGTGTCCGCTGCCACCGCAACTCTTCGCCGAGGCATCGCTTTGTCAGGCCCGGATGCACGCGAGAATTGGAACGATCTTCGACTCGCACTGCCAGCGGCGGCACCAATCTATTTCCAACGCAAGCAGTCCGCTATTTCGCGAGCATTCGGCAACTTTACCAGCTTCTGGAACGTCCAATGACGCCACTTGCGGACAGAGCTGCCCGTCTAAGGGCGCTGGTCGATTTGGACTCGACACTGCTTGTTGAGGCCGCAGCGGGCACCGGCAAGACGGCCCTGATGGCAGGCCGCCTGACCATGCTCTTGGCTCGCGGTGTTGCGCCGAGTTCGATCGCCGCCATAACGTTCACAGAGCTGGCCGCGAGTGCTCTTGGCGCACGTGTCCATCGTTATGTCGGCGAGCTCTTGTCCGGGTCGATTCCAGAGCCGCTGGAGCTAGCGTTGCCCGACGGGCTAAGCGATAACCAACGCGATGCCCTGTCAACGGCCGCGAGTAAACTTGATGAACTGACCGCCACCACAATCCACGCGTTCTGCCAATCCATCATTGGCAGCTACGCTGTCGAAGCTGACATCGATCCGGGGGCGCAGATTCTGGATGCAACACAATCTGAAGCCGCCTTCGATGCTGTCTTCGACCAGTGGTTTAGACGCCGCTTGGGCGCACCAGTGCGCGCAAATGATCCCATAGCAGCCTTATCTCGGCACGATCCGCATCACGTCGTTGCTACACTGCAAACCCTCGCTCGCTTTCGCCAGAAGCACTGGGCAGCACGCACCCCGCCCGCGGACCTGAGCGGTCGGCCCGACATCGATCTCGTTGAGGCAGTTGGCAACTTCCGCCGCTGGCTTTCTGCGCAGCCGGCAGAGCCACGGACGCTGGAGCTGATCGGACACCTCGAGATGCTCGCCGACCACTTCGCGAACACCTTCGATACGCCACCCGCCTTCGACACACTGTGGCGGCTGGCCCACCCTGAGCGCCTGCCTTGTATGCGCCGGCATACCTTCGATCTATTGACTCCAAAGACTAAGACCGCCTGGGTCAGGATCGCGGGCAAGGATCGTGGTGCTGAGCTTAGCGAGGTGGCGACTCGTCATTTCGCACAGGTGGACCATTGCTACAAAGTGATACTTGGCCGCGTTGCCACAGCGTTGGTCGCTCAGCTCTCAAGTGAGCTGGACGAGGTCCTATTTGACTACAAGGCTTTCAAGCGGGCAGCAGCTGCCCTCGACTTCGATGATCTCTTAGAACGCGCCCGTACACTCGTGCGCACGCACGACGTCGTACGCCGCGCACTTGGGCAACGATACCGGCAGATCTTTGTCGACGAGTTTCAGGACACCGATCCTATCCAAGCAGAGATCCTGTTCAGGATCGCCGCCGATGATTGTGCTCGGCGCTGGCAGGACTGTACTCCGCGCGCGGGCGCTCTGTTCATGGTTGGCGACCCCAAGCAGTCCATCTACCGGTTCCGTGGCGCCGACGTCGGATCCTATGACGAAGCGCGCAATGCGATACGTGAGCGCTGGCCGGAGAACATTGTCCAGATCACCGCCAACTTCCGTTCAAGACCGGCAATCCTAACGTACATCAATCAATGCTTTGAGGCCCCGCTCTCTAGCAAAGGGCAGCCAGGCTATGTGCCGCTCACTCCGACCTTGGAGCCCCCGGACCATGATCTACCATGCGCTGCCAAAATCACGATCGACACGCCTCCAGGTGCGTCGGCTGCGGAGATACGCGATGCCGAGGCTGAAGCCGTGGCTGATCTCTGTGCGCGCCTGATCGGCAACGTGGACATCCAACAGGACAACGGCAAGCTTGCGAAGCTTACACCAGGTGGCATTGCACTCTTGGCTCCAACTGGTGCAGAACTTTGGCGCTATGAGCGAGCGCTAGAGCTACGCGGGCTTCCGATCGCCTCTCAAGCCGGCAGGAACCTCTTCCGGCGCCAAGAAGTGCAGGATTTCGTTGCGCTCGCCCGTGTACTCGCCGATGCCAGAGACACCTTGGCCTTTGGCGCCTTGATGCGCGGCCCCTTAGTGGGCCTGACTGAGGAAGAGCTGCTCGATATCACAGCCGCGCTGCCCACACCGGCTGACCAACCAGATACCCTTCCTCGGTTCTCCCTGACAACGGAGGTTGAGCGAGTCGTCAACCCGACAGCACAACGGGCTTTGTCGATCTTGCAGGATCTCAGTCGCCGTGCGCGGGCAACTACGCCGGCCCTTCTGCTTGCTGAAGCGGCCGAGCGTCTCGCTGTGCATTCCATCTTGAATGCGCGCGAGAATGATTGGAGTGCCCGTGCCGCTGCCAACATAGAAGCAGTGCTTGAACGGGCTAGAACCTATGGTGTTAAGGGCCTGAAGCGTTTCGTTCGGGATTTGACTCGCGACTGGCACATCGGCCGCGCTCACGGCGAAGGCCGCGTTGATGCCGAAGGCGACGCCATTGAGTTAATCACTATCCACAGCGCCAAAGGCCTTGAATGGCCTGTAGTGATCCCAATCAACACAATCACTTTGTTGCGGTCGCGTGAGCCTTTCGTGCATCGGGCGGACCACAACACACTGCACTGGGTGATTGGTGATGTCGTGCCACCGGAACTGGCCGCTGCCCTCGAATCTGACGAAAGGAGCCAATCTTGGGAGCGCGCGAGGCTGTGGTACGTCGCGAGCACGCGCGCTCGGGAGCTTCTCGTCGTGCCAGAGCTGCCGCAGGCGGAGCAACGATCTTGGGCACGTATCGTCGATATGACTCACAAGGCATTGCCGATGTTAGACCTGTCTCGACTAACGCCGGCGTCGCTCTCAAGAGATGCCGATCCGCCGAATGACCAGACCGCCGAGTTGTTTGCCAACGAGCGCGCCACCATCGACGCCGCATCAGTGCCACTCAACTGGGTCCGGCCAAGTGATCATGACCCTGATCGTATTCCGATGACAGAGGCGATTGCCCTTGAGGCCGGCGACGCACCCGAAGTAGGGATGCCAGTCGGGGCAGGACGCGTGCGCGGCCTTCTTCTCCACAAGTTGATGGAAGAGGCGCTAACGGGCGAGGTTGCGGAAGATGTCGCAAGCTTCACTGCGCGAGCTCGCGAGCTTCTAATTGAATTGGTCCTCGACCCCGACGAGGTCGTGGTGCTTCCGGAAGCCGAAGAGATTGCCGCAACTACCTGGCGCACCCTGAAGCTGCCGGACATCGCCGCTCTGCGCGCGCGGCTCGTTCCGGAATGGCCGATTTACGCAGTGCTCGCGGATCGGCCGACGCCGAGCGCGCTTGCTGGCCGAATCGACGCCATCGCCTACGACGGAGCGCGCCCCGATATCGTGGTCGACTGGAAAAGCGACGTCGACCCAACTGAAAGGGATATCCACCAACACGCCGGACAGCTACGGGACTACATGACCGCGACTGGCGCAAGTCGCGGCGCGCTTGTTTACATGACGCCCGGAATTGTCCAATGGGTGCCTGTTCCGACGCCATCTGAAACCCTTCTAGATGCAAATGTGCAACGATAGACTCCATCCCCAGCGCCCCAAGCACTTGCCAGTGTGGTCGAAGTAGGTTCGCAGCATGTGCAACCTCTACACCCTCGCGCCTTGGGAAGTCCGCCAACTGATCCAGCACTACAGGCTGATCGGCAGGGATTTCGAAGAGGTGATGCGCGGCCGCAATAAAACCTTGGATGTCTATCCGAATCGCCCGGCGCCGGTCGTGGTTGAGCAGGATGGCCAGCGCATCGTGCGCCAGGACATGCTTTGGGGTTTCCCGCCGTTCAGGCTAGGCGCTGGTTATGGGACCAACTTCCGGAGCCTGAAGAACTACTTGTGGTGCCCGTGGCTCGACCGCGAGCATCGGTGTGTCGTTCCAGCTTCAGCCTTCTCCGAGCCCGACAAGAACACGCCGAAGGGCGCTGTTGTGTGGCGATGGTTCGAACGCGCCGACAAGCAGCCCTTTTTCTTTGCCGGTATTTGGCGGCCGTGGGCTGGCTATCGAGGGACCAAGAAGGTGCGCAACATCGGAGACCACACGCTGTTCTCGATTATGACCACTGAGCCGAACGGCATCGTCGAGCCAATCCACGAGAAGGCGATGCCCGTCATGCTGATGACGCCGGAGGATGTGGAGCAATGGCTGCAGGGGGTGTCTGTCGAGGACGCACTGAAAATGCAGAAGCCAGCACCGGACGATGAGATTATGATCCGGCCTGACGCGACGAAAGCAGCCTAACAGGGCGGATCGCCCGTCATAGCAACCGGAGGCGCGAGGATGGGCCTTCCCGATCTGACGATGGCTGAGGCTAAGAAGCTGGCCGCCGGACCCTTTGGCGCAACTCTTTTGCGTGCGGCGGGCAGCTATGCGGTGCCGATTTGCTGGCCAAAATCGATTGATGAGCGGGGCGGGATCCGTCTCACCAACGGCACCGCTTTTTTCGTCAAGACTCCAAGCGCCGTCTTTGGCGTTACAGCCGCGCACGTGGTGAGAGGATTCTTAGCGGACAGAGCTCGCGACCCAAGAACAGAGTGCGCATTGCTCGACAGCGAGACCAAGCTAGACCTGGAGCGGGATCTGATCAGCATAGGGACCGACGCGGACATCGCCACGTTCAGGGTGAGCGACAGCGTCATCTCTCGGCTGAACAAGCAGCCAATAACGGGATGGCCGCCCCGGATGCCAAACGTTGGTAGGGGTATCCTCTATGAGGGATTTCCCGGCGCGGTTCGAGAGAGCCGAGGCGAGCGCGAGTTTAGCTTCGGTCTCTGCTCCGGAGGCGGCTTAGCCGACGCGGTCGAGGAGACGGAAATCGTCACAAGTATCGATCGACCTTCGCTTGTTGATCCGCTCGGAAACGGTCTGCCGCCCGAAGACTTCGACTTTGGCGGAATGAGCGGTGGCCCTGTCCTCGCGGTTTTTGAAACGGGGGTGCTTTCGTGGTGTTTGGCGGGCGTTATCACTCGCAGCGTCGACTTGCTGGGCGGCATATTGTGCGCTGCTCGCGCCGACTGCATCGCAGACGGCGGAGCTGTCCAAAGATAGGCCGGGTAAGTCGGCACCGGCGAAGTCCGCCCGCTAACGACGCCCATCCATCTTGCGGCCGGGCAGCTCGCCGCCCCGGCTCGGTATCGGGCGCCGCGGTGGTTCGGTGAGGCGCTTGACGGCGTCCGGGTGGCGCTCGGGACGTTCGCGCTCATCGAGGCGATAGTCCTCCATGCCGCTCTCCTTGATCGGCTCGACGACGCAGAAATATGCCTCGCTGCCGCACCTCGAGCAGCTGAAGGTCTTGGAGCGCGAATCGACATCGTGTAGTCCGGCGAGATTCAGGCGCGCGTAGCGCCGGCAAACATCACAGCGCAGCCACATCTGGCCATAGGTCTTGGAGAGCGCGCGGAAAGTGAACGGGCGGTGCGGCCAGGGTCCAACCATTGCGCGAGGTTAGAAGTTGTCGGCCGTCAGTGACGAATCAACTTTTTGCTTTCAGTGCTAGCGGGATGCGCGGCACACTCGACCAGGCTGCGGCGCTGATGAGACCCTACGGTGGGCGCGAACGACCCCTAGGAAGTCGGCACCGCAGTCGGCAAGGCCAGGAACCGGCCGGAACCGTTGGAAAAGGTTGCATTGCTACAGGGGTTTACTCCCCTTTTGGGGGTTTAGGCTGTGGCAACTTCCGCCTATCTATTGCGTTCCCCCCGAATCCAAGGCCAATGTCACTAGATGGTTGACAGAGTAGCCGAGAAAGATTCTAAACAAGAGTCGGCGCTTCTCCTCGCCGACTGGAGAGGGACCATGAGCAAAGCATTCGCTCCGCTACTGCCGACCGACATCTTCGGGCCAACCGGCACTGTAGGCGAAGTGGTAAACGTGCATGTCGTCTCTTATGTCGCCGAACCACAGCCGGATTTCGAGGCTATGCAACGCGTGATTGCAGGTGGTACGAAAGACGCACCAACTGAGGTGGCGCCTCGTGCCGAATCCGACCGAGAAGTTCCCGCGAAACTCTGAGCTGCCATTGCAGTCTCCACTGTTCTGGGTGGAGCAGAAGGATCGGTACCTTCGACAGCTGCTCATTCGAGATATCGAAGCTCTGACAACTCGTCGGCTGGTTGTCTATTACGCCAACCGAATGACGAACGCACAGATCGACATGCGCGACTGCTCGATGATGTACGAGCTATTCGGAGATGTTGGCTCTGAACCAGTCGATCTCATGCTTGAAACCAACGGCGGCCTCACCGATTCAACAGAGGCGCTAGTCACGACGCTGCAGAATTTGACGACGGACTTTCGGGTAATCGTTCCCAACGCGGCCAAGAGCAACGGCACGCTACTGGGCCTTGCGTCAAAATCGATTGTGATGGGCGCGGTTTCCGAGCTGGGTCCTATCGAGCCTTCGGTTCAAGGGATTCCTGCGTCCGTTCTTATTCAACCACAAATTGCCCAGAGCAATTTCCTGCTCCACATGGCGGGCAATTATGTTCTTCAGCAAACTCGCGCGCTGGCGAGAAAGCTTCTCTCAACGGGGATGATGAACGGCAACCTTCAACAGGTGGACGACGTCGTTCATAAACTCTCTACGCGTGACTACTACTTCTCGCACGGGTCGGTGATTGACCACCGCGAAGCGAAAGCGCTGGGACTGAATATCACCTACTTGCCTCCAGAAGATGAGATTTGGAAGCGTCTCTGGTTGCTTTACTGCATGTTTGAGCACGATTGCAGAACGGCAAATTACATGAAGGTATTTGAAGGGCGGGCTCGAAGTACAGCGATTGCCGCCCCGCCGCCAATGCCGATGCAAGCCGCGGCACCTATGCCCATGCCTCAGGTAGCTCCGCAACCGCCTCCGGTACCGCCGCCAGCTCCAGCGCCGCCTGTAGCGCCGGCATCGCCTGCGGCGCCGGCACCAGCTCCGCCTTCGGCGCCAACGGCCGCTCCAGGACCAAATACAAGGCAGCCGTAGACGCTGAGGATGCCCGAGAGGTGCCGCAACGCTTGGCGGTAAAGCCTCGAAATGCTACGCGGGCTCGGGCTCGGTCTCGAGACGATGGGAGTCCTACCGCCCGTCTCTGGGTGTCGCTGCGAATAGAGTCACTACTTGGCCAAAGCGGCATCGAGCATATGCGCGAGCCTGACGCCGGCTTTCTGCAATTGCTCCCGGATGATCAGAGTGTTCGCGGCAACATAGGCCGCGTCGATCTTCACTTTGCCCGATGGATGATCGCAGGACGCACCCTGTCGAATGCAGTACTTCGTTTGCGCCTGTTCCGCGATGGCGAAGGATTCGTTCGCCCAGTCGACGGGATCTGAATGAGTCCACTCTTCGATCTTGGCTGGCGTGACCGATTTCATCAGGTCCGTGGCAGCCTCGGCCGCATCTGTTCCAACTGCCTTCAAAACCAAGCACGTATCCCAGGCGGAATGCAGATTGGAGCCGCAATCTCCCGTCACCAGTACGTTATTTCCGCCTCGATCGTCTTCGAATGAGACGTGAAGCGGTTGATGGATGTCGCCGACCCAGTGCCCGAGAAATTTCAACGACTCGAGCTTCTGCGCTTGACTCGCGCTGTTGGACGACAGGACTTCGAAGTCTTTCTTGATCGCCGTCACGACGCAGGCAGGTGCACCCGCGCACGTCTCGGAGTGGAGCCCATCCGAATCTCTCGGCAGGTTCAGAAAGTGCTCGCTTGCTCTTCGCCGTGGGTGATCCGGCCATGTGCAGGAATCACTGAAGGAGTCGAACCGTTCGTCGCTGCTGATCAATCTCTGGATCTCGGCGCGGGTGCTGGGCTGGACCAAGCGGATGGCTACTTCGCAAATGACCTTGTGGCCCTGGTCGCCCCAGGCCCAAGCATCGTTGCTGATTGGAAAAAGGACTGCCAGCGCTAGTAGAACGTGCCGCATGGCTTACTTCCCCAAAACGCCCAGGCGCATGCCGGACCTGTAACAGGCCCTGGATGTCGCGCCAGATTCCCGGTCAGCACCACAGAGCGCGAGATTCGCGATGGGCGAAGAGGCCGGCGGGAGTTCATGAACGACCCTTCATGCGCCAAGGACTTTAACAACTATCGGTCCGCCAATCCCGCTGGGAGCGGAAACGTTCGATGTCATGCGCGAAGCGACTTCAATGATGTCTATCGCGACATCCATCGCGGTCTGTCGTGAGGTGTCGCGAACGCTTGGAAAACTCGGGAATGATTTCCAGAATGCCCTGGTCGAATCTCGAAGTGGGCCGTCTAAGAACGTCGGCAACACGTGTTGAATAAAATATCCACTTTCACCAACAAGCATTGGCTCGGCTGCATCATCGAGTTTGAACCTTAGATCTTCGGACCCTCGCCAATTGATCTGGTTGTTTAATCCTCCCAGCCCAGCGCTAAGTACGTTCGAAAACTCTATCGACCTGTATACCACGAGCGACCGATCGGGGTCATAGGCGGCAAGAGTGACAGATGTCAGATAGTTCGTTGTCGGCAATAAAAACGTCTGTTGGCGAACATATTCAAAGATGGCCGTTGCGCAGTGTTTGCCGAGTGCATTCAGGTCGAGGTGCTCGATGTCCGTGCCTGCCGCTTCAACGAATTCTCTTGCCACGAAACCGATATCGAGCTCCCTAGGGTGGCTGGCCGCATACGCACACGGATCAGGTTGGCTAGCGGGTTCGACTGCCCAAAAACCACGACGACCGGTCACATACAGGGCGCTGTGTGGAGGTCTCGCTAGATCGATGAGTTTTTCCTCCCCGTCACAGAAGCCCGAGTTCAGCGTCAGCCTGGAATCGGATGCCAGCACCACCGCGTCGTTCGCTGCGATCGTCACTATAAGGGTCATCGTGTGCCTCCTCTTGGTGGCCCACGTCGAGGTCCTGACGTCACCGCTACTTGCCTGCCATTACGGACAGGCGATGGTTTCGGATCGGCGTCATCGAGCACGTCCGTATGGAGCGGCGCCAGTTCCTCGCGGCGGTCTTGGATGAGCGCAGCGAAGTCGCACCAGACGCCGGCCGGGACGGACGTGCGGCCTGCGGCGGCGGTCCGAGCAAGTGCCCTTTCATCATGGTCTCGAACCCCTACGGTTCGGCCGGCTTGGGACATCCCCCGGCCGCCAATGGAAGAATGGTTAGGAAGGATGAGGCGGCCGGTCAATGCCTGGCGGGCTCGCCAGTGCAGGCGGAATCAGGGTAAAAGCGCCCATGCGCGATGAAGCGGTCCAGCATTTTGCAACGCTCTTGAGCTCGGAATTAGCAACCGAGCGTCAGCGGTCGGCGACCGAGATGATGCAGGTCGAATCCGACTTCGTAATGCGGGGTATGTTTCAGAGTGGCGCCCGCGTCCATCACACCGCGCTGCGCCTGAGCGAAGGCATTGTCCGCCATCGAAAGTTCATCTTTGAAAAGTGGACTTCCTATGTTCGTCCTCGGATGACGTCGGTGAGCGACGGTGACCGAGCTGCATTCGTGGGGGTCGCCCTGACCGCCATAGACGCCGCCACTTCGATGGCCAAGGAGCTGCATCAGTCTCGACCCGGGTTCAACAATCTGACCGGGCCATTGGCCGAAATAAGCAAGGTCGGAACGCGTGAACGAAGGCTCTTGGAGGCGGAGGTAAATCTCTACATGACAACGCCGACAGCGCCGCCGTCGCAGACTATCCACGTGGCGACGCATGGGACGAATAGCCCCGTCAACGTGGGCTCCGGGTCGCTGAACCAACAGATCAACTCAGCGGAGGGGATGGCCGATCTGATCTCAGCGCTCAATGGTTTGTTGGAGGCGATGGCATTGGTACCGCGGCCCGAACTGGCCGACGTGCGCGAGATCCTGCTGGAGGCGAAGGAGGAGGCGGCGAAGCCGTCGCCCAATCGCCTAAAGCTCAGCACGATCCTGGCCGGCGCCGGCGGCATCATCCAGACGGTGGCTGCCCTCCAGCCGGCGTGGGGTGTGGTACATCAGCTCGCGCGGACTCTCAGCCTGGCCGACTAGGTGTGCGGGATGCGTGTCTCGAAGATAGGCTTGAGGCCGTCGTAGCCCCTCTCACGAGCCAGACCTGGTTGCCGAAACATTCGACTGTCGACGCCATCATTTTCCCTCTTGAACTCAATTGGTGAGCGAAACAGCTTAGGGTTATCGGTTACCCCCATCGTCTAGCGGTCTAGGACGTCGGCCTGAAAAGCTGGAAACACGGGTTCGAATCCCGTTGGGACAAGAGTAGCGCCGCAGCTACCTCACCACCTTGAGCCTCGGCCGTCGCCGATCGGCCGCCATGTAGGCCGCGCTCGCGTGCAACAACAGGCCAAAGTCCGGCCGGAGGCTGGCCGCTGACATCCAACGTGAAGAACGAACACGGTCCCGAGCCCGTCGAGCGCATTGAGCTTTTGCAGAAGCTCGTCAATGGCCGGCGAGGAAACCCGCAAATCCCAAAAAGAAGTAGTCCGGCCGCTGATGTTGCCGGCCCGGGCGATATGGGTTCCAGCGATCAGGCGCGGCCGATCGGTTGACGCAGCGGACTTTGCCGAGCTGGGCGCTGTCGAAAGCATACCCCTGTCCGCCTGGTCAGCGGCGCTAAGACCGGTCGGCGAATAGTGGGCTGTTCGCGAGCAACGTCTCCAACGTTTGCACGCTACACGCCTGTCGCAAGCGCTCAAGGCGTAGCTGCGCCCATTGCACAAAAGCTTGATAGGACGTCGAAAGCGCTCCTGCATGCGGTGTAGAAGCATCTAACAGGACGAGAAGGCGGTCGAGTTTCTGTATCTCGTCAAGCGATCGCAGACGTTGAACCAGAAAGTCGATGCGTGCACGCTCAAGCTCCGCAAGCTTGTGAGATTCCTCGTCACGCCGGCGCTCCCGCTCCTGACGCTCCGGGGCGCGCTGCCGCGCCTGCCGCAGCTCATTCAAATACGCGGCATGCGCCACGAGACCCGCGAGCACGTCGTTGAGGATAGGCCCGACGAAAATCCTGTTTATCTTGGCACCCTCGACTTCTCGAAAGGCTCTCTTCACTGGTTTGCGGCCCGCGTTAACCTTGTTCCAGTAACCCTGTGGCGGAACTGGCACGCGGTGACGAAGGCAAAGCTTTTTTAGACCCCCATCGGACATACCCACGTCCGCGGCCGCATCTCTCATGGGCTTGGACCACACAAGGTCGTAGAGTTGACGGCGACTCCACTGCCGACTCACGTCGACGGCCCTCGGTTGATCACCCGACTGCATGGTCATCTCTGACGGCGCGTCGCCGTCTCACTACCCCGCCGGCCCTCGCGCCGCATTTGCTTCTGTAGCCACGTCATTCGTGCTCGTTGCCTAGCGTCGGCGATGCCCTTCGCGCTGGCTTCCTCGGGCGTTGGCGGCGGAGGTTGGGAACTGCGCTTGGCGAACGCGATGTACGATTCAAGGTCTTCTTCGTCGACCAGTGGAGGCCGCCCGGGAAGGTAGGTCAGTTTGCCTGTGAGGCGTAGGCGCTTGACCTTTGGAAGGCTGCATCTCAACCGGTCAGCAACCTCTCGTTCGGTCAGAAACACGGTGGGGCCTCGAAAAGTTTGGCAAAACGAAGATTTTGTCTGGACACGCCACGCCAACGCTGGCCGGACGCTTCGGGGTATCACCCAGGGGTTGGGTCGGGCACATTTCAGTCGGCTGCCGGCTGCCGCCCGGTTGTCAGCGTCACCACTTGTGGCATTCAATTCGCAACGTCGGTGTGCATGACGCGCGTCGTCGGGCGTCCGGACGGCAGCTAGGCCGGGGCTGGCGTGCCGGCCGCACAAGTACGCGCCACCCATGCGGTGTCGGATGTGCCTGCTTCAGGTCGCCGGCGTGGAGACGGCAGCGTTGCTCGGCGTGGGCACGCTTTCGTCCGTCAGCTGGCTGCATTCGACTTCTTTCGGCACGTGCTCAACGATGCACTCCGCGAAGAAAGGAATTGCGTTGGGACTGTAGCGGCCGCGCAAGGCTCGGCGCGTCGCAGTTCTAGCTGCCGGGTGCACATCATCGTTAGTCAACATCAGTTCTAAGAGGTTTCTGCCAGAAGGCCCACTCCTCCCTCTCTTCCTCTAACAGGCCATTCGCACCGCTACGGCGCCTAGGGCATTGTCTATCGCCGTCGTGTTCACCTCCTCTGACGCCCAAATCGCCCTTGGCAGCCACCGGTCGGCGGTTGTATATCATTCTAGCCAACGGACATTGGCTATAACGATATAGGGGCACGATCCATGGCAGCCAGTCGTTTCGTATCCTACCTGCGAGTGTCCACGGCGCGGCAGGGCCAATCTGGTCTGGGCCTCGAGGCGCAGCGATCGGCCGTTGCCGATTACTTGAACGGCGGCAACTGGCGACTTGTAGCAGAGGTGGTCGAGGTCGAAAGCGGTGCCAACGACGCGCGGCCTAAGCTCGCTGAAGCGCTTGCGCTATGTCGCTCCCACCGGGCGACATTGGTCATCGCCAAATTAGACCGACTGGCACGTGATGCCCATTTCCTGCTCGGTTTGGAAAAGGCCGGAATCGAATTCGTTGCTGCGGATATGCCGTCGGCCAACCGAATGACTGTCGGCATCATGGCCGTGATCGCAGAGGAGGAGCGTCGGATGATAGCGGCGCGCACAAAAGCAGCACTGGCGGCCGCCAAAAAGCGCGGCAAAAAACTGGGCGGTATAAGACCGGGGCAGGTGTCCACTGCCGCCACCGCAGCAGTAGCCCGTGCGGAGCGGACCCGCCAAGCAATGCAGCGAGCCGCCGACATGGCGCCGATGCTCGAGCGCCTAGATCCGTCCGGCAGCCTTAGCCTGCGGGTGCTTGCTCAGAAACTGACGGACGAGGGCGTGCCGACACCGGGCAACACCGCCGTGTGGACTGCGGCGACTGTCGCTCGCATACGTCACCGGCTCAACCTCGCTACAGACGGTGCGGCAATGGGCTGCTCGATACGCTCCTGAGTACCTTGCATTCCTAGAGAGCCGGGGTGGCTTGGTCGCTGAAGAAGAGCAACACGCGGCTAGCGCCGCTAATCGAAGACTCCGTCCGTCTTCGTCTTAGCGGCCTGGCGCCCCTTCAGGCGGCGCGCCCGCAATCGAGCCAATTCGCGGCCCATCTCAGCAGTGGTCCACTGATCGATCGGCTTGCTCTCGGAGTCGTCTTCCTCTTCGGCCCTTTTCGACAGGTATCCGGCCGCTCGCAGTAGCCCTACCGCACAGGTCGCACGAGCGGAGGCTTGAGCCTTAGCGTCTTGGCAGACGGCCAGCATCGTGTCGACAGCCACGCGGGCGCCCTCGGTCTTCAGGCGGCGACGTAACTCCTCTCGCACAGCCGCAGGCTCGTCGGCCAGCAGGTCGTCGGCCGGCAGCAGGTCGTCGCCAGCTTCCTCGCCAGGCGCGATCTCGTCTTCGCCTGGTCTTTGGGACTCATCACTCATAAATCTGTTCCTCCGTTGAAATATGGCCGTCCAGCAACGCCTCCAGCCGCGCACGCTTAGCGCGGACCGTGGCGAGCTCGGCCTCGAGCGCGGCGGCCACAGGGTCTGGCGTGGCGGGCGTCGTGCGCCGCGAAAGCAACTCAGCGGCCTCGCGGTCGCGCCGTCGCGATTCGCGTTCAGCCACAGACCTAGGCTTAACTGCCTTACTTCGGGCTTCATATTTCGCCCGTTGCTCCGGCGCCATCCGCGCTACGCGCTCTCGCTGCTGCTGCCGGCGGCGCTCTACCTCGCGCACCTTCTTGGCGTACTTCTCAGGCTCCAGGAGCGGATCGGGGTAATGCACCCGATGCCAAGCGGAGCCCCGAGGCGTCAATCCGCCATGGTTTCGGCACCGCCCGTTCGCCAGCGCGGGCGCGCGGCACGGCTGACCGTCGCTCTTACGCTTCGCTTCACATCGGGGTTTACCGCGGCGCGCGATGCGCGACGCCTCTGTCGCCGCCCGCGCCGACGCCCTTCCCGCGGCTGACTGCACCCACGCACGCTGGCGCGCGCTGTGACCAGGCCGCCGGCGCCTGCGTCCGCCTTTCACAGGCCGCCGCCCTTGGAGTAGCGCTTACACCACAGTGGTGTGTGTCGCTTTTTGTGTATGTCGCTTTTCATTTCCTGTTTTCCGCTTTCTTTAACCTGCCGATCTGAGCCCTACGTCCTACGGCGGGGCGGGCGCGTGTCAGCGCCGCCAGGCCCCCGTAGGGGTGACACTGCTGACACCTGACACCCATTGTAATCATTGAGCTTTTCCGCTGGTGTCAGATTGCTGACGCTGACACTACTGACACTCAGCGCCAGAATGCAGCCAGACCAGCGTTTTATCGGTGTCACGGACACCTTTCTGACACTGCTGACACTCATCGTCCGCCCGCACTAGATTGTATGTCGAACGTATTGCGGTTTTTGCGAACCACGTACCATGCCGCCTTATCGTTCTTTCCCGCCCGCTCGACGCCCACTCGGATAATTTGTCCATTGCGCTCGATCTCGCACCCGCCATGAAGCGCCTTCATGACGCGCTCGTTGATGGCGTTCCGGCTGGTCCCTTTGCAGATGCGTGCGGCGCTCATTTTGGCGCCGAGCCCGTCGCGCAAGTCCGCAAGCTTTACGCTGTCGGCGTCTCCCATCAGCGCATCGGCGAAGGCCGCGATGTCCTTGGCCTCGGCCTGCTCCCTGCTATCGGCGCCGACCTTCGCGGCCACAGCCCGCGCCTTGACGTCAACCAGCTCCAGGACCGGCGCGCGGTCGCCCTCTGCTCGCAATCTCTCCCGCGGACTGCCGCCGAAAATCTCACCCGCGCTGCCTGGCCGCCCGCCGGCGCCGTTGCCTACCGGCACACTCAGCCGGCGAAACACGATCGGTCCGGCCGGCATGCTGTCGTGCGAGATTTTGGCGTAGTCGAGTCGAATGAGCCGTTCGGAACCGTCAACGCCCCACCCGGCTTCGTCGGGTCTATCGCCCGTAGCGTTCGTCAGCGTGAATGCGCTGCGGACCTTGCCGACAGCGGCGAAACCGCCGCGGCCGGCACCCATGTCACCTGCTGCGCCGCGCGCCGCCTTGCTTGTGTGGTGAACCACAGTGATGTTCACCCCGTGGCGGGCCGCCATGACAGCCAGTTCCTGCATGATGGCGTCCATATCGTCGTTGTCGTTCTCCCGCCCGCCGGATGTCAGGCTTATCTGCGGGTCGAGAATGACAAGAGTGGCCTGAAATTCGCTGATGGCGCGCTTGAGCGCATCGGCGCCGGGCGCGCGCTGTAGCGGCGCACGGTCCTGGTCGCGCCGCATGATCTTCAGCACTTCGTGATCGACGCCAGACCACAGGACAATCCGATGCTTCATGTCAGCCTTGGCGACGCCGTAGTGCAGTTGGGCGGCGCGCAACCGACGGCGCATCTCGTCGACGCGGTCTTCCGCGTTGTAGACGATTACCGCACCGCCAGCGTGCAGTCGTTCGGGGCTGATCGCGTTGCCGTGCTGATCGACGCCCCGCAGCAGATCTTCACGCCCTGTGGCCACAGCAAGAGCATCGCGTAGCGTGAACGTCGACTTGGATACGCCAGGCTCGCCAACACACTGCGTAACGTCGCCGATCGGCAGGCGGGGTTGTATAAGCCACTCCCGGACGGGTAGGGCTTCGGCGCCCACCACGCCTGAGACCACACACAGGCCGAGGCTTGCAGGCGTGGCCGCTAGCGTTGCCGTCGCGGTGAACCAAGACTCCGTCGTTGGCTCCGGCTTTGTGCGCTCCAGCGCTCGCCGTATCGTGTTGGCGGCGTACCACTCGCCGCGCCCGCGCTCTTCCTCTTGGGCCAGGCGCTCGGGCGCCAGGGAAAATACGATCTGGCCTATCTCGGTGGGGTTTGTCAGGCCGTACTCGATACAACAGGCCGCCAGGGCGAAGTCGCGGGCGGACCGATCGTCGTTCGCGAGGGCTGTGGCTACGCGCTTGCGCTTGCGCATCTCGTCGAGAATGGTGGCTAAGTGCGCTTGCAGCGGTTCACCCTCTGCCGCGGCTACGACGGGCGCATAGTCGAAGTCGAGCTCGACGGCAGCTGCGGGCGATTCGGTGATGGGCGAGGCCACAATGGCGAGCGGATCAAGCGTACATGTCGCCGCAGGATCGAAGTAAAGCAGCTTTGCGCCGGTCTGCGTGCGGCCTTTCAGGCGCTTCTTCTCGTTCGGGAGATTCAGGGTCCACGGTACGCGAAAGAGGTGATCCACAGACTGAACGCGGTCTGATCCAATGGACTGCCCGAGGCCTTTGGCCTGCGCCTTGACCTTGGCGCGCGTCTCGGCGTCGTTGGGCAGCGGCTCGGGGAAGAGCCAGATGATCTGGACACCATTGCCCGAGTCGATCGCGGCGCTTGCTGGCACAACGACGTGGTTCGACCACATGCGCGCGACACCCAGGAGCCGCTCGCGTTCGCCGGCGTAGTTGCCATCGTTGGGGTCTAAGTCGACGGCGATACCGCGGATTCTGGCTACGTCGTCTTCCGCAAGTTTTCCGGCCTTGCCCTTGCGCTCCCTCTCGGGCTTCGGTTCGTTGAGCGTGTAGTACAGGTTCGCCCGACCGTTTAGATCTTGGAGCCAGGCGCGCAACTCCGCGCGCTCCTTGGAAGTGTCGAACGTCCGGCCGGTCAGGCCGCCGTCCGGAACAATCGCGGCAAGCGCTACCGGACCGCCGCCGGCGATGCCTGCCAGGAAGTCGACGGCGTGGGCGACCGCAGACTCGGGGGGTGCGGGCGCGGCTGCCTTGGTCACTCCTGGCAGTAAGTCAGCGAACGACTTGCCAGATGCCGGGGATAGTTGATTGATTTTAGGGCCGGCTGGCATTATGTCAGTGTTCTGATACACGGGTTTACTTTCTATGGCCTCGCAGCTTCGACCGGCTGTGGGGCCAGCTTTTTCTTGCGTTGATGGACAGGCGCGGCGCACGAAATCGCGCAGACAGCGCCGGTGAATGGTCAGGTTCTGTAGGTTTCGGCGACGCCCAGGTTCTTCAGCGGAGCAGGAGACGACGGGGTCGTCAGTGCCGACGTGCTCGGGTCAGGTTCTTCGGTTTCAGTAGCTGGATTGGAGTGCGGGTGATCAACGCGTCTCCAAAGGCCAAGCGCTCCGCGCGCACAAGGCGGGCCGCGATCTTTTGGACATCGAAGTAGGCGAAAGCCGCCGGCGCTCCCGAAGGTGCAACTGACAGCGATCTGGGCTTTCACCAAGACGGCTTGGCTCATGACAGGTCCTTGAGCGGAGGTTCGCGCGGGCACATCACGGCGGGCGCGCTGTCGTATGCCAGCACCGCCGCTACAATGCGCAGGCTCTCGCGAAATCCGAAAGATAGGTCCTTGTTGGTGCGCCTAAGGCGCGCCGCGAGCAGATATATGTAGTCGAGCAGCCATTTAAGCTCGCGTGGAGTGACGTCCAAAAGCCCTGCCAGATTGGCGGCGTTAGCGCGATTGGTCTTTGCCGGATCGCCCTGCAGGCTGTAGGCGGCGTGGCCGATCGCCATCAGGAAGGCAGCGGGCGCGTCGGTTGCTACCGCTGGCATAAACAGTTCAGCCTCGGCGGCCAGCTCACGAACGCGCTCATCGGCAGCGTCGGCCCACAGTTCAAGCTTCTCGTTGTATGCGTGCAGCCAGTAATGGCGGTCCGCAGATGGCGGAGATCTCCATACGTCCGGGCACGGGCCAAGCCGGCGACGCCGAATGCCGAAATCGAGTTCCGCTTCCAGCCGGTCGAGCTCTTCCATCTCGGCGTGCGCGGCTCGGATCTGTTCAGGGGTGTGCTTGCTCATGCCGCGGCCGGCTCTGCGGTATGGCGCTGGTGCTGTTTCGAAAGCGCTCAGCCAGCCAGCAATCCAAGTCTTCAACCGCGTACAGCACGATCCGGCCCGCGGTCGTGTATCGCGGGCCGGTGCCGCGGCCGCGCTCCTTATCCAGCCATGATTTGCTCATTTTGATGTAGTCGGCGGCTTGAAGCGTCCTGAAATACGTCGTCATAGTTGTTGCTCCAGTTGCAAGCTCGGGCAACGGTATCGGACTATCGGCAACCAGCGGAAGCCAAAACGTTTTCACCGGATTGCAGCGTGGTGCGCGACTGCACCAGAGATTGTATGTCGAACGTATGTCGCTTCGTTCGTGTAGAACGCTGAAGTTCTTGGGTTTCTTACGCAGGGCGTAGCGGGGTTAATTTCTGCTCAAGCTGCCCGGTCAATCGGTCCGGTGTTCCCTACGATGCGGAGGCCATCGGCAATCTTGGCGGCCACAGATGCCGCGGCTGCCCTCACTGGATCGGGCGCCAAGTGCGCATAGCGTTGCGTGGTCGATGGTCGTGCATGCCCAAGCATCTTGCCGATAATCGGCAAGCCCATGCCCGAGCTCGCAGCTACGCTGGCGAAGGCGTGTCGCAGGTCGTGCAGCCGAAGGTTCGAGAGGCTGACCGGCAATTCGATTTGCTTCGCTTCTGCTGCCTCAACGCACTCCTCGTATGTCGGCGATCGGCCAAGCGATTGCGCCAGACCGTTGACAATTGGGGCCGCCGGCGAGCCTACGTCAGCCATCCATGACTTCACGGTCGCGGCGCTGCGGACCTGCTTCCAACACTTGAACAGGCCGACGAAGTGCGCGCGCTCGCGCTCACCAGCGACCACGTATGGATTGCCGGCGATGCGCGGGGCGCTCGCCAGCAGTTCCAGTGCCGGTGGCGGCAGATAGACGGTCTTGAGGCCCGTCTTGGAATCTGGCAGGCGCGCCTCCGCGCGTTCGAAGTCCACCCACGGCCACTGCAGCGTCTGGATCTCTCCGCACCGGGCGCCCGTGAAAAACAGGAGCCGGAAGCAGAGAATGGCCTGCGGCGGAATGGCGGCCGGTCGCGATGCGCGCAGCTCGGCAAGTTTGCGCCTGGCGGCGCCGCCCGCCCTCCGGTCATTGACGGCGCGCGCAGCGGCAAAGCACCGGCGGGCCTCGCGCACCTTGCTCTCATAGATGGACACTTCCGCGGCCTGCCGCTCGGCGTCGGCCAAGGCCTCGCCAAACCAGCCTAGCTCTTGGGCGGAAAGGATGCGCTCCCGCTTCTTCTCTGGATACGGCTCTATGCCTGCGGTCGGATTGGTGCCTTGCGCCCGATCGCCGGCCACGATGGCGATGTTAAAAAGCGAACAGACGACCGCCAGCACCCGGTTGGCTTGGTATGGCGTTGCCGCCAACCCACTGTGGATCTTGAGAATGTCAGGCCGGCTCACGTCGACCACACGCTTGTGGCCTATCGTTGGCGTGACGAACTTCTCGAGCAGGCGTCGATATTCTTTCGCGGTCGACGCTTTCCGCTTGGCTTCGATGTGTTCCCGCAGGAACCGCTCGGCCAAGTCGGCGACGAGCGGCACCTCTTTGCTGGCCGCCTTGTCGGCGGCGGGGTCGCCGCCGCTCGCTACCAAGCCCAGCAGTCGCAGGGCTTCCTTGCGGGCCAGATCTGGCGTCCAGGGTGAGCCGTGTGAGCCGATGGTGATGCGCCGCTTCTGTGCGGAGCGGCCCCTGCGTCCCGGTCTGTACTCGAGGACATAGGTCTTCCGGCCATTGGGGCGGACGCGCACGCCGAAGCCTTTCAGCTCGACGTCCCATACCCAAAGCTCGTCGCCTTTGGTGGCGGTCGCCGTGTCGACTACCCGCTTGCTGATCTTCGCTTGCATGTATTTCTGCGGCCCCAATAATCGGCGGCAGAAGCCACCGGGTAGCCAACCGAACGGAAATTCGGGATGGCGTAGTGCCACAGTGTACGAACACGGCCTGCGAAAATGCGAGCAAATCCTACTCTGTATGGCGCCTGCCAATGCGGATATGCCGACTACGGATCAGAAGGTTAGGAGTTCGAATCTCTTCGGGCGCGCCATTCTTCTCAATGACTTGCCGGCGTTGCAGGGCCTTCACACCAAGTCCCGCGGAATAGAGCGGTCCCATTCGCGATGGCAGACTTCGCGGGTGCCCTCCCAGGCACGCAAGGTTGCCCGCAGCAGGAACGCCTCGCGCGTGCATGACAGCCGCATCTGCGTTTCGATCCGGACTTGCCATCCTTGCCGCGACAGCGTCTCGCTTCGTCGCATTTCAGCGACCGCGCTTAGCGGATCGTCGTCCGTGATATCGAACGCGAACTTGCCCTCTGTGGCCACTTCAAGCCCCAGGCGCTCGATGCGCACGACACCGGGACGGATCGCCGTAGGCCGCTCGGGCGGTGCGGTCTCCGGACCGGGCAGCGGCGGCAACGCCTCCGCGGCTTGGCTGCGGCGCACCGGCAGATCGAGCGTGCCGCCGAAAATCGTCAGTGTCGCTTTCTCCGGACTCGGCCAGATCATCGGCCAGTAGGTCGTGGAGAGGGCGAGCCTTATCCGGTGGCCTGCCGGAAACACCGCGCCTGCGTCGTTGAGCTGGATGCGCACCCGGTAGCGCTGTCCCACCACCAACGGCGAAGGCGCTTCGTGTCCATCGCGATGCGTGAGGTTGAGGACGCCATAACTCACGCGCAGCGATTCAGCCGACGGCTGCACGTCGCACAGCCGGACCGCGAGGTTGGCGATCGGCCTGTCGGATGCAACGTCAAAGGTGACAATCGCTGCTCCCAGGATTTCGATCGTCTCGTCGAGGACTGCGGTCTCGAAAACCAGCGACTGCGCGTCGTCTGTGCGCTGATCGTCGGCTTGATCGTTTCCACGACCGAACGGACACCATTCTCCGGCATGCTTGCCGACCGTCTGTGGCGAGCACACTTCGCGCGGCGTAAGAGGCGCGCCTTGCGCGCGTAGCCCGTGATCGGTCAGGAACAGGCGATGGGGCTTTATCCCTGGCGATGGCCATGACGGTTCGGCGACCCAACGTCCCGGCAACGTCTCGTGATGGGTTGCCGGCTTCACGCTTTCGGTCATCCAGGCGCGCAGCATGGGCACGTCCATCACGCCCGTCTCTTTGCCCTTCAGCCAATGATCCCACCACCGCAGCATCTCCTGTAAAAAGCCGATCTGCGGGCCGGGCAACGCAAAATGCGGGTAGGCGTGCGCCCACGGTCCGATGAGACCCTTGCGGGGCACCGTCAGCCGTTCCAGGAGGCGCGGAATGGTGTTGGTGTAGCCATCGGTCCAGCCGCCGACCGCGTACACGGGACATTGGATCGCACTATAATCCTCGCACACCGAGCCATGCCGCCAATAGGCATCGCGTCTCTGGTGTTTTAGCCAGAGTTCAAGGAACAGCGGCACGTTCCCCAGGCGCTCCAGCCACATCGCTCGCCAGCGCTTGCCGACGAGCGTTGGGTCGGGTGGATGGCACATCGCGCCGAAAAAGAACGCCGCCCAGCCGAAGCCCGAGGTCAGCTTGGCGCCACCCATGTAATGCACGTCGTCAGTGTAACGATCGTCGGTCGAGCAGATCGTCACGATGGCCTTCAGCGCCGGCGGTTGGAGCGCCGCGACTTGTAGCCCGTTGAAGCCGCCCCACGAGATGCCCATCATGCCGACCGCACCGCTGCACCACGGCTGGGCCGCCAGCCAGGCGATGATCTCCAGGGCGTCGTCCTGTTCCTGCTTTGCGTATTCGTCGGACAGCAGGCCATCCGATTCGCCGCTGCCGCGAATATCGACCCGCACGCCGGCATAGCCGTGGCCGGCCAGATAGGGATGGGTGAGCGCATCCCGTTCATACGTGCCGTCGCGCTTGCGATAGGGTAGGTACTCCAGGATCGCGGGAACCGGGTTTTGCTCGGCATCGTCCGGCAACCAGATGCGGGCGGCCAGCTTGGTGCCGTCCTTCAGCGGGATCAGCGTGTGCTCGATGACCCGCACGGCGCGGGGAAAGCTTTTAACGATCAAGACGGCGCTTGCCCCTTGAGGCCGCTGAGTTCGAGGCTGAGCGCGCGCAGCCGTCGTCGCGCCTCGGCGTCATAGGCCTGCGCATTGGCGCGCGCTTCGTTCAGCACATTGAAGTAAAGGCCGCTGCGGCCCTCGAGCTTGGGCGAGACGGCGAGCTGGAGGATCGCCTCGGCGCCATCCTCGACCTTGCTCATCGGCGATACGCCGGCGCGGCGCACCATGGTCGTGTTCATATAGGTCGAGGGATGGAGCGCGTTGGCGATGACGCCTGACCCCTTGAGCTCGTCCGCCAGATCGACGGTGAACATGATCTGCGCCAGTTTGCTCTGACAGTAGGCGGCGACGCCGCTGTAGTTCCGGGTCAGCATGACGTCGGAGAAATCGATCGCCTGCTGGCCGGCCGAGGCGACGTTGACGATGCGCGCCGGCGCAGCTGCCTTGAGAAGCGGCAGCAGCAGATAGGTCAGCAGGAAGCCCGAGAGATAGTTCACGGCAAAGCGCAGCTCGTGGCCGTCGGTGCTGGTCTGGCGTCCGCTGCCGGCCGTGCCGATGCCGGCCGTGCCGATGCCGGCCGTGCCGATGCCGGCATTGTTGATCAAGAGGTCGAGCCGGTCTGTCGACTTGCGCACTTCATCGGCCAGGTGGCGCACCTCGGCCAGCGACCCAAGGTCGGCGGCCAAGAAGGTGGCGCTGCCGCCGGCCCGCTCGATCTCGTGCACCAGCGCCTCGCCGCGCGGGCGATCGCGGCCATGCACCAGCACGCGCCACCCCTGCTTGGCCAGCTCTCTTGCCACCACGCGGCCCACGCCGTCGGTGGCGCCGGTCACCAGAGCCGTTCGTTCTTTGCCATCAGCCATGGTTCAACTCCTGTGCTCGTTGTGCATAGTAGTCGCTGCCGTGACGCGGACGCGAGGGCAGTGGTGGAAGTTGGATTTCGCCGAGTTGGCATTGACGATCATGCTGCGACGCGCAAGCTGGTCCATGACGCTTTCGTGTCCACAGGATCCGAGGAGACGGCGGCGTTTCTCGACGCGCTTCGAGCCGAGGGCTGCATCTTGGGAGAGTGGCTTGCCGAGGATTCGAGTGGACCCGTCGCTCACATCGTCTTCTCGCGGGTGTGGCTGGAGCAACGAAATGGCCGCCGGCTGAAGGCCGCGATGCTGACGCCCCTTGCGGTCCGGCCGGCCCGTCAATGTCGCGGGACGGGCACCCGGTTGATGGACCACGCCTTGAAAGAATTGGAATCGCGCGGCGAGACACTGTTCTTCGTGCTCGGCCATCCCAGCTACTATCCGCGAGCCGGTTTTCGCCCAGCCTCGGCGGCCGCAATCGAGAGTCCGTGGTCGGGCAATCCAGCGTTTATGGTCAGGGGAGAAATCGTTCCCGCCGGACGGCTTGTCATGCCTTCGGTGATCGCCGACGCTCATTGATCCAGTCCTGGCCCCGCCGCCTGGCCGACGAAGTGCTGGATCATCCAGGCCGCGGCCGGACCCGGCGGGCTTCCCGTCCGCCAGATCGCCTGCAGGGGGTAGAAGCCGCCGCGCGTCTCGGGGAGAGCGAGCCGCACCAGCCGCCCTGAAGCGATGTCGGCGTGGACGATCGGCTCGGGCATGAAACCCCAGCCGCTGCCGGCAAGAAGCAAGGCGTGCTTGGCGCCAAGATCGGCCAGTCGCCACGTCTCGTTGCCGACCACGCCGACATCCTGACCTTCGGTGAAGGACGATCGCACCGTGAGGATGAGCTGCCTGTGCTGGCGTGCTTCGCCGGGGACCTTCGGCGGCTGGCACGCCAAGGGATGCTGCGGCGCCGCCACCGGGATCAGTTCGACATCGCCGACCGCGACCTGCTCCAGCCCAGGCAGGGTGGTGTGCTGGGTGCCGCCGACGCCGATGCCCGCGATGCCCGCCTGCACGAGTTGGGCGACGGCGCCGAGAGCCTCGACATGCAGGCGCAAGGTCACCGTCGGAAATTTCGCTTCGAAGGCTTGCGCGGCATCGACCAGACGCGACGTTGGAAACATCACGTCGACAACCAGTGTCACCTCGGCCTCGAGGCCGCTCAGCAGTCCCTTGACGCTCGCGCGCAGATCGTCGATGCCGCCCGACACGGCGCGGGCTTTCGACAGCACGGCGGTGCCGGCTTCGGTGAGAACCGGCTTGCGCGTGCGCTCGCGATCGAACAAGGCGATGCCGAGCTGCATCTCGAGATTGGCGATGGTGTAGCTGATGGCGGAGGTGGCGCGGCCCAGCCGCCGGCCTGCCGCGGCAAAACTGCCCGTCTCCACAACGGTCAGGAAAACCCGGAGCTGGTCGAGGCTGGGCGTCCCCATATCCGGCATTTCAGGTTCCTTGAACGTTATATCCGGAACTTTACGAGTGTTCCGGATGGATCTGAAGCCCTAGCTCTCATGGGCAATACCAAGGAGGTCCCGATGGCCGTTTCCGCATCGATTGCCCAACGCCCCGCCCGAAACCCTGTCCGCCAGATCGCCCGGCGCACCCGCGGTCTCAGCGACGGATCGATCACCCGTTTGATGAGTCCCTCCGACTTCGGACAGCTTCTAAAACCGTTCGTCTTCCTCGATCTCTTCGACAACAAGGGAATCCCCACCAAGGGCTTCGGGCTGCATCCGCATTCCGGCATCGCCACCCTCACCTATCTCGCCGAAGGCAGCGTCGCCTACGAAGACACCAACGGCGCGACAGGCGTCCTGCCCGCAGGCGGCGTCGAGTGGATGCAGGCCGGCGGCGGCGTGTGGCATGGCGGCGGCGCGGGCAAGCCGGGACGGACGCGCGGCTTTCAGCTTTGGATCGCCTTGCCGCCCGAGCTCGAGCTCGGACCGTCGGTCAGTCTCTATCAGAGTCCCGAGGACATTCAGCAGGAAGGCCCTGCGCGCGTGCTGCTCGGCCGCTACGGCTCCGCGACGAGCGCCATCGCGGCACCGTCGCCCATCAACTACCTGGCTGTGCACTTGAAGCAAGGCGAGCGCTGGCGTTACCAGCCGCCGCAAGGACACACCGTGCTCTGGATCGCCGTGAGCTCAGGCGCAGTGGCGGTTCCCGACACGCTTCGGCAGGGCGACCTGGCGGCCTTCGAGCCGTCGAACGAAGCCATCGAGGTCGAGGCTCAATCCGACGCGGAGTTTGTCGTCGGCTCGGCCGTTCCGCACGATCACGACCTCGTGCTGGGCTATTACTCGGTGCACACCAGCGCCGACGCGCTGCGCGAGGGCGAGGCTGGGATCTCGTCGATCAAGGCCCGCTTGGTTCAAGAGGGCAAGCTGCCGGTTTGAGAACGCTGCGGAATATGCTTCCCTGAAGCCATCCGCGCGGGGCGGATGAAACAGTGGAGAGCATGATAGAGACAGCGGTGCTCGCTTATGTCGGCCTCCGCCGTCCCTATCGTTTCGAACGGGCGATCGTCGCGGCGTTGGCGCTGGTCCTGGCGATCGCCGTCATTCTGGTGGCGGGCTGGCTGGTTGCGATCGGCGAGCTCACGTCCTTCGGCCCGCGCGCCTGCTATTTTCTTTATTTGCTGATGTTGCTCGCGCTTGCGGTCGCGCTGGTGCGCTGGCCGTGGCTGGCTGCGGCCTTGCTGGTGCTCGCGGTGATCGACTTCGGCTGGGGCGTGGGTTCCTATGCCCTGCGGCACTATACGATCGGCGCCTCGTCCCTGCTGCCTGCCGACAAGGCCGAGCCCGCGCGCTTCCAGTGGCATGCCCTGCTGCAGGCCGTCCCCGTACCGTCGCTGCAGCTCACCAGCGCCACCGGGCTCGCGATCAGCCACACCTCTGAGGGAACGCGCGGAAAGGACCCCGCGCCGAACAGCCTCCAGGGGCGCACGGTCGTGGCGACGTTCGGCGGCTCGACGACCTACGACATCGGCGCGGCGGAAGGCGACACCTGGAGCGATCGACTGGGCGAGAGGCTTGGTTCCGATCGGTTCTTCATCGTCAATCACGGCGTGCCGGGCTACACCACCGTCGAGCATCTGATCCAGACGGCGTTCTATCAGACCAAGTTCGGCAAGCAGCCGCGCTGCGCGCTCTACTATGTCGGCTGGAACGACTTGCGCAACGCGCACATCGCCGATCTCGATTCCGCCTATGCCGACTTCCACCTGCCGAGCCAGGTCGACTCGCTCAAGACTCGCCGGGTCGGCGGCTCGCACGTCACGATCTCGCCGCTGCTCACCATGCTGATGCGCCTGGTCAGCGCCAACGTCGACACCGTCCGCTATTTCGCCGACCCCTACGGCAAGGAGCCGGTGACAGGGGACGATCCGGCGCTCGACGCGCTCTACGAGCGCAATATCCGCGCGATCTCGGCGATCAACCGCCAACGCGGCGTCACCACGATCTGGGTCGGCCAGCTCCTCAACCGCGAAAGCCTTTTAGGCGACGGCCGCTATGGCTGGCTGCCGCTGGTGCGCGACCGCGACCTCTGGCCGATGCAGCAGAAGTTCAATGCTTTGCTGGCCCGCACGGCGA
>Ga0070698_100000352_pt1 | contig 47541 bp, 40 predicted proteins | sample KBSK1502metaG_FD_65477 | JGI IMG/M metagenome (GOLD analysis project Ga0070698, IMG submission 65477) | Corn, switchgrass and miscanthus rhizosphere microbial communities from Kellogg Biological Station, Michigan, USA - KBS K1-50-2 metaG | ecosystem: Host-associated > Plants > Roots >...
TGCCGCGCACGATGGCATTGGCGTTTCGTTCCGCCGCGTACTCAACCATCAGACCGGCAAAACTTTCGACCGTCACCCGGCAGTCGCTGCGATCGATGTCTTTCAAAACCTCGGTCAGGATCTCGCATCTTTCTTCGACGGTAAAGAAAGCCGTTTTCTCTGGATTCACCAGCACCGCAACGATGATTTCATCGAATAGTTTACAGCCACGCTGGATAATATCTAGGTGGCCGTTGGTGACCGGATCGAAGGAACCTGGATAGATGGCTCGGCGCATGAACTGTGATGGTAAATGGTAAATCGTAATTGGTAAATAGGAAACTGAGGAACCCGATTACGAGCATGAACAACAGAAAGTATTCCTCTGCGCTGGCTTACGGCAAAATTTTATCATCTGCTTGACGGGTTGCACCGATAAGAACCCTATTGATTAGCAAGATAAAAAGGAGTATGAAAGACGCATCTCTCGAGTCGTTCTGATTCGAGCAGTGCCATTCATAATAGGTTAAGAGTTGCTTTCTCAGGTTGCAGACCGTAGGAGCCGTCGAGCAGTTCCATAGTTGATCTCGGCGCGGCGGCAAGCAGCATTCTCACGCCCAAGAAAAAGGAGAAATCCCAATGCCCAAAAAGAAGAAAGCCGTGACTCGCAGACGCTTTCTGGAGCAAGTCGGTTTGGCTGGGGGCTCGGTGGCGCTTTACGAAACGATGACGGCCCTGGGATTGATTAATCTTCCCGAAGCGTGGGCCGGGCCACCAGAACTTCCGCAAGGTTCGGGAAGAGGCAAGTCAGTTGTCATCCTCGGCGCCGGGATCGCTGGGATGACTGCTGCCTATGAACTAACCCGAGCAAGCTACAGTTGCAAGATTATCGAATTGACCGAGCGCGCCGGCGGGCGAAATCATACGGCGCGACGCGGCACCGTAATCAAAGAAGTGAATGATAACGGAGTTGAGACCGAGCAGGTCTGCGACTTCGACGAGGGCCTCTATCTCAATCTGGGACCGGGGCGACTCCCTTACCATCACCGCAGAGCACTTCACTATTGCCGGGAACTGGACGTGGGGCTCGAAGTTTACATCATGGAGACGATGGCTAATTTGTTTCAAAGCGACAAGGCTTTTGGCGGAAAGCCGCAGATCAGGCGGCGCATCGCCAACGACGCCCAGGGTTATATCGCCGAAATGTTGGCCAAGGCTGTGAACCAGAACGCCCTCAATGCCGAACTCGACGCAGCCGATCGCGACAACCTTCTTTGTCTGCTGAAGAATTTTGGGGACCTCGGCCAGAACGATATCTGCAATAAATGCGGCCAGAACAGGTGCAACAAATGCAATTCGAGTTGTGATGCTTGCATAAGCTGCAGTAAACAATGCGTTACGTGCTTCAGCTACTCCGGCTCCACTCGCGACGGTTGCGAGATAACTGTTCAGCAACCCTGCGAACCCGGACCGACGCTTAAGCTGAAGGAACTCCTCAGCTCGGAGTTCTGGCGCTTCCGCTTCTACCAATCTTTTGAGTACGAGTGGCAACCGACACTCTTCCAGCCGGTGGGCGGCATGGACAAGATCGTGGATGGCTTTGTGCGCAAGATTGGCTCGCTCATCCAGTACAATACGAAGGTGCTGGACATACAGATTCGGAATAACGGCGTGGGCGTCGTCATTGAAGATCACGGAAAACGCAGCACCATTGAAGCGGATTACTGCATCAGCAACATCCCTTTACCGCTGCTCAAGAAGATCGGTAACAACTTCGCGAAGGACTTCGGCGATGCCATCGGGCTGTGCGAGTATGATCCGACCTGCAAGCTCGGCTGGCAGGCCAACGAGCGCTTTTGGGAATCGGACAAGAACCAGATTTACGGCGGGATAAGCTATACAGACGATCCGATCACGCAGATGTGGTATCCGTCGTATGATTATTTCACCAAAAACGGCACTCTGACGGGCGTCTATAACTATGACGACGATGCGCGCGCCTTCGGCAGAATGAGCCTTGAGCAACGCATCATTACTGCCCGACAAGGCGCTATCAAGCTTCATCCCGAGTTTGCGGACACGCGGGTGGTGCCTTCAGACAAGGCCATCTCAATCGCCTGGCAAAATATTCCGAACGAAGGCGGCGGCTGGGCCAACTGGGACCCCGGCAGTGCGGCGCATGCGGCGGCATACTCGCGCTTGTTGGCTCCGGATCGTCGTTTCTTTGTGGTGGGTGATCAAGTCTCGCAACTGCCGGGCTGGCAGGAGGGGGCCATGATGTCTGCGCAACATGTCGTCGAGCAAATAGGCGGCAGGAGACTTCTGACCGTGCCGAAGATTTTGCACGCGCCCAATACTCGCCGTATTACGCGTGGACGTTCTTAACGTACGCTTTCGGGTGGTCGAGGGAGGGGGGAATCCGTTCGCTGTACGGATTCCTCGACGCTCGGCGACCTTCGGCGGTGCTTCGGTCTAAATCGGCACTATCATTTGACGTTGCTGCGCTAATATCTTCGGGTTAGAATCCGATCAAGGAGCTTTCCAGATGGCAACTATCTTCTCGCCGATCGACTTACACGTACCGCCGAATCTTATCGTCGATGTTCATTCGGTCCTTACAGGCGAAGATTTCGATCAGTTGGTTTGCGACAATCCCGAGTTGCGAATGGAGCTGACCGCAACAGGAGAACTTATCCTTATGTCTCCCACTGGATCGAAAACTGGCTTGCGCAACGCTGAACTAAACCGTCAGCTTGGTAATTGGGCGAAGGCAAATCGCAGTGGTGTGGTTTTCGACTCTTCGACGTTTTTCGTGCTGCCGAACGGAGCCAGGCGCTCGCCTGATGTTTCCTGGGTCAAGCGCGAACGGTGGGATGCGCTCACGCAGGAGGAACAGGAGGGTTTTGCGCCCCTTTGTCCAGACTTTGTGATTGAGTTGCGCTCACGCTCGGATAACTTGCCGCCGTTGGAAGACAAGATGCTTGAATATATCGCCAACGGAGCGCAAATGGCATGGCTGATTGATCCCGTCCGAAAACGTGTTTACATCTATCGACCTAATGAGAGAGCCGAGATACTCGAAGACCCACAGACTGTCTCGGCCGATCCGAAGTTACCAGGGTTCAAACTGGAGTTGGGTGAGTTGTGGTAGCCAATTTGAGTCACCGTGCTGTTGACAGCATGCGCGTTGAATGTTTCAATAAGCCGTGACAAAACGTGGTGAGTTAAGGCGACTTGCGGCCACGTAAAATAATCCGCTAAACAGCTCGGCGACTCTTTCAACCGCAATTCTAAACAGGTTCGAAGAAACCCCGCGTTGTTAGCAGCGCGGGGCTTTTTTTGTAGCGCAACGTGATGAGTTGCGGCACGCAGTTACCAACTTGCGTTACAAAAATTTGCTGAGGGACAATGACGACGAACAGCCGTATCACACGGATTGGAAGCATCGCGGGAACGCTGTTATTAGGGTTCTTTGCCACCGCAGTCCAGGGCCAGGACGAAGTCAAGCGTCCGCCTTTGCGAGTACCCGAGGTTGCCGATACGGTTTCACAGTTTGTGCCGCGCGGCTGGCGGATGGACGATGTGCCGCACGAAGTGGATCTGAACGGCGACGGTAAACCTGACGCCGCGTTCGTGATCTCTCATGGTGGAATCAGCGAGCCCGGCAACGCCGACCTTGTTGTTGTAAAGCATGTGCTGATACTCGCCTTACGTGGTGCTGACGGAAAGTTGCATCGTTCGATCGTCAACGACGGTGCGGTGCAGGATGGCGACCAGGGTGGAGCATTCGGGGATCCTTTTGATAGCCTTCTGGTCGAGCGCGGCACGCTTGCGATTATGCATTACGGTGGCTCGCGCGAGCGTTGGAATTACACGCACCGCTATCGCTTTCAGGGCGGGCAGTGGATGCTAATCGGGTTGACCTTTGGAACCACCGACTCGACCGACACAGAGAATTACGAGGACCACGATATCAATCTGTCCACCGGCCTGGTTGACGCAAAACGAAAGGGCGACCCGAACGGTGGTGTATCGAAGAGCAAGCGTGAGATCGGCGGATCGTATTACGAGCTGGAGGCCTTGCCGGTTGATAAAGCCCCGACAGTAGACGGTAATATCGGGTTGGGGGAATGGCCGGGCTATGTGGTACGGCTTAACGAAAAGTCTCAGATCTATCGAAACCGTCAACTCTGGCGTGGGCTGGAGGATCTGTCGCCGCGACTTCAGGCCGTGCGAGCCGGAAAGGATTTGTTTGTGTCGGCTCAGGTGACTGACAACGAAGTGACACCGGGCGATCAAGTTCGACTTGTTACCAGAAGAGGTTTGGTGATCAAGCCTTTCGAAAGCAAACTGAAAGCGAGCGGCAAAGGCTATATATTCGAAGCAAGATATTCGCTCGCGAGCATTGTGAGAGCGACCCAGCCCGGAGACAAATACGCTGTCGAGATGTTGCAAAGCCATATCGATTCGTCGGATCAAAGCGGTGACTTGGAAGGCTATGAGCTGCCTGTCTCTGTCGAAATCGTTGACGTGCACAGATCGGTTGTGCCAAAGACGCGTGCCGTTATGTCTACGCGGCTGGCGGGCAGTCCATACAATGGCGCAATCAGGATTTTTCGCAAGGGCACATTGGTTTTAACTAGTGACATCGAATAATAAGAAAGATGAGTAGCTTCCTTGAGACATTAAAAGAGCGCATCATCGTCTTTGACGGCGCGATGGGCACTAATCTGCAAGTTCAGAATCTGACGCTGGATGACTTCGGTGGTCTGCGGTTCGAAGGCTGCAACGAAAATCTTTTGATTACCCGGCCCGACGCCGTAGAGAACGTTCACACCGCATTTCTCGACGTTGGTTGCGATGTGATCGAAACCAACTCTTTCAATGGCACGACCGTCGACTTTGCCGAATACGACATGGCCGACCAGACGTATGATATGAACGTCAGGGCTGCCACCCTGGCAAAGCGCGTGGCGTCCGATTATTCCACAAAAGACAAACCGCGATGGGTTGCGGGCTCAATGGGTCCCGGGCGCAAACTACCAACACTGGGCCACATAGGCTTTCTTGATTTAAAAGCGGCATATGCTGAACAGGTGCGCGGGTTGCTCGACGGAGGAGTCGATCTGCTGATCGTCGAAACGTGTCAGGATCTTTTGCAGACAAAAGCCGCGCTCTCCGCAATCTTTGAGAACTTCAAAGCGAATCGCCGGCGTGTGCCCGTGATCGCGCAGGTCACAATCGAAGTGTTCGGCACGATGCTCAACGGGACAGAGATTGGCGCCGCACTGACCGCGCTCGCGCCTTTTCCGATTGACGTTATCGGAATGAACTGCGGCACCGGCCCGCGTCACATGACCGAGAGCATTCGCTACCTTTGTGAGAATGCGCCACTGCCGGTTTCAGTCCTGCCCAACGCCGGCCTGCCTTCAGTTGTCGAAGGCAAGATGCATTATGACGAGACGCCCGAAACATTTACTTCGCAGATCGTTCACTTCGCCAACGACTTTGGCGTCAACATAGTCGGCGGCTGCTGCGGCACCACACCAGCGCACTTGAAACTGGTTGTCGAAGCGATGCAGCGGGTCACGCCGAAGACTCGTGACGCCAAACTCATGCCAGCGGCATCGTCGATTTACTTTCAACAGCCCTACGTCCAGGACGCGTCGTTCCTGATCGTGGGCGAACGCGTCAACGCCAGCGGCTCAAAGAAGATGCGCGACCTGCTCAACGCCGAAGACTGGGATGGCCTGGTCTCTCTGGCGAAAGAACAGGAGCGCGAAGGCGCGCACATCCTCGACGTGAACGTCGACTTTGTCGGTCGCAACGGTGAAGTGGACATGCACGAGTTGGCTTCGCGCTTGGTCACGAGCATCAAGCTGCCGCTGATGTTTGATTCCACTGAATGGGAGAAGATGGAAGCCGGCCTGCAACACGCGGGCGGCAAGAGCATCCTCAATTCGACCAACTATGAAGACGGCGAGCCGCGCTTTGCGAAAGTGATCGACCTGGCCAAGCGGTACGGCGCCAGTGTGGTTATCGGCACGATCGACGAAGAGGGAATGGCGCGCACTGCGGAAGGCAAATTCAAGATCGCGAAGCGCGCGTACGAACAAGCCACGGGCGAGTTGGAACTCCCGGCGTCTGACATTTTCTTTGATCCGCTGGCGCTGCCCATCTCAACCGGCATCGAAGAGGATCGGCGCAACGCGCTTGAGACAATCGAAGGCATCAGGCGCATCAAGGCCGACTTGCCGGGCTGTTTTACCATCCTCGGCGTGTCGAATATTTCGTTTGGTCTGAATCCTGCATCGCGGGTAGTGCTCAATTCTGTCTTTCTTCATGACGCGGTGGAAGCTGGTCTGGATGCGGCGATTGTGAACGCTAGCAAGATCGAGCCATTGAATCGCATCGGCGAACAGGAACTAAAAGTCGCCCGTGACTTGATTTATGACCGGCGCGAGTTCGACGGTGATGTCTGCACCTACGATCCACTGACGCAGTTCACCACCCTTTTCGAAAACGTCAAAACCAAGAGCGCCAAGAAGGCTTCGAAGGGCGAAACGGTTGAAGAGCGGCTCAAGAACCACATCATCGACGGTGAAAAGATCGGCCTTGAAGATGAGTTGAAGACCGCGCTGGAGAGTTATCCGGCGCTCGACATTATCAACAACATCCTGCTTGAAGGCATGAAGGTCGTCGGCGATCTATTCGGCAGCGGCCAGATGCAGCTTCCTTTCGTTTTGCAGTCGGCCGAAGCCATGAAAGCCGCCGTGCGTTTTCTCGAGCCGTTCATGGAAAAGAAAGGCGGCGCCACCGCCAAGGGCACGATGGTCCTGGCGACCGTCAAGGGTGACGTGCACGACATTGGCAAGAACCTCGTGGATATCATTCTGACCAACAACGGCTACCGTGTGATCAATCTCGGCATCAAGCAGACCATCGACACGATTCTGAATGCTTACGAAGAGCACAACGCCGACGCCATCGGCATGAGCGGCTTGCTGGTGAAGTCAACGCTGATCATGAAAGACAATCTTGAAGTCATGAACGAGCGCGGCGTTGGCGCGCCCGTCGTTCTCGGTGGCGCAGCGTTGACTCGTCGTTACGTCGAAGACGACTTGAAGTCGATTTATAAAGGCACTCTGTTCTATGCCCGCGATGCGTTTGCTGGTTTGCATACGATGGACAAGCTGATGAACGGAGTGGCACAGACTTCAGTCTGTGAAGGCGACGGGGATCACAGACTGAAGTCTGTGCCACCAGAAGCTGAAGATCTAATCGGCGAAGAAGCAAAACGCGGCGAGCGTAAAGCTACCAGACCGCGCGGCGTCTTAAAGATCTCCGGTGATACCACTCACACTGTACGTTCAGACGTACGCACGGATATTCCAATTCCGCAGCCGCCTTTCTTTGGCTCGCGCGCGGTGCTCGATATTCCCATTGAAAACGTTTTCGCCTACGTCAACGAAACTGCCCTGTTCAAAGGTCAATGGCAGTTCAAGCAGGGAAGAACATCGGCCGAAGAATACCAGGCCTTGGTCGCGTCAAAGGTCCGGCCCGTTTATGAAGAACTGAAGCAGCGGTGCGAGCGGGAGGGTTTGCTCGTGCCGCGCGTGGTCTACGGCTATTATCCGGTGCAGTCAGCGGGCAACGATTTAATCGTTTACGATCCGGACTCAAGGACCGAGTGCGCGCGTTTCACGTTTCCAAGACAACCCGCGGGTAAGCGACTGTGTCTGGCCGATTACTTTGCGTCAATCGAGTCAGGCCACATGGATGTAGTGGCGTTTGACCTTGTGACCGTCGGCCGTCGGGCCAGCGAATATTCGCAGGAGCTTTTCCAGCGCGACAACTACGCCGACTATCTATACTTTCACGGCTTGAGCGTCGAAAGCGCCGAAGCACTGGCAGAATACTGGCACAAGCATATTCGACAGGAACTGGGTATCGCTGATGCTGATGCGAAGGATCTCAACAAGCTATTTCGTCAGGGTTATCAGGGTTCGCGATTCAGTTTTGGCTATCCCGCTTGCCCTAACCTCGAAGACCAGACAAAACTATTCGAGCTGCTCGATCCGTCGCGCATCGACGTTGAGTTGAGCGAAGAATTTCAACTCGAGCCTGAGCAGTCGACTTCGGCGATTATTATTCATCATCCGGAAGCGCGATACTTTTCGATCGAGTGACTCGCTTAGGTGAGCGAAGGAAGGGGAGTATTATAAGGAACTATGAGCACAACCTCGGAAAATGTAACTAATATTGACTGTGAGGATCGGCGCGAGCAAGATGGTCAGGATCATGTAATCCCGCTGGGCCGTGAGAACTCACCTGAGGAAACGATCCGGCGAATGGAAGCTTTCCCAGAGCGCGCGGCTAAATTCATGGAGATAATTCGTGCCCTCAGAGAAGCGGACACGCGTTGAAATCTTCATTCCCCTGGGGTCCAACTCTGTCGTTCACGGGACAGTAACAGAGTGGCTCGCGGAAGAGTTGGCTTTTGCTCGCGGTGGTTCAACTGTCACGACCCCATTTACAGGCTTCTATCTATCAGCCACGGAAAGGGACATTGTTCACGACGCCGTTCGCGTTCTATTCTGTGACTTTGATCTCGACCCCGACGACGTATCACAGCGTGCTAAGCTTGAGACTTATCTCAGTGAACTTCGCTTGATGCTGCTCCGAATTTTTCACCAAGAAGAGATCTGGATTGTCTATCACAAGGTCGCTAGGGTGCTATGAGTCCTCGAACTGTTGCAGTCCTCTCTAGGCCGTAGTATTAGGAGTTGTCTTGCTGTGTCTCTTGCGACGCGCTTCGACGAGCCGATAAGTGGTAACCTCGCCTCTGGGCTAACCCCGAAGGCCTTGGCTCCGCTAGCCGAAGAACTCGCCGTCCTCTCTCCCTTCGAACGCTTCGCCTTTCGCGTCACCCATCGCATGAACCAGGGCCGTTGGAAGCGCTTCTGGACCTGGTGTCAGAGCCTGTTCGGGGCCGGCTGGATTCATGTGGCAACTTACAACTTGATGCGCGTGTATGGTCTGGAGAACCTCGAAGCCGTCGATCACGATCGACCGATCCTGCTGGTTGCGAATCACCGATCGTTTTTTGATTTCTTCACGGTCTCGAGCGTTTTGTTTTATCGCACGCGCTTCGGCAAACAACTTTTCTTTCCCGTGCGCGGCCGCTTCTTCTATCAATCTTTGGCCGGCATGTTTGTGAATCTGATTATGGGATGGTGGTCGATGTACCCGCCGTTTTTCAGCGGCGGCGACAAACCAATCATTGAGAAGCGCGAGTTTGATAAGTATTCGTTTCGACGTCTGACGCAGATGTGTCAGGAAGGCCGCGGGAACCTGATTGGGTTTCACCCGGAAGGCACGCGCAACAAAGGAACTGATCCCTATTCGTATCTGCGACCGCAACCAGGCGTCGGCAGGTTGATCAAGGCGGCGAATCCTCAGGTCGTTCCCATATTTATTGCGGGCCTGGGTAACAAACTAGTGAAGCAGGTTTTAGGGAACTGGTTCGGCGGTGAACCCATCCGAATTCACTTCGGCAAACAGCTCGACTTGTCAGAGTACATCGCAAAGAAGGATCATGTGCGAACTTATAAGGAGATAGGCGAGTTCGTAATGAGTAAAATTGCCGAGCTTGGTGAAGAAGATCGTCAGAACCGCCTGCGGTAGCGGGCGGTTGATCCTGAACGCAGCTTAAACCACCCGCTACCGCAGGTGGTTCTGACTTCATGTCGTTACCTCTCGTTATTGTTAACCCCGCCTCCGCCGATGGCGCGACGCGCGAGGACTGGCCGAAGTTCGCCAGCGATCTGCGCACCCACTTTGGCCCGTTCACGGTCGCGTTCACGGAAGGGATTGGGCATGGGCGCCTGCTGGCAGCGGACGCCGCGAAGCACGGCACAAAACTGATTGTTGCCTGTGGCGGTGACGGCACGATTTCGGAAGTGGCGAACGGCATCATCGAATCAAACAACGAGACCGAGCTGGGGATCCTGCCGGCCGGGACCGGCAGTGATTTCCGCCGCTCGCTGCGCATGCCGAAGAACACCGCCGCGGCCGCGCGTGCCCTGCGCGATGGTCGCACGCGGGTGATCGACGCGGCCCGAGTCACGTTTGTGAACGACACTGGCGAGCGCGAGACGCGCTTCTTCATCAACGTGGCCAGCTTTGGCATGAGCACTGAAGTGCTGACTCGCACGGCGAGCGGTGAATCAAAAAAATGGATTCCCGGCTTTGCCCCGCGTAAGCTTGGCAGCAAGCTGTCCTATGCCGCCGCGACAGTGCAGACGACGCTCGCTGCTTCACCCATCGAAGTTCATATTCAATTGGACGACGAACCGGAGCGTCGCCTGCGCGTGGCCGAATTCTGCGTGGCCAACGCGCGCTTTTATGGCGGTGCAATGAAGATCGCGCCCGACGCCAAACTCGATGATGGCTGGCTCGATGTGGTGAGCATCGGCGACGCGAGCGCGTTTCGGATTTTGAGCAATGCACCCAGGCTTTATTTCGGCGCTCACCTGCGCATGGATGAAGTGAACCACGCGCTGGCCAAGCAAATCGTAGCCCGCCCGGTCAAGAAAAATGAGGAAGTCGCCATCGAACTTGATGGCGAGGTCGTGGGCCGACTACCGGCGACGTTTCAAGTCATTTCGCGGGCGCTGCGCGTGCGCTGTCCGTAAGGGTTAAGCAGTGGCAAAGCCAACTCGAAAACTCTCCTGGCTAAGCTATGAGCGCAGACACGATCAGCTTGCGCCCCGGTCGGTTTTCATCCAGCGCCTGATCGCAGCTCTCGCACTTGCTCAGGGCTTGATTCTGGTCGCGCTGATGATCGGCATCGCAGGTTATCACTTCATAGCAGGGTTTAATTGGATTGATTCGTTGCTGGAGGCGTCAATGATCCTCGGCGGCATGGGCCCGATCAAGGAATTGCCAAACGATGGGTCGAGGATTTTCGCGTCAATGTATGCGCTCTTTAGCGGTCTGATCTTTGTCGGCGTGATGGGGCTGGTGCTTTCCCCCGTCATACATCGCATCATGCATAAGTTTCACGTCGATGATAAGGATGTGAAGTAACTCGGAGGAGTTCTTCTGCGCGCCTTACGTATCGTCTCTGTGTCTTTGCGCGAAACCAGGCACTAAAAACTTTGGTAAGCACGCTGAAGCGCGCTGCTTGAAACATTCACCGCTCTGCCCGGCGCTTAAGCGCTGGTCTAAAAACCCTACCGGAAAGCCCGATGAACCGGGCTGCCGATGTAGCACAAGTTGTTAACTTGCGATTGCTGATCGAACCGCTCGCACAACCAAAGGAGGTTCCTCATGTCAGAAGAAAACAATCTGGAAGAAAACAAAGCTTTGATTCGTCGCTGGTTCGAAGAGGTCTGGAACAAAGGTCGCGCCGACGCTATCGCAGAGATGTTGGCTGAAGACGCAGTAGTCCATGGACTCTCAGATGACGCGGCGAAACCTCTGCGAGGGCCGCAAGGGTTCTTACCTTTTCACGCACAATTCCGCGAGGCATTTCCCGGCATTGAAGTCGTTGTCGAAGACGCGATCGCCGAAGGCGACAAAGTGGCTGCGCGCTGCTCCGTGAGAGGTAGACATACTGGCGACAGTTTGGGCTTCAAAGCAACTCAGACAACAGCCGAGTTCGACGGCATCGCCATCGTGCGAGTCAAAGACGGTAAGTTTGTCGAAGCCTGGAACAACTTTGATTTCATGAAGATGTACAAGCAACTGGGCGCGATCTGATTTCACGGCGTAGCCATGACAGATAGCAGCCGCGGGTAAGCGCGCAGCCGCCACGCACTTCGGATCGTAAATAAAATAATTTTCCGCAGCTCGCATGGCTGCCAGCAGAAGTTACCACAGGCCGCGCGATAACTGTGACGGGTTTGGTATGAAACGCTGCGATTGCGCCCCTTCGAAATCGAGCCTGGGCATCCCTCCCTACTGCTCTGGGTTCTGTGCCATCGCAGCCTCTCGCACACCCCTTCCATTAATCTTCATCTAGTGGTATCAACCAAAGCAATCATTCCCATTCGGAGGTTACGTCGATGACTCTGCGGGTGTTCGGCTTTTCGCTTTTGTCGTTTGTCCTTGGCATCGCTCTGGTCTCGGCGACCAGACCTAGCGGTTCGGCAATGAACATCCAGGACGACCGCGCCGCTGATCGTGAAGCTATTCGCGCGCACATCGACAGCATCTTTCAGGCCTTTATCAAGAAAGACGCAGCCGCATTGCGCGCGACACACGCCACGAACTGGCTCGGCTACCTGGATAACTCGGGTAGGATGCTAAAGGGCATCAACGATTATATGAACTGGAACCAGGTCGATCCGAAGAGTCCGTATGGCATGAAGAGCTATAAGTTTCGCGAGTTCGACATGATTTTCAAAGGCGATGCGGCCTTTGTGTGCTTCGTTGCCGACGTCGAATCGAATTGGCCGGGCGCGCCGCCGCAGCGCGTGCTGCAAATCTGCGATTTCTACACTAAGAATGACGGCAAGTGGATCCAAAGCGGTAGTGACACCGGGCTGCACGCGGAATCGATGGAGGAACAGTTGACTTCGCCGCGGCCCCTGGGCGATCAAATGAAGAAGCGTCTGCTGGACGCGCGCGAAGCCGTCTGGCGCGCTTACTTCGCGGGGGACCGGGCGACGCTAGAAAAGCTGATTCCCGAAGAGACGCTTACGATCGAGGCCGGCGACAACACTTGGGGAAATCGGCAGACGGTTCTCGACGGCTCGGCGCACTTCGCGAAAGGCGGCGGCAAGCTCGTCAGACTCGAATTCCCCAAAACCGAAATCCAGATGTTTGGTTTTACTGCTGTGGTCTACTCGACCTATGCGTACGAACTGGAGACCGGCGGCCAAAAAATTAATCAATCCGGCCGCGTCACTGAGGTCTTTGTGCTGCGCAAAGGCCAATGGGTAAATCCGGGCTGGCACATGGACAGCGGGAAGTAAAGTCCCGACTGACCTCAACCGACAACGATGCGTAGCCGTAACAGATAACAGCGGCGCGCCACCCCAGGATGGCGTAAGAGATTGATTTCCCAGCCCGCGAAGTGGGCGACAGAGAGCTTACAAGACCTGCTGTTACACTGCTTTTAGAGATCCCATTTCTAGTGGCAGGTTCTCTTCGACGTAGGTGATGCCCTTGGGCGAGATGCGCGCTTTACCATTGGCTTCATCAAATTCGATCAGACGATCCCTATGCAGGCGTTTGAGTATTGTTTTGCGAAACACCGACCAATTTGAGTGCTCCACCCATTCAAATAGATCGTCTTCTTTGACCGCACCGGTAGCTGAGTAGAGAAGTAAGAGTGCCTCGTCTTTCTTCTGCAAACCCACCTTAAGAACTCGCCGGCGGCCGTCAACGGCCCATACAACTGGGATGGTCCGCTCTAGAAGACTCTCAACAACTTCGGTAGCTTCGTCTGTTCTTAAGTTATGGAATAGCCTGACCAACTCAGCCATAGTCCATTTCGACATTTCCAGGACAACCTTAGAATCCATCTCGTTCGGGTTTACATCTCCTCCCACGTGGCCGACACCGCGATTGTTTCGGATCTCATACAGAGCGATAAGCATGCGTGGAATCTGAATTCGCACCGAGCGCGGGAAGAGAGACCCGTCGGCCTTTTCTAGGCCCTTGCAGGCATCTACCATGTTCCGAGGTTTCTGCGGCCGAAGGGGCATTCGACCATCTACATATCCTTTGAGAATGGAGTAGACAACCTCGCACAATTTTCCACCGTTTAACTCGGAGGGTTCCCAACGCCTTTCACGAAAGTTCCGAATAATCTCACCGTACGCGTTGAGCAAAGGCTCTCGTAGGCCGGCCGGTATTCCATATAGAGTGGATGTAGGATTCACGGTTCACGTTCCTATTTGCGTGCCTTGCTGCCTCCGCCGCCGGCGATCTTACTCCGCCCCCGGCGTCGCGCTTTTCTCGGTTTGCCGAGTTCCTTGATCGTGTCTCGGTTTGGTAGAGCGTCCACGTAGTTCTGTCCATGCGACGACAGCACAATCGAGTCTCTTCCCGTGCCGCGAGTAAACAGATTCGCCGTTCGAGCATTGTCGATATCGCGCCGGAAATTCTTCCCGTCAAAATTTCTTCTTGCGGCCCTAATTACTCGTTCGAGATCGGCTCGCGTGTAGCTGGCTGCGTTCTCCGCTTCCTCCAAATACCTCGCGGCCGTCGCGAGTTCCTCAATCTTCATGCGGGGGTTCTTCGAATCAAAATAACCTTTCTCTCCAGCTTTGTTTCGAGCCAGTGAAGGGATTACGCTGCTGACGTGCGGACCAGGAACTTCGGGTGGAGCATCACCATCCCCTAAAAGCGTGAAAGCTGCCTGTATTACTCTGGCTCGATCCTCCGATTCAAGCGTTTCAAGCACGGTTACGATTTTGCCTACCGCGTCGACTGTCTTTACCTTTGCCATATCCGCCTCCTTTACCTACAAACTCTTGTCTTCTAAAATGGTAGATTCCTCGTGTAACGTCAACTATTGTATATCGACGTGTATGAGGAGTCAAACGTCCACAAGACGTGTGAGCACGTCATCAAGTGAGAGGGTGGCACAAGTGCAGGGTTGTGAACTAATGAAGGGGATCTTCAAGGAACCAAGGCCCTCCTCTACGGCGGTCACGATGCGCAAGCCATTCCGTGAGTGGCGAAACCATTCTTCATGCATAGCTCGCCAAGCAAATATACTCACCGCATAGACACAGAGGGGCGCAGAGAATCTCAAATTGGGTTCCGCTACAATAGCTCCTTAAACTCGTCGACTGTCAGGCCAGTCTCGCGAATGATGCTTCGCAAAGTGCCTTTCGCTACTTCCTTGTGATCGGGGACGACTATACGTCGGTGTGGGTAGGTTAGTTGTCGGAGGATGATGTGACTCCCTCTTTGGCGATCCTGTTCATAGCCAGCCTTCAATAACGCCTTGACTACGTCGCGGCCGGAAACATTCGGCAAGACACTCACGCGCCGACCTCGATAAGCTCTTCCGTGATTGGCGGCGGAACGGGATCGTTGTGGGCCGCCAAACTTTCGAGGTAGAGCGCGATTGCTTCTTTGATGTTAGCGGTGGCTTCCGCTCTGGTTTGCCCCTGGGAGATGCAACCGGGAAGCGATGGAACTTCCGCTACAAATACTCCATCCTCATCCTGCTCGATCAACACTCGGTACTTCATCACGTTACCTCCGATTCCATTTTCGGCATCTCGTTCGTTAATGGCAAGCCAAACTTCACCATCGCGCAAGTATTAGTACGACCAACCTGCTCCGCAGGCTGCGTCGTGGTCGATCACGTCGACGCCTTTCTGAAGGCAGGAGAGTGCCTTCGATTAAAACTGAGGGTCTACGGTCCCGCGGTAAACCCACTCAACGGATTCCCATAAAACGCATCCGTCTTCCAGGCCATCTTGTCCCACTGGCCATCAGAGTCGCCCAGCACCTGCACCGGCACGATGATGCGATTGTTTCCCAACTTGTTCGACTTGGCGATCCCGTTGTCTACCAATTTGCCTTCCGCGTCCACAGAGAATTTCATCGATCGCACCAGGTGACCTTTGTAAAGCATCTTGATTTCGTATTCGCCGGGGTTCTCGCTGAACAGGTGTAAAGGACCGAACATCCCTTCGTTGGGTTCGCCGGTTTTATTCCATGCACGCACGCTCGAAAAGTCGCACTTCATCCGAGTCCAAATGAATTGGCCGTGGGGCTCAGTGATGTGGGTCGGATTGTCCTCGACTTCATTTGTGCCGCAGCTTGGTGTGCCGACCTGCTCGCCCTGGTAGAACATTTTGCCGACCTCTTTGCCGTTATGGAAAAGATGCGGCTCGAACGAACCATTCAGTTCGCCGCGCGCCCAGACAGCAAAAGCCAACTTAGGCTTCTTCCACTCGGATACGTCGTCTGGCTCCAGGAAAACGTAACCGATGGGTAGGTTCCAATCCTGGTCAACGTAATAGACAAAGTGATTGACAAAGTTCGGACCCGTTTCGTTGGAATGGACCTTCGCAACTTTCGCCTTGCCGCTAAAGAGCGTCACGTCGCCTCCCGCCAGTTCGTTTCGCATCTTGATCGTGAAACTGACGGGCCCGGTGTAAGTGAGGCCCTTGTCCTCCGCAATGCCGTCGCGCCCGCCGCACTCTGTCTCCCACCAACGGCCGGCCTGAATCTCGTCCGTCTTGCAATCGAACTTCACCCACGGCCCCGCGCCGGTAGAGAACTCTGCATAGAGCTGGCTGCCGCTGGCAATCGGTCCATTAACGCGCAGATTCAAACGCGGCACCCAACTAAAGACCTTGAAATCTCCCTTGTAAGAGCTGAGCGTGAACGCCGTGACCTGCACCGAGTCTTTGGCAATCGTCGGCTGGTCCTGCCCGGCCGCGTTTGTGGCGGAGAAGAGCGCAACGAACAAAGTTAAGGCAGCGGCGAAGACAAGTTTCCCTTTCACAGAAACACCTCCTGGTGCGAAGCAGACTTTCGTCGGGTATTGAAAGCGCTACAGTTTACACTGAGAAAGATTAGTTAGTTAAGGATTGTTGGCGATTTCAGGACGGAGTGGTCAAAGTTCGGTACTGAAGCGCGAAGTTGCCAGTCAGCTGTATCGTTGGCTGCGAAATGGTAAGCTCCACCTTTGGAGGCAGAGCAATTAAAGAACACGACATCGTAGTGCTTACTGAAGACGTGCCGGAACAAGGGCTAACCGCCGGAGACGTGGGAACTGTCGTGCACATCCACAACAACGGCTAAGGTTACGAGGTTGAGTTCATGGCTCTCACAGGTCAAACGATCGCTGTTGCTTCCTTGTTGGCTCCGCAAGTTCGTCCTGTGAGTAAACAGGACGTTGCCCACGTTAGAGAATTGCAGCCCGCCTAGACCAAGCTCAGATTCTCGAGCGAAGACACGACTCTTGAATGTGAAGTTGCTCTTCACGGCGTAGCCGTGACAGAAAATAGCCGGGGGTAAGCGCGCAGCGCGCCACCCCCGGAACAGGTAAGAAATGATTTCTCAGCCCGCGAAGCGGGCGGCAGAAGTCCAAGGCCTTGTTGGATTTATTAATCAGCACGAAAGTTAAACTCGATGTAGATGGCTCCTAAAGTTTGTTCGGTTATAATGCTTATATCAGTAAGGCATTAACCACGTTTGTTCAATCAAGCAACCGAGCTGACATGCCGGTTCGTCTTAAAATGGAGGAGCATAATGACTGAGGATAGCCCAATCTATGAAAGTGAAACTGAAGAAACCGAACCAGATCCGGATGAGATTCCCATTAGGGATCGCCACGTCTATACCCAGCCCTACGACTTGGTTGTTGAATCGCTAATCGATCAGATTAAGGGAGGGACCGTTTTTCTTAGACCAATCTCCGAAAGGCCTAGTTTTCAGCGTCGTTATGTCTGGACCAATACGTTGGCGTCGCGCCTAATCGAATCCATCTTACTCAATGTACCGATTCCTCCTTGTTATCTCTCACAAAACGATGATTTTGAGCTAGATGTGATCGATGGGCAGCAACGTCTCTTCTCGATCTATCGCTATATGGATAATCAGTTTGCTCTTTCGGGTCTCGAAGTTCTGAAGGATATCAATCGGAGTAGGTTCCACAAACTACCGGAGAGGCTACAGCGCAAATTGAAGACACACACACTACGGCTCGTCGCCGTGACAAATGAGTCTCACCCGGAAATCAAGTTCGATGTATTTCAACGCTTGAACACAAATACAGTGCCGTTGAACGCTCAAGAACTGCGTAATTGTGTCTATCGGGGCTCACTCAATGAGTTGTTGAAGGATGCAGTTACCTTCGAGCCTTGGTTGCAGATTCTGAAGAAGAAGAAGCCTGACAAGCGAATGCGTGATGAAGAGTTGGTCTTGAGATTTTTCGCGTTCCACATTCGCGGACTGAAGTCCTACCGGACACCGCAGAAATATTGGCTCAACGACGCCGCACAACAAGGCCGAAACCTCACACCAAAGAAGATTGAGGAGTTACGAAATGCGTGGCACCGAGCAATCGATGTCTCGCTGACATGGTTCGATCCTCTGGAGTGTTTTCGCCGCATACCTGTTGAGAAGCCGGGCGCAATCAATCGAGCTCTCTTTGACCTCACAATGTATTCCGCAGCAAGAGTCTCCCAAAACAAAGCGAAATCGAGGCGCGCAAGGGTTCGCGCACAGTACTCAAGCCTGCTGAGACTTGAAGAATTCAATGACCTAATCAGTCGAGCAGTTGATCACACGAAGAGAACCAATCGTCGATTCGAAATGTGGAATCAGCATGTCGGAAAGGTCTTGTCTTAATGGCGCGTTATACCACTGCGTACTCTTCATTTATCACACGACTCGACGAAGTCAGGATATTGCAAAGATCCGGTGCTGCTAAGGAGAGAAAAAATCCAATCGGACTTCGCGATGAGATCAATGCTCTATGTCGAGGAGCCGTTGTATTGCTGTGTGGCCATCTCGAAGCTTACGTGAAGGAACTTGGTGAAATAGCGCTTGAGTCTATGACTCTCAAGAACATCAAGCGAACAAATTTATCATCTCGATTTTATTATCACATTTCTCAGGATTTGCTAGATGAAATAGAAGAGCCTTCGGATCCAGAAAAAATCGCCGAGAAGGTTTTCGCTTTTCTCGAAAGTGACTTGGAGTTTTGGTCGCGGGTCGGGCCTTTTCCGCAGCAAATTCCAACTGATCGGTTTAATATGGGCTTCTCAAATCCTGGCTTCAAAAAGATCAAGAAGTATTTTAATAGGTTTGGATACTCGGATTATCAGAATGATCTGGCACAACGACTCTTAGCTAATTACCTTCCAACCGTAAACATGGTCAACCACTTGGTCGATACAAGAAACAAAATCGCCCATGGCGACCCTGCAGCTTCGAAGACGCCTGCTGAAGTCGCTACGATGATGGCGATGATTCGATTGTTTTGCGGGTCGACAGATGCGGTCTTCGCTTCATGGTGGAAAACTGAATTCTGTCCTATTAGATAGGGAATTTCTTGGTGTTACCCATTCGTAATTCCTTCAATGACTAATATTGCTTTATCCTAATTACAAGCCATGGGTCAACGTGAACAACCAAGCGATCAGCAACCTCAACTCATGGCGCAATATGACTGCTTAAACGTCGAGCCAGACTCCTGCCAGATTAATGATCGCAATATTGCTGCCGATCAATACGATCGCATCTATCGTTGGATAGAGGGCGAACTCTTATCTATACGGGAATGCCCGTTTTGTTCCCATCAGTTATTAACTGGTGAGTCTGAAATGTATAAAGACATTATCGTTGGGGAAGTATCCCAAGTTAGTCATCTATGGTCCTGCCCAAACTGTGCATATTGGCATTGGTATAATCGCCAAATGGTTGATTACTTCAACGATGATGGGGACTTCACAGAAACACTCTATTCCAAGGCCTGTATCTCGAAAATCAGAGATTTTGATCTCACATTGCCGGAGGGCTGTGAGGAGGAACTTGCAGTTGCGCTCAAGAGAAACAAGGAGATATGGCACACAATAGAGCCCTATAGATTTGAAAGATTCATTGGCTCAATTTTCAGAGCCAACTTTGGCGATTGTGAGGTGTTGCACGTGGGAAAGTCCGATGATGGGGGCGTTGATTTAATATTTATTGATTCTCAAAAAGATCAATGGCTGATTCAGGTGAAGCGACGCGAAAGCTCTACGTCTTCAGAGGGTGTCAGCACCGTCCGCAATCTGCTTGGTGCTTTGTTTTTGAATGATTGTTTGCGCGGCATATTAGTATCAACCGCTGATCACTTTACCTTCCGGGCCTATCAAGCTGTGGCACGCGCCAAGGAATTGGGCAGAACTGTGCAATTGCTTGATCGAGGGAAGCTTCGTCGGATGCTAAACCCACTCATACCTGATCGACCCTGGCGTGACGTGATCCCAAGCCAATTACTTGAACTCGACCCCACAAAAGACTTTGCTAGACAGATACGTGGGCGGGTGTCTGCCCGTAAACTTTTCTAGAAAAAGCTCTCACCGAATTCCCACCAACCGCTGCACCGACTGGATCAATTTCTCTGAGTCGTACCCAACTCCGTCTTTGAGAACAATCTCGACTCGATGTCGCTGGTACAGAACCGCGAGCGGTACCGAGCAGGATCAAGGCGCAAGTTTTGCAAAAGGGATTTGGTTTGGGAAACATGGGCGTAGGGGCATCTTTAACCCGCTTGCTACCGCAAGCGGTTCTGTAACGTCTGTCGCCCGCTTCGCGGGCTTGAAGAAATTGATCTTTGACGTGATCCGGGGGTGGCGTGCTTCGCACTTACCCCCGGCTACTTTCTTTCACGGCTACGCCGTGATCACCGTATTCCCACCAATCCCTGCACCGACTGAATCAATTTCTCCGAGTCATAACCAACACCATCCTTGAAAACGATCTCGACGTTTTCGATATCTGAAATCTTCGTAGCGGGGTTTCCTTTTATGATCATCAGGTCGGCTTGTTTGCCGGCGGCGATTGAGCCGATGTGGGCGTCTTCGCCGAGGAATTTGGCGCCGTTGAAGGTCGCGATTTTGATTGCTTCGACGGGCGTGAAGCCGGCTTCGACGAGCAGTTCGACTTCGCGCAGGTCACCGAACCCGGCGACGATGCCGCCGTTGCCGGTGGGATCGAGGCCGGCCATTAATAGGCCACCCGCCGCGGCAAACATCCGTTCGAAGTCCATCGACTTGCGCACCAGCACGGCCGCGGGCGAATCGGCAGCAATGCGCGAACGGTTCGTCAGGTAACGCACGCGCGCGTCGGTGTTCATCACATTAAGGACGCGCGGGTTCAGCACTGCACTGGCCGCGCCGATGCCGTTCTGCGCGAGAGGCGCACCGGCTTCGAAGACCGGCAGCGTCGAGGTGAGTGCGACTTTTTTCGCGACCAGGATGCTGATCGTTTCTTTCACAGCAGCGCTGTTGATATCGAGCTGCCGCAAGCTGGCAGAGACCGCGGCGCCCGGACATTTGTCCGGCTGTTTATTAGCCACGAATTCGGAATCGGGGAGCAGGCCGTGCTCGAGATTGTCGATACCGATCTCGGCGGCTTCGCGATAAGTGACTGAACAGAGATGGCCGGTGACTTTGAGCCCGCGCTTGTGCGCTTCCACTACGGCCGCGCGCAATTCTTCGCGGGTGATGTTCATGTAGGCTTTGAAAGATGTCGCGCCGGCGTCAGCCCAGAAGTTCACCATGCGGCGCGCGTCGTCGGGCCCGGTGAGCGTGTGCATGACGGGCGTGAACGAGCCAACTCCTTCCAGATATGGCGCGGTGATGTGCATCTTTGGCCCGATCATCTTGCCCGCGTCAATCAGCTTCTTGATTTCCAGATCGAGATCCGGCGCCACACTGCCGGTCGTGCGAATCGTGGTCACGCCGAGCGCGAGGTAGAGCCGCGGAAAGCTGGTGCCCATGTTCGAATACATCGGCGGCGACCCGCCCATGGGAAAGAACATGTGGTCATGCATGCCGACCAATCCTGGGAGGACCGTGTAGCCTTTGAGATCGAGAAGCTGAGCATTCGCCGGGACGTTCGCAGTTGTGCTCGGTGCGATTGATTGGATCTTGCCATCGGCGATGATGATGGTTTGATCCTCGAGCGGCGTGGCGCCGGTGCCATCAATCACACGCACATGGGCCAGAGCTATCAAAGGAGCTTCAACGCGGATGAATTGTTGGCGCTCAGATTGCGGCGCTTGGGCGAGGCAATTGAAACTCGCACCAAATGAGCAAGCCGAGGCCAGTACGATAAGAAATAGACCGTTGGTTGGCATTGTTCTTTTCATCTTTCAGCTCCGAAGTTCGCAATTCTATCATGCGGATCAAGAAGATTGTCGGAGCTTCGAACAACCATGCTTCCATGCAAATGCCCCGGCAACGGGAAACGATCTGACCGTGGCAACTGCTTCGTTCGGACTCCAAGCTCTATGTTATTATGCTGACGAGATCGTAAGAGGCTTGTTGAATGCCACGAATCAAACGGATTCCCGGCCCGTATCGATTCTTTTTCACGAGTTTCGACTGCAACGAGCCGCCGCACGTCCATGTGGAGCGTGAAGAAAAGACCTGCAAGTTCTGGCTTGAGCCACTCGGCCTGGCGCGGAATCATGGCTTCAACGCTCGGGAATTGAACATTATTCGTCGGATCATTCAAACGCATCTCATCATCATTGTGGAGACTTGGGATGAACACTGTGGCTAACAGCGAGCCCCTCATAAAAAGCGTGCGCGTCACCAGTGACGAAATAATCGCCGATCTGGTTGACGGCCGAGTGATCAGCGTACCTCTTGCCTGGTCGTGGCGGTTGTCAGAGGCGACTCCGAAGCAGCGCGCCAGGTTTCGCCTTATCGGCACGGGACAGGGAATCCACTGGCCGGAGATCGACGAAGACATTAGCGTAGAAGGAATGCTTCACGGAGTTCCCGCACACCGACCGCGCTCGGCCACACCTGAAACCGCCCGCGCCTCTCGAAATCACTCAACCTCCAGTAAGCGCAGCCGACCGAAGTCGCGAGCAGCCTGAGACGGCCGAAACATGTTGCGTGTGCTATTTGGAAGGGCCGTCGGTGTCAAGCTGTGTCAAGGGCAACATCAGCAATGCTCACGATTGTGTGAAGATATGTAAGCAGTGGAGAGCGAATCGATTCGCCTCCACGTGTCGTTGAGGTAATGCCAGTTAGGTTTGCTATGCAATCAACTCTTGAGAAGGAAATCCTTGATCTGCGACGTGCCCATAAACTGCACGCCGCAGTGGAAGATAGGCTAATCGAACTGATCCGAACGATTGCGCCTGAATACCATTCGATAAAAGAACCTGTTGGCTTGGCAGGCGGAAGAAACGATTTGTTGCTGTTCGAATTCAGCGGGCGAAAGGTCTTGTTCGAGCTTCTTGCCACACGAAATCAGGTGTCGCGCGACTTGCGAATATTGGATAAAACAAAAGCCGATCGAAAAATCGCAGTCATCATTGATAAGGAGATCGACGGTAAAGTCTTTGACGCCTTTGTCAGAGAGAATCCTGAGGATAATTATCCCTTCATTTTTGTAGGAGAATTATTTCAAGAACCGCCTGCCATGGCAGTTCTCAAATTGCGGGAGTTGATTTTGGGAGATGACGAAGCAAAGTCTATGAGAATGCTTCGGGCTAGAATTCCGCGAGAAGACTTTTACACTGAGTGTCGAAAGCAAGGAATCGAGGTCCTCTTGAAGGAAGACATCAAAGCGCAGGAAATAACTCTGGCGAAGGTGTTTATAACTTTAGTCCTCAATAAATGCTTAAAGTACGGAATTGCTCGCGATAGAGTGCAGAATCTTGGCAAGTGGTTATCAAAGAAAGAAGTATTAGACTTCATTTTTGAGAAGATGGACGTGGGAATGAACGTCATCCTGTTTACTGATTTCCTGGAGAACTTTTCAGTGTACAGCGATTTTGAGCTCGTTGATTGGATTCGGGCTAGTTACCTGCTAGACCAGCCCTACGTGATCATGTCTCTCAACGCGATCATTCAGGAGATCGATAAAAAGTATTGGACCGGGAAAAGAAAACTGCTGAACAGAAAACACCCAAGCATGTTTGTCGGAATGAGTCAGGTACACGAGAGCAAAGAGGGAAGGCTGGTGATTATTTCTTTGCCAAATCACACAAACTCAATAATTATGATACCCCCCGCTAAAGATCCTAAGTCTCAAGAAGAATACTCAAACATGACCAGTGTGCTTCCGCCGGGGCAATTATTAGCGGTAAGAGTAGGATCGAAAAAAGAAGAAAAGAAAAAGCACAGGAAGGAAAATAAGCGCGAGGAATAGTATCGCTAATCCCGCGGATCTTGGCCTTACCACTTACCACCCAAAAAGTTCTCTTTCACGTAACGCACGGTGTCGTTCAGCGTGTCGCCGGGATCGCGCGGGGTGAAGCCGAGTTCGCGGCGGGCTTTGCCGTGATTGAAGTACCAGAAGTATTCGGCCATCTCAACGGTGTCAGCTTCGATCGGTGACGCGAAATTCCATTGCCGGAAGAGCGAGTCGATGATATGGGCCCCGGTGATCGCGAACCTGGAAGGAAGCGCGAGATGTGGCGAGGCGACTTTCGTCAGACGCTCAAGCCGATCGAAGAGTTTTACGAAGGTCCAATTTACTGCGCCCAGCAGGTAACGCTCGCCGTGACGACCCCTCTGCATCGCCGCCTGAAACGCGCTTGCGGTATCGCGCACGTCGACGAAATTCAAGCCGCCGTTTGGCACCGCGTTAATTTTGCGCGCCATGAAATCCAGAACGACTTTGGTTGAGCTGAGACGATCGTCGCCGGGTCCCAGCAGCAGGCTGGGATTCATGATCACCAGACGCAGCCCTTTGCCCGTGAATCGTTCCAGCGCGGCCATTTCCTGGTAAGCTTTGCTGGCGTAATAGGGCCAGCGCGCAATGATGTCGAGGGGCGGCGGATATTTCTCGTCGGGAACGATGTCACCCTTCTCGGTCACCGCGATGGTGCCGCTGCTCGAAGCCAGCACGATCGTCTTCACTCCAGCTTTGCGCGCGGCGTCGCAAAGCAGGCGCGTGCCGTCGACGTGCAGCTTGTACATCTCTCGCGACTCATCTTTTTCTCGCGAGACTTTGCCGGCGAGGTGGTAAATCTCGGTGACGCCTTCGCAGGCACGGGCTACATCGTCGGCGACCGTGACTGACCCTTCAAAAGTATCGACGCCGAGCCCTGCCAACCACTCGGGAATCGAGGTGGCCATCACGCGAATGTCTTTCGCTCCGGATTCGACCAGTTGCCGGACGAGATGCGCTCCAAGAAAACCGGTGCCGCCGGTAATCAGGGTTGTGGGCGGGACTTTCTTGACTATCGCAGCGTGTTTTTTCGTGCTCTTCTTGGGCACGATTTGCGCGGTGCGTTTCTTTGGTGGTGTCTTTGGCATTTAGTATTTGTCCGCAGATTACGCAGATTTCACAGACAAGGAAAAGTCAATAAGGGTTCGCCAGGCACGGTCGCTTAGATTGGTGGTTTGGTTTAGAGTTCAAGCTTTAGCTCGTTCGGCGAAAAGCAACCTAAAGGTTGAACTCTGAACTAAAGTGCTTACTTTAACTGCCATCGCGCAACTCTCTCTCTCTCTCTAAATCCCTATCGGTGTAATCTGCGTAATCTGCGGATGACTCATGCTTCCGCGGTCACAAATTCGGCGTCGCTCGCTTCCAGGCGCGCGCTGCGCCGTTCGGCTTTCCACTGCGCGCGCAGAGTCTTCGCGTCAAACTCTACGTTCGTGCGATCGCGAAGGTTGACGATGTCGTGTCGGACGCGGGCGGCTATTAGTCTATAAGCCTCGGCGCGTGGCAGGCCGCGGGTCATCGCTTCAAGCTCTTCGGCCGCCAGGAAACGGCCGATACGGGCGGCCACGTCGCGGCTCTTCAGCAACGTCGAACCCTTCGGAAAAGCAGCGTAGGTTCCCTCCAGGTAAATCGGCAGGATCCCGACGCGCGACGCCAGCGCGAGATAACCAATCACCGGTTTGAAGTCAGCCATGATCCCGCTCATCGAGCGCGTGCCTTCAGGAAATATCAGCGCGTTGTAACCTCGATCCAGAAACGAGCGCGCATGCCGCAAAGATTGCCGCAGCGATCCACTCCGTTCCATGGGCACGAGGTTGGTAAAATTTTCCATGTAAGCGCGCTTGTATTTCGTGTCAAAGAAATAATCGGCAGCCGCGAGCGCCACCAGATCCTGCCCGGCATCATTCAGGGCCATCTTTACCAGACCCATGTCGAGATGCGAACTGTGATTGGCGGCGACGATGAAATTCGTGTGATAAGGAATGTTGGTGCTGCCCTCGTACTTTGTGCGCAACAGACGCTCATACAAAGCGCGCTGCATCAGGTCGACGCCTTTGTTTCCAATGGTGCGCAGAAACTCAGGGACGTGAATCTCTTCATCGCCCTTTTCCGGGTCCAGCTTGAGACGGGCGGCTTCGCGTCTGGCAGACTGGGTCCCCTGACGGTTTACCACGCCTAACAGTTCGCGCACGTCCTGCACCTCGTTCAGGCGTTCCGGCGCAGTCAGAGCGCCGCCCGCGTTCTCGATGGCCGTAGCCAATTCGACAAACATCAAGCTGTCAAAACCTAGATCGGGAAGCCGCGAGTTGATCGAAACTTCATCCAGCGATCGATTTGAAACCGAGGCGATAATGTCAATCAACCAGGCCGCGTCGCCGGTCATTTCTTCGCCGCCGGCTGCCTGGGCAAATCGCGCGCCTTCCTGAATCTTCTGCATCAGTTCAAGCACATCGCGCCGTTTGACCTTGCGGGTCGCGGTGCGCGGCAACTCATCTTCAGTGAACTGGAGCAGCTTCACGCGCTTGTAGTAAGGCAAAGTGGCCGAGACTTCGCGGAAGTGTTCTTCGATCTTCTGCCGCACTTCGGCGCGCGAAAGAGCGATGTCATATTCTTCGTCGGGGACCACAATGCAGGCGACTTTTTCGCCGATGCCGTCGGGCAGGCCAATCACGCTCAGCTCTTTGATATAAGGAGAGTCCTGATAAACCTCTTCCACTTCGTCCGGATAGACGTTCTTGCCGTTCGTATCGACGATGATGTCTTTCGATCTCCCGACGAGATAGAGATTGCCTTCGTCGTCGATGCGGCCGAGGTCGCCGGTGTAAAGCCAACGATCGACCAGCGCCTGTCGCGTCGCTTCTTCATTCCCAAAATAGCCGACCATTACATTCGGTCCGCGCGCAATCACTTCGCCGACGCCACTCGGATCAGGCTCGCTGATTCTGATCTCAACGCCGGGCAGAGACTTGCCCACCGTGCCGGCCAGCATGCGATTTTCCGGACGGGTTACGGTCAGGACCGGCGACGCTTCCGTCAATCCATAGCCTTCGAGGATCGTGAAACCGAGTCCCTGAAAATCGCGCTGCACTTTGTCATTGAGGGCCGATCCGCCGCTGATGAAATAACGAATGCGGCCGCCCATGCCTTCGTGAATCGGATAAAAAAGCAACTGTCCAAAATTCAAAGGCGTCTTGTCGCGCAACCACGCATTGAATCGCATGAGCAGGTCAGCCGTTTCACCGACCAGCTTGCCGCGATCGTGCAAACGCGTCTTGATGCGCCGGTGCAGTAACTCCCAGAGGGCGGGCACGCCCACCATGCCCGTGACGTGTCCATTCTTGATCGCCTTCGCCAGGTGTTCGCTGCTTAGCTCAGGCAGATAAGTGATCTGCGCGCCGCGGCTGAGCGGAGTCAGAAAGCCGGTCGAGAATTCAAACGTGTGATGCAAGGGCAGCACCGACAGAACTCCGTCGCTTGTGTCCATGTCAAACACAGATGAAAGCATCGAGACCATGCTGGTCAGGTTGCGGTGCGAGAGCATCACCCCTTTGGGACGCCCGGTGGTTCCCGAAGTAAAGATCAGCGAAGCGACCGATTGCGCGGTGACGCGTTGCGGCAGCAGCGCAACCCGCTGATCTTCGGTCTGCTGGTCCGGCATCTCGAAGACTTCTTCAAACGTCCAGAGCTTGACGTGACCGAGGCCCGCTTTCTCCAGCTTCGCCGGCAGCTCGGATCGTTCATCTTTCAGCCTCGCGCTAATTACGATGCCAGATGCTTCACCAGCACGCGCAAAGTTAACGACCTCTTCGGTTGAGCTTTCGGGATCGACCGGGATGCAGGTGGCGCCGGCCCTTAGAACGCCGAAGTAAGTCATGCCCCATTCTGGCGCGTTATGACTGAACAGCATGACGCGATCGCCGCTCTTGATATCGTGGTTGGCAAAGAAACCGGCAGCGCGGAGGGACAGTTCGCGCAAGTCCGCGTAGGTGTATTGCTCGTTGCGCCCATCGCGTTCGATGCGCATCGCCACCCGCGTCGCATGACGCTTGGTCGTGGTTTCGAACATCTCGAGGAGATCGCGATAAGTGTAGATGCGCTTGGGCTGAGTGCGCATGTCTTCTTCGAGCGTCGGCAGCACCCATTTCTTCAGGCCGGGCAAATGAACATTCAACCAGTAGTCGTACCAGTCGAAGCTTTCAGGATTCCAGGTCAGCAGTTGCTGCTCATCTTCCCGGATGCGTGCCCACAAGGCGCGGATGTTGTCTGAGCGAAAGACATAAGCGTTGTCGACGGTGAAGGGAAGAAACATTTCAAAAGCTTCTTTCGCTTCGCGCGTTTGTTGTTCGACGCGATCCACCGTCTGCTTCATGCGATTGATGACGCCTTCATAACGGCCACCGCCCCAGCGTGGGCGCGCGCGATCGAGCAGCGACGATGCCTTCTTCGCCGTCTTGTTCATCATCGGGATCGAAGTCGCGTCGAAACGATCAGGCGACACGGCCCATGGCTCAATGCGCGCGCTGATTTCATGGAAGAGTTTGAGGCCGTCCTCTTTCTCAAGTTCCTGATGCCGGCGGTACATACCAACCAGCGAGATGATGCGCTCCATGTTGTTGGGGCTCGTGTCACCGGTGGCGGCCTGGTGTACGAGGCGCGGCTCTTCAACGCAGGCCTGCGCGGCGACCGCCAGCATGACTGCGGCAACCTGATCGACCGGCGTGATGTCGAGGATCAACTTCTTGTTTGCGGGAATTTGTCGCTGGCCTTTCAGAGCCATGAAAATAATGGGTGCGGTGGTGGTGAATCCCTCGTTCCAGCCGGGGAAGGGATAGTCCCTGGCAGATTCGACGATGCTGGGACGCACGATGCTGCGCACGATTCCGGTTTCGGCAGCCACCAGTTGTTCACCCAGGGCTTTGGCGTAAGTGTAAATGTTGGGCCAGCCCCAGAACGCTGCGCGCTCGATGCCAAGTTCCGTCAGCCGGTTACGCGTCCAGACTTTTCTCTCTCGCGCCACTGCCAGGCCGAGCGCGTCTGGATCGTCTCCATCGCGCATTTCTTCGTTGAGGCGCTTGCGCGCCAACTCGCGGAATTGCGCGACGCGCATAGCATCTTTTGCTTCTTCGCGCGCGCGCTCAGACATCTTGCCGCAATCTTTGATTTCCTGCTCGACGGAAAACTCGACATCTTTCAGTTCGCCGCGGCGGGGAAAATATCCGATCACTTCGTCGTTTTCCCAGATCGCGCCCGAACGATTTCCGGCGACGAAGCAAGTCGAGATGTGAACCAGACACGGCCGCTTCATGCGCTTGGTAAACGCAATCACGTTCTGCGTGCCCACGACGTTCGTGCGCAGCCCGCTCTCCAAAGTCGGGTTGAAAGTCACGTTGCCCGCTGAGTTAATAATGACGTCAAGGTCGTCGGCAATGCGCTGAGCTTCTTCCTCGCTGAATCCCAGATTGACCTCGGCGATGTCTCCACCGACGACTGCCACTTTGTCGCGAATGAAACCTTCCATTGCGCCGCCGTATCGTTCGCGCAGCGGATCGAACGGCGGCGCGGAGATGATGTTGTTCCAAAAGCGGGTCTCGGATTCTTCCTGGGAGCGGGCGCGGACGGTCACGTACACACGACCGACATTCGGGAAGCGATGCAGCAGCATGCTCAGGGTGACCTTGCCCAGGAAGCCAGTGCCGCCGATCAGAAAAACTCGCCGGTCTTTGTAGATTTCAGTTGGTGAAAGCTTCGTCGTCATGATCTTTAGAAAACCTTCCGCCTGAAGGCGGTACTCCAACCTTAGCCGCCGGCGCGGATTTCGCCGGCGGACTTACCGCCATGGTGTCTCAGTAAGTCGGCAACGGCGATATTGTTCCGGCTGACAGCAACGTCCAGCGCAGTGCCGCCGGCACTGATGACATTGATATCGGCGCCACGCAGGAGCAGTTCCTTAACGATAGGTACATGGCCGTAGTAAGCCGCCTCCGCCAACGCCGTGTTGTCCCCGTTTGCGCGCTCGTTTACGTTCGCGCCTTCGTCGAGTAGGTAGCGAACTACCTCGAGCCTTCCTTCGCTGGCGGCCACTAAGAGGGGACTGCCTAAATTGCTTCGCGCGTCGATTTTTGCGCCGGCGAAGTGAAGCCAGCGCATGCGGCGGACATTTCCATCCATCGTCGCCTGGGCAAAGTGGCGCTGCCGCTGTTGTTTGATTCGCGGCAAGCTGTTCATGATCGCCAGCGAGAATAAGGCCGTGCCCGCGAAGGCCAGGGCCCGCATGAAGATCGGTTTTGCGACGATGCTAATCATTAATTGATTCAGACGGTTTAGAGTCGGGCTACTGCCCGACCAAGCGGGCGATAGCCCGCTTCTAAACAATAAGAAATACTCTTATTCCATATCCGCGATGCCAATCATCGGTTGATGCAGCATCGTAATTTCTGCTGAGCTCCCCATGTAGGTCCGGGCCATGGCAATGGCTTCGGTCAGATTGTCTGCGCGTTCCCAACCCAGCATTGCCGGAACATGAGCATTCTCGGCGCCGGCGGCAATTACTTTGCCGACGTGCTGACGGCCGTTCTCGCCCCAGTACCACATAAAAAACGGGTGCGCGCCGTGATACGCGTTGCCGCGCCGGTACATCTCGACATAGCTCGGATTGTTCGCGAACTCGCGCTCGTATTTCTCGCGAAGATAAAAAGCATCGCGCGATTCCGGCAACAGTCGATTGAAAAACTCTATGTAACTCGGATGATGGTTGTGATCGAACTGGTCGTAACACGGGTGGTGAATGATCAGCACTCCGCCTTTTCTTAACAGCGGCTTGTTGCGATAAAAATTGAAGTGATAGCCCAGGCCCATGACCTGCACCAGCAACGGATTCAAAATCGAATACACGTTGTACGGCGAAATATCCGGGATGCCGGTAATCAGAATGTCGCACTGGCCGCGCACGGGAATGGCGTACTGTTGAAAACCCTTCTCGAGAATCTTCTCGTGCACCGGGTCTGTCTTGCCGGCGTAGCACGCGGTCATCTCGTATTGCGCCGGCCTTGAGTGCAGGAGCTTGCGGCGCGCGGTGCGGGGCAGCTTGCTCATCGTGTAACGCATGGCTTCAAACTTCATGCGATCGAAGGCGCTGAAGTCGTCCTCGTTCTTGAGCAGGAAATCCATGTCGCCTTTGTACATGCGATTGTTGATGGAGGTCTCGATGTGAAAGACATTCAAATGCTCGTCGACGATCTTGCCCAGGCGCCCGCATTTGTTGCTCAGCTCAGAACGCGCCGGATCCATGTAGCTGTCGGAATCGCGAATGGTCTGCGGCTCGTGATGCGCACGCAGCGATTCATAGTCGCAAAGACCCACGGCAACTGATTTGTGCCCGCCATCCATCGGCACAAAATTTATGTTGGCATAGATGAGCAGATCGCTTTCAGCGGCGCGGCGGTTGAGCGTCAAAGGTTCTTTGTGACGCGTCTCGCCAATCTTGATCAGGCCTTCCTTCCATTCCGCGTCGTGGTTGTAATAGCGGTCGGGATAGAACTCGTCAAAGATTCTCTGCCCCACCATCCGCTTCATTTCCCAGGCAGTCATTTTGCGGTGCAGGGAATTAGCAATGATGATATGCACGTCGTCGACGCCATGCCCGGCGAGCATGTCCAGCACAATTTCGAGCATAGTCTGGCGAATGTCTGGCGTCTGCATCGGGGGCAAGGGGAGACTGATGTCATCGACGGCGATCGTGACTTTCATGCCCGGCTCAAGCTGCGCAAAGAGCGGATCACAGCCGAGCGGATGATTTAAGGCATAGCGAATCGCGGCTTCGCGATTTGGCAGGCCCTTCATCGGCGGATTGGGATAAATGACGCGAGTGCCGACGGGGATGTCTTCGAGAATGAAGTCTTCACCCGAAGGCATAATGCGCGGCGCGCTGTCGCTGTCAATGTAGACGATCGACTCGTGTGTTTTTCTGCGTAGTTGTAGGGCCATAGTTAGATCGCGGCCACAGATGAACACCTATCAGCACAGATCGACGAATAGGCAAAAACATATCTGTGAAAATCTGTGTTCATCTGTGGCTTCATTTCAAATTCAGAATTGGCCAATCATGATGCAGCGCCGTTTGGCGTAGACGAAAATCAGGATTCACCACCGCTGGGTGGCCAACGATTGAGAGCATCGGCAGATCGCTCATGCTGTCTGAGTAAGCGAACGACTCGCTCAGGTTGATGGCTTCGCGTTCCGCGAACGTTCGGATCCACGAAGCTTTCGTCGCGGCTGCCAGGACGGGTGGCAATAAGCGTCCGGTAGCCACGCCATTTACAAACTCCAAACGGTTCGCGACATATTCCGTGATTCCCAGAAACTCCATCAGCGGCTTTACCGAAACATCGAGCGCGCCCGTCACGACTACCTGGCGCAGGCCGATGCTTCGTGACTTCTCGATCAGTTCAAATGTGCCGGGGAACACGGCCGGCTTCAGCACCTTCTCAAACAACTCGTCGGCAAAGAAACGCATCCGATCCTCGGTCTCGCCCTTATAGCGTTTGAAGAAGAGATCGTTGAAAACTTTTCGGCTATACTGATCGCTGACAGCGAACAAGGGCACGCTCAGCAATGTGGCAGCACTCTTAGTGAAACTGCGAACCAAGGTTGGTTGGTTCCGTGCGTAGAAGCCGAGCGTGTGAACCAGGTTCGTGCTGACCAGAGTTCCTTCGAGATCGTAGAATGCTGCCGCTGCCAATGCCCCTCCATGCACTTCGGTTTGTTGTTCGAGCGCGCCAATATACATTATTCTGCTGTGGAAGTGAAAGGCAACGTGAGCGTGTATGAAGCAACCATACAATAATGCCCAGAAAGGCCTCCTTTGTTTCGAGAATGGCGGAAAACTTGGGCTTTTGCTCCTTCTGACGGCAATCGCAGTGACCGGGATCTCGTGCCGAAAGGGCGCTGCCACGGTCGAAGAGCGCGTTGTGGCACGCCCTTCGACTGAAGCAATCGCCGAAGCAGACCAGCTTTATGCCGGGAGGCCCGACCTGATGAAAGTCCGGCAGGGAATAGTGGCATTGCGACAGGCGCAGGCAGGGGATCAGTCGAACTATGAGCTAGCCTGGCGGCTGGCGAAATTCAACTACTATCTGGGCGCGCACACGCCGGAGCCAACCGAGCAAGACAAGGCCTTTCGTAATGGCATTGAAAACGGAAAGCTCGCGGTGAAATTGCAAGACGGCAAACCCGATGGCCACTTCTGGTTGGGCGCAAATTATGGGGGCAGTGCCAAAGTCAGCGTCCTTTCCGGTCTGTCAGAGTTCGACGACATAAAGGGTGAGATGGAGACCGTGATCAGGTTGAATGAAGGTTATCAATCGGCCAGCGCCTACATGGTGTTGGGTCAACTGTATCTCGAAGCCCCGAGGTTCCTCGGAGGAGATACGCAAAAGTCGATTCAGTACTTGGAAAAAGGATTGCGTTTGGGCCCCGACAATGCTTTGCTCCGCGTGCATCTGGCTGAGGCTTATGCAGAGGCTCATCGCAATGACGACGCGCGCAAACAGATAGACGCATTGTTGGCGATGAAGCCGGCTCCGGGATACGAACCGGAACACGAGGAAGCATTGGCTGAGGCGCGGAAGCTACAGGAGAAATTGAAATAATCGAAGATCGGTTTAGCAGGCGGAGTTGGCCGCGGGCGTTTCTGAGCAGCAAGGCGGGACAAGTCCCGCCTCGAAACAGAGACGCGGCAGTTGGCTAAGGCTTGCCGCCCAGCCTCTTCAACTCTTCAAGCGTGCGTTTGTGATCTTCGAGTTTTTTACCGGCCTCGCTCAGTTTACCTTCGGCAGTCAGTCGCTGATATTCCTCAAACTCCTGAATAGCGCGATTGACTAACTGTTGCACGTTGGGCGCGCCCATCGGTTGAGGCGTAGGTGAAGCGGTTGGCGAAGCACCCGGCTTCGGTTTTGGCTGCTCGCCCTTTTGCTCGGGTTTCTGATCTGACGTGGCTTGCGCGACATCGCCGAACAGGTTCTTAAGAGCTTCTTCGAAGCTGACGCCATAGGCCAGACGCTCCTGCGTCGCCAGCACGACCAGTCGTAATTCGGGCATCGGGCTGCTCTCGGCCTTGAGATAGATCGGTTCGACGTACAAGAGCGACTTGCCAATCGGGATAACCAGAAGATGACCGCGAACGACGCGCGAGCCCTGCTGGTTCCAGAGGCTGAACTGGCCTGAGAGTTGAGCGTTTTGATCGATACGAGCTTCGATTTGCAAAGGCCCGTCAATCAGACGGCTTTTCGGAAAATCATAGACCAAAAGCTTGCCGTAGTTCTCACCATCGCTGCGTCCGGCCATCCAGCCAATCATGTTGTTTCGGCTAGCGGGCGTAAAGGGAAGGATCAAAGCGAACTCGCTCTTCTGTTGCTCGCCAGGTAATTGCATGAGCACATAATAGGGATCGATCGGCGTGACCTGTTTCTTCTCCTGGTCATCCAAAATCGGTTGCTGAGCGACGCTCCAGACGTCCTCTCGCTGAAAAAAGACCTTCGTGTTCGTGGTGTGGTAGAGGCTAAAAACTTCGCCCTGCGATCGGACCAGCGTCTCGGGATAGCGAATGTGCGCGCGCAGGTCTGGCGGCATCTGGCTGGCGTCCTGAAACATGGTTGGGAAGGTCGCGCGATAGGCCGCAATCAGAGGATCCTGCTGATCGAAAACATAGAAATGAACGGCGCCGTTGTAGGCGTCAATGACAACTTTCACGCTGTTGCGGATGTAATTGACTTCGTTATTGTCGACCTTGTGGTGACGCGAATACGGATAAGTCGACGACTCGGTAAAGGCGTCAATCATCCAGTAAAGCCCGCCGTCAGTGCCGACTACGATATAGGGATCGCGATCGTAGATCAGAAAGGGCGCGATGCCGTCGACGATTTCCCGGATGTTGCGGTGAATCATCACGCGGCTTTCAGAAGTGACATCGTCTGAGAAGGGCAGCTTACTAAGATCGCCCAACGCCCAGGCCAGCAGCAGCCGGCGGACGCCGCTGCCGACTCTTATTCCACCAGAGCCTTCATAGCTTGTGTAGGTATTGGATTCGCCCTGGGGAAAGTCGAACTCTTTCTGTTTGGTCTTCACATAAACGTCGGTGTTGGTTTCCTGTCCGAAGTAGATCTGCGGCCGCGTGACTTTAACTTCCGGAGCCGCCGATTCGATCGGCATATTTGAGAGGAGGAATCGCGGCATGCCTTCAGGAGTGAATCCGTTAGCGGTGTTCATGGTCGCGGCGTAGCCGTGGGTGTAAATCAGTTTCTCGTTGATCCAGTTGCGCGACGCTTCCGGCAGCTTGGAATCGTTCAGCTCGCGCGCGGCGATCATTACCTGCCGCCCCTGTCCGCCAATCTGATAACGATCAACGTCGACATCCGGAAAGTCATAATAGGTGCGAATTGCCTGGATCTGCTTCAGCGTGTCCTGGAGCGCGCGCCAGTCCCAGAGTCGAATGTTGTCGAGGGTGGCGCGATTGTTCTGAATATCGAAAGCTTCGATCGACGTGTCTGCTGCAAAATTTCTTTGCTCGATCCGATCGATGCCAAAGGCGCGCCTGGTCGCCGTGATGTTGTGTTCAATGTAGGGAGTCTCACGACCCAGCTCATTTGGCTTGACGATAAAATTTGTTACGTATGCCGGGACCAATACGCCGCCGATCACATAAACCGCAACCGGAATCGCAACGGCGACAATCAGGATTCGCACCTTGCGCATCGCCAAGGCGTTCACCAGCGAAATTACCGCGGCCAGAACCAGGGCGATCGCGACCCAACGCAGAGCGGGCAGGAAATAGTTCGCTTCCACATATGTGACGCCCGAAAATGTCTGGTGGTCATCCCAGAGATAAGGGTATCGCGAAAGCAGAAAACGCCAGGCCAGAATCAGCAGGAATACAGCCAGTGCGGATGAGACAGCCGCCAGGCTTATCCGGCGTGCCCTCGCCGTGTCGCCGCGTGTGGCTAAGCCTTCCTGAGTAACGGCCAGCAGCGCGTAAACAATGGCGGCGATCAGAATAATGATCGAAAGATAGAGCAGCCAGGAACTGAACGCGTCGTAAACCGGAAGCGTAAATAGATAGAATCCCAGCGGCTTGTTGAAAATCGGATCGGATACGTCGCCGGCCGAGCCATGGAAATAGAGAGCGAAGCTGCGCCAGGAGTCCCGCATCCCGAGCCCGAAGACCAGTCCTGCCAGCACGGATACTACCCACGCCAAAGGCCTGAGCAACCGCGCAGGCGAGAAGTCGACGGGTTGTTGATTGATGATAATCGTGCGGCGGTCAAGGGCGATTGATGCGAAAGCGCGCTGAATGACCCAGAATCCGCCGCGCAGGATTACGACTGTGAGGACGAAGAAGATCGCGAACAGGCCGATCTTCAGCTTGAACATATACCAATAGACTGCGGAGTAACCGAGCGATCCAAACCAGACTGCCGAAATGAAAATCGATAATCCGCGTGAAGCAGTGAAGAGCAGAACTACAATTGCGCCCAACAGCCACCACCCCCAACGACGTCGTCGCGGTTTGATGTGACCCACGTCGATGATCTCGCCGTTCAGGTCGTCCGAAATTGGTTGGCTCATTGCGCGCCTAGCATACGCCAATGGACGCCGGGCTCAAAGGCTACCTGAAAGAGCGTCGCTTAAAGCGATTCACTTCGACGACTCAAAGACTGAAAATGGAGCAGGCTGGGACGTGGATGTAGAATTTCATTCAACTGTTTCAAGACATGGTGAAAGGCCAAGTTAGAAGAAATCTATTGACTTTTGCCGTGCAGGGGAATATCGTCCGCCCGTTCTCGCTAGAGGCTGCTTCCTACGAGCCTATGCCTCCTTGCGCACTCGCTCGATCCAGCCGAAAGAATCGCGAAACAGATCCACGCGTTTCGTCATATAAGGTGGAAGCTCTTTAGCCCTCGATCTCAATCTCTTAGACCCAGTGCTTTCGCCAAAGGAGCCAGCCGCCATTAACTGAGGATTTTGGAGAGGACCGATGCCGACATTGTTGCTGATTGAAATCTGGGTTCTGCTGCTGGGGCTAGCCATCATCGTGTCCTATCGAATGCTCACGAGAGCAATCAACATGAACGGGCTGCTGCATGATAAAGGCGGTAGCGGCGGATTCAGCCCAATGCGCTTACAACTCATCGTGTCGACCCTCGCTTTCGGCATCTATTATGTCGGGCTGGTCCTCACCATGAAGGAGCCGGGGAGTCTTCCACGAGTGCCCCAGGAGATGCTGTTGCTTCTAGGCGGTAGTCATCTGTTCTATCTGGGCAGCAAGACCTTCGCGCTGTTGCTCGAAACCCTGGGTGTTTCAAAGCCAGGAAACAAAGCAAGTAGAAACAAAGCAAGTAAAGGAGACGAACCCAAATGACGTTACTCGTACAAGTAATTGGCTGGATACTGACCATCTTCTTCGGTGTCCTGGCGTTGCTCATCTTGTGGAAAATCGCTACCGGAAACATCGACCTGCATTTTCTGATCAGCGATGAGAACGGATACGCCAGCCTCTCGAGATTTCAGTTTCTGGTGTTTACCTTCGTAATCGGAATGAGCCTGTTTTATCTCATCGTTCTGAAGGGCGGCTACCCGGAGATCCCAAACCAGATTCTCGCATTGCTGGGTATCAGCGGGGGGTCATTCGTAGTAGCGAAAGGTATCCAGACGAGCAGGGACGTGGGGATGACCGAAGCAAATCATCCGCCAACCGAAGCGCCGGATCCTCCTAAGTAGATTTAGATCTCGTTATCCAGCCCAGACCTTCAACGTCGAACGCTGAAGACGAGAAAACTGAGGTGAGGAAGCGATCGCCGGTGCTCGAGGCAGCACCCTCAATTACCATGTCAGGAGGCCACTCATGAGTACAGAGCCGGAACCAGGAAGCACACCTGTAGCTGGAACCAAGCGAACACAAAGCGACGTATTGCGAAGCAGTCTTCCCGGCATGGCGCTCGTCATCGCGTCGCTGCTACCGGCAATCCTGAGTTCTTCGCCAGCCGTTGGGCCCAAGTCAGCGGGCGCCCCGCCCTCTGTCGCCCAACCTGCCAAAGCTGCCAAAGCTGCGGCTCCGAAGGAGTTCAGTATTCCGATTAACAACCTGCGCGAGTGGGCCAATTCGGTAGTCGTTAATGTCAACGACGTGCGTATTGAAGGACATTCCAAAGTGCATGCCATAGATTCCGACTGTGAAATCCACCTCGGCGGCCACTCAACCAACTTTCAGGGAGATCCGGATGGGCTCGTTATCGAACCTATGAATGCTTGCGTGGCGCCGTTCCCCGGCAAAACTGCGCCGAGTAATGCTGACTGGATAAACTTCAGCAATCAGATTACCGGCACTGTCGTGACCCTTGCCGGAGTCCCGCGCATCTGGCCCGAACACCTGAGCGGGGGAAATGAACCCTCTAATCCAGACCACGCCGTTGAGATACATCCGCTCACTTCAATGGTCGCAGCGGGAAAGAGTTTTGATTTCGCTCTCAACATTTTCGCGGGCGACTATACCGGCGGCGTCGGAGAGCCCACGGCACTTAAGATCGCGCAGAACACCGCGGTCTCAGTAACAAGAAGTGGGGACTCGGCTGAGATTAGTTTCAGCGCGGGGACGATCGGTAACTTCACTGTGCTCGACATAGTCATCGATAAGAACTCAATCACTAGTGATGGTGCAGGCAGTTTTCGAATGAACGGCGAGGTCGTCATCGACGACTCCACCAGCGCTCCGGTGCATATCGTGACCGTGAAAGGTAGTCCGATCAATTCCGAAATTGAAAAGCTCAAACGAAAACGCCGCAAGAACATCAGCATGCAGGCTCTCGTGCTGTTCAGTCTCAGTCCGGAAGCGCTCCTTGATGCTGCTAACAAGAGCCAGGGAACGCCGGTTGCCGTCGACACGCCGATTCAGCTAATCCTCTACGGCGTACCTAACGAGTAAGGGAACGCCGCGAAGTTGAAGTAAGCATTCGCCCGCAGACCACTCTTTACGACTGGTCGAGAAGCAGAGGGGCGCCCGTCCTCAGCCCTCATCTTTCACCAGAGTGTAGTCCTTCGAGATAGTGGCTGGTAGCGCTGGCGCCTTCGCGCGCCAAGCACAGCACCACGCTCAATGCGGACGCGGGCGCCCGCGCTCCTGGTTCGACACTCCAAAATTGAAACTGACCTACCGCCCCTCACTACCACATCTTGGCTGTCAACTTGTCGCAATGATAGACTCGACACCACGCAAGGTTTGCTGAAGAGGCTCAGATGCTTTCACCAGACACAGTTTTACAGGGGCGCTACCGCATTATTCGCCAACTTGGGCAGGGCGGAATGGGTGCGGTCTACGAAGCGGTAGATGAGCGTCTCGATACCACGGTGGCGTTGAAGGAAACGCTTTTCACCGACGAAAAGTTACGCAAACAATTCGAGCGCGAAGCGCGTCTGCTGGCGCGCATGCACCATCCGGCGCTGCCGCGAGTCAGCGATCACTTTAATGAATCCGAAGGTCAGTTCCTGGTGATGCAATACATTGCCGGCGAGGATCTCTCGGGCATGCTGGCGCAACGGAATGGTCCTTTCCCGCAGGCAGAGGTTTTGCGCTGGGCTGATCAGCTTTGCGACGCACTCGACTATTTGCATACTCAGGATCCGCAGATCATTCATCGCGACATCAAGCCGCAGAATCTCAAGTTGACTGCGCGCGGGCAGATTGTGCTGCTCGATTTTGGTTTGGCCAAGGGCTCGGCGGGCCAGATGTCTGTAGTGACAACTTCGGCCAGCATCTTTGGCTACACGCCAAACTACGCGCCGTTGGAGCAGGTCCAGGGTTTGGGAACTGATCCGCGCAGCGACATTTACGCGTTAGCGGCCACGCTCTTTCATTTGATGACCAACGTTAAGCCGCCCGACGCGCTCAGTCGCGCCTCGGCAATAGTCAACGGTTTGCCCGATCCGCTGCCGCTTGCCAATCAGGTCACTCCGCAAGTGAGTGCAGCGGTGGCCGCCGCGCTCAGCAAGGGCATGTCGCAGAAACGCGACGACCGCTATCCCACGGCAAGCGCGATGCGCGAAGCTTTGCTCGCAGCTTCTGAAAATCCTTTGGGCGAAGCTGCCACCGTCTTGATTACCGGAGCCGCCGGTCAGGCAGAAGCCGGCACTTTGGTTGCCGAGCGCGGGACCAGGATGGCCGGCGATCAAACGAGGCCGTTGGAAAGCGAAGCGCGAACCCTCGTCGCGGCGGATGCTACAAGTGTCCGCCAATCAAATTCAGCGGGCGAGACTGCCACTTTGGTTCGACCCGCGCCGCGCGGAAAAAATACCGGCATGTGGCTGGGATCCGCGCTGCTGTTGGTGCTGGTCGTCGGAGGCGCAGCCGGCTTTTACGCTTATCGCGCGCGCCAACGGGCGCAACTTAATTCTGCTCCTACCGTGGAGAATCCGGCGCAACCCGCACCGTCAACTCAACCTGCAAATAATTCTGAGATTAAATCTGTCGCAATAGATCCGGCAAAAGCCAATGAATCGAAGACAGAAAAGAAAGTCGACGGCAATCAGCGCGCGGTCACTTCAAAACAGCCGCTGGAGAAAACTGAACCGAGCAACCCCGCCAAAAGTTTTCCTAACCCACCGGACACCGCGCACGACGCGCAACGAAATCCGGATCGCATTCCCAGCGCGCCACCGGTGCAGTCTCCACAGCCGTTTGACCCGTTTCGAAATTCCCGGGGCCGCCAACCGGGGCATCCGCCGGGAACAGGTGCCGGCCAGCAACTGCCCAATGTGCGGACTTTTCCGAACGGCACGCGGATCGTCACCCAGCCGGATGGCACGCGCATCGTAACCATGCCGAATGGGGGCGTGAGGGTATTTCCGCCGGGTGAAAAGCCCAACCGAAAACGAAACCGTCCTTGAAAGAATTGCATTAGCTCCTACGCTGAGTTGTAGAGTCACTGTGGGCAGTCAGCGTCAGAGGCCCGACCGTTAGGGAGAGCAACTCCAGTGGGAACAATCGACCGCGCGTGCATGCCCTCCCTCACGGTCGAGCTTCTGACACTGCGAACAAGAATCTTAGGGAGTAAACATGAAGAGAAGAATTACGCTACGCTTGGCGCCGTTATTGACGCTTGGCATCCTGCTTTCAGTTTTTGTCTTTCCAGGCGTTCGGGCAGGAGCGGCAAAGGATCCCGCGGCGCCACCCGCGATTCGGCTTACTCCACCGGCGCCTGTATTTGATGAAGCCAGGCGTTTGGATGAGCTCGCCGCGCGGCGCAAACACGTCGCGGATGCGATCGGACCGAAAGCGGTGCTGATAATGTTTAGCGCCGAGCCGCGCGTTTACACGAACGATGTCGATTATCAGTATCGTCAGGAAAATAATCTGTATTATCTTACGAGCCTTGGCCAGCAACGGGCCACACTTGTCCTGATGCCCGGCAATCCTCAAATGCCCGAAATTCTTTTTCTGCCGCGGCGCAACCCTGCTGCGGAAACCTGGACCGGCCATATGTACAGTCCGCAGGAGGCCGCCCAACGTTCAGGCATAAAAGAAATTTGGGAAGCCGGAGAGTTTGCGCCATTCGTCACCGCTTTGGCCAGGCACGAAGCTTACCGGCCGCGGCCGGAGAACATTTTGATGTCGTCCGCTACGGGGACAGCCAGCGCAAATGGCTTCGAGTCTTTGTTTGCCGCGGCCAGCGAGAAAGAAGCTGGGCTCTACCTGCTGTCTTTTCCGTTTCCGCCCGAGGGAGAGAGTCGCGAATATCGTCAGGAACAAAAATTCGCCAGCGCCTGGGCCAGGGAGAGCGGCTTCGCGATCCAGAGTGCTTCACCAATCTTTGCTCAGATGCGCTTGCGCAAATCGCCGATGGAACTCGATCTGATGCAGCACGCGATCGATATCAGCATCGAAGCGCACCAGCGAGCGCAGGCGTTTGCGTCACAGGCCAGGTGGGAATACGAAGTTGATGCGCAAGTGGCTTACACCTTCAAATTGCGCAACGCAGACAACTGGGGTTATCCGGACATCGTCGGCTGCGGACCCAACGCGACGACTTTGCACTATGAAGAATCGCAGGGACCAGTAAAGCCGGGGCAACTAATGTTGATGGATGTCGGCGCCGAGTACGAACATTATTCGGCCGACGTGACGCGCACATTTCCGGTGAATGGTAAGTTCAGCAAAGAGCAGGCCGAGATTTACCAGATCGTCTATGACGCGCAGGAAGCTGCCGCGAAGGCTTCCAAGCCGGGTGCAACTTTGTCGGACGCTCATCGCGCGTCCGCGGACGTCATCAAAGCCGGGCTGTTCAAGCTTGGCTTGATTACTGATCCGAAATCTGAGCAGTACCGGATTTGGTTCATGCACGGCAACGGTCACTGGCTGGGCATGAACGTGCACGATGTCGGCGGTGGCGCCAGGTTCGAATCCGGCATGACCTTTACGAATGAGCCGGGCATCTACGTTCGCGTCGATGCGCTTGATAATTTGCCGCGGTCTCCCGAGAACGAAAAATTCATCGCTGCGATCAAGCCGGCTTTCGAAAAATACAAAGGCATCGGCGTGCGGATCGAAGACGACATGGTGATCACTCCTGAAGGCGTTAAATGGATGACCGCAGCCTTGCCACGCAGTATTGCCGACATCGAAGCCTTTATTGCGAGCGCGCGGCGTTAAAGGCTACGCAAGTCACTCTTAGTCCCTTGTATCTTGCAATGGGAGAAGTGCTCGGGATGAGGGCTTGCGGCAACTTGATCGTCTTAAGTCACGTTGTGTTTGGCGGAAGACATTACAGCGTTTTGTTATCGTGCGGTTAAGCTTCGCCCCTCACCCAACCCTCTCCAAAGGGGAGAGGGATTCAGGAACAACCTGGAACAGGAGAAGAGATGAGATTCCTGACAGTTCATTCACACCGGGGATTCAGCGTTCTTGCCCTGGTGCTTTTACCGCTGGTGTATTCGCCGAACGCGATTGCGCAAACTCCGGCAGAGCCGGCCCATAACACTTACATCGAAGGCGCGACCCTTTGGCAACAGTCGTCAGGCGAACGACGCGCGTTGTCGTATCAGGCGTTCACCCTCGCGCGCATGATGCTGGATCGCGACCGGCGCATGAATCGCCGCAACCGAAAGCCGCGCGCCGTGATTGTTGATATCGACGAGACGATTATGGATAACAGCCGCTTCGAGGCGATGCTGCTGAAGAGGCGCGTCAACTATAATCAGAAGGACTGGACCGAGTGGATCAATCGCTCTGAGGCAGAAGCCGTTCCCGGCGCGGTCGAGTTCCTGCGTTACGCAGTGGCGCGCGGGGTGCAGGTCTTTTACATCACGAATCGCAATGACATTCAGAAAGCGGGCACCGCCGCGAACTTGAAGAAGTTGGGTTTTCCGAACGTCAACGATCAGACACTGCTGGTGCAAACCGATCCGAAGAACTCGAGTAAAGAACCACGGCGTCAAAACGTCGGCGCAAAATATCGCATCGTGCTGCTGCTGGGCGACGACCTTAACGACTTTTCCGACGTGTTTGAGAACAGCAAGACTGTCGAAAGTCGAATCGCCGCGTCGGATCGCCTGAAAGAAGAATTTGGCAAGCGCTTCATCATTTTGCCGAACCCGATGTACGGCAACTGGGAAAGCGCGATCTACGGATACAACTTCAAACTCACTGAAGCCGAGAAGGCTGAGAAGCGAAGAAGTTTGTTGAAGAGTTATGGACCGTGATTTCACACTGCGGAAAGGCCATCCCGCTCTGCTGCTCGCCTCGGAGAGGCGAAATGTTAGAACATTGCGGGCTGCGAGTGTGCGTGGTTGGTAACGTATCGGTCAATGCGCTCGCGAATTTCCGAGGAGCAAGGCGACAATAGAGCCTCAAAATCTGTTTGAGACTTCAAGGTTCGAAATTCCTTGTTAGGCGCAATATAGACCACCACGGGCTTTCCGGCAGCTATAAGACGCGCAGCGTTTACGACGGTGCCGGAACTCTCGCCGTCCCAAAGCATTAAGCCGACATCGGCTTCTTCAGCCATGGCTGCATCTTTGGCAGTGAAGAATTCGAAGTCTCTGCGATCGTGTGGAGGCTTTACGGATTTGATTTCCCACGGTCCCAAATTGTTTCGGCAGTCACCCGCTGAACAGAAGATCCGAACATTTCGGTATCCGCACTCAGCAAAGTACGCCTGAACCGCTTTATCGGCCCCGTTCGCATCACCAAGCAGAACCTGCAGCTCCTTCTGAACAATTTTATCAAGCCGCTCCCGAAGTTGCTCATTGAGGCGACTAATTCTACGAGAACCGCCGATGAATACTTTCTTCATTTCTTCGTCCTCGTTTGTGTAAAAGCGAATGCGTACACTTCCGACGCTCCCGATGCCAGTAAGACTTCCGTTATCTCGTTCATTGTAGCGCCAGAGCGATACAAATCATCAACCAACAGTATCTTTTGCCCGTTTAATGCCTCTCGGTTCACTTCAAAAGCACCCGTTAGCAGTCGTTTTCGCTCCTCTGGATCATAGACATTCTTCAGTTCGGGGATCTGTTTCATTTTTCGGATCGCCGATTTGATCATCGGAACTTTGAAGGTGTTTGCGATATCGCCAGCCAACGCTAGCACCGGCTGAAAAGTTCTGTAAACCTTGGTCGGAGGCACTGGGACGATAGCGCTAAAGTCAATTCCCCAAAACCGAATGAAAGACGCGGCAGTTTCAACAAGCTCCGGCAGCGCCGTCTTGTCACTCCGGTACTTGAGGCGATGCATCAACCCTCCAACCTTTGAATAGGTCGTATCGAATTCAGCATGTCCATACTCGTTATGTCCGATCATGACGCTTGATATCGTATGCAAATCGAGAGCGTATCCATCCTTCCAAGGCCCTTTCAGTTTTCGTGCTTGATACTTAACCATGAGACTCCAAACACTTCAGGAGTGTGATTAATCGATTTGCTGAAAAGCCTGAAAGCTGCCCGCCCAAAAGACGAAATATCTCAGGCCCTTCCAAACCTGCTCGCTCGGCAATTAGACGTTGGGTCCATCGGTTCTCCTCGATTGATTGAGCAATTTTTGTGGCTAGCTTTTTGCTGCTTCCTGAACTCTAGACTGAGGCACCACCTGCTGAGACTATTACTTCTGCTTCCAACGCGGCGAAAAATCTCGAGGCCATCATCTTTGCCGCGGCTTCGATCATGCGCTGCCCGACTCCGGCAAGCGTGCCACCAATCTGTAGCTCGCCGGAGTATCTGATCAGCGTAACATCATCCTGCGCCTCCAAATCGAAATCGGCTGAGCCTTTGGCGAAACCCACGGCACCCTTACCCTCGACCACAATGCGGTAATGGTCCGGTGGCCGCATATCTTCCAAACGCACTTCGCCTTTGAAGGTGCCTTTAATGGATCCAACGCCAGCCTTCAAAATCGCGGCATACGTGTCCGCGGCAGTCTGGTCGAGTGACTCGCAGCCGGGAATGCAACGTTTCAGGATTTCCGGATCAGTCAAGGCAGAATAAACCCGCTCGCGCGCCGCATGGAGTTCTTGAGTGCCTTCGATCTTCATCTTTTGGTCTATCCGCAGATTGCGCAGATTACACAGATAAGGAAATAACAACAGAGCGGTTGTGTAGCGGATTGACCATTCGCTACTCTTCGAATGTCTGCTGCTTATCTGTGTAATCTGCGCAATCTGCGGACCGTTTTCTATTGTGCTCGCGCACTCGCAACGGCTATCGCCCGCTTTGTATAAACCGCAGCCAGGTGCCGCCGGTAATCCTCGGAAGCAAACAGATCGCCATTCACGTCTACGCCGTCCGTGGCATGTGCCGCCGCGTTGGCCGATGCTTGTTCGTCGACCGCGCGGCCATTCAGCGCTGACTCAACCGCACCAGCGCGATATGCTTTGGACGAGACGCCGGTAATGCCGATGCTCGCTTTCTGACAAGCGCCGTTTCCGTCAAGCGTAAGATTAGCGGCCACGCCCACCACGGCGAAGCCCGACGCCGGATGGTGCATCTTGACGTAAGCCTGGCCGGTGCGGCCGTTTGATTTGTTGATGCGAATCTCGCGCAGAATCTCGCCCGGCTCGAGCGCCGTCGTCATGAGGTCGACAAAGAAATCATCTACGCTGATCGAGCGATCACCACTCTTACTGGTCACCACGAGTTCGGCGTTCAGAGCAATTACGGCCGCCGGCCAATCACCAGCCGGGTCGGAGTGGGCCAGGCTGCCGCCAATCGTTCCCTTATTGCGGACCTGTACATCGCCGATGTGCCCGGCGCACTCAGGCAGCAGCGGACAAATCTTCTCGAGCAACTCTGACGATTCAATTTGATAATGAGAAGTCATCGCCCCGATGCGAATCTGGTCGCCCTCTTCACGAACGTAAGAGAGATCCGCGATGCGGCCAATATCGATCAGCATGGGAGGCATCGCCAACCGCAACTTCATCGCCGGGATTAGGCTGTGCCCGCCGGCGAGAATCTTTGCGTCTTCGTTTTCCGCCAGGAGGGTCAGCGCTTCATCAAGTGTCTGGGCGCGAACGTAATCAAATTGTGCTGCGATCATGTCTCTCCTTTTTGGAGTACGGTGGCAAGCGACACCGTTTTGGTTTGGAGTTCCGCCTTTAGGCGGGTCTTACCTCCCGACGACGAAGCCGCCTAAAAGGCGGAACTCCAAACAATTCAAAGCGCCGTCGCCGCTTCGCTCTGCCGGCGCACTCCAAATCTATTGGTTGATCAACTTCCAAACCGCTTCCGGCCTTGCCGGCATATCCAGATGCTTCACTCCATACGGCGACAGCGCATCGACGATCGCGTTGACGATTGCCGGGGTCGCTCCGATGGTTCCGGCTTCACCTACGCCCTTAACCCCCAGAGGGTTCGACGGCGAAGGCGTCTCCGTGCGATCGAGTTCGAACCACGGAAGTTGAGAAGCCTTCGGTAACGCATAGTCCATCAGCTCGCCGGTAACCAGTTGTCCCTGCTGGTCATAGACAACTTCTTCATACAGCGCCTGGCCAATCGACTGCACGATACCGCCGTGAATCTGTCCGTCGACCAGCAGGGGATTGATCACTTTGCCGCAGTCATCAACTGCGACATAACGCAGGAACTTTGTCTCGCCGGTGTCTTTGTCGATCTCAACAACACAGATGTGCGTGCCGAACGGAAAAGTGAAGTTCTTTGGCTCGAAAAAGTAAGTCGCGGACAATCCCGGTTCAGTATCAGGAGGAAGCTCCTTCGCGATGTGCGCCACCAAAGCGATCTCCTGAATCGTCAGACTCGTCTTGCCTGCGGTCTGTGGTTCAGGTAGAGCGCCTGCGGGCGCTTCGCCAACTGGAACCTCGGGCTCTGAAACTCCGCTTCCCGCGTCGCCGGCTGGCACCTTGTAACAGCCGCCATCGAACGACAGACGTGAGGCTTCGCATTGCAAAATGTGCGCGGCAATCTTCGCGGCCTTCTCCTTCAGCTTTTGCAGAGCGATCAGCACGGCCGTGCCGCCAACCGCAGTCGCGCGACTACCGAACGTGCCGATACCGTATTGCACGATCGCTGTGTCGCCGTGAATTACGGTCACGTCATTGAGATCAACGCCAAGTTCGTCCGCGGCGATTTGCGCGAAAGAGGTTTCCTGGCCCTGTCCGTGCGGCGATGCTCCCGTCATGACGG
>Ga0070698_100000353_pt1 | contig 47490 bp, 44 predicted proteins | sample KBSK1502metaG_FD_65477 | JGI IMG/M metagenome (GOLD analysis project Ga0070698, IMG submission 65477) | Corn, switchgrass and miscanthus rhizosphere microbial communities from Kellogg Biological Station, Michigan, USA - KBS K1-50-2 metaG | ecosystem: Host-associated > Plants > Roots >...
GAGCACGATCCGGTTGGATCGAACATCTGGACACACACGTTCCTGCCCTCAGCCACGAGTTACTGCCATCTGACGATCGGCAAGAAAACCACCAACCTGACCTGCCCGTGAGTTTTCGCGAGGCTTCGATACACGAGGGCAATTGACTGAACGCTGGCGCGCAGGACGGCGGAGGATTTCACTACGTGAACGCGCCGCCGGTCACAGCTCTTCAAGTCTCTCTGCGCGAGCTGGCTAACAAACGCTGAAGCGGGCGTGCGATCTGTGGATTGTGCAGCGCACCACGAACATGAAGGGAGATTTCATGCCCGCGTCGGCAGCGATCGGTACCTGAGCCGCCGGCGCTGCACCTGTCGGAGGAGCCAAGGTACGAGGCGACCTGGCTCGCGTCCGCCGCGCGATTCTGTTGATCCGCCTCAGCTGAACGCCGTCCGTTATCGCGCGGGGGCAGATCCAAACCCTTTGGCGTCCGGTTGTGTCATATCCGGTTGTTACCTCTTGACGATCGAGAGGTAGCACCTCATTCTCTCGACAATCGAGAGGGAACCATGACGCCAAAGGATCGCGGTCGCGACGTCGTCCAGGGCACGCTCGACATGCTCGTGCTCAAGGCATTGTCGCTCACGCCGATGCACGGGTGGGGGATCACCAACCGCATCGACCAGATCACCAAGGGCGTCCTGACGGTCAATCCGGGGTCGCTCTATCCAGCGCTCGAGCGTCTCCAGGATCGCGGCTGGATCACCGCAGCCTGGGAAACCACGGAGAGCGGCCGCAACGCCAAGTACTACAAGCTCACCGCCGCGGGTCGTCGCCGGCTCGGCGCGGAGACGGAAACCTGGCGGCGCATGGCCGCGGCCATCGAGGCCGTGCTCCGGACGACCTGAATCCGATGAAACTTGCCTCCCTCCTCCGGCGCCGCCTGCGCGCGCTGTTCCGCCGTTCGACGGTCGAACGGGAGATGAACAACGAGCTCGCGTTCCACTTCGAGCTCGAAAAACAGGAGCGCATGCGCGCGGGCGCGAGCTCCGATGAAGCGCATCGCGCCACGATGCACGCATTTGGCGGCGTGGATCACGTGAAGGAAGCCTATCGCGACTCTCGAGGGACCAGACCCGTGGAGAACTTCATCCAGGACCTCCGATACGGCGTTCGGATATTGCGCCGCAACGCACCGCTGGCCATCGCCGCGATTCTCTGCTTTGCCCTGGGCATTGGTGTCAACAGCGCAATCTTTTCGATCGTCAACGGCGTCCTGATCAGGCCACTGCCGTATAGCGACGCAGATCGCATCGTGCTCATCAATGAAGGATTGCCGAAGATGGGGCCGGGGATGGGGCGCATTTCGGCTGCGGAGTTCGTCGACTATCGACAGCTGGACGGCCGCGCGTTCCAGGCGACCGCGATCTATGAGGCTCGCAGTTTCATCGTCCGCGCCTCCGATGGATCCCTCGACCGCGTTCCGGGGGCTGTGGTTACGGGCAACTTCCTGCGCGTCCTCGGACGCGAGCCGGTTCTCGGGCGCATTCCACCAACCTGGTCGCAGAACGCATCCGATCCCACCGCGAGCCTGGGCGAGTTGGAAGTGATCGTCAGCCATTCGTTCTGGCGTACGCGGCTTGGCGGCGACTCGAGCATCGTCGGGAAGACGATGCCGTTCGGCACCAGTAGCGTCGCGACCGTGGCGGGCGTCATGCCGCCGAACGTGCAATTCCCGATTGGCGGCATCGGAGTTACCCCGGCGGAAATCTTTGTGCCGTATGAGCTGACGACGACGGTGATGAATCGGCGTGCCGATAATTACGGCACGTGGGCACTCGGTCGGCTCGCCGATGGGGTCTCGATCGAGGGAGCTTCGGCAGCCGTGTCGAACGTCGCAACGAATCTGCCGAGCCGCTATCCAGACTTCTATCGCGAATCGACATCCCGTGTCATCGGCGGCGTATCGCCATTGCGCGAGGCAATTGTGGGACCGGTGCGCCAGCCGTTGCTCATCCTGCTCGCTGCGGTGTGTCTGGTGCTGCTCATCGCCTGTCTCAATGTCTCGAGCCTGCTCGTTGCGCGATCGGTGGCGCGCCAGCGGGAGATCGCCGTTCGTCGGGCGATCGGCGCAACGCGGTCGCGATTGGCGCAGCAGTTCCTGGCGGAAAGCCTTGTGCTCGTCGTCGTCGGCGGAGTGGTTGGCCTGCTGGTTGGCCACTACGGCGCAATTCTATTGACGCAACTCGAGCCTAACGGGTTATTGAATGGCTACGACATCGGCCTCGACTGGCGTGTTGTGGCCGCCACAGCGGCGGTGACGGGACTGACCGGGATCGTATTCGCCGTGTTGCCGGGCATTTCTGGACGTGACGATCTGCAAACGAGCCTGCGCGAAGCCGACACCCGACGAAAAGGGTTGTCCCGCAGCGGCTTGGTGGTTGGAGAAATCGCGATCGCGTTGCTGTTGACGGTGGGGGCCGGACTGATGGTGCGCAGCTTCTTGCACCTGCGCGAAGTCGATCCCGGATACAGCGCCGATCGGCTGCTGACGTTCCGCGTGACCTTCCCACAGACGCGATATCCGACCCATGCGGCAGCGATAACGGGGCAGCAGCTACTGGCCCAGCGCATCGCCGCGCTGCCCGGCGTCAGCGCGGTCAGCTCGGCGAGCGACTTTCCGGCTGCGGAACCGTCGTGGATTGTCTTTACTCGAGACCCCGCGCTCGGGCCTCCGCCGGACAAGGTCCCGGTCGCGTCGAACAATCTCGTGCACGCAGGCTATTTCGAGACGATGGAAATTGGACTTCGCTCGGGTCGTACGTTCAACACATCCGACGTTGCTGGTCGCGAGCCCGTGGCAATCATCGGCGAAACGCTGGCGAAGCAGAGGTTCGGCGGCGTGAATGCGGTGGGGCGTCGTCTCAAGTGGGGAGGGTCGGATTCGCCCCAACCATGGCGAACGATCGTCGGCATAGTGGCTGACGTGAAGCAGAGCGGCCTCGCCCAGGAAGAGCCGGTGGCGTCGATCTACATGCCGGCAGCGCAGCTGGACACGGGTCCCGTCGTCTCGATAGTTCGCGGGCAGAGTTTTTTCGTGCGAACGGCCGGCGAACCTCGGGCAACGGTGAGCGCCGTGCGCAGGACAATAAAGGAGTTCGACGGCCTGATGCCGATCACCGGACTCATACCAATGGACGAGCTGCTTTCATCGACTATTGCCGACCGAAAGTTCAACATGTTCCTGCTCGCCGTTTTCGCCGCGGTGGCGCTGAGTCTCGCCGCAGTCGGCATCTACGGGCTCATCGCGTACTCCGTCGCACAGCGGACGCGCGAACTGGGTATCCGCATCGCCATCGGCGCGTTGCCTCGGGACGTGCTCTTCCTCGTGCTTCGACAGGGAGCGAGGCTCGCGCTGGCCGGGATCGTCGTCGGAAGCCTGGGCGCGATCGCTTTGACTCGCTGGATGCGATCGATGCTATTCCAGGTCGATCCCCTGGATCCTCTTACGTTTGCCTCCGTCGGTCTCGCGCTGGCAGTCGTTGCCATTGGGGCAACGTGGGCCCCGGCGATGCGCGCGGCGCGGGTTAGTCCAGTCACGGCGATGCGAAATGATTGAGGGCCGTCGGTTCCTGGTGTTTTCCCCGCGGGATGCGACCCACTTGCCATCCTCGGCGGGCCTCGACTGAGTTCAACAGTCACGTGCAGACACGGGCGACTTCACCCGGCATCCATCCCGTCACAATGGCGAAGGTCACGATCCAGCGATGCGTCGATTGAGTGACAGCAGTACAAGCTGCCCGGGCGGCAGCCATGCTGCAGCGCGACCTTGGCGTTGAGGTGACCCTTGAGTCAGGGCCGTACGGATCGTTCAAAGTCAGTGTGGACGACCAGACGGTGGTGGAGGCAAGCCGTCTCGCCTTCCTGGGTGTTCTTCCGACCTTGGACGAGATACGCACTCAGGTAACGGCGCATCGCGACGCTGACGCAACGAAGGGATCCGAACCTGACGCCTAACGGTTTACGCGCCAGGCGGGCGATATTTGACCGACTTCGCCTTCCCGAGTGCCTCCATCAGTTCCTCGACACCGAGTAGGACGGTCGTCTCGAAGGAGCTGACCGCGCCTCCCGAACCGATCGCGAGCGCTACGGCTGCCATGGACACGTTGTCTGGTGCCTCCCACAGGTTCCAGCCGTCGTTCTCACCGAACGCGTACCAGAAGCCGTGCAGCTTTCCACCAACCGACTCGATGTACGAGCGCGCGGCCTTGCGTCGGTCCTCCGGGTTTTCGATCAAGCGCGCCCATGTCTCGGGTGTGTAGCTGAAGCGGGTGAGATACAACGCCATGGCTTGCCCCCTGATATGCGTTATTGTTGCAAACAGATACACCGTCCGCGACGACCGTGGCAAGGCGTCGCGATGCAAATTTCGTTTTTCAACCGACCGCCTCCCGGCCACATGGTCAAGGCGACAACGATGCCCACGACCAAAAAGCGGAAACGGTAGGTGCCAAACGAGAGAACATCACCAAGAGCGTGCGTCACACTCCTGGCCAGGTAAAGATCGAGACCGGCGTCAGCCTCGCTTACGTCGACCTGGGGCCGCGCTCGAGTGAGGCGCTCATACTTTTGCCCGGCCTCGCCGACTCGTGGCGAAGTTACGAGCTCGTGCTTCCACATCTGCCGGCGACATTCCGCGCAATCGCGGTATCGCAGCGAGGGCATGGTGACTCCGACAAGCCCGAGATGGGCTACACTGTTCGCGATTTCGCGGACGATCTGAACGCGCTACTGGATGCGCTGGCGATTCGGAGCGTGGTCATCGCCGGGCATTCCTCTGCGTCTCTCGTCGCGCGGCAGTTTGCGCTCGACCACCCGGAGGAGGTCGCCGGACTCGTCCTGGAAGGCACCTTCCTCAAGCTCGGCGAGAGCGCGGCTCAGTTTCAGGCAAAGCTTGCCTCGCTGGAAGATCCTGTTCCACGAGAGTTCGCGCGCGACTTTGCGAGCAGTACATTCGGGCGCGCGGTATCGAGGGAGTTTGTCGATGCCATGATCGAAGAGAACCTGAAGGTACCGGCGCGAGTTTGGCGTGCAACGTTCGCTTCGGTCCTCGAACATGACGACGCAGCCGAGCTCTCCAAGCTCGACGTCGCGACGCTCGTCATCGGGGGTGACAAGGACGCGATCATCGATCGAGCGGCCACGGAGGCGCTTGCTCAGGCGATCCGGCGTTCGAAGTTGGCGGTGTACGAGGGCATCGGACATACGCCGCACTGGGAAGATCCGGAGCGATTTGCGCATGACCTCGCAGCATTCGTGGAGATACGCCAGCGCGGCTTCCGCCGTTAGGCGATTCTATGCAGCGTCATCTGCGATGGTTTGCTTTAGTTGCCTCACTCGCGGCTGTCGCGTTCCTCCTGGTGTTCCCGCTTTACACCGGTGTCACGGTGCGCGAGTCCGTCGGTGGCCGTGTCTCTCAGAACACTCAATCAGCGACCCTCCTCAGTGTGAACGGGCCAGGCGTGCTCTTCATCCTCGCCATCCCGGTCCTCGCTGCGATCAACGCTCTGGTGCCGTGGCCTGATCGGTACCGACGCCGTCTGGATGTCATCGGCGCTGTAGTAGTCACGGTGTTTACGGTTCTTGGTGCGTTTACCGTGGGTATGTTCTTCATTCCCACGGCATTCGCACTTCTGCTCATTGCGCCGTGGCCTCGAAAGTCGCTCCCGGCTACATAGCGGGCGTTGTCCTTCAGGCGTATTGGTGGTCGACGCGGTTGTCGGCGCTATCTTCAATGGTGGTGCGCGCCGGCCATCCAGCAGCCGAATCTTTTTATGACCCGCAGCTGAGCGCTATCTGTTAGCCCTTCCTCAAACGCGAACGCTTTCAATCCATGGCATCCAAGTATCGCACGTTCTTGGTCTCGATGTCCGTTTTCTGGCTGCTTTTCGGGTTGGGGACAACGTTCTATCCGCAAATGATGCAGCTGTTCATGAGCCCCGAAGGAATCACAGCGTCGACACCATTTTCGGATCACGTATGGTTGCACGATGGCCTGGATATCCTGTCAGTGTGTGTTTTGCTCTTCGCACTATCCCGGCTGCCGGCCTCGCAAACAACGCTACGACTCGTGGCGATCGTTGGCTTGCTTCCCACCGCGGGGATTGTCTACACCTTGCTCACGACGCCCTATTGGCGACCGGTGTTTATCGTGCCCGGTATGGGTTGCTTCGCGTTCGCAATGTGGGGCTTCGCGCTTTCCCGGCGGGCCTCGACGACGGCGCACGCTGAGCGATAGACTCCGTTAGGCCCCAAGACCGCTCTGACTCAATCCTCACGCTCTTTGCGCAACCTTCTGTTGGTCGGCGGCGGTGGGTTTCTGGGTTCAGTCGCGCGTTACCTGCTTGGCGGGCTCGTTCTGCATGCGACAGGCGCTCCGCGATTTCCGCTCGCGACGCTAGCGGTAAACGTCTCGGGTTGTCTGGCCATCGGTGTACTTGCGGGCTTCGCTGAACGAGCGCATCTGTTTTCACCGGCCAGTCGATTGTTCCTGATCACAGGATTCCTGGGCGGCTATACGACGTTCTCAGCCTTTGCGTATGAGACATTCTTCCTCGCTCGAGAGCATGCGTGGGTCAGTGCGGTGGCAAATGTGCTCGCTCAAGTCGCGGTCGGCCTCGCCGCCGTCTATTTCGGTTATCGACTAGCCGTAGTAATGCACGCATGACGCCTAACAGGCGTGGTTGAGGCCGCCGCGACGGGCGGCGGGAGTGAAGGGCATACTGCGCTCTTTTTCACCATCTGCGATACTCTTACGAAATGGGACCCCTTCGGTATTCCATCAACGTCACACTGGACGGGTGCTGCGATCACCGTGTAATGGTCGCGGACAAAGACTTGCATCGCCACGCGGCCGAGAACATCGCCCAGGCCGATGCACTCCTCTTCGGCAGGGTGACCTACGGAATGATGGAGGCAGCGTGGCGGGCGCCTGCAGCGACAGGAGCCAGGCCCGATTGGATGGAGCCCTGGATGGAACCTTTCGCCCGGACAATCGACGCGGCGAAGAAGTACGTCGTGTCGAGCACCCTGGACCAGGTCGACTGGAATGCGGAGCTCGTCCGCGGAGATCTGGGGGACGCCGTTCAGCAGCTCAAGCAGGAATCGGATAAGGGACTGTTCACGGGAGGCGTGACGCTCCCGCTGGCGTTGGCGGACCTGGGATTGATCGATGAGTACGAGTTCATCGTGCATCCCAGGCTGGCTGGCCATGGGCCGACGTTGTTCGCCGGGCTATCGAAGCTTGTTGACTTGAAGCTCGTGAGCCGGCTGGAGTTCGGCTCGGGCGCCGTGGCGATGCGGTACGAGCCGAAAAGGTAGCCAACGACTCGGCAATTCGTGATCAATCCAGGATCACAGACGCAGACCATCGTCGAGCGGGCTGCGGCGTTGGGATGCCTGGTCCTTGTGATCCCACTGCTGATCGTGCTCTCACCGTTGATTGCGGCGGGGATCGTGTGGGATCGGTACCGAGAGGGCAGGGCACGTCGGCGATTCGTGCGCGCACATGGACCACAGTCGCGCGGCATCCTGGTGTACTCAAATAGTCCAAACTGGCAGCAGTATATCGAAACGAACTGGCTTCCACGCATTGGAAACCGGCTCGTGATCCTGAATTGGTCCGAGCGCGCCGATTGGTCCGCCCGCTTCCCGGATGAGGCCCCGCTTGCGCGCAGCATTGGCGAACGCGAGTTCAATCCAGCTGCCATCGTCTTGCTTCCGAAGGCGACGGCAAGCGCATTATCGGATTGGCTGCATGCAATTCAGCACCTCGACCTCACCGGGATGCTGTCGCCTGGTGTTCCATCCAAGGAGGTCGTGAGATTCTTTCAGCCGTTCAAAGACTTCAAGCACGGTAAGGACCACTCTCTTCGAGCAGCCGAAGCGCGACTGTGGCACCTTCTCGATCTTGATCGTGAGGACGGTGGTGCCTAACCGGATCCGCTCTTGCCGGGTTCCGTCGACATCGGGAAGCTTTCTTTGATCCACGCCTGCCACAGCGGCTGCTCGCGGGCGACGATGCCTGCCGCCTGATCGCCATAGAGATAGAAGCTGAGCGTCACCATAGCCGTGCCGCCCCAACTGATGGCGCCGAGCGCAGCGGCGGCCGGCCCCGGCTGGTCGAGCCGCAGCAGCGCGTCGCACGAACTCTGGCTGGTGTGCTCCACCACGCCGCCGAGCGCCGGGACGCCCGCCGGCGCGACCCAACGCTGTCCGGCCTTGATGCCTTTCAGCCCCAGCGCTGCGGTCAAGGTTTCCCAGGCCTCCGTCTTGGTTCCAGCAACGGGGGCCATCCACTGCATCATCGCGGAACGTTGGCCACGGAAGTGCGTGAGATACATCCGTAGGATACGGAAGAAGCCGGGCCAGCCGGATTCGGTGCCCTCGAGTTGGTTGTCCCAGTCGTCGGTGCTGGCGAACAGGCTGTGCACCACGCGGACGATGCAGACGCCTCCCGCGCGCGCTTCGACGCTCCACTCGGTCGCCATCGGCGGCGACCCGCCCCAGCCCTTGGAGTCGGCGGCAAACATCCGCGGCGGGTCCCAGGTCGTCACGACGGAAACGGACTCCATGCCCGGCCCGAAGTTTTTCTTCATCGCGACGGGCTTCCCGTCGCGCTCCTCGAACTCAGTCGGCACGAACCAGGATGAGACGCCCGGCCCGGTGGCGATAGCCTGCCAGACTTCTTCCGGCGTGCCGGGGACTTCGACTTCGACCTGCACCGATCGGCGTCCGGACGGCTCTTTCTTCACGCTCATGATGTCTCCTTGGGCTGGGACTTCTGCGGCAGGGGGTGCGCCACGAGGACCAGGCGGTGCGCACGGCCGCTCGGGGCAGATGCATCGTGGTACTTCGAAACGAGTTTCGTGATGGCGTCGGTCAGCTCGGCGCTGAAAGCAGCGCGGTCCGTCGCCGATCGGAAGCGAACCTCGGTATCCACCGCGAGCGTCGCCAGGCGCTTGCCAGTCTCCCTGGCTCGGCGACCAAGGTCGCTCAACTCGCGAACGACACGCGCGCCCAGAGCGATGAGATAGCTCGCGGCTAGTCGATCCATTTCCCGGTTCGTATCGACCGCAACCGGGCCCATGGCACTCGGCGAAACCACATAGGACGACGCGGTCGCCACCAGCAACCGTTCCGTCAACCCGCCCCACTTTCGATGCTCAGCCACCTCGAGCAACCCGTGCGCCTCCAGCGCGCGCAGGTGGTAGTTGACCTTCTGACGAGCCATGCCGACTCGCGCGGCGAGCGTCGCGGCCGAGGCGGGCGTCGCGAGTTCAAAAAGCAGCCGACTCCGTATGGGTTCCAGGGCAACCGTCGCCGCCGCCGGATCTTCGATGACTTCCACGTCGAGCATGGGGAGGACAGTAGCATTGACAACTTTTATTGTCAATAGCGCTCAACCGCGGCTATCGAGGGTGGGTTCGCCGTATCCTAATGTCATCTCGCCGGCTGATGCGGCGCCGCATCAGAGGTATGGCGTTAGGCAGCGGCAGACAACCGGTCACGAGACCGTGCCATCAGACGAGATTGACGCCACGCACGCTCGGTGGTGTGATGCCAACCGCCGCGGAGACGCGGGAGCGGGCACCTGTATCTGGTGGCTGGCTCCCCTATTCGGAAAAAGAGTCTGGACCTGCCTCCCGGGAACCAGCATCTTTTCCGCATGAACAAACGCGAATTCCTCGGCACGGCTGGCGGCGCCGGCCTATCCCTTCTGCTCGGCGAAAGACTCTGGGCGCAGTTCGCCGCGCTTCCCGTTGAACGGCTCGCCGAGGAAGAAGACTTCTGGCTGGCGATCCGCGGCAAGTATCGCCTGAAGCCTGACTACATCAACCTCGAGAACGGCTACTACAGCATGCAGGCGACGCCCGTGCTCGACGCCTTCATCGAGAGAGTGCGCGAGGTGAACTTGGAGGGCGCGTACTACATGCGCGTGCCGCAGGTCGCGAACAAGGCGGCGGTGCGCGACAAGCTGGCCGCCATGGCAGGTTGCTCGCCGGACGAGCTGTGCATCACTCGCAATACGACCGAGTCCCTCGACACCGTCATGAACGGTTTCGACTGGAAGCAGGGCGACGAAGCGGTGATGGCCGCGCAGGATTACGGGCACATGCTGGCGCAGTTCAGGCTCATCGCGCGCCGCTATGGAACCGTCAACAAGATCGTCTCGGTTCCCGCCGACCCGAAGTCGGACGACGAAGTCGTGAAGGTTTACGCCGACGCCATCACGGACAAGACGCGACTCCTGATGGTGTCCCACATTGTGAATGTCACCGGGCACATCCTGCCGGTGCGGAAGATTGCCGATATGGCGCACGCGCGCGGCGTGCCCGTCCTGGTCGACGGCGCGCATGCCTTCGGCCATTTCGACTACAAGATCCCGGACCTCGGCGGTGACTATTACGGAGCGTCGCTGCACAAGTGGCTCGGCTGTCCACTCGGAACCGGCCTGCTCTACGTGCGGCGCGATCGCATCGCGGCTCTCTGGCCGGTGTTCGGTGACAACAGGGACCTGGCCGACACAGACATCATGAAGCTGAATCACACTGGGACGCACCCGGTGCACTCGGACCTCGCGATCGAGGCGGCCATCGCGTTTCACAACTCGATCGGCACGGAGCGGAAGGAGGCGCGTCTTCGCTACCTGCAGAACTACTGGACGAGCAAGGTCCGCGGAACGAAAAACGTCATCCTCAACACGCCGACCGATCCGAAGCGCACCTGCGCGATCGCGAATGTCGGCATCGCGGGCATGAAAGGTGTCGATGTGTCGAAGGTGCTCCTGGACAAATACAAGATCTACACCGCCGGCGTGGACAACGTCGCAGGCAGTGTGGTAGGGGCGCGCGTGACGCCGCACGTGTTCATCCAGCCGAAGGAGCTGGATACGCTGGTGGGCGCGATCACCGAGATGGCGCGAAGCGCCTAGCTGCTGAGGACCGAACGGCCGCGGTCCGAGATGGTGCGCCGGAACGGATGCGGGAGCGTAGGCAGAGCCCGCGTTAGGTCGTGCAACACACGCCGATGTCGCGTCTCACAACGGTCAAGACCGCAGAAGACTCTCGCCCCAGACTCCAATGAACTACGTCTTTCGCCAACTCAGCAGGGGCACATTTGACCGAAAGTTTGTTGCGGCGTGCGCCTTGGCTACGATCTGCTTGCAATCCTCGGCAGCGCACGCCCAGACGACTCCCACCGAGCGCCAGGCGGCGGCGTCGGTGCTGGCCGCGATCGACCGGTTGCAAACACAATTGGATCCGCCCCGCACGTCAGAACGACTGGCCACGGGTAGTGACGCCGAGCGCGATCGATTGTTGCAACGCGTCGAGCAGAACTGGAAAGGCGGCATGCAGGCGCTGAGCGACTGGATCGGCCACAACCCCGAAGTGGGGTTCAAGGAATTCAAGTCAGTCGACACACTCATGAAGGTGCTGCGCGCCTCGGGCTTCCGCGTCGACTCGGGAGTTGCCGGGCTGGCGACGGCGTTCGTCGCCACGTGGGATTCGCCCGCCGGCGTCAATGGCCCGACGCTTGGCCTCATTGGCGAGTACGATGCCTTACGAGGGACGCAGGGCGACTTCCACGGCGATCAGCATAACGCCCAGACTCCCGTCGCTATCGCTGCCGCGCGCGCAATGATGGACCACATGCGAGAACGACGCGTCCCAGGACGCATCAAGATCTTCGGGACGCCGGCCGAGGAGGTCGGGCCGCCGACGAAGACGACGATGCAGAAGGCGGGCGTCTTTCAAGGCACGGACATCCTGGTTCGAAGCCATGGCAGCGGCGGCAGCACGCGACATGCCCGTGCCGGCTTCGGCGTCTGCTGCCTGAACATCAATGAAGTGAAGTACGTGTTCAAAGGGCGTCCGGCGCACCAGATGCAGTCGTGGAACGGCCGCAACGCGCTCGAGGCGGCGGTGATGTTCTACACGGCAGTCGACCGGCTGCGGTCGAGTCTCCGGCCCGAAGCATCGATGCAAGGCGTGATCCCGGAAGGTGGCATCGCGCCTAACGTTGTTCCGGACCGGGCGGTCGTGGACTACTACCTGCGATATCCCGATGAGGTCTATCTCGCGCACGTGGACTCGATGGTCACCCGCGCCGCGCACGGCGCCGCGCTGGCCACGGGGACGCAGGTCTCGCTCGATCGTTATGGTGAATACCGGGACGGCATCACGCTGGGCACGCTCGAAGAATTGAGCTTCGCGTATGCCAAGAAGCTGGGGGCGCCGCGTCTCGTCGCCGAGCCTGACCGGCCGGCTGGGTACGAAGAAACGGGCTATCTCTCGAGGGATGTGCCGGGGGTGGGCGTCAGCGTTGCCAGCTCGAACAGCGCCAACCATACCTACGAGATGACGGCCGACAATTTCAACGACATCGGGCACACGGCATTTCTGCTCGACGCGAAGATCATGGCGGCGGTGCTCTACCATTTTCTGACGGATGCAAACTTCCGTGCGCAGGTCCAGACCGAGCACCACGAGATGTCTCAGTTGCTCGGCCAGTACCTCACCGCACTTCGGGCGGCGTATGCCGCCGAGCTGCGGTCACCACCGTGAGTCCGATGATTGCCGCGCGCTGATCTGCGGGGTGAGTGTCGGCTTAGCGACCCTGGGCAACGCGCGTTACGCCGCCGCCCAGGTCCGGTTCAGCTCAGCCGTCGCACTCCGCCACGATCTGCAGCACCTGCGGCTTGCTCGTGTGACCGGCCTCCTTCAGGATGGGCGCGACCGAGGGGTCGCTGACGAAGCTCTGCCACCCCTTCTCGTCCCAGTCGAAGATCACCCACACGCGATCTGGTTGGTTCGGGTCGCGGTAGATGTGCGAACCTTTCGATCCATGTTGGCTGCGCTTTTCCGCGCTTACCGTGGAGAAGATCTTCACCCACCGATCGAAGTCGGCGACCGTCGTCGTTGCGAGCAGCATTGCTCTGTTCTCCGTTAGTTGAACGTCTTGTCGCAGTCCGGCGACGCGGTACTGCCTGTGTGTTTACACCCCGCGAGATCAGCCCACGGCGAGAACGCGCTCCTTCGGGTCGATCGCGCCGAGCTGCTTGGCGATCCGAAAGCGGCCATTCTGCGCCTGCGCGATGTACATGTTCATCCGCACGTGATGCTGACCGGGCACCATTTCGGCTGAACCGCCGGGTCCGTCGTCGAGTGTCGCGTGGTCGAGCGCCGCGATGATCGCCTCCTGATCGAGTGACCCAGCTTCGGTGACCGCGGCGGCCCACAGCCGCAGCCCTCGATACAGACCTGTGCACGCGCTTCCCGCCGTGAACTTTGCGGTGCCGGGATACAGCGTGTCGTACTGCTCGAGCAGCCGTTTGCTGAACGGATCGCTCACGGCCTGGTAGTAATCCAGGCAGCTATAGAGTCCCTCGACATGCGCCGCGGGCACCATGTTCAGGAAATTCTCGTCGAAGTACGTGCAGACGAGCTTTCCGCCGCGCTTCACGAAAGTCGATTCGTACAGCTCCGCGAGGAACGGCGTCACGCCAGGCGGGACGATCGTGTTGAACACGACATCCGCGCCGCTGGATATGATCCGCGCGATTGTCTCACGGTAATCGGCGTGATCGAGCGGGTAGTATTCCTCGCCGACGATCGAGCCGCCGTTGGCCTCGACCACCTCGCGAACCCGCTCGTTCATCACGCGCGGCCAGATGTAATCCGCCGACGGCAGATAGAACTTCTTCGCGCCCGTTTCGCGCATCAGCCACGGAATGAAGGGATCGACCTGCTGCGCGGGCACAGGACCGGTGCAGAAGATGAGCGGATCGGATTCCTGTCCTTCGTACTGCTCGGGATAGATGTAGAGCGTCTTCCCCCGCACGACGGCCGGTTCCTTGATGGCCTGACGCGTCGAGCTATAGATGCCGCCGAGGATCACGTCCACGCCGTCGCTCTCCACGAGCTTCGCGGCCTTCTCAGCCGCGACCGAGTCGGAGGTTTCGCTGTCCTCGAGATAGACATCGACGCGACGTCCGAGCAGGCCACCCTTGGCGTTTATGTCGCCGATGACCATCTTGGCGACGTTGGCATTGGCCAGTCCGACGAACGAGAGCGGGCCGGTTTGATCGACAATGACACCAACCTTGATCGGCCTGTCGTCGGACGCTGCTGCTGAAGTCATCGGCTGAGTCCTCCCACGTGTTTGAGCTTGGGCGGCGCGGACATCATGGCCGCGTCGTTGGCTGGAAGGGTGTACGACATCGCAAACGCATACATCGGGAGACCTCCCTATTTCGACTTCACCTCTTCGACTCGGCGAGTTCGTGGCTACTCTGGCGCTGGCGCAGGACAACGCCTTCGGCCAGCCGCTCGAGTCACAACTGCGGTCGTGTCTCCTGGCGTCGTGGATGTGCGAGGCCGCGGGATTCCCGCGAGAGGTGCGCGAGACCGCGTACTGGGTCGCGCTGCTCAGGTACATCGGCTGCACCGGCCACGCGCATGAAGTAGCCACGATCTTCGGCGATGAAATCGCCATCCGCGCGCAGACGCTGGTGCACGATGCGGCCAACCCCGCGGAAGTCATTCGCGATGTCATCGCGTTCGCCACGAATTGGCGGCCGCCCGAGGAGCGCGAGCAGATCGTGCAGCTGATTCACAAGACCGCGCGCGAGTGGGCCGTGCACAATTTCGCGTCCGGATGCGAGGTGGCCGACATGCTCGTGCGACGTCTCGACTTCGGTCCGGGCGTTCGTGAGGCGCTGCAGTTCACGTTCGAGCGATGGAACGGCAACGGGTATCCCGCCCATGTTGGCGGGGAGGCGATCCCGTTGCCGATGCGCGTCGTGCACCTCAGCCACGACATGGAGGCCATCGGCCGCATCTTCACCCCGCAAAAGGCGATCGAAGCCGCGCGCGATCGCCGCGACCGTACCTACGATCCGTCGCTGGCCGACCTGTTCGTCGCGCACGGCGCCGCGTGGTTCGAGCGTCTCGCGAAGCTGGAGCCGTGGGACGCGGTGCTCGCCCTCGAGCCGACTCCGCACCGCACGCTCACTGGCACCGCGCTCGACGAAGCGCTCGCGGTGGCGGCGGACTTCATCGACGTCAAGTCACCGTACATGTCGGGTCACAGCCGCCGCTGCGCGCAGCTCGCCGCCGACGCGGCGCAGGTGCTTGGCTTCGACGACGAGGAGACCACGAGGCTCCGGAGGGCGGCGCTCCTGCACGACTTCGGCACCACGGGCGTCCCGAACTCGATCTGGGACAAGCCCGGTTCGCTCACACGCGCCGAGTTCGATCGGGTGGAGCTGCACCCGATGTTGACGGAGCAGATGTTGCGGCGATCACCGGCGCTGGCTGCGCTGAATCCCGTGGCGTGCGCGCACCACGAAAAGAGCGACGGGTCCGGCTACCACAAGCGCGTGCGCGCCGACGCCGTCGATCCCGCTGCCGCGGTAATGGCCGCCGTGGAGGTGTACGTCGGGATGACCACCGATCGGGCGGATCGCGAAGCAATGTCAGCGGAAGTCGCTGCGACCGAACTTCGCCGGCTTGCATCCGAAGGCGTAACCGCAGCGCGCGCGAGCCGCGCGGTGCTCGTGGCGGCGGGCCACGGCGAGCCGAGAGCGCGCACGGTCACCCGGCAACAGCTGCCGGGGGGGTTGTCACCTCGTGAAGTCGACGTGCTCCGTCTCGCTGCGCGCGGGCTCACGACGCAACAGATCGCCGACCGGCTGCACATCGCGTCGAAGACAGCCGATCATCACATCCAGCACATTTACACGAAGATCGGTGTGTCGACTCGCGCCGCGGCCTCCCTCTGGGCGACACAGCACGCGATGGTGTCGTAGGGGCGACTACAAAGTCGTAAGGCAGCCGTGGGTGATCGGTATTCACGCTGGCGCTGACCGCCGTCGCGCGTGCAAGCTTCGCCGCTGCCCTCACGATTCAGTGTCTGCGCGCCTGTCGCGCGAACACACCATGGCAAGTCGGTGCCGGGACCGCTGCGGGGAGGCGACCCTGCTGACGGGTGTTGGATTCATGGACGGTTGCTAGCTGCCCGACCCTTACCGCCGTCGAGTGATCTCCAGCCAATAGCTCACTGAGCCGTCGAGCCCAGTGTCGCTCGGCGGACGGGTGGTGATCACACCGCTGAATGCGGCTCCGCGCTTATCGAGGTACATGCGAATCTCCCGGTTCATTCCGGTGGGATTCGCAGCCTCGAGATCGCCTGGTATCCGCAACAGCAATCGATTTGCGTACTGCGCAGACGGGCGCGCGCGCCCGGAGTCGGATCGCGCGCCAATGCGCGAACGCACTTCGCCGCCTGGTGCGATGTCGAACTCGACTCGCACATCACCACTGGCCGTGCGCACGACTCCCGCCCACGAGCCCACCATCGTCGAATCGAGTAGCTGCGGTGTCGTCGCCGGGGCAGGGCTCGGCGATGCCGCGGTCGCTGCGCTTGCCTTCATTGCATCCGCATACCGGGGCAACACAGCGGCCAGGGCGGCGTCAGTCGCTGCGCCGGCGAAAGCCACACCCTTGTTCACCAGGACCACGGCTGCGACACGCTCCGATGGAATCATTCTCAGCCAGGCTTGTGCTCCCGAGTTCCCGCCTTGCGACAACACGGTGCGATAGCCAAAGCGGTCCTCGATCCACCACCCAAGTCCGTAGCGCTGCGTGCCCGATCCAGTCGAGACGGTGACAGTCTGCATCGAGTCGATTGCGGCGTCGGAGAGGACGGCGCGCTGGTCAGGTCGGTTCGCCTTCATATGAAAGGCGGCGAACAGGGCCAGGTCGTGCGCGCTGGCCCATCCACTGAAGCTGAGATAGTCGGACGAACCCTCTGGCGTCGGTACAGGCGGTTTGAGTCCCTCGCCATACATGAATGGCACAACGGCCTCTCGCGCCATCGTTGCGTCGAGGCCTAACGACGAGTGCCTCATGCCCAGCGGCAGGAGGACCTCGTCGCGGATGAGTGCACGGAGCGGCTTCTGCGCCCCACGCGCGACGGCCTCGCTAGCGACGATGAAGCCGAGGTTGGAGTAGTCGAAGCGTCCACCTGGTTCGCCGACGACGATGCCGTAGTCCCGGATCATCTCGTCGGCGTCAGGCATGCGGCACTGATCGCGCGGCTTGCCGGTGTCACAGCCGATGTTGAAGGTCGAGAGGCCGGCGGTGTGCAGGTACAGCTGCCGGACCGTGACCTGGCTGACGTCCCAGGCCGGACTCGAGATCGCTGTCGAGCGCAGGTACTCGTTGACCGGCCGGTCGAGGTCGACGCGATGCCGGCTCTGGAGCACCGCGGCGAGCGTCGTCTCAAACGTCTTGTTGAGCGACGCCAGAAGGAATGGCGAGGCGGGCGTCGCGCGCCGATTGTTGACGCTATCCGCCCAGCCAATGGCTTCCTCCCAGATGATCTCCCCATCGCGCACGATGGCGAATGCAGCGGCGGGGGCCGCTTCGCGAGCCATCCCCTCGCGGAGGATTCGGCGAACCTCGCCAAAGTCAGGCGAGCGCTGAGCGGGGAGCGGGATAGCGACCGCGAAGCTGAGTGTGAGGGCAACGAGCGCTCGGTGCACGGCAGGACCGGTGGGGGGAGACGTGGTTTGGACAGTAGATCCTCTGTTACCGTTGGGAGATCATCGTGTAGACCGCAGCCCTGATCCCCGTATCGGCGCGCAGTCCGCTGCAGGCCGACGTGGAGGTCGACGCTTGTCGACACAGTCACTAGTCACTAATCACTGCTCCTGTCGTGGGTTTTCTCGCCCCAGTGCGTCATAAAGGGGAACAGGACCTTACCCCACGCGATGCGCGAACGCATCACCGCACAGCAGCTCGAAGCAGTCTACGACGATACCATCGTCGCGCTGTACCGTTACGCTTCGCGCCGTTGCGGCGGAAACCGCCCGCTCGCTGAAGACATCACGCAGGAAGTCTGGCTCCGCGCGGTAAAGCACTGGCGGCGCGCCGGCATTCCCGAGACACCGCTCGCCTGGCTCACCGCCGTGGCACGCAATCTCATTGTGAGCCACCTCCGGCGACGAGATCCGCTTTCACTGGCGGACGCGCCCGTTGCCGACATCCTGGCGGCCGTGGAGAACGACGCGTTCAGCGAGTCGGCGGCCGTCGCCTCAGCAGTGACTCGCGCGCTCGACCGCATGCCCGCGCGCGAAGCCCAGCTCATCGAAGCCTTTCACTACGAACGCTGCCGGATCTCACAGATAGCCGCCGACAAGGGCCTCACCGAACGAGCCGTCGAAGGACGGCTGCGCCGAGCGCGCGAACGGTTGCGGCGAGAACTCGAACTGACGTTGAACGCAGAGGGAGGATACGCATGAGCGGCACCCCCGAAACACCTGACCATGACCCGACGCCCGAATTCCAGGCAGCGCTGCGGCGAACCGTTACCGACACATTTCGCCGAGAAGTGGCATTTGCCCTGGCACCGCGAACCGGACCGCGCCTTGGCTTCTATCTCGGCCTCGGTGTCGCGGCGAGTGTCATTCTCGTCGTCGGAATCCTGTTAGGCGCCAGCACCGGACTCGCGTCGGCCGCTGTCATCGATGCCAGGGAGCGAGAGGTCATCGCGAGCAATGTCTCGGCCACGCGCCAGTTTGCCGCGATCCGGCTCGACCTTGCGCGTACGAGACTCGAGGATACGCGCCTCGCTGTTGCGAAGCACACCGCAAGGCCGGAAGAACTGGCGGCGGCGGACAGCGATTTCCGGGAAATGACCGCGCTCGTCGCCCGCATCGAGCTCGACGAGGCGGCGTTTCGCGATTCGAGCGCGAGCCGGATCCCGTCGCTCGAGCTGCTGCGCCGGATTCCCGGAAAAACGGCCTGGTCCGCCGTCGCTTGCGGGGCGGCGGCGATCACAGGGAACGCCAATCCTGCTCCGGTCCAGCCGGAGCCGGCTCCGAGCCAGCAGGGAATCCGTACGACCGCCCTGCCTAACGCCACCGCCAGAAGCGCCGAGACGATCGGGGCAGTGATGGGACTCCATGAGGTGGGTGGGGGCAGGGTGCTGATCAATGATTCCCGTCGCCGCCAGGTCCGCCTCTTCGATTCCTCTCTGGCGACCTCGGTGGTGACGCTCGATTCGTTGACCGCCGCAGGAGCGGGAAGCTACGGGACGCGGTGGGCCCCGCTGGTGCGCTTTCGCGGCGATTCGTCCCTGCTCGTCGAGATGCCGTCCCGTGAGCTTCGCGTACTCGATGGCCGAGGCCAGGTTGTGCGTAGTCTCGCTCCCCCGAGCCTGCCAGCGCAGCTGTCGGCGAGGACCTACGCCGACGGACGCGGGCGTCTTCTCTACACTCCGTTCCCAGGGTATGGCACTCCGGCAGATTCCGCGCCGATCATCCGGTTGGACCTCACCACCCGAAGCGCCGATACCGTCGCCCGCGTTAGGCTCGGCTACGGCTTTGCGCGCCGAGTCGCGCGGGACAGTGGTAAAGGGATCACCGACGCCTTCTGGATTGGTCGCGGCGGGTCCGTCAACAGAATCGATGACTGGGCGCTCATGTCCAATGGAACGATTGCCGTGCTGCGCGGTCGCGAATACCGCATCGAACTGATTCGGCCGGACGGCACCATGTCGTCCATGAACGTGCCCGTCGACTCCTCACGAATCGATCGGGATTCATTGCTCGCTCCAAGGCTCGTTGGGAGCATGGTCATCGACTCCGGTCGATCGGGAGCGATCATGCGAATTGCGCTTCAGGCGAAACGAGCCAAAAACGACTTGCAGTTCCTGACTCTGACGACCGGGGATCTTCTCGGCGAGACAAGCCCGAGACCGGGCACCATGATTCCTGATCTCGACGGCAACCTGTGGATCCTGCCGCCTTACGCGTCTACGTTGCCGAGCGATTCGCTCGTGTACGATGTCGTGAATGGCAATGGTGGGCTGGTCGAACGGGTGCGCGTTCCGGCCGGTAAGTGGATCGCAGGCTTTGGGAGCGACGGGGCTGTGTACGTCGTCTCGGGCACCCGCAGGATCGGCTATCATCTCGAGCGCACACGATTCCGCCTCGCTGGGAGGTAAGCGCCTTCAACCGTCCGCGGTCAGTGCCGAGGTCGGCGTAAGCGTGTCAACGATGACCTGAACTCGAGCCGGTGGCCGGGAGGTCGATGGCATGTTGGCAATGGTCCGTTGGCTCGATGCCTCTGTATAATCCTTCGTGCGCGACAAGCCTGAATAAGCTGCGAACCTGCCCAACCAAGTGAGCGACCAAGCAATTGAAGTCCACGATTTGGCGAGCGTGCCGTTAGCGGTAATGCGCCGCCGCGTGCGTGCTGCCGAGCTTTCCCGAGTAGTGCCCGAATGCTGCGGGCTTGTCTGGAGCGCGTTGCGGGAGCAGCAGGTGAAAGGCGGACGCCATGTAGCGATCTATTGGGACTCCGAGATTCGGCTCGAGGTGGGCGTTGAGGCGTTGGAGCCGTTCGATGAAGCCGACGACGTGGTGCGTTCGGCTACCCCGGCGGGACTGACGGTGCGGGCGACGCATTTGGGTCCGTACCGCGAACTGGGGAGTACACACGAAGCCATTCGACGGTGGTGCGCAGCGCGCGGGCACGCGCTGGCCGGGCCGAATTGGGAGATCTACGGCCACTGGATTCCGGAATGGAACGAAGACCCCGCGCAGATTCGCACGGACGTGTTCTACCAGGTGGCCGCTGGCTAGGCGCGGGAATTGTTCTGTCGCGCGCAGCTGAATTCGGTTCGCTACGCCGGCGTAGGTGGTCCGAACCAGGTGGTTAGCGCCTCGTTGAGCCCCAACTGGGTTCCGTATCCCACCCAGGCCACATAGCCGTCGGGTCGGACCAACACGGCGTTAGGCGCGGTGACAGCACCGACTGCCGGCAGCTCCCATTTGCCCGCGTATTCGGCGTCGATCAGCTGAACCCGATCCGCCCACGGAGAGATGTCGAACCCGCCGGGCGCACCAAAGTTGATCAGCACGGGCCGAGCCTTGTGCAGTAGGGTGAAGACCCGCAATGGACCGTTGGCGCAGACGAGGTCGAGATCGGGCATGCGGCGCCCAAGCAGCGGGTGACCTTCGCCGAGGTTGTAGTGAATCCCCAAACCGGACAACTCCGCGGCGATTTGCTTGCGCGGCTCGTCCATCTTGAGCAGCTCGCCCACCACATCGCGCACGGCTTGCGTGCGATCGTCCTCCCGGTGCAGCGCCACCTGAGCCATCGTGGTCTTCAGTACGCGCGCACCCACCGGGTGTCGCTCGGCGTGGTACGTATCGAGGAGGCTTTCCGGTGACGTGCCCTTGATGACCTGCGCCAACTTCCATCCGAGATTCACCGCATCCTGTACGCCGGTGCTGAGGCCCTGCCCGCCGATCGGTGAATGCACGTGGGCTGCATCGCCCGCGAGCAGGACGCGTCCGCTCCGATACTTCGCTGCCTGCCGAGTCATGTCGGTGAACCTGGAGATCCAGGAGGGACTGTGGACTCCGTAGTCGGTTCCGCAGGCAGCGATGAGCAGTTCGCTGAGGTCGCGCAGCGTCGGCTCGGTGGTTGCATTTGCGTTCGGCTCGGTGACCATGACGCCGATCGGGCCGACTTCCTTATATATGATCTCACCGTTCTTGATCTCGTACTCCTCTCTGCCGAACGCATACAGGCCGGCGGCCGAACGATGCACGCCATACGGCGGCTTTTCCGTCATCTGGACTTCCGCCAGGATGTTGCTCGTGGTCGGATCCCATCCGGGGAAGTCAATGCCCGCTATCCTTCGGACGAGGCTGCGTCCGCCGTCGCAGCCGAGGAGATACTTCGCGCGCAGTGACTGACCATCGGCGAGCGCGACGTCGACGCCGGTTGCGTCCTGCACGAAGCCGGTGATTTCACTGCCGTAGTTGATCGGCACCTTGAGCTCGGTGACCCAGCCGGCCAGGATGCGCTCGATGTGCTTCTGCCGAAGGCCGAGGCCGTAGTTGTGCCGAGTGGGAAAGTCGCTGATGTCCAAACGGGTGAAGGCGAACCCCGTGACCTGCGCCGTCTGTCCGGCCGCGAGGAATCGATCGGCGATGCCGCGCTGATCAAGTACCTCGATGGTGCGTGACATGATGCCTAGAGCGCGAGCGCCAGCGAGCTCCTGGCTCGGGCGCCTCTCGACGATTGCGACGTCGACTCCCGCCAACGCCAGCTCGCCCGCCAACATCAATCCCGTCGGACCACCTCCAGCTATCACCACCGCATGTTCGGTCATCGCAACTCCTGGTCCTGGAAGAGCGCGTAGTTTGAACTCGCGCGGGGGCCTTGCCGCAAGCCACGGGGTGCGTGATAATGTTTGTAGGCGGTGATGACAGGGCGATCAGTCGCTCGCTCCTGACCTAACGACGACCGGCCGACAGTCGCCCTTGCGCCTCGGTGACCCGTGCGCGCAGCTCCGGATCGGCGTTCTGCCATGCGCGTACGACCTGGCGATAGTGGGCGGTGGCGCTGTCAGTTACTCCGGCGGCGTCCAACGCTTTCGCGAGCAGCTCTTCGAGCTCGGTGCTGGTCACCTACATTCCTGAGCCCGGCCTTCGTGCGGGAGAAGGTGAATCGGGTAACTACGACTCCCTCCTCCCGCGCGTTCGCTATCTGAAGCGCGACTTCGGCTTGCGTGCCTTTCGGACGGCCAGCGCGGCGCCCGTCACCGCGGCCGCGGCCACCAATGCGCCGCCGACCTGCTTCGCGCGCTTCGCGACCTTCGCCATCTTCCGCTTGCGCTGCTGCTTCTTGACCATCGCGTTGACCGCTTTCGTCGCGCTCAGCGTGAGGACCGCAGCGGACTTGCCGGCATCAGTGGCGAGCTCAGTCGCTTTCTTGCCATAGTCGGTCGCCAGCTCAGTCGCTTTCTTGCCGGCGTCGCTCGCCATCCGCGTCGCCTTCTTTGCCACCTTTCGCATCTGCGTAGCCATCAGGACCTCCGGTTGGTTGGTCGTCGTTTGACTCGAGACGCCGCTGATTCGCAGTCACACGAAACACCGCTCCAATCAGCCCGTATCCCGTTTCGTTCCTCCAATGTAACCCCGGACTCGCAATACCTTTCCGCGTGTTGCCTGCGAGCTCATCTGGCGACGACGTGGCCAGCCGTACAGCTTGGGGCGACCTCCAACCGTCAACGACATGACCACAGCCGGTCGCGGTCCTCGCTGGTTCGTCATCGGCGACATCAACGCGTTTTTCGGGCTCATGCTCGACAACGTCGTGAACCTGGCGGTCCTGTCGGGCATCCTGATCGGCGGGTTCGGCTTTCCGGCTGACATCGTTTTCACCCGCATGTTCCCCGGCACCGCGTTAGGCGTCCTGCTCGGGAATCTCGTCTACACCGTCATGGCGATCCGGCTCGCGCGGCGGACGGGACGCGAGGACGTGACGGCGATGCCACTCGGCACAGACACGCCGTCCACCATCGGCGTCGCGCTGGCCGTCCTCGGCCCTGCGTTCATCGCGGCCAAGGCCACGATGCCCGAGCGCGACGCCGCCATTTTCGCCTGGCAGGTCGGCATGGCGATCATGGTCCTGATGGGCGTGTTCAAGGTCGGGATGAGCTTCATCGGTGGTCGAATTGGGCGGTGGATTCCGGCGGCCGGACTGCTCGGTTCTATCGGCGGCGTGGGCGTCGCGCTGCTCGGCGCCTTGCAACTCGGCGAGATCTACGCCGAACCCGTCGTCGGGATGATCGCGCTTGGCCTCATCCTGTATGCGCTGGTCGCTCGCATCAAGCTGCCGTACCAGGCGCCGGCGGTTCTCGTCGCGGTGGTGGTCGGCGCCGTGCTGTATTACGGTCTGGGCGCCTGGGGCTTGACCGTGCATCCATTGGTTGTGCCTGACGCGAACCTGTTGTTCGCGCTGCCGACGCCAACGCTCGGGTTCCTGAAAGGACTGCCGACCGCGGTCCGCGATTACCTCCCGCTGGCACTCCCCTTTGCCATCCTCACGATCGTTGGTGGCATCAACGTCACAGAAAGCGCGCGGCTGGCCGGCGACGACTACAAGACGCGCGACATTCTGCTCACGGAAGCACTATCGACCCTCGTTGCCGGCATCTGCGGCGGAATGAGCCAGACCACGCCGTACATCGGTCACCCGGCGTACAAGGCGATGGGAGGACGCGCCGGCTACACACTGCTCACGGGCTTGTTCGTCGGACTCGGCGGAATGCTGGGCTACATCGGTTTCATGGCCGCGCTGCTGCCGCGTCCCGCGCTGGCTCCCGTCCTCTTCTTCATCGGTCTCGAGATCGCCAGCCAGGCATACGGCGCAACTCCGCGCCGGCACATGGCGGCGGTGACGATTGCCATACTCCCCAGCGTCGCCGTCGTGATTCAGATCCTGCTGTCACAGGTGTATGGCGGCGCGCTCATGGGGTCGGCGCTCGATCCGGCGGGAACGATGCAGGCGACCGGCCTGACCAACCCGGCGTTTATCCAGACGGTGGGCGTGATGATCATGCTTGCGTCCGGCTTCATCGTGACCGCGATGCTCTGGGGCGCTGCCGTGGCGTTCCTCATCGACCGCCAGGTCGTGCCGGCGTGCCTAACGCTGCTGATCTGTGCGGCTCTTTCCCTCTTCGGCTTTATCCACTCAGTCCTGCCGAGTGGCGGGATCTACTTCCCGTGGACCGTTGCGTCAGAGCTCCCGTGGCATTGGGCGGCCGCGTATGCCGGCCTGGCCGCAGTGTTATTGGGATTGTCGAAGACGGATGCTTTTCAGTCAGGCGCCAGTGGGGTCAGACCCCACGCTGACCCCACGCCGACCCCACTCTGACCCGCATCACGCGCGGAGTGCGCTCGCTGGGTCCGCTTTCGTGGCGCGTCGTGCGGGGAGCGCCGAGGCCAGCAGGGCGACGACAGCCAGCGTTGCGGCGATGACTACGTACGTTACCGGATCGGTGGGCTCGATGCCGAAGAGCAGTCCGTCGAGCACGCGCGCCACGGCAAGGGATGCCACGGTACCAAGCACGATGCCGATCAGCGCCATCCGCATGCCGTCGCCGATCACCATCCGCGCCACGTCGCGCGGACCGCCACCTAACGCGAGCCGGATGCCGATTTCCGCCTGCCGTTGGCTGACCAGGTACGCCATCACTCCGTACAGGCCGACGGCCGCCAGCAACAGCGCCGTCGCGGCGAAGACCGCGAAGATCAGCGCATTGAATCGCTCGCGGGCCAGCGAGGTAAATTCGAGCGTCGCCATCGTCGCCACCCGCGCGATCGGCAAGTCCGGATCCAGGGCCGCGACTTCGGTCCGTACGGCGCGCAATACGGACAATGGATCGACGGTCGTCCGCACCGCGTAGCTCATGGGCGTCTGCTCGTGTTGCGAGAACGGGAAGTAGATCTGCGGTTCACCTTCTTTCGCCGGGCCGGACCGGTAGACATGCCGGACGACGCCGACGATGGTCGCAAACGGGCCGGTTGGTCCTTCCTGGCTGATCCGCTTTCCCAATGGATCCTGTCCCGGGAAATGCCTCGCGACCAGGCGGTCGTCAACGATGACCACGGCCGGCGCCGCTGGTCCATCCGTGGTCTCGAATTCCCGTCCACTGACCAGCGTCATACCTAACGACTTCACGAAGCCGGGTAATGCGACGGCGTATTCGCCGTGTGGATCCTGGCCGCCCGGGGGGACGACCTGGCCATCGATATGGAATGTGCCACTCCAGTTTGTGCCGCCGAGGGGCAGGGGATCGATGGCCGATACCGAGGCGACACCCGCCACCGCCGCTAGTCGCGGCTGAAGTTGCTCGTGAAACGCGACCAGCTTCGCGGCCGTTTCATAGCGGGCCCGTGGCAGCGTCACGGCAAAGGTGAGCGTGGAACCGGGCGAGAAGCCCGGATCGACGCGCTGCAGCGCCAGGAAACTGCGCGTCAGCAGGCCCGCGCCGACCAGGATGACCAGTGCCATCGCCACCTCGGCGACGACCAGCATGCTTCGCACGCGACGGCGAGGCTGCGCCGCAGCACCGCGACCGGAGCGGATCGCGTCGTGAACGCTGGTGATCGACTGGCGAAGCGCGGGGACGACGCCGACCAGCAATGCACAGAACAGCGTCGAGAGCACCGCAAACGCCAGCACCGCACCGTTGACGGTGGTGGCGTCGAGCTGGGGAATCATTCCCGGATCGAGCCGGACCAGGCCACGCGTCGCACCGATCGCGATCAAGACGCCGAGGGCGCCGGCGCTGGCACCCAGGATCAGACTTTCGGTCACCAGCTGCCTGACGAGTCTCATGCGGCCGGCGCCCAGCGCTGCCCGCACCGCAAATTCCTGCCGGCGCGCGGCACCACGCGCGAGTGACAGGTGGGCAACGTTGGCACAGGCGATCAACATCAGCAGGATGACGGCGCCCAGGACGACGAGGAGCGGCCGCCTGACCTCGCCGACCATTTCCTCGCGAATCGGGCGTGCGTCGAGTCCCCACTTGACGGTCGTCTGGTCGTATCGGGACGGAAACGTCGTGCGGAAACGTGCCGAGATCGTCTCCAGGTCGACCCTGGCCTGGTCAAGCGTGACATCCGGGCGACGTCGGGCGAGAAAGCCGAGGTATTGGTTTCCGCGTTCTTCACCACGGTTGTTCTGCCAGGAGAACGGGGCCCATAGTTCGCCACGTTCCCGAAGGAATCCAATCGGCGCGTCCGGAAAACGAACGGTGGCGGGCATGACGCCGATGACGGTGCGCAACCGCGCGTTGACGTTGATGCTTCGCCCAAGGACCGTCGAGTCGCCACCAAAACGGCGCATCCAGAGCGTATGACTCAGGACAACGACCGGCTCCGCCCCTTGAGCGACGTCGCTCTCCGTGAAGGTGCGGCCTAACGCGGCGCCGGCACCGAGCAGCGTGAACAGGTTGGGTGAAACGGTGTACGCGACGACGCGTTCCGGTTCACATTCGCCGTCGGTGCAACCGCCAGTCAGGTTCGCAGACGATCGTGAGACCGCCGACACCTGGTCGAAGCTGCGGTTCTGCTCCATCACGTCGGCAAACTCGGGAGGGGCGATTGCCGTGCGCGATAACGCGCCACCTTCCCGGTAGCCATTCCAGATGGCGACGACTCTGTCTGATTCACGGTAGGGCAGATCACGAAGCAAGACGGCGTGCACCACGCTGAAGATGGCGGTACTGGCGCCAATGCCGATGGCCAACGTGAGCGCGGCGATGGTCGTGTACAGCGGCGCACGGCGGAGCGTGCGAGCGCCATAGCCCGCGTCCTGGCGCAGTTCGGCCCAGAATTCCTGTCGGTTCATCTGATCCTCTTCGTCGTGAGCCAGGGCGCGGCACTCGTCGCGCACCGTAGCGAGGTCACCAAAACGACGCAGTGCGGCTTCGCGCGCGGCGTCGGGAGAAAGTCCTTCGCGCTCGAGCCGGCGGACGAGCATGTCGACATGCTCGCGCAGTTCTTCGTCGACCTGGTCGTCCGCCGCCGGCCGCCAGAACAGCCGGGCGCCGGTACGCAGCAAGTGTCGCATCAGGTCACGCCGGCTTCAGCACGCGCGCCATCGCTTTTACCATCAACTCCCATTGTGTCGACTGGGCGCGCAGTTCGGCGCGCCCTGATGGCGTCAGTGAATAGATGCGGATGCGTTTCCCGATATCCGATTCGCCCCACCCGGACTTGATCCAACCCCGCTTCTGCATCCGGTAGAGCGCGGGGTAGAGCGACCCTTCCTCGATGCGCAGCACGTCGTCGGTGGTCTCTTCAATCCAGCGCGCGATGGCGTAGCCATGTCTCGGCCCCCAGGAGAGGGTCTTGAGGATGAGAAGGTCGACGGTGCCCTGTAGTACGGTGCGATTTGCGTCAGGCATGGGAGCGTTCCGGTTGCCGAACGCTAGGAGCCGCGTACCTAGAACGTCAAGGCATGAGGGTCGCGTCAGCGGTTGATATCGGTCTAAACCCTTTCGGTCGATCGAGTGTCCCGGCGGTCGAGAAATCAGGGGTCGAGGGTGGAGCCTCGACCTTGCGTCACGGCACCCAACCATTTCAAAGTCCCCGTTGTCACATCTCTACTCGCTTTCCGAGAGGAAGCCGAATGAGCAGCACTTCCAGCGACGTCGTCCGGGGAACGCTCGACATGCTCATCCTCAGGGTGGTTGCCAAGGACCCCGAGCACGGGTGGGGGATCTGCGAGCGCATCCAGCAACTCTCGCGTGACGCGCTCCACGTCCAGCAAGGATCGCTCTACGCATCACTCCACCGGATGACTCGCGAAGGGTGGATTCGTTCGTATTGGGCCGTCACCGCCAATAACCGCCAGGCGCGCTACTACGAGATCACGCGCGCCGGACGCCAGCAGCTTCGCATCGAATCCGAGGAATGGACGCGGCTCGCCAATGGAGTCGCCCTCGTCATGTCCAACGCCTGACCACGAGGCTCACGTGTCCCGACTGACCGACTGGACCTTCCGCCTGCGCGCCCTCTTCGGGCGCCGATCGCTCGAGCAGCAGATCGACCGGGAATTCGCGTTCCACGTGCAGATGCAGGCCGAAAAACTTGAGCGCGAGGGCTGGAGCCTCGATGCCGCGGCCGCGGAAGCGGTTCACCGGTTCGGCAGCCAAACGCGAGAACGGCAACGGGCCAGGGACTCGTGGGGTGTGAGTACCGGTTACGACCTGATCAGCGACGGAAGACATGCGCTGCGACAGATGCGGCGTCGGCCGGGGTTTACCGCGCTCGCCGTGGCGACCCTCGGATTGGGAATCGGCGCGACGACCGCACTGTTTGCCGTCGTTTATGGACTGCTCGTTCGCCCGCTTCCGTTCCGCGACGAGCGACTCAGCATGTTCTGGTTCGATTACAGCTGGCGCGGTTCGGAATACGATCACGTTCGCGAGGGCTCGCTGGCGTTTGACCAGATCGCGGCGTTTTCAACGTGGGCCGAAGCATTCCGTACTGGTCAGGCCGAGCAATCGAGAATGCTCAGCTACATCCCGGCGACCGCAAACCTCTTCGATGCACTCGATGTGAAGCCGGCGTTGGGTCGCGGGTTTCTGCCTGGCGAAGACCGACCGGGGGCGGAGCGCGTGGTCGTAATCAGTCATGGATTGTGGCAACAGGATATGGGCGGCGCGGCGGATGTTCTCGGACGGCAACTGATCATCGGCGGCCAGCCGGTCACGATTGTCGGCGTCATGCCGCCCGGTTTCTACTTTCCCACGCCGGAGTTTCGCGCCTGGAGACCGCTGACCCTCGATCCCGCGGATCCAGGGTACGCGGGAAATGGGTGGCTGGCCCTCATCGGTGCCGGCAAGCCCGGCGTGACTCCCGCCCAGATCGATTTGGAGCTCAAGCGCGTAACGAGACTGCTCGGCGAGCGATTCACGTATTCGACCGTCTGGGATAAGACCCGCAATGCGCACGTGTCACCAATGCGGGAGTACTTGCTTGGCAGCGTTCGCAACCCGCTGCTGCTGTTGATGGGTGCGGTCGCCATGCTTCTGATGATCGCGTGCGCGAATGCCGCGGCGTTGATTCTCGCCCGGACGACCGATCGCACCGGCGAACTCGCGATTCGCTTATCGCTGGGAGCAAGTCACGGGCGTGTCGCGCGGCAGATCGTCACCGAGTCGCTTGCCCTCGCCGCCATTTCGGCCGCGGTGGGAGCAATCGTCGCCACCGTCGGTTTCAGGACGTTGGTTAGCAGCCTCCCGCTAAAGCAGGGATTCGGTGCGGCTGTCTCTCTGGGCTGGCAGGCCTTCCTCATTGCCTTCTTCCTCGCGCTGGTCGTCGGCGTTGGCGTTTCGATCGCTCCGGTGAGACAAGTCCTGCGCGGGCGACTCGATGGACGCGAGCGCACCGAAGAAGGGCTGCGTCGTGGCACGCGCCAGGTTCACGCGGGCCTGATTGCGGGGCAGGTAACACTCGCCGTCACGCTCGTGTGCGGCGCGACGTTGTTGATCCGGTCGGTGGAGCGCATCCGAGCGATCGACACCGGTTTCGATGGACGAGGTGTCGTTACCATCGACCTGGTGCGGGAACCCGGCACGACCTCCGGCTCTGATCAGGAGTTCGTGCGAGCCGTGCTCGAAGGCGTTCAGGCGCTGCCCGGAATACAGAGTGTCGGCGTCACGAATCGATTGCCGGTGCGCGACGGTGGTTGGCAGGGTTCAGTCACTATTGAGGGGCGACCCGACCTGGCCGGTGCGCAACGACCCAATGCGCTCCATCGAACGGCCACTCCGGATTACCTGAAGACGTTGTCGATGGACGTGAAATCCGGCCGGGGCTTTACGGACGCCGACCGGACCGACGGCGAACTCGTCGTGCTCGTGAGCGAATCTTTCGCCCGCCGCATCTGGCCTAACGAGAGCGCCCTCGGCAAGCGCGTCGCGATCGGCGGAACGAATGCCCCCTGGCGCACCATTGTGGGGATCGTCGAGGAGTCGCGCATGACAAACATGATGGGCGACATTCCATCAGTCCTGTATCTCCCCGTCGCGCAGTTCTCGGGTCCACGTGCCGGCGGAGTGCTCGTGGCCCGGACCTCGACCGACCAGGCTGCGGCGCTTGCTTCGATCCGCGACCTCGTGACCGGAATGGACCGGAGACTGGCGATTTCTCGATCGACGACCATGGAAGCCGTCGTGAACAACGCCCTTGCAGAACCGCTGCGATTGCGATTCTTCCTCGGCCTGCTCGCGGGGCTGGCTCTGCTGCTCGGCGCGGTGGGCGTTTATGGGGTCGTGTCGTACGCGGTCGCAAGACGTCGTGCCGAGTTCGGGATTCGCATGGCACTTGGGGCGGCGCCGACAACCATTCTCACCCACGTTGTGAGTGGCGGAATGCTGCCGGTGGTCCTGGGCGCGTCAGCGGGCATTTTCGTGTCGCTCGGCCTTTCGCGGGTCGTGCGCGGATTCCTGTTCGAGACCAGTCCGACGGATGCGCTCAGCCTTGTGACGGCGGCGTTGACCGTGCTGTTGGCGGGAGTATTCGCTGCGGTTGTGCCAGCCTGGCGGGCCGGAAAAGTAAGCCCGGTGGATTCCCTACGAAGTGTTTGAAGATCGTTGGTCGCTTATTGCTGGTCGTGTAGTTCAAGTGATTTCGTCGAACGAACGCACCGCGTCAGCGGCGGAGTCGCCTGCGTCGCGTACGCAGTGGATCACCTGCATCCCTGCGCCGCGAGCCGCGTCCAGCTCCGCGATCACGTCGGATACAAACAGCACACTCGCCGAGGTCAACGACATCGCTTCCGCGATTCGCTCATAACTCAGCGCCTCCCGTTTCGGGCCCACGCCGGTGTCGAAGTACTGCCCGACAAACCGCGTCAGGTCGCCGTACGCCGTCGTGGAGAATAACAGCTGTTGGGCGAGCACACTGCCTGACGAGTAGATCGCGATGGAGAGCCCGTTGTCTCGCCATCGCGCGAGCGCCGGGGGGACGTCCGGATACACGTCGCCGCGCAACGAACCGTCGGCATACCCGCCCTCCCAGATGCGCCCCTGCAGCAGCTTGAGTCCCGGGGACTTCCGGTCCTGCTGCATCAGCCACGCCGCGTAATCCACGACCCATCCCGGCGACGAGTCTCGCGGCGGGGGATTTGTACCGCAGGCGACGTCGTCGTCCCATTCCTTTGTGAGGAGCCGCACCGACTCATCCAGTTCAGGTTGCCCAGCATGAGACGCGACGTACGACGACAGGTGCTCGACCGCGTATGGGAAAAGCACGTCGTAGACGAACGACACCGGTGTCGTCGTCCCCTCAATGTCGAGCAGCACGCCGCGCACTCCGCGTTCGCGGAGCGAGATGGTCACACGTTCACGCTTGGCGTGACCCGTGTCGGCGGGAAGTACGCCGGCCCGAAACACAGCGGCTGGAACTGTGCGTCGACGCCGCTTTGCGTGTAGTGCGGCGTCCACCCGGACGCGTCCTGGAACAAGCGGATAGCGCGAATGCGTCGCTCGCCGCAGAGGTCGAACCAGTGATGCGTCCCCCTGGGGACGCGGATGAGGTCTCCGGCTACCACCTCGAGCGCAAACACAGGCTCACCCGGCGGGTGGATATGAAAAATCCCGCGACCGTCGACGATCAGGCGGACTTCGTCTTCGTCGTGCCAATGCTCGCTCGAGAACTTCTTGAGCATCGTGTCCAGGTTTGGCGTCTCCGGCTTGACGTCGATGATGTCGGCCGTCACGTAGCCGCCCTTTGCCTTGAGCTCCTCGAGCTTCGGCGCCCACGCCGCCAGCAGTTCGTCGGCCGGTGCGTCGTTGGGAGTGCCCGGAGCGTCGCCGACGTGCTCGTACTCGATGCCGCGCGCGGTGAGGTACGCCGACACATCAGCGGGCTCGGTCAGGGTGCGATCCTGTTCAGGGATTCGTAGCAGTGCCATGGTCCACCTCCAGCTTACCTAACGATGCCGATCGTCCCACCGTCTCGAAGAGGAACTCAAGGATTTCAACATGCCGCGATGCGTCAGCCAGCGTGTCTCCCCATGTATACAACCCGTGCCGCCTGAGAAGAATGGCGTGGGCGGCGGGGTGGCCGTCGAGCGTCTCGCCGACGCGGTGGGCCAGCCGGTCCATGTCCTGGTCATTTTCCAGGATCGGTACCCACTCGCCGTGCTCGTGCGAAATGACGCCGCTCAATCCTTTCAGCATCTCGTAGCCAAAGATCTCCAACCCGCCGCCACCCGCGTACAGGTCTGACAGCATGGTGCTCCAGACTGAATGCGTGTGCAGAACGGCCCCGGCTTTCCGTCGACGGACGATTTCGAGGTGGAGCAGTGTCTCAGCCGAGGGTCGGAGCGTGGAGCGGCCGATCACCTTTCCACGTTCATCGACCTGGAGCACGTCTGATGGTCGAAGCCGCCCTTTGTCCCGGGCACTGGCGGTGATCGCGAGCCGGAGCGGACTGCGCCGAATGACGGCGCTGAAGTTGCCGCTCGTTCCGAGGACCCAGGAGCGGGCATAATAACGCCGGCCCAAGGACGCGATCTCGCGTGAGGCAGCGATGAATTTTGAGTCCGCCATGGCGACAAACTTGCCATCGATTCTCGCGCTGTTGAATAGCGTCCACAAAACAAAAGCGCGCCCGCAGGCGCGCGACATCGTTCGTTCGTCAAACCGCTTGTCAGTTCTTGTGGCGGAAGGTGATCCGTCCGCGGGTCAGGTCGTAGGGGGACACTTCGACTTTGACGCGATCGCCGACCAGCACCCGGATCCTGAATCGACGCATGTTACCAGCGAGCGTCGCGAGAATGGCGTGTCCGTTGTCCAGCGCGACCCGGAACGTCGTGCTCGGGAGGACTTCTGAAACCACGCCCTCGAGCTCGACCGATTCCTCTTTTGCCATTCGGTTGCCTGCCTAGCGAGCGTTCCGGCGTGACCGCGCGCGACGCTGGGCGGCTGCCGACTTGAGCTGGCGCATAACGCTGGGCTTCACATAGTGCCGCCGACGGCGTAGCTCCTGCAGCAATCCCGATTTCTCGACCTTCTTCTTGAACGACTTGAGCGCCCAGTCTAGCCGGTCGCCTTCCTGCAGCGTGACTTCAATCATTCAGACCCTTCCTCCTGGTTCGTGAAACCTTTCAGACTGCGGATGTTAGCCGTTCGCGCGCCTTCCCGCCATCTGAATGCTGCGGGCCGGACCGATGACTCGATCCGGCCCCCAGATCGGGCGACGCGAACGCCGCCCAGTTCGCATTAAAGCTTGACCACGTTTTCGGCGGCCGGACCCTTCTGGCCCTGCACAACTTCGAACTCAACCCGATCGCCTTCGGCGAGCGAGCGGAAGCCCTGCGACTGAATGGCCGAGAAGTGCACGAAGCAGTCCTTCTGCCCGTTCTCGGGGGTGATGAAACCAAAACCCTTTTGATCGTTGAACCACTTCACGGTGCCGGTGATACGAGACATTGCCACTCCAAAGAGATTGTTGATGTCGGAGTCCGGTAATGCCGTATCATCCGACGATCTGTTATTCGTGGAATCCCTCCACGACGGGTCCAAAACGAGCCGAAAACACCAACAAAAAAAGGGCCATCGCGCGATGCGAGGCCCTCGACGTGCGGTACATGCCCAACGGGTGTCCTAACTCGCTGCCCAATGGTAGTGGGCCCCGGAACGGAAGTCAATGCGGTATCACGCTCTAGGCCGTTGGCCTCACGCTCCGGGACGAGGTCGGAGGCCAGAGCCCGGAGGCCAGAGGAACAGCACTGCGATGGGCCTATTTCGGCGACTGACTTTTAACTAAAGTCTGCCCTCGTTTTCCCTCTGGCTTCTGGCCTCCTAGCTCTGGCCCGATGTTGACCTGGACCCGCTCCTCCAATGACCGCCTCCTCCGGATGCGAATCCGGGACCTCGGCCTCACCATCGAGGGAACGTGGCTGCAGGAGTGTGTCGACCGACTTTATGCTGAGTTGGACGAGCGGCTGCTCAGGTTGAAGCCGCACATCTGGCTCTCAGACGACTGGTTTTCGCCAGCCAACATCCCCGGGTTCGCGATCCCGTTCTACCTGGCGCACCCGCGGCTCCGCCGCCTCGAACACGACCAGTTCCTGGACGTCGAGGGGGCGTCCCGGGCGGAGTGCATGAGGATCATGCGCCACGAAGCCGGGCATGCGTTTCAGCACGCGTATCAGTTGCAGCGCCGCCGGCGCTGGCAGGAGCTGTTCGGGAAATCGTCGACGCGATATCCGGAGTACTACCGCCCGAACCCGGCCAGCAAGCGCTATGTCCAGCACCTCCGTCTCTGGTATGCGCAAAGCCATCCCGACGAGGACTTCGCGGAGACGTTTGCCGTCTGGCTTCGTTCGCGCTCCGACTGGCGCAAGAAGTACCAGGGATGGCCGGCGCTGAAGAAGCTCGAATACGTCGACGAACTCATGGCCGATGTGGGCTGGCGCAAGCCGGTCATCAGCACGCGTCGTGTGATCGAACCCATTCGAAAGATCAACAAGACGCTCGCCGAGCATTATGCGGACCGGCGTCGTAAGTACACGGTGAAATTCCCGAACACATACGATGCGGACCTGCGCCGGCTGTTCTCCGAGGAGCGACGCCACGGGCATAACGAGGCGGCGGCGTCATTCCTGCGACGCAACAAGGGTGAAATCCGCCGACTCGTATCCCGTTGGACGGGTGAGTATCAATACACGCTCGAAGTGGTACTCAACGACATGATCGGCCGCTGTCGCGACTTGAGGCTTCGCGTCGGCAGCCCGGAACGTGAACTGTTGATGAACTTCTCGGTGCTGCTTACGGTGAAGACAATGCACTTCCTCTACTCGCAAGGGCGGCGCGACTGGATCGCCCTGTGACGCGATGAAGAAACTGCGCGTTTTGGCGCTCATGCATCCGGACCTGGTGCCACCTCCGGATGCCGCATCGTTATCCGCTGAGGACCGATTCCGGTTCAAGACCGAATACGACGTCACCAGCACGCTCACCGCGCTCGGTCACGAAGTACGGGCCCTTGGCGTCCAGGACGAGCTGCATCCCATTCGTGACGCCGTTGAGGAGTTCAAGCCCGACGTTGCGTTCAACCTGCTCGAGGAGTTCCAGGGCAACATCCTCTTCGACCAGAACGTCGTCAGCCTGCTCGAGCTCCTTCGCGTGCCGTACACCGGCTGCAATCCGCGCGGTTTGATCATCTCGCGCGAGAAAGCCCTGTCGAAGAAACTCCTCGTCTACCATCGAATCCGCGTACCGGCGTTTCATGCGTTTCCAATGGGACTCAAGGTCAAGCGTCCGCGCCAACTGGGATTCCCGCTGATCGTGAAGAGCCTGACCGAACATTCGTCGCTCGGGATCTCAAAGGCGTCGATCGTATACGATGACGCCGAACTGGCGGACCGCGTGAAGTTCATCCACCGGCGCGTGAAAACCGATGCCATCGCCGAACAGTTCATCGAAGGGCGCGAGGTCTACGTCGGAGTCCTCGGAAATGAGCGGCTGACCGCACTGCCCACGCGCGAACTGGTGATCGCCAGCGAACACAGCGACGCGCCGACTATCGCCACGGAAAAGGTCAAACACGACCTCCAATACCAGGAGCGACACGGGATTGAGCAGAAGCCTGCGGTGGACCTTCTGCCGGCGGTCGAGTCCGCTCTTCCACACCTCAGCAAACGTATCTACAGGATCCTCGGACTCAGCGGATACGCGCGAATCGACTACCGAATCGGTCCGGAAGGCTCGATCTGGTGTCTCGAGGCCAATCCGAATCCCGAGATCTCCATGGGTGAGGAGTTCGCTTCCGCGGCGCTTCAGGCCGGAATCACATATTCAGAGCTTCTGCAGCGGTTGCTGAACCTGGGGTTGAAGGGAGCCCCCTTCGAGGACTAAGGTCCATATCTCGCTTCAACTTCCCGAGCGGGACGCGCGTATCAATATCTTGTTCCGACACTCGAACTTACCGATGACATTTCAGAGAGCCTTCTGCAGGTTTTCGTTCGCTTTGGCGTTGTCGCTTCCGGCCGCCGCAAACGCCCAGGACACCGCGACTGCGGTGACTGAGCGGTCGCTGACCAGCGGCGTTTTTTCACAGAAGCAGGTCGAGCGCGGCGAGGGCGTATACAAGACCAGTTGCCAGAGTTGTCACACCAAGACCGAGTATACCGGTGACAAGTTCAAGGTCGCGTGGGTGAACAAGACGGTCTACGACATCTTCAATCAGGTCCGGACCGAGATGCCGGAGGACAATCCGGGTTCGCTCGAGCGCCAGAACTACATCGACGTCATCACCTACATCTTTTCACTCAATGCCTATCCGGTGGGAGAAAATGACCTGCCGGCTGACGACGAGGCGCTGAAAAAAGTGAAGATCGACAACCCGCCGGGCGCGTTGGCGTTGAGGACGGCGTCTCGCGTCGTGCGGCATCCGAGGGTGACATTCAGGAAGTAGGTCCGTTCCCGTAACGCCGACACCACGAACAGGGAGAAGCATCGATGGCTCCACGACGTCACTCCGTGACTTGTCACTTGATGATCGCAGTCTCCCTGGCCACGACGCTGGTTGGTCAGGCGGGCGCGCAGGTAGGCGGCAGCGCCACGATGACCCCGATCAACGAGGGCCCGAACCCGTATGAGACCATCACGGGATGGGCGAAGCTGCCCGATGGGCGCACGTGGGGATCGACCAGCGCCGTCGACATCGACAAGGATGGCGTGAGCATCTGGGTCGCCGAGCGTTGCCAGGTGAACTCGTGCACCGGTTCGAAGCTCGCCTCGATCTTCAAGTTCGACGCGAACGGCAACATGGTGAAGTCGTTCGGCGAGGGAATGCTGAACTTTCCGCACGGCATCCATGTCGATCGTGAGGGGAACGTCTGGGTCACCGATGGGCGGGACAATCGCCCCGGGCGCGGACGAGGTGCGGCGGCCGACGCTCCGCCACCACCGCAGCCGGCTGAAGTCTACGGCCATCAGGTGTTCAAGTTCAGCCCCGACGGCAAGCTGCTGATGACGCTCGGCGCAAAGGGCGGAGCGCGTGACACCGGATATTTCTGGCAGCCTAACGATGTCCTCGTCGCGCCGAACGGCAACATTTTTGTCGCCGAAGGGCATTCGTCGAGCAACAATCCTCCCGCCCGCATCCTGAAGTTCGACAAGACCGGGAAGCTGCTGCAGACTATCGGAAAGTTCGGCACCGGTCCGCTCGAGTTTGACCAGCCGCATGCGCTCGCGATGGACTCACGCGGACGGCTTTTCGTCGGCGATCGCGGAAACAACCGGATCCAGATTCTCGATCAGGATGGAAAGTTGCTCGACACGTGGTATCAGTTCAGCCGCCCCAGCGGGATCCACATCGATGCGCAGGACCGGATCTATGTCGCCGATTCCGAATCAGGTTCAGTTGACAAGACCCGCACGACATGGAAGCGCGGGCTTCGCATCGGCAGCGCCAAGGACGGCTCCGTCACGGCGTACATCCCTGATCCGGCCGAGAATCCGCCCAGCACGAGTTCCGCCGAGGGCGTGGCTGCGGACAAGAACGGCGTTATCTACGGCGCCGAAGTTGGGGAACGCGCTCTCAAACGATATGTGAAGAAGAAGTAGCGACCAGCGACTCGCGATCAGCGAACAGCATCGCTGTTTTCAACGCGCGTTCGCCGATCGCTGATCGCCGATCACACACTTAAGGAGCTCAACATGACTCGACTGACACTGCTGGCCCTCCTGATTGTCGCTGTGCCTGTGAATGCGCAAAACACGATGAGCTTCTTCATCACCTCCGCCGGACCTGGTGATGGCGCCAAGCTTGGCGGCATCGCGGGCGCCGACGCACACTGCAAGCAGCTGGCTGATGCGTCAGGCGTCGCTGGCGCGTCGGCGAAGACCTGGCACGCTTACGTGAGCGCCAAGGCACAGGGCGGCCAGCCGGCGGTGAACGCAAAAGACCGGATCGGCAAAGGCCCCTGGTATAACCATCACGGGGTTACGGTCGCCCAGAGCGTGGCTGATCTCCACAGCGAGAACAACAAGCTCGGCAAGGAGAACAGCCTGACGGAAAAGGGAATGCCAGTGAACGGCCGCGGCGATACGCCCAACACACACGACATCCTCACCGGCTCGCTGATGGATGGCACGCTGTCTCCCGATACGACGGACACGACCTGCAGCAACTGGACGTCCAACTCCACCGGTGCGGCTTACCTCGGTCATCACGACCGTCAGGGTGGCGGGGCGAACCCCACGTCGTGGAACTCGGCCCACCTTTCTCGCGGCTGCTCCCAGCAGAACCTCGTGGCGACAGGCGGGAACGGATTGTTCTATTGCTTTGCCATCAACTGAGTTGAGAGTTGTGAGCTGAACTCGCAGCTCGTAATCCCGAACTGGAGTCCCGATGCCAGTCACCCTCAAGGTCAACGGCAAGACCACCACGGTCGATGTCGCGCCTGATACGCCGCTGCTCTGGGTGTTGCGCGATACCCTCGACCTCAAAGGCACGAAATACGGATGCGGAATCGCGCAGTGCGGGGCCTGCACCGTGCACATCGACGGCGTCGCGTCGCGGTCGTGCAACCGCCCAATCTCAGAGATGGGTGGAGCCGAGGTTGTCACGATTGAGGGCCTCTCGCCCGATGGGGGCCACCCGGTCCAACGGGCGTGGGTCGAGCTGGACGTCGCGCAATGCGGCTACTGCCAGGCGGGCCAGATCATGTCGGCGTCTTCGATGCTTTCGAGAACACCAAGGCCAAGCGACACCGACATCGATCGGGCCATGAACGGGAATATCTGCCGCTGCGCGACCTATCATCGCATCCGCGAGGCGATTCATCGCGCGGCGCAGATGGCGGCCGCGGATGGCAATGGTGGTCGTCGGGGTCAGGAAGACGATGCGCCGAAGTCCCTCCTTTCACACGCTGGCGCGTAGGAGGACTCCATGGAAACCACCAAACAGGTCAACCGTCGGCAGTTCCTCCAGGTGACCGCCCTGGCCGGGGGCGGCGTGCTCATCGCCTCCTACGAGCCGCTCGGACGACTGGACGCCTTCGCCGCGACACCGCAGGCCGCGGACTTCTCGCCTAACGCTTACATCAAGCTGATGCCCGACGGGTTCGTCACGATCGTGGCGAAGAACCCGGAGATCGGGCAGGGCGTGAAGACGATGTTGCCGATGCTCATCGCCGAGGAGCTCGACGTCGAGTGGAACAAGGTGAGGATCCAGCAAGGCGATCTCGACACGACGAAGTTCCAGGGGCAGAGCGCGGGTGGCAGCACTGCCACGCCTAACAATTGGCTGCCGATGCGCCGCGTTGGCGCTGCCGGACGCGCCATGCTCGTCTCGGCGGCGGCGCTGACCTGGGGCGTGCCGGAAGGCGAATGCACAACGAGCGCCGGTGCGGTGGTGCACGCGTCATCGAGACGCCGACTCGCCTATTCGGAACTGCTGGCGAAGGCGGCCACGATTACGCCGCCCGACCTCGAACAAGTCAAGCTGAAGGAGCCGAAAGACTTCAAGATCATCGGCAAACCAACCAGGAACGTCGACGGCCCATCCATCGTCACGGGTAAGCCGATCTTCGGCATCGACATCACGATGCCGGGCATGTTGCACGCGGTGTTCGAAAAGTGCCCCGTGTTCGCCGGCAAGGTGGTGAGCGCGAACCTCGATGAGGTGAAAGCGCTTCCGGGCGTGAAGCACGCGTTTGTCATCGACGGAACGACCAACCTTCAGGGACTGATGCCTGGTGTGGCAATCGTCGCCGATACCTGGTGGCAGGCGAAGACGGCCCGCGAGAAGCTGCGCGTCACGTGGGACGAGGGCGCGACGGCCGAGCAGAGCAGCGAAGGCTTCGCTCGTCAGGCGGCAGCCCTGTCGACGCAGGCGCCACAGCGCCAGCTCCGCAAGGATGGCGATCCAGATGCCGCGTTGGCGTCGGCGGCCAAGACCGTCGAGGCAGCCTACTACTACCCGTTCATCGCCCACGCGCCGCTCGAGCCGCAGAACACGACGGCGCACTTCAAGGATGGGAAGCTGGAGCTCTGGTCGGCGAGTCAGACGCCAGCTGGTGGCCGGCGTCTCGTTTCGCAGACGTTAGAGATCCCCGAGGAGAACATCACGATTCACCTGCCGCGTATGGGCGGCGGGTTCGGGCGGCGGCTGAATAACGACTACATGGTCGAAGCGGCTGCGATCGCCATGAAGATCCCGGAGCCGGTGAAGCTGCTCTGGACGCGCGAAGACGACATGCGGCATGACTTCTATCGCCCGGCCGGCTTCCACTACCTGAAAGGCGGCGTGGACGCGTCCGGTAAGCTGGTCGCCTGGAAGAATCACTTCGTCTCCTTCGGGCCTGCCACCGGCTTTGCGCCGAGCGCTGGACTTGGCGCTACGGAATTCCCGGCGCGCCACATCGCCAACTATGCGTTGGACGCCTCGGTCATGCCGTTAGGCGTCCCCACTGGCGCCTTGCGCGCCCCGACGAGCAACGGCGTCGCCTTCGTCATCCAGTCGTTCATCGACGAGCTGGCGATCGCGGCGGGGAAGGACCCGATCCAGTTCCGTTATGAGTTGCTGGCCAACCAACAGCCGGATGCACCCGCGGTCTCGGCGCCGCCAGGCCAGCAGACACCCGGTGGCGGTCGCCAGGGCGGTGGGCCGGTGTTCGACGGCGGACGGATGCGCGGCGTGCTCGAGCTGGTGGCGGAGAAATCAGGCTGGGGTCGGACTCGCTTGCCGAAAGGCACCGGCATGGGCGTCGGCATGCACTACTCGCACCGCGGTTACTTCGCGGAGGTGGTGCAGGCGACGGTGTCGCAGTCCGGCCAGATCAAGATCGACAAGGTCTGGGTGGCCGGCGACATCGGGAGCCAGATCATCAATCCGTTGAATGCGGAAAACCAGTGCCGCGGCGCCGTTCTCGACGGCATTGCCGAGGCGCTGGCGCAGGAGATTACAATCGAGAAGGGCCGGGCAGTGCAGGACAACTTCCGGAACTTCCCGTTGTTGCGGTTGGTGCAAGCGCCACCGATCGAAGTGCATTGGAAGCTGTCGGAGAACGCGCCAACCGGCCTCGGTGAGCCGGCGCTGCCGCCGGTGGTTCCGGCGCTGACGAACGCGATCTTTGCCGCCACTGGCAAGAGAATCCGTTCCCTTCCACTTTCAAATCACAACTTGAGCTGGGCATGAACGGGTAGACGGGCAAGCGGGTACACGGGCAGGCAAAGCGACACCTAACGGGAGCGAGATATGTCGAGCCAGACGACCGTAACACGCCGGACCTTCATGGGTGGGGTGGCGACGGCAATCGGAGCGATCGGTGTCGGATCGCCGCTCGAGCTCCTGGCTCAGCAGGGCACGCCTCCCAGGCCAAGGGACCAGCAGGCGCCTGACGATTACGATGTTCTTGCCAAGCTTGGCAACAACGAGAACCCGTACGGACCGTCCGAGGCCGTCATGCAGGCGATGACGAAGGCATTCAAGTATGCCAATCGGTATGGTTACCCGGACGGGAACGTGGCCGGTGCGATCGCGAAGCACCACGACGTGTCGCCCCAGCAGGTGATGATCGCGGCCGGATCCGGCGAGATCCTGGATGTTTGTTGCACGGCGCTGCTGCAGAACGACAAGAAGATTGTCGGCTGCGATCCGTCGTACGAGATCCTCTACCAGCAAGCGAGCAGCCTGAAGGCGGGCGATACCATTCGGATTCCGCTCCTTGCCGATTATCGCCAGGACATCCCGGCCATGATCCGCGCCACGCGGAAGAACCATCGCGACATCGGATTCGTGTACCTCTGTAATCCGAATAATCCGACGGGCCGCATCGTCAGCAAGGACGAGGTCAAGCAACTGCTCGACGGCATCCCCGAAGACGTCACGGTGCTCATCGATGAAGCGTACCACCACTTCGTCGAAGATCCGGCCTACGAGACGTCGATGAATTACGTGAAGGAAGGGCGTCCAGTCATCGTTGCCCGCACGTTCTCCAAGATTGCCGGTCTGGCCGGCATGCGCCTTGGCTACGCGGTGGCGCCGCGCGACCAGCTTGCGGTCCTGCGTCCCTATGCCACCGGCAGTGTGAACGCCTGCGTACGCTGGGGTGCCGTTGCGGCACTGGCGGACAAGGCGAACGAGGACAAGGTCCGCCGCGCGACCACGGAGCAGCGCAAGAAGGCCGTTGCCGAGCTGAAGACGTTAGGCTACGAGAGCATTCCTTCCGAAACCAACTTCTTCATGGTGCACCTGAAGAAGCCGGTGGTCCCGGTGATCGCGGAGTTCCGGAAGAAGGGTGTCGTGGTCGGCCGTCCGTTCCCGCCCCTCAACGAGTCGCTGCGTGTCTCGATCGGAACGCCGGACGAGATGGTGAAGTTCATGGTGGCGTTCAAGGAGATCATGGGTCCGGCGAAGGCGGCTTCGAGCGGGTAGGCGTCGTCGACGCGCGTCACACGGCTCGAGCGTTCTTCTAGTGAGGGCGCCGTGCCTCCGGCGTTCCGCGCCAGTCTGAGGCGTTGCGAACGCCCGTCAGCCGGTCGTCACCACACAGCGAAGGTCTCCGCCAGGCAATGCGCTATCAGGAGCACATTGCAATTGCGCTCCGCCGCTGGATGAATGTTGAGGACCGAGTTCAGCGCACCCCAGGAATCAAAGTGCATCCGATAGATCTGACCGGTCGTTAACCCGAAACCCGTCGGCGGCTGGGGCCACATGACATTTGTCGGATCCGATACGTGACCGAGCGACATCGCGTGCCCGACCTCGTGCGCCAGGATGAACTTTGATCCCTCGGAGAATGACAAGGGGTTATTGCGATGCATCCGGATGATGCGTGCGTCGCACGTTACGGGGCTGGGGAATTCCGTGTAGTAGAGGTTGATGCTTGCGACATCGAATCCGCCGGGGCTTTGGCCGCAATCAAAGAGAAGGCCCGGTGCGCTGTCGATTCGCACCTGACCGACGCGGAGGCCGGTCATGTGTGACCGCCAGAACAGATCCAGGGCGGCGACGTCGTGACGCACACGCGCGGCCGTCGTATCGAAATCGTGGGTGAGCCAAACGGTGAACCGCACTGAGATGGCCGACTGAAACGCGACGCGCACGGTGTCAGTGTTCGCACTCCACGGCTGCAAGATCGATACGGGCGGGTGACCCACCGTAAACGCCGCGACCTCTTCCCACCCTTCGGCCGACCGAGGCACCAGCCGCAGCACGGTATCGGGCCAAGCGAGGGTGTAGGGGCTGACTGCATCGTCCTTCCGCACGAGGAGTCCGATGGTTCCTGATGTCGCGCCGCTCACCAGAATCAGATCAGCCGAATCGAGCGGGAGCGCCTGGGCCATGACGTGGCCTTCCCGGCTCGACGGTGCATCGGCGAGGCGAACCGCCAACTGCTGCAGGCCTAACGCCGGGCCGAGGATCCAGCTGACGGTGGCCAGACCACTTTCATCCGAGAGCAATTCGGTATCAGAAACGGATCCACCGCCCTGGACGACAGAAAACCGAATCAGGTGCTTCCCGCCGATCGCGCGGAAAGCCGAATCCACGACCTGGACGCTGATTGGCTTGTTCAGGAGCTGGCCGGCGAATCCACGCTGCCCGTCACCGGAGACCCTTAACCCCATCGCGGTGTCGCCCGAGGGCGCGCTTGGCGAGTCAGAACCGCCGCACGCGCCGACTCCGGCTGCCACAGCAACCACTGCCAACCAGCGGCAGACATCGACGATCGCCTTGCGCATGCGTTCCATGTAGCCCTTCCGATAGGCGGCCTGCCATACAAACAGTGGATGACGACCTTTTATGAGCAAGCGCGCGATTATCGTGCCGCCGTTCCTCGAGGTGACGCCCCGCGATGCCCTGGAGATGGGGACACCGTCCTCGGGCGTCATGATATGCAGATCGTTAGGCAGCTGCCACGGAGTTTGCCGTTACCGCTTGACCCGTGACCGCAACTCGTCGTTGAAGTTCTGGACGACATTGAGCTCCTCGTTGGTGGGAGTCCGACTCGCCAGCAGCCGCGTCATCAGGAATCGGCCGTCCGAGCTGACGTCGAACGCCGGACCTCCGGGATAGGTGAGGTCCCTGGCCGAAAAGAGCCGCCTCGGCTCGCCAACATCCAGCGTCGCACCGGCGCGAATCGGGACCGCGATCATGTCCTGGGCACCGTCAATGAAGTAAAGCTCGCGGCCGTCCCGGGACCACCGCGGCGACAGTCCTCCGTTCGCGGAGATCCTCCGCATCGATGCGTTGACATCGGGGAACGGACGGATGTAGACCTCGAAGGGCCCGCCCTCAGTCACGTTGTACGCGAGCCACTTGCCCTGGGGATGGATCGCGGGAGCCGTCGTTCCGACCTGCGGCGTTTGAATGAGCAGCACGGTTTGACTGTCGCCACGCAGGTGGTGCGCGCGGATGCCGGCGAATTCGAACAGAAGCCACTCGCCGTCCGGCGTGAATTCCGGGCGCCTAACGGCTCCGCGCGTGGTTAGCAGCCGCCGAGGCGGAACACTGCCATCAGCTGGTCCGATCCAGATGCCATCCGCGGCGCCGAGCGCCAGCGTGCGACCGTCGGGCGACCATCCCGGATCCAGGGCGCTCACCTCGGGAAGCCGCGTCGCCGGTCCCTGATCCAGTTGCTTGACCCACACGTTGCCTGGCGTGCCGAAACTCTCGCGCGTGGCCGCGACCAGTCGCCCATCCGGCGAGAGCCGGACACGACCGCCAAAGAATCCGCTCCACTGTGAGTCGACCTGCGTCACCGTGCCTTCTCGCGTCACCCAGACGAGTTCCCGATTGCCGGCGAGGTTCCTCCCGGCCGTGTATACCAGGACTCCCGACGAGATTGCCACGTCGGCCTGGCCGGATTGCGACGTTGAGAGTCCGCTGGCGACCGCGACGTATTGTCCAGTGACGGCGAGCCGCTCGGCGTCGAAGGGTGCGGCCAGCAGGGTTCCTGCCTGATTCAGGACGAGCAGATGTCCGGAGGTGGCGTACCACGCGCCGACACCCCGCCCGAGATGGTGGACGTCCCGTGTGCGCAAGTCGACTGCCGCGACCTCCCTCTCTCCAATTCCCCCCGCGCGCCGAATGGTGATCAGGATGCCGCGCGCGTTAGGCAGCACCTGGTTCAGAAGGTGATCAACCTCGCGGCGCGTCGTGTCGGCGCGGGAAACGACCTCGATGCTGCCTCCCGTTTCAGGCACGCGCTGGATCGAATTGCGGCCGATGGCATCGAAGTAGATGTATCCATCACTTCCCCAGGAAACACTGCCGGCGCCTACACCCGAGTCGGCGATGGTCTGCGTGCCGCCTCCGGCGATGTTCGCGACGCGCAGCACAGCACGCGGTGTCATCGTCACGAATGCGAGCCGCTCCCCATCCGGGGAAAACGTCAGGGATCCGACTCCTGCATCGGCCCCTTCGATCGACCGTGCAATCAGGTTATCGAGCGAGCGCAGCCACACTCGTGGCGCCAGGGCGGTCGAGCCCTCACCAAGGTACGCGATGGTTCGGCCGTCAGGTGAAAGCGCCACTCTCCCATTAAACGCTTCGCTCGCGAGACGCTGGCCACCGGGGAAAACTACGCTGAATCGCGTGACACCCGGTCGTTCCGGACGTGACGCAAGGGCCCACGCCGCGACAGCCGCTGACGCCATACAGGCGATCATCCAGAACGGTGAGGTCACCACGGCGCGCCAGCTGCCGGGCGGGGCGCCTCGACTCGTGAGTAAGTACGGTACAGCGGCGTTCGTAGCCAGCGTCGACGCTCGCCCTGAGAGCGCATCCCCGAACTCTCTGGCGGTCGTGAAGCGATCGGCCGGCAGTTTCTCCAATGCCCGCGACAGCGTTGCATCCACGTGCGGCGGGACGGACGAGCGACTCGCGCGTACGGACGAGGGGCGTTCGGTGAGGATCTTCGCGATGGTCCCCTGGGCGGTCGCCGCGTTATGCGGCGGCGCGCCGGCCAGCATCTCGTAGGCCATCGCGGCGAGCGAGTAGATGTCCGACCGGCCGTCGAGGTGGCTGTCGCCCGTCGCCTGCTCCGGGCTCATGTACGCCGGCGTACCTAACGAGAGCCCGGTCTGGGTGAGCCGGTTACCACTGGCGTTCGACACCGCCAGCGCGATGCCGAAATCGGCCACGACCGGCTCCCCCGATTGGAGCAGGATGTTTTCGGGCTTCAGGTCGCGGTGAATCACGCCGTGCTGGTGCGCGTAGTCAAGCGCCGCCGACACCGCGACGGCGATGTGGACGGCTTCGTCGACGGGCAACTGGCGTTCCCGTTCGAGCCGCGCGCGGAGGGACTCTCCTTCCACGAACGGCATCACGTAATAGAGGAGCCCCTCTGCCTCGCCGCTGTCGAAGAGTGGCAGGATGTTCGGGTGCTGCAGGTTGGCGGTGACGCGGATCTCGTTCAGGAACCGTTCCGAACCCAGCACCGCGCCGAGGTCGGGTCGCAGGACTTTGAGCGCAACCGTGCGATGGTGGCGGAGGTCGTAGGCCTTGTACACGGTCGCCATGCCGCCGGCGCCTGCCTCACCATCGATCCGGTACCGTTCGACCAGAGCGGTCTGCAGTCGCTCGAGCGGGTTCATGGTGGCGAGGAGTCGCGCAGCTTCGGTTCAACGCACGCGTGAGCGCCGCAGGGTGCCTTTCGCTCCGTCGTCCATCACGTAGACGGTGCGGCCCGGGCCAAGCCCCACCACGACCTGCCCGACCGGAATCCGAACTCGCTCGGCGACACGCCCGTCGCGGTTGATGAGATCGTACACACGGCCGGTTCGATCGGCCGGTCGAGCGACCCAGATGAATCCGTCGGCATCCGCCATAACGTCCCGAGGATGGAAGGCGGGGAATCGATCGGGGATTTCCGAGGCGGCTGCGTACTCCAGATCGGCGTCCGCCATCCCTCCGCTTCCGCGAGCGATCCGAACCGCGTTCCCGGCGCGCAACGTGTCGACATGCTGCTGCTTCTGCGCAAGTGTCAGCAGCGGATTCGGGTTCGCAACTGACGTCGTCGAGCGGTGACCGTCGCCGGCCGTGATCCAGTCGATGCGATGGTCCTCGCTTCTGAGGATCGCGATGGTGCCGTCGCTGAGAAT
>Ga0070698_100000354_pt1 | contig 47476 bp, 36 predicted proteins | sample KBSK1502metaG_FD_65477 | JGI IMG/M metagenome (GOLD analysis project Ga0070698, IMG submission 65477) | Corn, switchgrass and miscanthus rhizosphere microbial communities from Kellogg Biological Station, Michigan, USA - KBS K1-50-2 metaG | ecosystem: Host-associated > Plants > Roots >...
GAAGCGGGGATGAGGAGGGCTGCCGTGGCAGGCGAGGTTGCACCGGACGCCGCGCACCGCCCGGCGGCGAGCCAGCCGTGGAGCCGCCAGCAGGGCCCGGACGCCGGCGTGCTGTGGCAGACGCTGCGCGAGGTCGTGTCGTCCGCGGTCGCCCGCACCGGGCGGGCCCGCCTGGACGTCGTCGACGTCGGCGGCGGCACCGGTGGCTTCGCCGTGCCGCTGGCGAGCCTCGGCCACAGCGTGACCGTGGTCGATCCGAGCCCGGACTCGCTGGCCGCGGCCCAGCGGCGGGCCGCCGAGGCGGCCGTGCCGCTGCTCGCGGTGCAGGGCGATGTGTCCGACCTGGCCGCGGTCACCGGCGGCGCCGAGGCCGACCTGGTGCTGTGCCACAGCGTGCTCGAGTACGTCGACGACCCCGCCGCCGCGATGACCGCGATCGCCGGCCTGCTCCGGCCCGGCGGCGCGGTCAGCGTGCTCGCCGCCAGCGCGATCGCGGCCGTGATCCACCGGGTGCTGGCCGGCCGGTTCGCCGAGGCGAGGAAGCTGGTCGCCGCTCTGGACCGGGGGAGCGCGGCCGGTGACGTCACGCCGCGCCGGTTCACCCTGCCCGCGGTGATCGAGCTGATCGAGAAGGCCGGGCTGCGGCCGGGCCCGCAGCACGGGGTGGGGGTGTTCACCGGCCTGGTGCCCGCCGGCCTCGCCGACGCCGATCCGGGCGCGGCCGGGGCGCTGGCCGCGCTGGAAGAGGCCGCCTCCGCGCACCCGGCGTTCCGCGGCATGGCCGCCCAGTTCCACGTGCTCGGGTTCCGGTAGCCGATGCCCGCCGGCGCGGACGACACGGGCTGCCACATCCTCCACGTCGACATGGACGCGTTCTACGCGAGCGTGGAGATCCGCGATCGCCCGGAGCTGGCCGCGGCGCCGGTGATCGTCGGGGCGGCCAGCGGCCGCGGGGTCGTGCTGTCCGCCTCGTACCCCGCCAGGGCGTACGGGGTCCGCTCGGCGATGCCGGTGACGCGGGCGCGGCGGCTGTGCCCGCATGCGGTGTTTATCCCGCCCCGGCACGACCTCTACGCCGCGGTGTCCCGGGAGGTCATGGCGATCTTCCGCTCGTACACCCCGCAGGTGGAGCCCCTCGCGCTCGACGAGGCGTTCCTGGACGTGTCCGGGGCGCTGCGGCGGGTAGGCCCGCCCGCCGCCATCGCCCGCATGATCAGGGAACAGGTGGCCGACCAGCAGGGCATCACCTGCTCGGTCGGCGTCGCGGCCTCCAAGTTCGTCGCGAAGATCGCCTCGGCGGGGTGCAAGCCGGACGGGTTGCTCGTCGTCCCGGCCGACGGGGTCCTCGACTTCCTCCATCCGCTGCCGGTGGCGGCGCTGTGGGGGGTGGGGGAGCGGACCGGCCAGCTGCTGGCCAGGCTCGGCCTCCGGACCATCGGCGACATCGCCGGCACGCCGCTCGCCACGCTGCAGCGCGAGCTGGGCGTGGCGCACGGCTCGCACCTGTCCGCGCTCGCCTGGGGGCGGGACGACCGCGCGGTGGTGCCGCACGTGGCGGAGAAGAGCATCGGAGCCGAGGAGACGTTCGCCAGCGACATCGATGATCCCGCGCTGATCCGCCGTGAACTGCTCAGGCTGTCCCAGCGCACCGCGCGCGGCCTGCGCTCATCCGACTGCGTGGCCCGCACGGTCACGGTCAAGCTGCGGCTGGCCAACTTCACGACGATGACCAGGTCGCGCACGCTGGCCGAGCCGACGGACGTGGCCCGCACGATCCACCAGACCGCGTGCGCCCTGTATGAGGCCGCCGGGCTGGACCGGGCCCGGCTGCGCCTGGTCGGGGTGCGGGCGACCGGCCTCGTCCCGGCCTCGTCGGCGGCCACCCAGCTGGCGCTCGGCCAGCGGCCGGCCTCCTGGCGCGCGGCCGAGCGGGCGGTGGACAAGATCACCAGGCGGTTCGGCACGGACGCGGTCCGGCCCGCCGCGCTCGTTCCCGACGAGCAGGACAGGGCGCGCGGGCAGGCGCCGTCCGCCCGCTCAGACGAGGGCGGGCACGGCAGCGGGTAAGCCGGGCAGACGGGTAGAAACGAGGCACCCGCGGATTCCGGCCCGCCCCGGCGCCGCCCTCACCAGCGTGGCTGCCGTGACGGATGCGGCGCCAGCCGCGGCCTTTCGCGAGACCGCGCGACCTGGTGCGGGTACGGGCTTCCAAGGGGCCTGCCGGCACTCGTATCCTGGGGATAGACCCGCGTGTGTGAGGTGAAGGTGATCGTCGCTCAGCCTGGCTCAGCCGAGAGGTCGCATGGGAGGCGCCATGCCGCTCTCTGACCATGAGCAGCGCATGCTCGAGCAAATCGAAAAGGCGCTGTACGCCGAGGATCCGAAGTTCGCGCACAGCGTCCGCGCGCGGGATCCCCGGGTTCACTACCGACGCAGGATGATCCTGGCGGTCATCGGCTTCCTGGTCGGGGTGGGGCTGCTGCTGGCCGGTGTGATCATGAAGTACGTCCCCGTGGCCGTCGCGGGATTCCTCGTCATGCTCACCTGCGCCCTGTGGGCGCTCACCAGCTGGCGGCACATGAACGGCACCGGCCCGCGGCGCGGCGCCCCGCCGCGCAAGCGCCGCGGCCGGGAGACCGGCCAGGGATTCATGGAGCGCCTTGAGGAGCGCTGGCGCCGGCGTCAGGAGGGCGACCGCTAGGAATCCCCGGCGGCCTGGCCCATGCGGCGGCCGGCAGCCTAACCCTGCTCGGCCGCGACTAACCCTGCCCGGCCGCGACTAACGTTGCCAGCTATGACTAACCCTGCTCGGCTGTGTGCCGGCCGGCCAGCCGGTGGCGCAGCCGGGCCGCGGCGACCTCGAGCCAGCCGAACACGTCCAGCGCGTGGGACAGCCAGTCCCGCGCGCGGTCCGCCGCCGAGACGGGCATCAGCCGCCCCCGCCACCGGGTCGGCCCGGGCATCGCCGCGCGGACCGCGCCGCGCACCGTGATCACGTCGCCGTGCAGCGGTTCGGCCGGGCGGGGTTCCCTCGCGTAGCTGGCCCGCTCCTCCGCCTCGGTGATCCGCAGCAGCGCCTCGCGGGCGGAGCCGATGAGCCGGAGCTGCGCGGTCACCCGCTTCGCCACGGCGCGCGGCGTCTCTCCCGGGCGGTGCCCGATCCCGTAGTCGGTCAGGTCGTCCAGCAGCTCCAGCCAGGCGGCGTGCGCGCGGCCCGCGTCGCCGCGCGCGGCCAGCCAGCGCCGCCGCCTGATCAGCGACCTGGTGGCCCGCGGCGTCACCAGCGCGGCGGCCAGCAGCGCCATCAGCACGATCAGCGCCACGCCCAGGCCGTTCCCCCCGCCGGCCCGGGGTCCGCCGACCGGCGCCCCGCCGGTGCCGAAGCCTCCGTGGCGACCGAGCGCCGCGCCGTTGTCCAGGAACTTGTTGAGGGGGTTGGTCCGGCCACCGTGCCCGTGCGCGCCGGACCCGGTGGGGCTGCCGCCGCCCGAGCCGGCCTGCAGCGTGTAAGGGGGCGCGGTCGCCGTGCCCTGCCCGATGCCGGCGCCCGGCGTCGGCTCCAGCCGCAGCCAGCCGAGCCCGAGGAAGTACAGCTCCGGCCACATGTGCGCGTCGCTGGACTTGACCTCCCACTTCCCGACGCCTGTCGAGATCCCGGCCGTGTAGCCCACGACCACCCGGGACGGGATGCCCAGCAGCCGGGCCAGCACCGCCATGGCGGAGGCGAACTGCTGGCAGTAGCCGGTCTTGCCCGTTTCCAGGAAGTACTTGAGCCAGGCCGTGCCGGGCGGCAGGGCGGGGCTGAGGCTGTACTTGAAGTGGCCGGCCGCGGTGAACCAGGCTTGCAGGGCGAGCGCCTTGCCTGCGGGCGTACGCGCGTTCCGGACGATCCGCCGGGCGAGCGACGCGAGCGAGCGGTACGGCGCCGGAACGGAGAGATAGACGCCCATCGGGCCGGCCCCGGCGAGCGCCGCCTGCCACTGGCCGGGCGTGGGACCGTCGAGGCTGGTCATCGAGTAGCGCAGCCCGGACACGGACCGGGAAGTGTTGTGCAGCGCGAGAGTTCCCGCATCCGCCAGCCAGCCGCCGCCGGGCTGGTCGAGCTGCCGCGCCGGGTAGGGCACCGGCAGGAAGCCATCCCCGGTCAGCGCGTTCGGCCGGATCTGGATCGTCGTGCGCACGGTGCGCCAGGTCCCCGTCGTCAGCCCGGGCACGGCCGGCAGCGTGCCCGCGCCGCCGAGGTGGACCGGCCTGCCGGGCGACACGGCCCACCCGGCGTCGGACAGGTTGCCATACACGGCCATCTGCAGGTACCCCGGACTCCTGTCGGCCGTCTGGTACGTGAGCACCACCGTCGGCTTGGACTCCTTCAGCTGGCGGTTCATGAGCGTCAGGGGATCGAGGCCCTGCCCGCCCCCCAGCCCGCCGCCGGGCCCGTTCCCGTGGCTCGTGCTGGGAAAGAGCTTGTGCGCGTGCAGGCTGGGAATCACCAGCGGGGTCACCAGCGCCAGGGCGACGGCGGCGACGCCGATGCGCCGCCCGGAGGCCGCCAGCGCCCGGGTGCTCGGCCCGCTGACCCGCTCGCGGCCAGGCTCGTCCCGGCCCGGATTCCACGGCGTCACCAGCCGTCCCCACAGCCGCAGTCGCTCCTGGCTGTCCGCGCTGAGCAGGGCGAGGTAGCCCGCCACGCCGAGGCAGAAGACGACCGCGTCGGTCAGCGCGTCCTTCCCCGCGCCGGTGGCGACCGGGATGCTGAACAGCACGAGCAGCGGCAGGCCGGCCAGCGCGGCCTGCCGCAGCCGCACGGCGATCAGGTCGGTCAGGGCGGCGACCAGGCCGATTCCCGCGGTCGCGATGAGGACGATCCCCGGCAGCGGCGGCACCGGCGCGGCGTACCTCTGGGTGTCCTGCACGCCCTGGACGGTCAGCCGCCACAGCTCGGTGATCGAGGCACCGGAGGGCAGGACGTGACCGAAGGATGACTTCGCGGCGTAGACGAGGTTGAGGTACAGCAGGAGGCCGCCGAGCGCGGCCAGCAGGCAGACGGCGGCCGGCAGCGCGCGCACCGCGCGCGCCCGCGTGGCCGTGCCGATCACGGCGACCACGATGATCGCCCCCAGCCCCGCGCCGAACCACTTGCCGCCAGTGAGCAGCGGGTACAGTCCCGTCGACGCCGCGGCGGACGCGGCCGCCGCGGTGATCGTCAGCCGGTTGCTCACCGGGTCATCTCCGCTGCGGTGCGCAGACCGCGGCCCTGCCCGATCACCGGCGCGTGATGCAGCCGCTGCCAGGCCGCGGCCAGCGGCGCGCCGGCGCGCAGCGTGGCTACCCGCCAGCCGGCCGCGGTCAGCACGGAGGCGGCGTCCTCCGTCCCGTCCGGGCCGTCGGGCTGCTGCCCGGCGTCCCACGTCGACACGGCCAGCAGCAGGGCGAGCGCCGGCGTGCCTGCCCGGTGGCGGGACGCCAGGCTCTTGGCCTGGGCGGCGGAGAGCCGGCCCGCCACCACGACGAACATCCCGCTCGTCGCGGGCAGCGCGGCGGACAGGCCGCCCTTGAAGTCGGTTCCGCCGGACGGCTTGACCACGGCGAGGCTGTCGAGCAGGACATCCTCGAAGCTGCCGGCCCCGGCGACCGCGCCGGCGTCGGTGACGAGCTGCCCCGCGAAGCCCTGCATGGCCAGGTGCACGCCGATCGACGCGGCGGCGCTGACCGCGGCCTCGAAGGAGGACGACGTCCCGGTGCCGGCGTGCGCCCCGCGCCTGGTGTCGAGCAGCAGCACCACGTGGTTGCGCCACTGCTGCTCCTCGCGGCGCACCATGAGCTCGCCGTACCGCGCGGTGGATCGCCAGTGCACCCGGCGCAGCTCGTCGCCGTCCCGGTAGGGGCGCGGCGCCGGGTCGTCTTCCCCGGCGGCCGCGGCGACCCTCGCCCGCCCCTCGCCGTCGCCGAGCCAGCTTCCCGGTATCACGCTGCCCGGCAGCGGCACCACCTTCGGCGAGACCACGAGCGTGCTGCGGGTGCTGAACGAGCGGCTGAGCTCCACGAGCCCGAACGCGTCCGCGACGCGAAGCCGCATCGGCCCGACCGTGAACTTGCCCCGCACGTCCGAGCGGAGCGGGTAGTCAAGATCCCGGTACCCGCCGCCCTCGATCCGGTCGAGCACGAACCGGGGGCGGCTGCCCAGCGAGTACTGCACCGAGTCCTCGGCCAGCAGCAGCCCGGTGGGCAGCTTCGAGACGTTCTCGACCCGGAGGCTCACCTGGACCGTCTGGCCCGCGGGCACCCGGCCGGGGCTGATCGTGCGCACGCAGCCGAGCCGGTACCGGGTCCGCCCGGCAGCGAGCGCGGACAGCAGCGGCAGCAGGAAGACCACCGCGCCGACGCGGACCAGGTCACGCTCGCCGAGCGCCAGGCCGCAGAGCGCCGCCGCCGCGCCCGCCGCCAGGAACGACTTCCCCCGGGTCGTGAACCCCGCCAGCAGCGACCGCATGGCTGCCCCTCAGGTTCGCTGCGGCAGCGGCAGCGGCAGGCGCTCGATGAGCCTGGTGAGCACCCGTTCAGGCAGCTTGCGCTCGATGATCGCCTCGGCGGTGGGCAGCAGCCGGTGGGCCAGGACGGGCACGGCGAGCGCCTGGACGTCGTCCGGGAGGACGAAGTCGCGGCCCTCGAGCGCCGCGTACGCCCGGCTGGCGCGGAGCAGGTGGAGGGTGGCCCGCGGCGAGGCGCCGAGCCGCAGCTCGGGACTTGACCTGGTGGCGTTCACCAGGCTGATCACGTAGTGCCTGATCGTGTCCGCCACGTGCACGCCGCGGACGGAGGCGATGAGCTCGCGCATGTCGCCGCCGGTGGCCACCGGCTCCAGCTGATCGAGCGGTGAGAACAGCCCGTGCGTGTCGAGCATCTCGAGCTCGGCCTCGGGGGAGGGGTATCCCACCGAGATGCGCGCGGTGAACCGGTCGAGCTGAGCCTCGGGGAGGGGGTAGGTCCCCTCCATCTCGATCGGGTTCTGGGTCGCGATCACCATGAACGGCGACTCGAGCCGGTAGGTGGTGCCGTCAACCGTGACCTGGCGTTCTTCCATGCACTCCAGCAGCGCCGACTGCGTCTTGGGGGAGGCCCGGTTGATCTCGTCGCCGACCAGGATGTTGGCGAACACCGGCCCGGGCTTGAACTCGAATTCCCCCATCTCCTGGTTGAACGCGTTGACGCCGGTGATGTCGCTGGGCAGCAGGTCGGGGGTGAACTGGACCCGCCGCACCGTGCAGTCGATGGACCTGGCCAGCGCCTTCGCCAGCATCGTCTTGCCGACGCCGGGCACGTCCTCGATCAGCATGTGCCCCTCGGCCAGCAGCACCGTCAGGGCCAGCCGGATCGTCCCGGCCTTGCCGTCGATGACGGACTCGATGGCCTTGCCCGCTAGGTGCGCGACCTCCGTCTGTTCCGCGAGCGGGCGCGTGGCACCCTGCCCCGTGTCCACCGCCACTTGGCCTCCTGCGTTCTCGGGGACGGGCTACCCAGTGCGGGCATTTGCGCCGGCGTGAGCGCTGCGTCTTCGACAGTACGTCTTTGGGTGGTACGTACGCGAGAGAGGACTCGGTTCGAGGCCGAGCCGTAAACCTTTCGTGCCTTTTCCGGCCGGCTCCCGGCAGTTTTCGCCGTGGCTGTGGCCGGCGCGGCCAAGTTCCCCACCTTCCCCCACCGACGTTTAGCTGCGGCTTCTTGCCCCTCGGACCGCACAAACTGGGGTTGGCGCGATTGACGGTGGGGAAATGTGGAGTACAGTGGTGGACCGTGGAGTGAGTCACCCGTCTGACCGCCGGGGAGGGGGTGCGTGTCGGTGTTCCTCGGCACCCACACCCCGCGCCTCGACGACAAGGGACGGCTCTTCCTGCCCGCGAAGTACCGGGACGAGCTCGCCGGAGGACTGGTGATCACGAAAGGCCAGGAGCGCTGCCTCTTCGTCTTTCCGATGGCCGAGTTCACCCGGATAACCGAGCGGGCGAGCGAGGCCCCCGTGACCGGGAAGGCGGTCCGGGACTACCTGCGGGTGCTCTTCGCCAGCGCGTCCGACGAGACGCCGGACAAGCAGGGCCGCATCACCATCCCGCCGGCGCTGCGCGAGTACGCGGGACTGCAGCGCGACTGCGCGGTCGTGGGCGCGAACACCCGCCTGGAGATCTGGGACGCCGAGGCCTGGCAGAGCTACCTGGCCCAGCAAGAGGACGCATTCGCCGCCGCCTCGGAGGAGGTGCTACCGGGGATTCTCTGAAGACTTATTCAAAACCCCCTGTCAGTGATCATCGCAGGTCAGAGGGTAGTTTCGAATGAGTCTTCGTGTTCGGCGAGGTCTTCGCCCGCGTCCGGGCGGTCAGGCCTCCTGGCGTCACTTCCCCGGCGCCAGGCGGCGACGACGACCGGCGCTCGCGCGGACGGAGACCTGGCCGGGCACGCCGGCGACACCAGCAGCAACGGAGCGGCGGATACGGGAGGGGGGTCTTCCGGAGGTGGCTTCAGCCCCGCACGTGCCGGTCATGGCCGGGCAGGTCGCTGCCCTCCTCGGGCCCGCGCTCGAGGCCGACGGGGCCGTGCTGGTGGACGCGACGCTCGGCCGCGGCGGGCACGCGCGGGCGCTGCTCGAGGCCCATCCCGGTCTCGCGCTGATCGGCGTGGACATGGACCCGGCGGCGATCGAGGAATCCCGCAGGCTGCTGAGCCCGTACGCCGCCCGGGTCACGCTGGTGCACGCCCGCTACGACGAGATGGCCGAGATCCTGGCCGGCCAGGACCGGCCGCGGGTGCAGGGCGTGCTATTCGACCTCGGCGTCTCCTCGCCGCAGCTCGACGACCCGGCCCGCGGCTTCGCCTACTCCTACGACGCGCCGCTGGACATGCGCATGGACAGCACGCGCGAGCTGACCGCGGCGCAGGTCGTGAACACCTACCCGGCCGAGCGACTGGCCGCCGTGCTGCGCGACTTCGGCGAGGAGCGGTTCGCCGGCCGGATCGCCGGCGCGCTCGTGCGGGAACGCGCCCGCGCCCCGGTGACCACCACCGGCCAGCTGGCCGAGATCATCCGCACGTCGATACCCGCCGCGGCCCGGCGCACCGGGGGCAACCCGGCTAAGCGCACTTTCCAGGCCCTCCGGATCGAGGTGAACGGGGAACTGGAGGCGCTCGGCCGCGCCCTGCCGGCCGCGCTGGAGGCGCTGGCGCCGGCCGGGCGGATCGTCGTGCTCGCCTACCACTCGCTCGAGGACCGGATGGTCAAGCGCGCGTTCGCCGCCCAGACCACCGACACCACGCCTCGCGAGCTGCCCGTGCCGCTGCCCTCGCGGCGCCCGCGGTTCCGGCTGCTCACCCGCGGGGCGCTGCGGCCCTCCGCCGAGGAAATAGCCGCTAACCCGCGGGCGGCGTCGGCCCGGCTGCGGGCGGCCGAGCGGCTCGGCGAGGCGGCATGACACGCGATCGCGCTCAGGCGCTGACATCGAGGGGTGAGGGATGGCTACCGGACTGATCGGCGACAAGACGGGATCACAGCCGCGCGCCCCCCGACCGCCGCAGCGCGCACGGCCGGCCGGCCGGCCGGGGCTGGCAGAGCGGCCGGCCGGCCGCCCCGAGGCGGCCCAGCGGCCCGCTGGCCGCACGGGCGTGACCGATCGGCCCGGCCGCCCAGGGGTGGCCGAACGGCCGGGCCGCCCAGGGGTGACGGAGCGCCCGCGCGTGACAGAACGGCCAGGCCCGCAGCGGGCGGCCGGGACACGCGCCGCGGGCGCAAGCCGCGGCCGCCCCCGCACCCCGTTCGTGCTGCTGCTCATCGGGCTGCTGGGCGGCGGGCTCGTCTGCCTGCTGCTCATCAACACGACCCTCGCCCAGGGCGCCTTCCAGATCCAGGCGATGCAGCAGAAGAACAGCTCTCTCACCCAGCAGGTGCAGGCGCTGGAGCAGCAGACCAGGCAGCAGGAGTCGCCGGTGTCCATCGCCGCGCGCGCTCAGCAACTGGGCATGCAGCCGGTCGGCAGGCTCCGCTTCATCGACCTGACGAAGGAGCGCATCTACAGCCAGCCCCGCCGGGTGGCGGACGTGCCGTTCGCCGTCCCCGGGTACACCCCGTGAGGGAAGGCCGCGGCGGCGACGGCCCGGACCGGCCGCGGGGCCCGCGCAGCGCGCGGCGCCCGGCCGACCCCGACCGCAGCCGGACGGCCCCGGCGCCGCGCGGCGGCGCGGATCGCCGGACCACCCAGGGCCGCCGGCCGGCCGGGCCGGCCGGGCGAGCCCAGCACCGCCCGCCCGGGGACGACGAGCGGCGGGTCGCGCCCCGGCGCCGCGACGGACCGGACGGACCCGGCCTTCGCCGCGACAGGCGGGGCAGCGCAGGCCCGGGCCCGCACCGCGACGGGCGGCCCAACCAGGGCAGCCCAGGCCCCGGCGGCGCTGGCCCGGGCAGCCCAGGTCCGGGCGGCGCGCGCGGGGGGCCGCGCCCTGACCCGCGGGACGCCGCCCGTCCGCGCCAGGACCGGCGCCCCGGTAGCGGACCCGCCCGGGCGCGGCGGTCACCCGGCCAGCCCGGCCGGGACGGCCGGGACGGCCGGACCGGCGCGCGGCGGCCGCGATCGCGGCCGAAGCGCCGCGGCACGCTGCGCCGCTGCGACCCGGCGCGCCGGCTGCGCATCAGCCTGCTCTGCGTGGCGTTCGCGCTGTCGCTGTTCGCCGGGCGGCTGGTGCAGCTGCAGGGCCTGCAGGCAGGGACGTACCGGGCGCTGGCCGACCAGCAGCGGGTGCAGACCGTCCAGCTGCCGGCAGTGCGCGGCAGCATCACGACCGCGGACGGCGCGACGCTGGCGACGACGCTGGAGACCGACACGGTGTTCGCCGATCCCAAGCTGATGACGACGGCGCAGGAGCCGGCGATCGCCGCCGCGCTGGCCGGCCCGCTCGGCCTGCCGGCGGCCACCGTACTCGGCCTCATCCAGCACCCGACCTCGCCGCAGTACGTGGTGCTCAAGCGGGCGGTCCCGGCGCAGACCGGGAACCGGATCTCCGCGCTCAGCCTGCCCGGCAGCCAGCTTGGTCACCTGCCCGGCATCGGGCTGACGCCGTCCTACACCACGAGCTACCCCAACGGGGAGCTCGCCGCGCCGCTGATCGGGTTCACGAACACCAACAGCGCGGGCAACCTCGTCGGCGTGGCCGGCGTCGAGGCCTCCTACAACTCGCTGCTCGCCGGGCACGCCGGCACCGAGGCGGTGCAGACGACGGCGCTCGGCCAGCCCATCCCGCTGGCGCAGCAGACGCTGCAACCCACGGTGCCCGGCCGCGGCATCCGGCTCACGATCATCGCCCCGATCCAGTACGCCGCCGAGCAGGCCTGCAAGCAGCGGGTGCTGCTCACCCACTCCGCGTACTGCACGGCCGTGGTCATGCAGCCGCACACCGGCCAGATCCTCGCGATGGCGCAGTACCCGACGTTTGACCCGGCGCACCCGGCCAGCCTGGCGGCCACCACCAACGACACGGTGGCGAACGTGTGGCAGCCGGGCAGCACGGGCAAGGCGATCACGGTGGCCGCGGCGCTGGAGCGGGGCGGGCAGACGGCGATGAGCCCGTACTGGGTGCCGAACCAGATCGTCGTGCACGGCTACCCGTTTCACGACGCCGAGACCCACCCCACCGAGCACCTCACGATCGCCGGCATCCTGGCCAACTCCAGCAACGTCGGCATGGTCCAGGTCGTCCGGCACGTGCCCCCCAAGGTGCAGTACCGCTACCTGCGCGCGTTCGGGCTCGGCGAATCCACCGGGCTGAACCTGCCGGGGGCCTCGGACGGGCTGCTGCCCGCGCCGTCCCAGTGGTGGGGGGACACCCGGTACACGCTCGCGTTCGGCCAGGGGGTCGCGGTGAACGCGGTCCAGATGGCCAGCGTCTATTCCACGATCGCCAACCGCGGGGTGCGGGTGCCGCCGTCCATCGTGGCCGGCACCACCAGCCCCGGCGGGCAGTTCGTGCCGTCCGCGACGCCGCGCGGGCACCGCGTGATCAAGGCCTCGACCGCCCGCACGCTGATCCGGATCCTCCAGCAGGTTCCCATGGTCAACGCCACGGCAGGGGAGCCGTGGGGCGAGATCGCCGGCTACCCGATCGCCGCGAAGACGGGCACCGCGCAGGAAGTGGACCCGGTCAGGCACTGCCTGTGCAGTTACGGCTCCAGCTACATCGGCATGGCCCCGGCGAACAACCCCCAGGTCGTCGTCGCGATCAACCTGCAGGACCCGAAGGGGTCGCAGTACTTTGGCATCGAGGTCGCCGGCCCGGTCTTCTACCAGGTGATGCGGGCGACCCTGCAGACCCTGAAAATCCCGCCTAATTACGTCAACCGTCCGGACGTCCGGCTCACGGTGCCGTGATCGGAGGTAACCTCTGCGCGTGCCACCCGCCATGCGCCCCGCCAGCGGGAGCCTGCCCGAGCGGCCGGCCCGCGTAGCGCCGCGCCCGCTCGCGGGGCTCGCCAGCCTGCTCGGCGTCACGGTGACCAGCCCGGCGGAGCGGGATCCGTTCACCGGGCCGGACGGCCCGCCCGCGCTGACCGGCGTGACGCACGACTCGCGCCGGGTGCGGCCCGGCGACCTGTACGCGGCGCTGCCCGGGGCGCACCAGCACGGGGCGCGGTTCTGCCGGGATGCCGCCCGGGCCGGCGCGGTCGCCGTGCTCACCGACGCGGGCGGCCGGGATCTCGCGACCGCGTGCGGGCTGCCGGTGTTCGTGGTGACCGACGCGCGGGCCAGGCTCGGCGAGGCGGCCGGCTGGATCTACGGTGAGCCGTCGCGACGGCTGCTGCTGATCGGCGTCACCGGGACCAGCGGCAAGACGACGACCAGCTACCTGCTGGAGTCCGGGCTGCGGGCCGCCGGCCACGCGACCGGCCTGATCGGCGGGGTGGAGACGCGGGCCGGCCGGCTCACCGCCCCCAGCGCGCTCACCACGCCCGAGGCGCCCGACCTGCAGGCCCTGTTCGCGGTCATGGCTGAGCAGGGCGTCACCGCGGCGGCGATGGAGGTGTCCAGCCACGCGCTGGCGCTGGGCCGGGTCGAGGGCGCGGCCTTCGACGTCGCGATCTTCACGAACCTGTCGCAGGATCACCTCGACTTCCACTCCAGCCTCGACGACTACTTCGACGCCAAGGCCGCGTTGTTCACCCCGCGGCACGCGCGGGCGGGCGTGGTGAACATCGACGACGCCCGGGGGCGCGAGCTGGCCGGCCGCGCCCAGATCCCGGTCACCACGTTCTCCGCCGCCGGCCGGCCGGACGCGGACTGGCGCGCCGCCGACGTCAGGTGCGGCGCGGACGGCAGCACGTTCCGGGTGGTCGGCCCCGGCGGGGTCGAGGCCGACGCGGCGATCGCGCTGCCCGGCCCGTTCAACGTCGAGAACGCGCTCGGCGCGGTGGTGGCGCTCGTGGAGGCGGGCGTCGGGCTGCAGGCCGCGGTCGCGGGCGTCGCCGCCTGCCCGGGCGTGCCCGGCCGGCTCGAGCGGGTGGACGCGGGCGGCGGCCAGGATTTCACGATCCTGGTGGACTACTCGCACAAGCCCGCCGCGGTGGAGGCGGTGCTGCGCGCGCTGCGGGCGGTCACCCAGGGCAGGCTGGTGATCGTGCTCGGCTGCGGCGGCGACCGGGACCGCGCCAAGCGGCCGCTGATGGGCGCCGCGGCGGCCAGCCTGGCCGACGTGGCGGTCCTGACCAGCGACAACCCGCGGTCCGAGGACCCGCTCGCGATCCTGGCGCAGATGCTCGACGGCGCGGTCGGCGTGGGCCGCGGCGAGCGCGCACACGTGATCGTCGAGCCGGACCGGGCGGCCGCGATCGGCCTGGCCGTGCGCAGCGCCGCCAAGGGCGACATCGTGCTGGTGGCGGGCAAGGGGCACGAGCGCGGGCAGTACGCCGGCGGCACCATGATCCCGTTCGACGACCGCGAGGTGGCCGCAGAAGCGGCCGCCGAGGCGGCCGCCGCCCGGATCGCCGCGCAGCTGCACGGCACCAGGGGCACCGGGACGGAGGACTGGGCGTGATCGCGGTCGAGGGCCGCGCGGCTGCACGGCACGGGGGGCACCGGGGCGGAGGACTGGGCGTGATCGCGGTCGAGGGCCGCGCGGCTGATCAGGCGGCAGCCGTTCGGAATGCCGCGAAGACCGGCGACGCCGGAACGGGGTGCCGCGCGTGATCCCGCTGACGCTGGCCCAGATCGCGGGCATCACCGGCGCGGTCCTCGACCGCGTGCCGGACACCGGCGCCCTGGTCACCGGGCGGGTCGTCATCGACTCCCGGGAGGCCGGGCCCGGCGGGCTGTTCGCCGCGCTGGCGGGGGAGCGGGCCGACGGGCACGACTTCGCCGCGGCGGCGGTCGCGGCGGGCGCGGTCGCGGTGCTGGCCAGCAGGCCCGTCGGCGTGCCCGCGCTCATCGTCCCCGACGCGGCGGCCGCGCTGGCGCCGCTGGCCCGCGCGGTCGTGGACCGGCTGCCGCGGCTCACGATCGCCGGGATCACCGGCTCGTCCGGCAAGACCACCACCAAGGACCTGACCGCCCAGCTGGCCGAGCGGCTCGGCCCGACGGTGGCCCCGCCCGGGTCGTTCAACAACGAGCTCGGCCACCCGCTCACCGTGCTGCGCGCCGACGAGCGGACCCGGTACCTGATCCTGGAGCTCGGCGCACGCGGCCGCGGCCACGTCGCCCGGCTGTGCGCGATCGCGCCGCCGCGGCTGGGCGCCGTGCTCAACGTCGGCCGCGCCCACGTCGGCGGCTACTTCGCCGACCGGGCCGAGGTCGCCCAGGCCAAGGGCGAGCTGGTCGAGGCGCTGCCCGCCGACGGCGTCGCCGTCCTCAACGCCGACGACCCAGAAGTGCTCACGATGGGATCCCGAACGGCTGCGCGCCTCCTCTCGTTCGGCCGCACCGGCGCCGCGGACGTGCGCGCCACCGGGGTGCAGCTGGACGCGGAGGGGCGGCCCTCGTTCACCCTGAACACGCCCGGCGGGTCCGCCCCGGTCCGGATGAACCTTCGCGGCGAGCACAACGTGTCCAACGCGCTCGCCGCGGCCGCGCTCGCCACGGCGCTCGGCATGCCCCCGGCCGACGTGGCGGCCGCGCTGTCGGCCGCGGTGGCGCGCAGCAAGTGGCGGATGGACGTGACCCTGCGCGCGGACGGCGTGCGGGTGATCAACGACGCGTACAACGCGAACCCGGACTCGATGCGGGCCGCGCTCACCGCGCTGGCCTCCATGGCGGCCGGCGGCCGCGCGTTCGCGGTGCTCGGCCACATGGCCGAGCTGGGCGGCAACTCGCCCGCATGGCACGAGGAGGTCGGCGCGTTCGCGGCGCGGGCCGGCGTCACCGCGCTCGTCGTCGTCGGCGACGAGGCCACGCCGATGCTGGCCGGGGCCAAGTCCGAGCCCGGCTGGACGGGCGAGCTGGTGGCCGTGCCGGACGGCGCGGCGGCCGTGGCGGCCCTGGCCGACCGGATCCGCCCGGGCGACACGGTGCTGGTCAAGGCGTCCCGCGCGGCGGCGCTGTGGGACGTCGCGGCCGCGCTGGCGGCGGAGGCGACGGCGTGAGGACGATCCTGGTCGCGGCAGGCGTGTCCACGCTGCTGGCGCTGCTCGGCACGCCGCTGGCGATCCGGATCTTCCGCGCCCGCGGGTACGGCCAGGAGATCCGCGAGGACGGGCCGGCCGGGCACGCGACCAAGCGCGGCACGCCGACCATGGGCGGCACGGTGATCATCATCGCGGCGCTGGTCGGGTACTTCGTGGGCCACTACACCACCAGCGACCCGGTGTCGGCGTCCGGGCTGCTGGTGCTCCTGCTGATGACCGGGCTCGGCGCCGTCGGCTTCGTCGACGACTTCATCAAGATCTACAAGCAGCGCAGCCTCGGCCTGCGCAGCGGCGCCAAGCTGGGCGGCCAGGCGGTGGTCGGCGCGCTGTTCGCGCTGCTCGTGCTGCGCTTCCCCAACGGCTACGACCTGACCCCCGCGGACGCGCACCTGTCGTTCCTGCGGGACTTCGGCCCCTCGATCGGCATCGTGTTCTTCGGCCTCTGGGTGGTCTTCATGATCGCCGCGATGTCGAACGGGGTGAACCTCACCGACGGCCTGGACGGCCTGGCCACCGGCGCGGCCGCGCTGGTGCTCGCCGCCTACGTGATCATCGGGATCTGGCAGGACCGCAACGACTGCACCACGTTCCTGGCCGGCCAGTGCTACACGGTGCGGGACCCGCTCGACGTGGCGATCGTGGCCGCCGCGGTGCTCGGCGCCTGCGTCGGGTTCCTGTGGTGGAACGCGCCGCCGGCCCGGATCTTCATGGGCGACACCGGGTCGCTGGCGCTCGGCGGCGTGCTGGCCGGGCTCGCCGTCACCACGCGCACCCAGCTGCTGCTGCCGCTGCTCGGCGGGCTGTTCGTGATCATCACGCTGTCCGTCGTCATCCAGGTGGGCTCGTTCAAGCTGACCGGCCGGCGGGTGTTCCGGATGGCGCCGCTGCAGCACCACTTCGAGCTGCTCGGCTGGGCCGAGACCACGATCGTCATCAGGTTCTGGCTGATCTCCGGGCTGTTCATCGGCTTTGGCCTGGTCATCTTCTACGTGCAGTGGATGACCCCGGCATGACCGCGGGCCCGGCCGGCGGCCCTCCCTTCGACCGGCAGCTGGTCTGCGTGGCCGGGCTCGGCGTGTCCGGGCCGCCGGCCGCGCGCGCGCTCGCCGCGCGCGGCGCGCAGGTCATCGTGCTGGATTCCGCCGACGACGAGGTGCGCCGGCGCCGGGCGGCCGGGCTCGCCCCGCTGGGGATCAAGGTCCTGCTCGGCGGCGCGGCCGACGACGCGGGCGTGCCCCCGGGCACCGCGCTGGTGGTCACCTCGCCCGGCTGGCGGCCGGACGCGCCGCTGCTGGCCGCGGCGGCGGCCGCCGGGATCCCGGTCATCGGCGACGTCGAGCTGGCCTGGCGGCTGCGCCCGGTGCTGGCCGACGGCACGAGCCAGGCGTGGCTGGGCGTGACCGGCACGAACGGCAAGACCACGACGGTGCGGATGCTCGCGGCGATGCTGGCGGCGGCCGGGCTGCGCGCGGCCGCGGCCGGGAACGTCGGCACCTCGGCGGTCGAGGCGGTCACCGAGGCCGGTCCCTACCAGGTGCTCGCGGTCGAGCTGTCCAGCTTCCAGCTGCACTGGAGCTCCTCGCTGCGGCCGCTGGCCGCGACCGTGCTCAACCTGGCCGCCGACCACATCGACTGGCACGGCGACCTGGAGTCCTACGCGCGCGACAAGGGGCGGATCTTCGCGCCGGGGACGATCGCCGTGTGCAACGCCGAGGACGCGTGGTCGCGCCGGCTGGTCAGCGAGGCGCGCGGGCTGTCCCGGGTCATCCCGTTCCGGCTCGGGCCGCCGGGCCCCGGGGAGTTCGGCGTGTCCGGCGGCGCGCTCGTCGACCGCGCGTTCGGCGGCCAGGTCGTGCTCGCCCCGGTCGGCGACGTGCAGCCGGCCGCGCCGCACAACGTGGCGAACGCGCTGGCCGCGGCGGCGCTGGCCCGCGCCTACGGGGTGGACCCGGCCGCGGTCGGCGCCGGGCTGCGCGCGTTCGAGCCCGAGCCGCACCGGATCACCCGGGTGGCCGAGGTCGGCGGCGTGGCGTACGTGGACGACTCCAAGGCGACGAACCCGCACGCCGCGGCCGCCTCGCTGGCCGCCTACCCGTCGGTGGTCTGGGTGGCGGGCGGGATGCTGCGGGGCGAGCCCGCCGACGTCGACGACCTCGTCCGCCGGGCGGCCGGGCGGCTGCGAGCGGCGGTCCTGCTCGGCCGGGACCGCGGCCTGCTGGCGCAGGCTCTCGCGCGACACGCCCCGGATGTCCCGGTCGTTGAGCTGGCCGGCACCGACACTGGAACGATGGACCGCGTTGTGACCGAGGCCGCCGCGCTGGCCGTGCCGGGGGACACCGTCCTGCTGGCGCCCGCCGCGGCCTCGCTGGACATGTTCGCGAGCTACGGAGCGCGCGGGGACGCGTTCGCCGCGGCGGTGCGGGCGCTGGCCGCGGTGTCATGAGCGCGACCACGGCCTGCGGCTCCGGGCTCGACGGCCCCGGGCTCGACGGCTCCGGTCTCGACGATCCGGGCGCGGACGGCGGCGATCCCGGCGCCGGCCCGGACAGAGGCAACGGCCCGGCGGCGGCCGGCGGGCTGGTGCCGCGGGAGCGGCTGGCCGCCTGGCACGCGCTGCTGTCCCGCCCGCTGCTGTCCTACTACTTGATCGTCGGGATCTCCGCGCTGCTGCTCGCGCTCGGCCTGGTCATGGTGCTGTCCACCTCGTCGGCGTCGGCGCTGGTCAACGGCACGCCGCCGTACAAGGACTTCCAGAAGCAACTGCTCGGCGTGGCGCTCGGCCTGCCGGTGATGTGGATCGCGGCCCGGTCGTCGCCGCGGCTGTTCCGCGCCGCCGCCTACCCGCTGCTGGCCGTCTCGGTGCTGGGCCTCATGCTGACGCTGATCCCGGGCGTGGGCGTGGTGTCCGGCGGCGCGTCCCGCTGGATCCAGGTCGGCCCGCTGCAGCTGCAGCCGTCCGAGCTGGCCAAGTTCGCCTTCGTGCTGTGGGGGGCGGACCTGCTGGCGCGCAAGGAGAGGATCGGCCGGCTGAACGACTGGCGGCACCTGCTGCTGCCGCTGCTGCCGGGCGCCGCGCTGATCTGCATGCTGGTCATGCTCGGCGACGACCTGGGCACCACGTTCGTGCTGCTGACGATCTTCCTCACGCTGCTGTGGGTGGTCGGCACGCCGGGCCGGCTGTTCGTGGGGATGCTGGCGCTGATCGGCCTCGCGATGTTCATGATGATCGTCGTCGCGCCGTACCGGCTGGAGCGCCTCACCAGCTTCATGCACCCGCAGAGCAACCCGGTCGGCGTGAACATGCAGAGCATCCAGGGCAAGTACGCGCTGGGCTCGGGCGGCTGGTTCGGCGTCGGCCTGGGCGCCAGCCGGCAGAAGTGGGGCTGGGTCCCGAACGCCACCACCGACTACATCTTCGCCATCGTCGGCGAGGAGCTGGGCCTGATCGGGACGCTGTGCGTGTCGGCGCTGTACGGCGGGCTCGCCTACGCCGGGCTGCGCGTGGCCCGCCGGGTCGAGGACACGTTCATGCAGCTCGCCGCCGCCGCCGCGACCGCCTGGATCGTGGCCCAGGCGGTGGTGAACATCGGCGCGGTGATCGGCGTGTTCCCGATCACCGGCGTGCCGCTCCCGCTGGTCTCTGAGGGGGTGTCCTCGCTTCTGGTCACCATGGCGTCGCTCGGCATGCTGATGTCGTTCGCCAAGCGGGAGCCGGGAGCCAGGGAGGCGTTGGCAGCTCGGGGCGATACCGGGGTGCGCCGCGTCCTAAGCTGGCTTGGCCTGGCCCCCAGACGGGCCTGACCGAGGAGGCTCAAGCCGATGAGAGTTGTCCTGGCCGGCGGCGGGACGGCCGGCCACATCTCACCCGCGCTCGCGCTGGCCGACGCGCTCCGGCGGGCCGACCCGTCGGCCGTGCTGACCTTCCTCGGCACCGAGCGCGGGCTGGAGACCAGGCTGGTGCCGCAGCGCGGCTACGAGCTCGCGGTGATCCCGCCGGTGCCGCTGCCGCGCTCGCTCACCCCGCGGCTGCTGACCGTGCCCGGCCGGCTGGCGGCCGCCATCGGCGCCGCAGTGCGCGTGCTGGAGGAGACCGGGGCGGACGCGCTGGTGGGGTTCGGCGGGTACGTGTCGACGCCGGGCTACCTGGCCGCGCGGCGGCGGCGGGTGCCGATCGTCGTGCACGAGGCCAACCCCCGCCCGGGCCTGGCCAACCGGATCGGCGCGCGGCTGACCCGGCACGTGTTCACCGGCAACCCGGACGCCTCGCTGCCGCACGCGCGCTACATCGGCATCCCGCTGCGCCGGGAGATCACCGAGCTGGACCGGCGCGAGCTGGCGGGCAAGGCGCGGGCGCACTTCGGGCTGCGCCCGGACCTGCCCGTGCTGCTGGTGACCGGCGGGTCGCAGGGCGCGCGCTCGCTCAACCAGGCGGCCGCGGCCGCGGCCGGCTCGATCCTGGCGGCCGGCGTGCAGCTGCTGCACGTCACCGGCCCGCGGGCCGAGGGCATGCCGGCCCCCGAGGCGGGAGAGCGGCCGCCCACAGGGACCGGGCCGGCGCACCTGGTCGTGCCGTACATCGACCGGATGGACCTCGCCTACGCCGCCGCCGACCTGGTGCTCTGCCGGGCCGGCGCGATGACCTGCGCCGAGGTGGCGGCGGTGGGCCTGCCCGCGGCGTTCGTCCCGCTGCCGCACGGCAACGGCGAGCAGCGGCTCAACGCCGAGCCGATCGTGCGCGCGGGCGGCGGGCTGGTCGTCGAGGACTCCCGGCTGACCCCGGAGTGGATCCGCGGCGCGCTGCTGCCCGTGCTGCTCGACTCCGGCGCGCTAGCCGCCATGGCCGGCGCGGCCGCCGCGTTCGGCGTGCGGGACGCCGACACCCGGCTGGCCGCCGAGGTGATCAGCGTGGCCGGCGGCGGCCGGTGAGCCGGCCAGGGACGCCCGCGCCCGCCGGCCCGGGGACGGCCGCCGAGGCCGCGGTGCCGCTGGGCGAGCTGGGCCGGGTGCACTTCGCCGGCATCGGCGGCGCCGGCATGTCCGGCATCGCCCGGATCATGCTCGCCCGGGGCGTGCGGGTCTCGGGCAGCGACGCCAAGGACTCGGACATGCTCGCCGCGCTCGCCTCGCTCGGCGCCGACGTGCACGTCGGCCACGACGCGGCGAACCTCGACGGCGCCGACACGCTCGTGGTCTCGACCGCGATCCGCGCGGACAATCCCGAGCTCGCCGCGGCGCGCCGCCGCGGGCTGCGGATCCTGCACCGGGCGTCCGCGCTCGCCTCGGTGATGCTCGGCAAGCGGGTGGTCGCGGTGGCGGGCACGCACGGCAAGACCACGACGACCGCGATGCTCACCACGATCCTGCTGACCGCCGGCGCCGACCCCGGCTACGCGATCGGCGGCGTGCTGACCGAGACCGGGCTGGGCGCCGCCTGGGGCGACGGCGAGCTGTTCGTCGCCGAGGCCGACGAGAGCGACCGCTCGTTCCTGCGGCTCTCGCCGGACGCCGCCGTCGTGACCAACATCGAGGCCGACCACCTCGACAACTACGCCGGCCTGGCCGAGATCGAGGAGACGTTCGCCCGGTTCGCCCGCCGGATCTCGCCCGGCGGGCTGCTGGTGCTGTGCGCCGACCACCCGGGCACCCGGGCGCTGGCCGCCGCCGCGCGGGAGCTGCCGCTCCGCGTGCGCAGCTACGGCGAGTCGCCCGCGGCGGACTACATGATCACCGGCGTGTCGCCGCGCGGGATGGGGATCGCCCTGACCGTCACGGCCGACGGGCAGCTGCCCGCGGGCGACGGGGAGCAGCGCGTCGGGCTCGCGGTGCCGGGCAGGCACAACGCGCTCAACGCCGCAGCCGCGCTCGCCGCCGCGGTCGAGCTCGGGGTGGGCTGGGAGCAGGCCGCCGCCGGGCTGGCCGCCTACCGCGGCGCGCAGCGCCGGCTGGAGCCGAAGGGCGAGGCGGCCGGCGTCCGCGTGCTGGACAGCTACGCGCACCACCCGACCGAGCTGACGGCCGACCTGCGCGCGGCCCGCGAGATCGCCGGCGACGGGCGCGTGATCGCGGTCTTCCAGCCGCACCTGTACAGCCGGACCCGGATCTTCGCGGCCGAATTCGGCGCGGCGCTCGGCCTGGCGGACCGGGCGTTCGTACTCGACATCTACGCGGCGCGCGAGGACCCCGAGCCCGGCGTGACCGGGCAGCTCGTCGCCGACGCGGTGCCCCGGCGGCGGGCCCGCTACCTGCCCGACGCGGACGCGGTGCCCCAGACGGTCGCGGCGGCCGCCCGGCCCGGAGACGTCGTGCTGACGATGGGCGCGGGCGACGTGACCGACCTGGGTCCGCTGCTGGTCACCGCCCTGCGCGCGGGCCCGGGAGCGGTTCCGTGACCGGCCGCCCGCCTCGCCCAGACGACCCGCCGCGCCAGGACGACCCGCCCCGCCAGGATTCCGCGCTCCGGCGTGACGCCCCACCCGGCACACCTGCCCCGCCCAGCCCGCCCGACACCCCGGCTTCACCTGACACATCCGCCACATTCGACGTACCAGTCACACCCGACACGCCCGTCCCGCTGGACACGCACGCTCCACCCCCGATAGCCGGTGCCCCGACGGAAGCCGCGGCCAGGCCCCGTCGCTGGCGGCGCGCACTCACGGGCAAGCGCGGGCCTGGGCTCGGGGGCAAGCGGCGGCCCAGGCTGACGAGCAAGCGCGCGCCCAGCCGATACCGGACCGCGTTCTTGGCGCTCGCGGCGGCCGGCCTCCTCGGTGCCGTGGCGTGGCTGCTGCTCGGCTCGCGGTTCCTGGTCGTCCGGTCGATCCAGGTCACTGGCACGCACCTGGTGCCGAAGTCGGAGGTGCTGGCCGCCGCGGCCATCCCCGACGGGGTGCCGCTCATCCGGGTCAACACCGGCGCGGCCGCCAGCCGGATCGACCGCATCCCCCAGGTGCTGTCGGCGCAGGTGAGTCGGCAGTGGCCGGACGGGCTGCTGATCACCGTCACCGAACGGCGCCCCGCGCTGGCCGTCCCGCTGGTGGGCGGCGGCTTCGCCCTCGTCGACCCGGCCGGCGTGGTGCTGCGCACGGCGCACGCGCAGCCGCCCGGGATACCGCGGTTCATCCCGGCCGGCCCGCTGGCCGGCAACCCGGGGGTGCGCGCCGCGGCGGCCGTCCTGCGCCAGCTGCCGGCCGGGATCGGCCGCCGGGTCACGTCCGTGACCGTGCCGACGGCGGACGCGGTCACGCTCCACCTGGCGGGCCGGATCACTGTCGACTGGGGCAGCGCCGGCCAGTCGGCGCAGAAGGCGCGCGTGCTCGCCATCCTCATGCATACGCACGCGCACTATTACGACGTCAGCGCGCCCGGCACCGCGGTCACCGGCTGAGCCAGTCGCCGCTGAGCCGCATTTAACCCGGCCAGGTCCCGGCGGTTACCCGGCCGGGTCCCGGCGGTTAAACCCGGCCAGCCCCTGGCGGTTAACCCGGCCAGCCCCCGGCGGTTAACCCGGCCGGCGCCCGGTGCTGCGGGCAATCGCGACACGCCGGGCCGTTCAATGGCCGGTTAGTTGACCCTGATAGCGGCCGACCCTACTGTCCATAGCAATCGCCAGGTTGACATAAGTCTAAATCTCAACTTGAGGGTGAGAGTTCATCAAGGCAAAGCCGCGGACGTGACCAGCTGGTACCGGCACACGCAGCCGGGAACGGCTTCCCGCGTCCCGGGTTAGCCCAGATGAACGGCGTGGAATCCCGCAGGAATGCGGCAAGAAATGCGACAGGGGCAGACGAGCGGAAAGGTCCTTCCTCGTGGCAGCACCGCAGAATTATCTGGCGGTCATCAAGGTCGCCGGAATCGGTGGGGGCGGCGTCAACGCCGTCAACCGGATGATCGAAGAAGGACTTAAGGGTGTTGAGTTCATCGCGATTAACACCGACGCGCAGGCGCTGCTGATGAGCGACGCCGACGTCAAGCTCGACGTCGGGCGCGAGCTCACCCGGGGCCTGGGAGCGGGCGCCAACCCCGACGTGGGCTGCAAGGCCGCGGAGGACCACAGGGAGGAGATCGAGGAGGTTCTCAAGGGAGCCGACATGGTCTTCGTCACGGCGGGCGAGGGGGGCGGCACCGGCACCGGCGGTGCCCCCGTTGTGGCCAACGTGGCGCGATCGCTGGGCGCACTCACCATCGGCGTCGTGACCCGGCCGTTCGGCTTCGAGGGCAAGCGCCGCGGCGCCCAGGCCGAGGCCGGCATCGAGCGGCTGCGGGAGGAGGTGGACACGCTGATCGTCATACCGAACGACAGGCTGCTGTCCATCTCTGACCGCCAGGTCAGCGTGCTCGACGCGTTCAAGGCCGCGGACCAGGTGCTGCTGTCCGGCGTCCAGGGGATCACCGACCTGATCACCACGCCCGGCCTGATCAACCTCGACTTCGCCGACGTGAAGTCGGTCATGTCGGGAGCCGGCTCCGCGCTGATGGGGATCGGCTCGGCCAGGGGCGACGACCGCTCCGTCGCGGCCGCGGAGACGGCAATATCCAGCCCGCTGCTCGAGGCCAGCATCGACGGCGCGCACGGGGTGCTGCTCTCGATCCAGGGCGGTTCCGACCTCGGCCTGTTCGAGATCAACGAGGCGGCGCAGTTGGTGTCCAACTCCGCGGCCCCGGACGCCAACTTCATCTTCGGCGCGGTGATCGACGACGCGCTGGGTGACGAGGTGAGGGTCACCGTGATCGCCGCGGGCCTGGACGACAACGGGTCCGGCCGGGTCAGGCCGGACTCGGCGCGCGTCCTTTCCGGGCGGCGGGAGGCAAACGGCCGGTCAACCGTGACCCTCAACGGCCACGCGCCGGAGCCGGTCCAGCCGGACAGCCTGGACACCGCCGCCCTTCAGCCGTACGCGGTCGAGCCGGCCGCCGCCGACGCCGGCGAACCGGACGGCGCGATTACCGGGGAGATGCCGTCCGATGACGACACCGCCGACCTGACCACCCCGCCGTCCGACGACCCCGAGCCCGAGCCCGAGCCCGACCACGAACACGCGGGCGTGCCCGGCCGGCTCGACTCCGTCGCCGCGGCCCGCGTGTTCGAGGCGGCGAGCACGCGCCGGCGTCCGGTGGTCTTCGAGGAGGACGACGAGCTCGACGTGCCCGATTTCCTCAAGTGAGCCTTTTCAACCGGTGAGCCAGGCGCCGTCCGGATCCGCCGACGCCAGGCCCGCCGCGGGTCGGCCGCGGGACAACGCGCCCGCCGCCCCCGCGGTGCGGCTGCTCACGCTGGCGCCCGGGGTGCGCGCCGCGTTCACCGGCCGCCACGGCGGCGTCAGCGCGCCGCCCTACGACTCGCTCAACCTGAGCGCGGGATCGGGCGACAGCGAGGCAGCGGTCGTGCGCAACCGCTCCTTGGTAGCCGCCGCGTGCGGCCTGGTCCCGGCCCGGGTGACCTGGATGCGGCAGGTGCGCGGCGCGGACGTCGGGCAGGTGCGGGAGCCGGCCGGCCCGGCCGCCGGGGGCGCGATGGCCGCTTCGCCGGCCCAATGTCGTGACGCGAGCTTCACGGCGGTGCCCGGCCTGGCGCTGGGCGTCCTGTGCGCCGACTGCCCGGCCGTCCTGCTGGCCGATCCCGTGGCGGGACTCATCGGGGCTGCGCACTCGGGCCGCACCGGGACCGCGCTCGGCGTCGTCCCGGCGCTCGTGCGGGCGATGACCGGCGCGGGCGCCGATCCGGCCAGGATGGACGCGGTCATCGGCCCGGCCATCTGCGGCGCGTGCTACGAGGTGCCCAAGCAGATGCGGGACGCCGTCGCGACGGTCGTCCCGGGATCCGGCTGCGTGACCCGGGCCGGCACGCCCGGCCTCGACCTGCGCGCGGGTCTGGCCGCTCAGCTGGCCGCCGCGGGGGTGCGCCGGGTGCAGACCGACGCCCGGTGCACCGCCGAGGATCCCGGCCTGTATTCCTACCGCCGCGACGGCCGGACCGGGAGGTTCGCTGGCCTGGTCTGGCTCGCGCCATGATGGAGACGTGACCCAGCCCCCGGCGCCAGCCGGCACCGACGCGCGCCGCGACGAGATCGCGGCCAGGCTGGCGGACGTGCGCACCCGGATCGCCGCCGCGTGCCAGGCCGCCGGCCGCGACGTGAGCGAGGTCACGCTCATCGCGATCACCAAGACCCGGCCCGCGTCCGACATCGTCCTGCTCAGCGAGCTCGGCGTGACGGATGTGGGGGAGAACAGGGACCAGGAGGCGGCGCCGAAGGCCGCCGCCGTCGCGGGCCTTGGCGTGCAGGGTCTCACCTGGCACTTCGTCGGGCAGCTGCAGACGAACAAGACCGCCAGCGTGGTGCGCTACACCGACGTCGTGCACTCGGTCGACCGGCTTCGCCTGGTCCGCGCGCTGGGCAGGCACGCGGCGGCGGCCGGGCGCACGATCACGTGCCTGGTTCAGGTCAGCCTGGACGAGGATCCGTCTCGGGGCGGTGCGCCGCCGAGCCAGGTCGCGGGCCTCGCCGACGCCGTCGCGGCCGAAGACGGGCTTGTGCTCGGCGGCGTCATGGCGGTGGCGCCGCTCGGCGCGGCGGCGGGTCCCGCGTTCAGCCTGCTCGCCGGCGTCGCCGCCGTCGTCCGCGCCGCGCACCCCGGCGCGGCCATGATCTCGGCGGGCATGAGCGACGACCTGGAGCAGGCGATCGCATCAGGCGCGACACACCTGCGTGTCGGTACGGCGTTGCTCGGCGTCCGGAGCGCCTTCGTCAGGTAATGTCCGACGCGTGAGCCCGGTATCGGGTCTCGGTGTCGCGGCACGTGCGCGTCCTGGGGCGCCCGGTCGACCAGCGGGGCGGCACGACAGGCACAACGGAGGACGCACGGATGGCCAGCGCGATGCGCAAGATGGCGGTCTACCTCGGCCTCGTTGAGGACGACCACCGCTACCAGGAAAAGTACGACTCCTATGAGGAGTATGACGAATACGCCGACCGTGAGGACGGCCTGGAGCCAGACGACGGGCGTGAGATCCGCGTCTCTGAGGTGCAGGTAGGGCAGGAGATGGTCCATTCCGGCGGGGACCGGCGCACGGCCACCCTCACCCAGACCACCGACCTCGCCAGGATCACCACACTGCATCCCCGTACGTACAATGAAGCCCGTACGATCGGAGAGCACTTCCGTGAGGGCACTCCGGTGATCATGAACCTGACCGAGATGGTCGACAGCGACGCCAAGCGTCTCGTTGACTTCGCGGCAGGGCTGATCTTCGGGCTGCACGGGAGCATCGAGCGAGTGACCAACAAGGTGTTCTTGCTGTCGCCGGTGAACGTCGAGGTGACAGCCGAGGACAAGGCGCGCATCGCGGAGCGAGGGTTCTTCAACCAGAGCTGAGGGTCAGCCTGGCTGACAGGGCCACGGCACGACGCGATCATCATGTCGGCGTCAGCCGTGGAGACAGGGCAGGGTTGTGGGGATCCTAAAGATCGTTCTGTACTACGTTCTGTGGATCTACCTGCTGATCCTGATCGGCCGGATGATCTTCAGCTGGGTGCAGACATTCTCCCGGACGTGGGCTCCGCACGGCATCCTTCTCGTGATCGCCGAGGGGATCTTCACCGTCACCGATCCGCCACTGAGATTCCTAAGACGGTACATCCCGCCGCTCCGGCTCGGTAGTGTGGCCTTGGACCTCAGCTTCATGGTGCTGTTCTTCGTGGTTCTGATCATGGTCAACGTGGTCGTTCCGCTAATCTGAACGGTGCCGCCTGTTGGACACTCCAAGCGCGCCAAGGAGACGAGATGCCGCTGACGCCCGCGGATGTGCGGAACAAGCAGTTCAGTACCACCAGGCTCCGGCCCGGCTACGACGAGGAAGAGGTTGACGCCTTCCTCGACGAGGTCGAGGCCGAGCTCGACCGGCTGCTCCAGGAGAACGAGGAGCTCCGGGCGAAGCTGGCCGAGTTCATGCGCGGCGGCAAGACGCCGGCGCCGGCGCTCAGCTCACCGTTGCCGGAGGCACAGTCTGAGCTGATGGCGCCCGAGCCGCCTCGTCCTGAGCCCGAGCGCAGGCCCGAGCCGGTCATGATGGGCGTCGCCCCCGCCGAGGACAACATGGACACCGCGGCGCGGGTGCTGGCGCTCGCCCAGCAGACCGCGGACCAGGCGATCGCCGACGCGAGGCGCGAGGCCGACGAGACACTCGGCCGGGCGCGCCGCGAGGCCGATGACATCCTCAGCAAGGCACGGCGCCAGGCGGAGCAGATCACCGGAGACGCCCGGGCGCGGGCCGAGAGCCTGGAGCGAGACGCCCAGGAGCGGCACCGCCAGGCGATGGGCTCGCTCGTGCAGCAACGCGAGGAGCTGGAGCGGCGCGTGGATGACCTGCGGGCGTTCGAGCGTGAGTACCGCAGCAGGTTCAAGGCTTACCTCGAGGGCCTGCTCCGCGATCTCGAGGCGGGAGCGTCCGACACGGGCGGGTTCCGTGCGATGGGCAGCGGCCCACAGCCGGTGCCGGCCGGCCTGGCCCGCGCCGACGTGCGCAACGGGCAGTCAGCCCCGGCCGCGGCTCCTGCCTACGCGGGGCAGGCGGAGCCTGCCGCGCACTCGGGTGCCTTCCGCCCGGCCGACGGTCCACCGCACGAGCGCCGCTGATCAGAGCGGCGCCCGGCGCTCGTCCGGAGGAGAAGTTCCGTGATCCGGTTCAGCGCCGCGCTGGTCGTCGCGGGACTGGGGCTCCTCCTGGCCGGCGCGATCACCAGCGAGCTGCCCCTGGTCTACGCGGCGGTCGCCGTGAGCGTGTGCGCGGCGCTCGTGCTCGCGGCGGGCGTGGTCGCAGGGCGTGAAGAGATCTTCGGCCGGGGCGCGACGGCCGGAGAAGATAACCGAGCGTCGGATCGTGAGGCTACCCCCGGTCCAGGAGTCGTCACGGTCCCCGCACAAGGAAGAGGCGCGGGTCCCCAGCCGCTGGCCGGCGGGGGACCCGCTGCCGCTTTCGCCGGGCCCGCGCAAGCGGGCGCGGAAGCGGCGGCGAGCCCGGCGGCCGGCACGACGGGCACGGGCGGCCCGAGCTACTCCGGCCTAGGCTGGCCGGCCGGCCGGTCGCCCTCCGATGAGCTGTGGGCGCGGGTTGACGCCGAGCTCGGCGGCGCCGCGCTTGGCGGATCCGCGCCGAAACTGACCAAGGATTCGGCCCCGGAGGAGGTCTGGGGTCGTGTTGAGCAGGAACTCGCCAGCCCGTCCCGGTGGAAGGCCGGGCCCGTCCGGTCGGCCCCGCAGCAGGTGGTCACCCGCGAACGGGCACGGGCCGCCGAGCCCACGCGGACCGAGTCGGCCGAACGGGCCGAGCGCATCGGCTGGAGCGCCGGGGCCACGGTTCCCGCGCAAGCAGCGGGGGACGAAGCCGGCCGTTCGGCTGCCGCCAGGACGAGCCTCTGGCCGGCCCCGGCCACGGACGCCCCGGCCCGTGGGGACGCGCCGGCCGAGCCGGAGGCGCCGGCCGCCCGCGACGAGCCCGCCGCGCGGGACGCGCTCGCCGCCCGTGATGCGCTCGCGGGGAATGCGCCTGCTCGCCCGCACGCGCCGCCAGGCCGGGAGCTGCTGGCGGCCGAGGATGCGCCCGAACCGGACGCTCCCGCGGAAGCGGTCACGGCCGCCGGCCAGGTTGCGCCACCCGACTTGGACGCGCCCGTCACCGTGGCGAGCCCCTCCCCGGCAACCGAGCCAGACGCTCCCGCGGAAGCGACGACGCCTGCTGGTCCGGGCGTTTCGCCGGACCCGGAGTCCCCGCTCGACCGGGACGCGCCCATCGCGCCGCAAGTCCTAGCGGACTGGGACGCGTGGGCACGTCAGGACGCACGCGCCGAGTCCGCGACCGCGTCGCCCGGTCCGGACGCTCCCGCGGAACCGCCGGCACCCGATGCAGTGCCAGCCGAACCGGGCGCTCCCGTGGAAGCGGAGTCGGCGGATGCGGTCCCGGCCGGGCCGGACGCTCCCGCGGAAGCGGAGCCGGCGGATGCGGTGCCGGCCGCGCCAGACGCTCCGGCGCAAACGGAGCCGGCGCATGCGGTGTCGGCCGGGCCGGGCGCTCCCGCGGAAGCGGCGGTGCCGGGTGTGGTGTCGGCCGAGCCAGACGCTCCGGCCGAAGCGGCGGTGCCGGGTGTGGTGTCGGCCGAGCCAGACGCTCCGGCCGAAGCGGCGGTGCCGGGTGTGGTGTCGGCCGGGCTGGGCGCTCCCGCGGAAGCGGTGGCACCAGCACCCGATGCAGCGTCAGCCGGGCGGGACGATTCCGCGGAAACGTCGGCGTCCGACCGAGCGTCGGCCGACCCCGATGCCCCAGCAGACCAGGCCTCGCTGGCCGGGCGGGTCGGTCTCGCTGGCCCGGTCATCCTGGAGGACCGCGCGAGCGAACCCGACCACGGCGTCCCCGCAGGCGGTGGCGCCGTGAGCGGTCCGGCCGGTCCGGCCGGTGCGGTCAGCCTGGCCGAGCGGGCAAAGGAGGCTGAGCCGGTTACCTCCGTGCGCGACCTCGCCGGTCCCGTCGGTCCTATCAGCCTGGCCGATCGGGCAAGGAGTGCTGAGCCGGCTGTCCCAGGGAGCGGCTTGGGCGGACCGGCGGGACCAATCAGCCTGGCCGACCACGCCGGGAGATCACGGCCAGATGTCCCGGCGGGTTATGGCCCGGGCGGTCTCGTCGGGCCAGGCGGTCTCGTCGGGCCGGTCAGCCCGGCCGACCGGGCGACGACGGCTGAGCCGGACGCGCGAGCACGCGGGGACACGCTGGCCGAGCCCGACGCGCCGAAAGGCCAGGACATGCTCGGCGCGCCGACGGGGCCGGCCGGCGAGACCATGCTGGCCGAACCAGCGACCCAGGCCGAGGCGACCGCGCCAGCCGATCTAGAGACACAGGCCGAGGAGACCGCGCCGGCGGAGCCGGAGGCCCCGCCCCGGCCGGGAACCGCGGCGGAGCTCGTGGTCGTGATCTCGGGAGTGCCGCGGTATCACCGGCCTGACTGCATGCTTATCCGGTTCCTCGCCGACGCGGACATCAAGTCGGTCACGCGTGAGTCGGCCGAGGCGTCGGGCTGCGAGCCCTGCCGGGCCTGCCGCCCCTAGACAACCGGGTCAGTCAGCCGCGATCATCGTCAGCAGGCAAAGACCGCCCCACTACTCGATCAGCGCCCCAGGCGTCCCAGCCGAGTCTGATCACCCGGCGGCCGGCGCCCGCCGCAGCCAGAACGTCAGCCCGAGCTCCCCATCGGAGTGCTCCCGCAGCCCCGCCCCGGCCGCCCCGGCCGCCCCGACCTCCCCGGCCGTCCCGGCCGCCACCCCGGCCACCCCAGCCACCCCGCCCGCCCCGGCGTCCTCGGGTCGGCCTTGGACGTAGCGCACGGCCAGCACCTCGCCGGCGATCAGCGCGCCGTGCTCGCCGAGCGCCGAAGCCAGCTCGGGATCGGCGGCCTGCCACCACAGCTCGATCCGGTCGCTGACGTCGAGGCCCGCGTTCTTGCGCTCGTCCTGGACCAGCCTGACCACCTCGCGGGCCAGGCCCTCGCGGCGCAGCTCCGGCGTGATCGTCACCTCGAGCGCGACCGTCTCGCCGCCCTCGGTCGCGACCGCCCAGCCGGACCGCGGCGTCTGCGTGATGATCACGTCATCGGGCTCCAGGGTCACGGTCGTACCGGCCACGTCGAGCGCAGCCGTTCGGGATGAATCCATCTCCCCAGCCAGCCACGCAGGGTCTGCGGCGCTGATTGCGGAGGCCACCGCGGGCGTGGACTTGCCAAACCGCCGCCCGAGCGAGCGGAAGTTCGGCTTCACCGCGTGATCGACGAGGTCGTCGCCCTCGCCGGCCAGGGCGTCGAGCGACCGGACGTTCAGCTCCTCGGCGACCAGCGCGACCAGCTCGGCGGGCAGCCGGCCAAATCCGGCGGCGCTGACCAGGCCGCGCCCCAGCGGCTGGCGGGTGCGCACCGACACCGAGGCGCGCGCCGAACGGCCGAGCTCGACCAGCCGCCGCGCCAGCGCCATGTCCGAGGACAACTGCTGGTCAACCAGCAAAGGATCCGCGTCCGGCCAGCTGGTCAGGTGCACCGAATCCGGCTCGCCTGGCCTGCTCAGCACGCCCCACACGTAGTCGGCGATGAACGGCGTGAACGGCGCCATCAGCTGGCTGAGCACCCGCAGGCACTCGTGCAGCGTCGCGAACGCCGCCGCGCCCTCGGGCGTGCCCGGGCCCTCCCAGAACCGCCGGCGCGACCGCCGCACGTACCAGTTCGACAGGTCGTCGATGAACGCCGCTAGGCGCCGGCCCGCCTCGGACGTGTCGAAGGCCTCCAGCCCGGCGGTCACCCCCGCGATCAGCGCGTGCAGCTCGCTGAGGATCCAGCGGTCCAGCAGCGGCCGCTCGGTCGGCGCCGGCGCCGAGCCCAGCCAGCCCGCCCCGCCAGCACCGCCAGCCCCGCCAGCCCCGCCCGCCCCGCCAATCCCGCCAGCCACCCCGCCAGCCACCCCGTCTGCCCCGGCTGACGCCGCGGTCGCGTTCGCGTACAGCACGAAGAACGACACGGTGTTCCAGTAGGTGAGCAGCACCTTCCGGACGATCTCCTCGAGCGCGCCGTGGCCCAGCCGGCGCGCCGACCAGGGCGACCCCGCCGAGGTGAAGAACCAGCGCAGCGCGTCGGCGCCGTGCAGGTCCATCAGCGGGATCGGCTCGATCACGTTGCCGAGGTGTTTGCTCATCTTCACGCCGTGCTCGTCCAGGATGAGGCCGAGGCACACCACGTTCTCGTAGGAGGACCGGCCGAAGACGAGCGTGCCGACCGCCATCAGCGAGTAGAACCAGCCCCTGGTCTGGTCGATCGCCTCGCAGATGAACTGCGCCGGGTAGGACCGCTCGAACTCCGCCTGGTTGTGCCACGGCGCCCCGTGCTGCGCGAACGGCATCGAGCCCGAGTCGTACCAGGCGTCGATCACGTCGGGCACCCGGCGCGCGGGCTCGCCGCAATCCGGGCAGGCGAGCGTCACGTCATCCACCTGCGGCCGGTGCGGGTCCAGCCCCGACAGGTCGCGGCCGGCCAGCTCCGACAGCTCGGCCAGCGAGCCGACGCAGGTCACGTGGTCGCCGGCGCAGATCCACAGCGGCAGCGGAGTGCCCCAGTACCTGGTCCGGGACAGCGCCCAGTCCACGTTGTTGCGCAGCCACTCGCCGTACCGGCCGTGCTTGATCGTCGGCGGCTGCCAGTTCGTCCGCTCGTTCTCCGCGAGCAGCTTGTCCTTGACCCGGGTGGTCCGGATGTACCACGACGGCAGCGCGTAGTACAGCAGCGGCGTCCCGCACCGCCAGCAGTGCGGGTAGCTGTGCTCGTAGATCTCCCAGCGGAACAGCAGGCCGCGCTCGGCCAGGTCGGCCACCAGGGGGGCGTCCGCGTCCTTGAAGAACAGCCCGCCCACCAGCGGCACCGACTCGTCGAACCGCCCGTCCGGCCGGATCGGGTTGACCACCGGCAGCCCGTGCGCGCGGATCGTGTCCATGTCATCGGCCCCGAAGGCCGGCGCCAGGTGTACCAGCCCCGTCCCGTCTTCGGTGGTGACGAAGTGCCCGGGCACGACAATGTGCGCGCCCGGAATATTTATTAGCCCGAACGGTGGCCCATACGACGCACCGGTGATGCGCGACCCGGGGAACCGGATCAGCACTTCCCAGCCCTCGCCGAGCACGCGGTCCGCCAGCGCCTCGGCGACGACGACCCGCTCCCCGTCGGTCGCGTGCCGGGCGAGCACGTAGGTCTCGTCCGGGTGCACCGCCACCGCGGTGTTCGACACCAGCGTCCACGGCGTGGTCGTCCACACGAGCAGGTTCGCCCCCGCCAGCTCGGCTGGGGCGCCCTCCGGCAGGGTCCGCAGCGGGAACCTGACGGTCACCGAAGGGTCGGCCACCGTCTGGTAGACGTCCGGCTGGCCGAGCTCGTGGTCGGACAGCGGCGTGCCGCAGCGGGGGCAGTACGGGCTGATCCGGAAGTCCTGGACGAGCAGGCCCTGGTCGAAGATCTCCTTGAGCGACCACCAGACCGACTCGATGTAGCCGGGGTTCATCGTCCAGTAGGCCCTGGACATGTCGATCCAGTAGCCCATCCGCTCGGTCAGTTCCTCGAACGCGTCCACGTGCCGCTGCACCGACTCGCGGCAGCGCGCGTTGAACTCGGCGATCCCGTACGCCTCGATGTCCTTCTTGCCGGAGATCCCGAGTTCCTTCTCCACGGCGACCTCGACCGGCAGGCCGTGGCAATCCCAGCCGGCCCGGCGCGGGACGTGGAACCCCTGCATCGTCTTGAACCGCGGGAACACGTCCTTGAACACCCGCGCCTCGACGTGGTGCACGCCAGGGATGCCGTTCGCGGTCGGCGGGCCCTCGTAGAACGTCCAGAGCGGGCCGCGGGCGGTCCGCTCGAGCGACCGCTCGAAGACCTTGCCCTCCTGCCAGCGGGCCAGCATCTCGTGCTCGAGCGCGGGCAGGTCCGGCCGCGCGGGCAGCGGGGGAAACAGCGGCGTGCCGCGGCCGTCGTGTGGATGGGACATGCTCCGGGTGGCCTTCCACGAGTCGCCTGCGCGAAGGGACGAGGCGAGCCTGCGGCCGCCCCGCGGTACCACCCTCCTTGGCCGTGTGCCGGCCCGCCTGCGGCGGGGCGCGGCCACTGCCCGCTCCGTTTACTCCTGCTGCCGGTTCTACTGGGCCGGGCGCAGCCTCGCCGCGCGAGCTGGCCGGCCGTTCCTCCGGCGGCTCCGGGGTGATCTGGTCGCTGGGCCTGCCCCCGGGCTCGCACCCTCCCCGGGTCGCTCCTGGCCGCGATCAGCGGCAGCTGTCCCCATCCACGCCGTGCAGACTGCCACGATAGCCGATGGCCCGGCGGGCGCCGAACCGTTTGCGCGGCGTGAGCCCGGCCGCGGCGGTTTTGCATAGCGCGCCATCCCGACTTATCCTCCGGTGACTGCTGGGTGAACCTTTTTCAACCTCGGGGGACCCACCAAGCTCTCCGTGGTACCTAGCGGGCGGTTGAAAAAGGTCCATTGACAAGATCGAAGCTTCTCGCGCCCAGGGAGGTCTGAGATGGCCGCACCTACCCGCTCCGGCGCAGTCTCTCTTCCGGTCAGGTCCGGCGAGGAGCGCTGGACCGAGGCCGAGCTCGACCAGGTCCGGCAGGAACTCGAGGCCGAGAGCGCCGAGCTCCGCGCGGAGATCGCCAAGGCCGAGTCCGCGATCGCCGAGCGGATGGGCGACGCGGTCGCCGACGCCGGCGACGACCCGGCGGACGCTGGCGCGAAGACGTACCAGCGCGAGCACGAGCTCGCCCTCACCCACAACTCCCGGGAGTTCCTCGCGCAGAACGAGCGCGCGCGGGAAAGGATCGCGGCCGGCACGTACGGCGTGTGCGAGTCCTGCGGGGAGGCCATCGGGAAGGCGCGGCTGCAGGCCTTCCCGCGCGCCACCCTCTGCGTCCAGTGCAAGCAGCGCGAAGAGCGCCGCTGACCGGCCGATGACGGAGACCGACGCGCGTGGGGACGGCACCGGGCCGGAGCCGCCGGGCGGCCACGGCGGGGACGGCTCCCGGACGGGGCGCACCAGCCGGGTCCCCGTGACCGTGCTGCTCGGCGTCGCCGCGTTCGTGCTCGCCGCCGACGTCGTCTCCAAGGTCGTCGTCGTCGCCCAGCTGTCCCACCACCGGCCGATCCGGCTGCTCGGCGGGCTGCTCACGCTCCGGCTGATCCGCAACAGCGGGGCGGCGTTCAGCATCGGGACGTCGCTGACCGTGGTGTTCACCGCGATCGCCGTGGGCGTGATCGTGTTCATCCTGCGCACGGCGCGTCGGCTGCGCAGCCTGCCCTGGGCGGTCACGCTCGGCCTGCTGCTGGGCGGCGCGATGGGCAACCTCGGCGACCGGCTGTTCCGCTCGCCCGGGCCCCTGCGCGGCAACGTGGTGGACTGGATAGAGCTGCCGCACTGGCCGGTCTTCAACCTCGCCGATTCCGCGATCGTCTGCGGCGGCGTGCTCGCGGTCCTGCTGGCCGTGCGCGGGCTGCGGATGGACGGCGCCGTGGACGCCGGCCGCGCGCCGCAGCCGCCCGGGCCGCCCGGCGCACCCGGCCAGACCGGCCAGACCGGTCCGGTCATCGGCCGGCCGCGGGCAGACTAGCGCAGCGGCGTGACCGCAGCCGAGGATGGCCAGCGTGTGCTGTCCACCCGGCGGCACACGGCACACTAGGTGGCGTGACCGCAGCCCCGGATCAGCGCCGCGTGCCGGTCCCCGACGGCCTGGACGGGGAGCGGCTCGACGCCGCGCTGGCCCGGATGTTCGGGCTGTCCCGGGCGAAGGCCGCCGACCTGGTCGCCGACGGCCAGGTGCTGGTCGGCGGCCAGCCCGCCGCGAAGTCGCACCGGGTGCAGGCCGGCGCGTGGCTGGACGTGACGCTGCCGCGGCCAGACGCCGGGCCGGATGGCGCCGGCGGGCCGCCGCCCGCGCGCGTGCCCGGCCTCGAGGTGGTCTACGAGGACGACGACATCGTGGTCGTGGACAAGCCGGCCGGGGTGGCCGCCCACCCGACCCCGGGCTGGACCGGCCCGACCGTGCTGGGCGGCCTGCTCGCTGCCGGGCACACGGTCGCCACCAGCGGCGCCGCCGAGCGCCAGGGGATCGTGCACCGGCTCGACGCGAACACCACCGGGCTCATGGTGGTGGCCAAGAGCGAGCGGGCCTACAGCGCGCTCAAGCGCGCGTTCCGCGAGCGCGAGGTGGACAAGCGCTACCACGCGCTGGTGCAGGGCCACCCGGACCCGCTGCGCGGCACGGTCGACGCGCCGATCGGCCGGCACCCGTCCGGCGACGGCAGGTTCGCCGTGGTCGCCGACGGCAGGCCCAGCGTCACGCACTACGACACGATCGAGGCGTTCCGCGGCGCGAGCCTGGTACGCATCGGCCTGGAGACAGGGCGGACGCACCAGATCCGCGTGCACATGGCGGCGATCAGGCACCCGTGCGCCGGCGACCTGCTCTACGGCGCCGACCCGGTGCTGGCCGCCCGGCTGGGCCTGACCCGGCAGTGGCTGCACGCGGTCAGCCTGGCCTTCGCGCACCCGGCCGACGGGCGGCGGGTCGAGTTCGCCAGCGAGTACCCAGCCGACCTGGCCCGCGCCCTGGACCTCCTGCGCGCCCAGGACGGCTGACCGCTACCCGACCTTCAGCGCCTCGCCGTGTTCCGCCGCGGCGGGGGAGGCGGGCTCGCCCGGCACCATCTTGCGGATGAGCCCGACCAGGGCGGCGCGCTCGTCGAGGGTGAGCGCCTGCCGCCACGGCGAGCGGGCCACCACCACGTCCTCGACCAGGCGCTTCATCTCCAGGCCCGCGTCGGTCAGGACCAGCCGCTTGACCCGGCGGTCGGCCGGGTCCGGCTCGCGGACCGCGAGCCCCCGTTCTTCCAGCATGTCCGCGATGCCGGTGACGAACGAGGGATCGCAGTGCATGCGCTGGCCCAGTTCCTTCATGGCCAGCGGGCCGTCGAGCAGGTGCAGCGCCTTCATGAAGAACGGCGGGACGCCGAATTCCTTCGACGCCTGCTCGCCCACGGCGATGAGCCGGGCGAGCAGGCCCGCCACGGCGTCGAGGACGTCCAGGTCGAGCTGGTCCTCAGCGGATCGCATGGGCGTTCCTTCCGTCGGCGGCGCGGGCCCGCGCGGCACTTATCCATGAGTTGGTCAACAGTTTAACTTTCGCTTTCGTTCCGGAGGAGTGGTCGAGCCGGCCTAGGAGCCCGGAGTGTCGGGCCCCGCCGGGCCGCCGGCCGGTTAGGCTTAGTGAGCCGGACCGGTGCCGCCGCTCGCGGAGGAATGACCTGCGAGCCCGCCTCCCGACGGGCGGCGTCGGCCTCTTCCCCCGGTTCGTTGACGGCGCCCGCACGGGCGCTCTCATGCATGCCTGAAGGAGGCGGTGTCTGCGATGGCTGCAGCGGCGGCGGGGCGCGGTACCGCGGGCAACCAGGCCTCGTTCGCCCACCTGCACGTGCACACCGAGTACTCAATGCTGGACGGCGCCGCCCGGCTGAAGGACCTGTTCCGCCAGTGCGAGGCCGAGGGCATGCCGGCGATCGCGATGACCGACCACGGCAACGTCTACGGCGCCTACGACTTCTGGGCCAAGGCGACCGCCGCGGGCGTCAAGCCGGTGATCGGGATCGAGGCCTACCTGGCCCCCGAGCACCGCAAGCACCGCCAGCCGGTGCGCTGGGGCACCCCGGGCCAGGCCGACGACGACATCTCCGGCGCCGGCGCCTACACGCACATGACGCTGCTGGCCGAGACTACCGCCGGGCTGCACAACCTGTTCCGGCTGTCCTCGCTCGCCTCGCTCGAGGGGTTCTTCCGCAAGCCGCGGATGGACCGCGAGCTGCTGGCGGCGCACGCCGGCGGGATCATCGCGACCACCGGCTGCCCGTCCGGCGAGGTGCAGACCAGGCTCCGGCTCGGCCAGTTCCGGCAGGCGCTCGACGCGGCCGCCGACTACCGCGACATCTTCGGCCAGGGCAACTTCTTCGTCGAGATCATGGATCATGGCCTGGACATCGAGCGCCGGGTCCGGGACGGCCTGCGCAAGATCGCCGCCGAGCTCGCGCTGCCGTTCGTCGTCACCAACGACTCGCACTACACCCAGCCCGGCGACGCGCAGGCGCACGAGGTACTGCTGTGCGTGCAGACCGGCTCCAACCTCGCCGACCCCGGCCGGTTCAGGTTCGAGGGCAGCGGCTACTACGTGAAGTCCCCGGCTGAGATGCGCGCGGTCGCCACCGACGAGGAGTGGCAGGCGGGCTGCGACTCGACCCTGCTCATCGCCGAGCGGTGCGAGGTCGCGTTCGCCAAGCAGAACCTCATGCCGCAGTTCCCGGTGCCCGGCGGCGAGACCGAGGAGAGCTGCTTCCGCGCCGAGGTGTGGCGGGGCATGGACCGGCGCTACAGCGGCGGTTACGACGAGCAGCGCCGCCAGCAGGCCGAGTACGAGATGGGCATCATCACATCGATGGGGTTCTGCTCCTACTTCCTGGTGGTGGCCGACTTCATCATGTGGGCCAAGCGCAACGGGATCCGGGTCGGCCCCGGCCGCGGCTCGGCCGCCGGCAGCCTGGTGTCCTACGCGCTCGGCATCACCGACCTCGACCCGGTCGTGCACGGGCTGGTGTTCGAGCGGTTCCTCAACCCCGAGCGCGTGTCCATGCCCGACATCGACATCGACTTCGACGAGCGCCGGCGGGGCGACGTGATCCGCTACGTCACCGAGAAGTACGGCGACGACCGGGTCGCGCAGATCATCACGTACGGCACGATCAAGGCCAAGGCCGCGGTGAAGGACGCCACCCGGGTGCTCGGCCACCCGTACGCGCTGGGCGACCGGATCACCAAGGCGTTCCCGCCCGCGGTCATGGGCAAGGACATGCCGCTGTCCGGGGTGTTCGACCCGACGCACCAGCGGTACGGCGAGGCCGGCGAGATCCGGGCGCTGTACGAGGCCGAGGCCGAGGTCCGCCAGGTGCTCGACACGGCCAAGGGCCTGGAGGGCCTGATCCGCCAGGCCGGCGTGCACGCGGCCGGCGTGATCATGAGCAGCGAGCCGATCATCGATCACGTGCCGGTGTGGAAGCGCGAGGCCGACGGCGCGATCATCACCCAGTTCGACTACCCCGCGTGCGAGGACCTCGGCCTGCTCAAGATGGACTTCCTGGGCCTGCGCAACCTCACCGTGCTGGACGACGCGGGGGCCGGCATCAAGGAGAACCGTGGCCAGGACATCGTCCTGGAGGATCTGCCGCTCGACGACAAGCCCACGTTCGAGCTGCTGGCCCGCGGCGACACGCTCGGGGTGTTCCAGCTCGACGGCGGGCCGATGCGGGCGCTGCTGCGCTCCATGCGGGCGGACCGGTTCGACGACATCGTCGCGGTCAACGCGCTGTACCGGCCCGGTCCGATGGGCGCGAACGCGCACAACGAGTACGCCGACCGCAAGACCGGCCGCAAGCCGGTGGTACCCATCCACCCGGAGCTGGCCGAGGCGCTGGCCGACATCCTGGGCGACACCTACGGGCTGATCGTCTTCCAGGAGCAGGTCATGGCCGCCGCCCAGAAGCTTGCCGGGTACACCCCCGGCAAGGCCGACCTGCTCCGGCGGGCGATGGGCAAGAAGAAGAAGGAGATCCTGGACAAGGAGTTCGAGCCGTTCGCGGCCGGGATGCGGGCGAACGGGTACTCCAACGCAGCGATCAAGACGCTGTGGGACATCCTGGTCCCGTTCTCCGACTACGCGTTCAACCGCGCGCACGCGGCCTGCTACGCGATGATCGGGTACTGGACCGCCTATCTGAAGGCGAACTACCCGGCCGAGTACATGGCCGCCCTGCTCACCTCCATCGCCGGTGACAAGGACAAGTCCGCGCTGTACCTGAACGAGTGCCGCCGGATGGGCATCCGGGTGCTCCCGCCGGACGTGAACGCCTCCTCGGCCAACTTCACCCCGGTCGGCCAGGACATCAGGTTCGGCCTGGCCGCCGTGCGCAACGTCGGCATCAACGTGGTGGAGGCGATCGAGGCGGCCCGCCGGTCCAACGGCGCGTTCACCAGCTTCGCCGACTTCCTGCGCAAGGTCCCGGTCACCGTGTGCAACAAGCGGGTGATCGAGTCGCTGGTCAAGGCCGGCGCGTTCGACTCGCTCGGCCACCCGCGCAAGGGCCTGGTGCTCATCCACGAGCAGGCCGTGGACCAGGTGATCGACGTCAAGCGCAACGAGGCGAACAACCAGTTCTCGCTGTTCGCCGGGGACACCGAGACCGAGACGATGTTCGACGTGCCGGTCCCGGCGGGCGAGTGGGACAAGTCCGTGGTGCTCGGCTTCGAGCGCGAGATGCTCGGCCTGTACGTCTCCGACCACCCGCTGCTCGGGCTCGAGCACGTGCTCGCGGCCGGCACCGACTGCTCCATCGCCCAGCTGCTCGGCTCGGCTGAGCCCGCCGCGGTCCCCGAGGCCGAGCGCAGGCAGCGCGGCGAGCGCGGCGACGGCCAGGTGGTGTCCGTCGGCGGCATCCTGTCCGGGCTGCAGCGCAAGGTCACCAGGCAGGGCAGCGCCTGGGCCGCGGCCACGCTGGAGGATCTCGAGGGCGCCATCGAGGTGCTGTTCTTCCCCGCCACCTACCAGGCCTGCGGCAGCCACCTGGCCGAGGACGCGATCCTCGTGGTCAAGGGCAGGCTGGACCGGCGCGACGAGGTGCCCAAGCTGATCGCGATGGACGTGAGGGTGCCGGACACCACGCCGGGTGAGGGCGGCCCTTTCGTGGTGGAGATGCCGGTGGACCGCTGCGTGCCGCCGGTGGTGGAGCAACTGCGGGACGTGCTCCGAACGCATCCCGGGGTGACGGAGGTTCACCTGCGTCTTTGTGGTAAGCAGCGGACCACCGTGGTGCGGCTGGATGACCGGCTGCGGGTGTCGCCGTCTCCCTCGCTCCTTGGTGACTTGAAGCAGCTGCTGGGGCCCGCTTGCGTGGGGTAGGGGGTGCTGGGGGCACGCACCCGGATATCCGGCTATCGGCGGAGCCGAATGCCGGCTAACCGGGCACCTGCCCCCCGCCCAGAGGTCGTGCGGCTGGTCCTGGTGCACAGCCCGCTGGTCGGTCCGCAGACGTGGGAGCCCGTGGCCGCCGAGTTCCGTGCGCTCGGGTACGAGGCGGTTGTCCCGGACTTGACCGGGACCGTGGCGGGCGGGCCGCCGTATGCCGAACGGCAGGCTGAGGTTATCGCAGAGAGCGCATCGGGTGCGGGCTCGGTGCTGGTGGGGCACAGCGGGGCGGGGGCGCTGCTTGCGCCGGCGGGGGCGCTGGTCGCGAGCGTCGCCGGCTTCGTCTTCGTGGATGCGGGGCTGCCGGCGCCGGGGCGGAGCGCGCTGGAGGGGATGCCTGCGGAGCTGGCCGGGCAGCTGCGGGGGATGGCTGACGGGCAAGGGTGGCTGCCGCCGTGGGCGCAGTGGTGGGAGCCGGGGGTGTTGGCGGAGCTCGTCCCGGATGCGGGGGTGCGGCGACGGTTCGCTGATGCCTGCCCGCGGCTGCCGCTGGCCATGTTCGAGGAACGGTACCCGGAGGTTCCCGGGTGGCCGTCAGCGCCAGCCGCTTACCTGCGGCTGAGCGAGGCGTACGAGGATGAGGCGGCCGGGGCCCGCGCCCTTGGCTGGCCGGTCACGGAGCTGGCGAGCCACCACCTGGCCCCCCTGACCGACCCGGGCCTCGTCACCGCCGCGCTACTCGACCTGGTCCAGCGCCTCGGGAGCTAGCGCACCCGGGGCACGGCCAGGACCGTTCGATGTGCCATCGCTGGTGCTATAGCCCCAGCAAAGTGCCATCGACGTGGTAGGCGGAGGGGCGCGGGGTGCCCCGCCGCGACCCGGTAGCCGTGGCGGTCAGGCGGTCAGGGGGTGGCCAGGAGGGCGACGAAGGCGGCGTAGGCGGCGATGACCAGGACGCCGGCCGGGCGGGTGAGGCCGCGGCGGGCGAAGGCCAGCGCGAGGACCGCGACGGTCATCGCGGCGTACCAGGCGGCGACCACGCCGCCGCTGCCGCCCGTGGTAAGGCCGGTCACCGCGGCAGGCAGGAACAGGCCGAAGGCCACGTTGAGCGTGTTGCTGTTCATCGCCTCGCTGAGCGTGGCGGCGCCCCGGCCGCGGCGAGCCAGGTAGACCGCGGTGACCGCGTTCGGCAGGCTGGTGATCGCGGCGAGCACGATCCCGCCGGTGACGATGCCAGGCACGGCCAGCCGGGTGCCGAGGCTGGTGGCCGCGCGCTCCATGACGAGGCTGGCGGCGACCACGACCACCAGGGCCACCGCGCCGGTGAGGGCGCTGACCCAGTCGCGCGGCCGGGCCGACGCGGGGTGCAGCGCGGGGCCTTCCTCCAGCTCTTCCTCGGACAGCGCCTGCGCCAGCCAGCGGCGCACCGCGGGCGGCAGCCGGACCCGGGTGCGGTGCGGCGCGCGCAGCGCGGACAGCCAGGCGTAGGGGAGCAGCACGAGCAGCACCAGCGCCAGCCCGGCCCGCGGGCCGATGACCCCGGCCAGCGCGCAGATGCTGACCGCGGCCATCCACAGGCCCACCGCGCCCTCCAGCACGACGACGCGGCGGTGCAGGGCGATCCGCCCGGCCACGACCGCGCCGAGCCCGAGCAGCGCGGCTAGGTTGAACACGTTGGAGCCGAGCACCACGCCCACCCCGACCGCCCGCTGCCCGTGCGCCAGCGCCGCGGCCGCGGTCGTGATCTCGGGCGCGTCCGCGGCCAGCGCGGCGACGAGCCCGAGCATCGCCTCGGTGAGCCCGAACCGCTCGCCGAGGCGCTCGATGCGGACGACCAGGACGGCGCTGGCGGCCAGGCTGAACGCCGCGCCGACGACGAGCGCCGCGAGCGCGCCCGTCACCGGCCCGGCATCACGCGTCGCGCCGGTTCAGCAGCACCCCCGCCGCGACGAGCAGCGCCGCGGTCCACAGGCAGAACACCCCGAAGCCCTGCCAGGCCGACAGCACCTGGTCCGAGTGCTGCGAGGTCTGGATGATCAGGCGCCCTGCCGAGGTGGGCAGGTAGTCGTGGATGTGCCGGCCCCAGGTGCCGGGGATCAGCTGGGACAGCGGCTCGAGCACGACGACGAACGCGATGACCCCGGTGATCGCGCCAGCGGTGTGCCGGACGATCGTCCCGATCGCCATCGCGAACAGCCCCAGCACGGCCAGGTAGAGCCCGCCGCCGGTGACCGCGCGGGCGACGTTCGGGCCGCCGAGCGACACCGGGACGTGGCTGTGCAGGATCGCGGCGCCGGTGAAGAACGACGCGTACATGACGACCTCGCCGAGCACCAGCACGACCGCGGCGAACACCGCACCCTTGGCGGCGAGCATCGGCAGCCGGCGGGGGACGGCCAGCAGCGAGGCGCGGATCGCGCCGGTGGAGTACTCGCTGGAGATCACCAGCACGCCGAGCACGATGACCGTCAGCTGGCCGAACTGCAAGCCTGCGCTGAGGATCCCACTGACCGGGTCCACCAGTAGCTGCAACCGCGCCGCCGCGCCGATCTTGTTCCACTGCGCGGACGTGATCGCGGTGATCAGGATCGTGATCCCCAGCGTGAGCACGACGAGCAGGATCAGCGACCAGACGGTTGACCGGACCGAGCGGAGCTTCGTCCACTCGCTGAGCAGCAGGTTGCCGAAGCCGGGGCGGCGCGCGCCCGCCGTCGGCGCGGAGTCCGGCCTGGCCGGCGCCGCCGCGGTCACCGGCCCTGCCCCCCGGCCGCGGGGCCGGCCGGCTGCCCGCCGACGGCCGGCTGCCCGGCGACGGCCGGTCGCCCGCTGACGGCCGGCTGGCCGAACTCCAGGCTGTCCGCGGTTAGCGCCATGAACGCCTCCTCCAGGGTCCCGGCCTGCGGGGTGAGCTCGTGCAGCACCACGCCCGCCGCCGCGGCGAGCTCGCCGATCCGCGCGGCCGGCATCCCGGTGACGGTGAGCGCGGCCGTCTCGCCCGGCGGCTGCTGGCCCCCCGGCACGACGCGGCCCCCCTCGGCCGTGATCGCCTCGGCCAGCCGGCCCGGGTCCGGCGTGCCGACGAGCACGGACCGGCCCGAGCTCCTGGCGACGAACTCCCGCGTGCTGCAGTCAGCGATCAGCTTGCCGCGGCCGATCACGATCAGGTGGTCGGCGGTGACCGCCATCTCGTTCATCAGGTGGCTGGAGACGAACACGGTGCGGCCCTGCCCGGCCAGCGCCTTCATCAGGTTGCGGATCCACAGGATCCCCTCCGGGTCGAGCCCGTTCACCGGCTCGTCGAGCACGAGCACCTGCGGGTCGCCGAGCATGGCGGCGGCGATGCCGAGCCGCTGCGTCATGCCGAGCGAGAACCCGCCCGCCCGCTTGTGCGCGACGTCGGCCAGCCCGACCAGGTCGATGACCTCCTGCACGCGCCGCCGCGGCAGTCCCTGCGTCTGCGCCAGGAACAGCAGGTGGTTGTAGGCGGACCGGCCGGTGTGCACGGCCCGCGCCTCGAGCAGCGCGCCCACCGTGCGCAGCGGGATGGCCAGGTCGCGGTAGGGCTTGCCGCCGATCGTGGCGGTCCCGCTGTTGGGCCGGTCAAGACCGAGGATCAGCCGCATCGTGGTCGATTTGCCGGCGCCGTTGGGCCCGAGGAACCCGGTCACCCGGCCGGGCTCGACGGTGAACGACAGGTGGTCCACGGCGACCTTCGGGCCGTAGCGCTTGGCCAGATCGCGGGCCTCGATCATCCCATCCCCCAGTCGGAGGGTAAGTCTTTCCTCCCGGGCAGGCAGTGTAGAGCACCGCGTCCCGGCGACCCGGGATGGCCCGGCGTCACGTACGCTGCTGCGCAGGATGACACAGCCCGGCCAGCCTCCCGACGCGCCACGCCGTGGTCTCGAGCCCCTCGCCGTTCCGGGCCCGGACGGTGTCCCCGGTCCCGGGCGCGCACCGGCCAGGCTACGCTCCGCGTTCCTCGCGCTGATCGTCACCGCGGCGGCGAGCGCGCTGCTCGGCGTGCTCACCGGGTTCGTGTGGTCGGCCGTCGCGCCGCGGGCGCCGCTGGTCGTGGCCGGCCGCGGCGTCGCGTACGTGGCGAACGCCGAGACGAGCGCCTTCATCGTGGCCGACGCGTGGTTCTGCCTGCTGACCGCCGCCGCGGGGCTGGTCTGCGGGGTGGCCGGCTACCTGCTGGCGGTGCGCAGGCACGGCGCAGTCGCGCTGACCGGGCTGGTGCTCGGCGGCCTGGCCGCCTCCGCGCTGGCCATGTGGGTCGGCCAGCAGCAGGGCCTGGCCAGCTTCCGGTCCGCGCTGGCGGTCAGCGCGACCGGCGTCCGGCTGCGCGAGCCGCTGACGCTGGGCGGGCACGGCGCGCTCGCGTTCTGGCCGCTGCTCGTGGGCCTCGTCGTCGGGTCCATCGAGGTCATCGGCCAGTCGATCGAGCGCAGGCGGACCGAGGCCGCCGCGCTCGCCACGCCGGAGCCGGCCCGCCCGCAGTGACCGCGGCCGCCGCGCTCGCCAAGCCGGAGCCGGCCCGACAGTAGTGACCACAGTGACGGCGGCCGCCGCGCTCGCCAAGCCGGAGCCGGCCCGACAGCAGCGATCACAGTGACCGCGGCCGTCGCGGCTCAGCCGGCCAGCAGCGTGCGCAGGTACCGGACCGGCGGCGAGCCGTGCGCCAGCATCGCGTCGTGCCGCTGCCGGTCGGACTGCTCCGGCCGGGCCGCCCTGAGCTCGGCGGCGAGGTCGGCGACCTCGGTGTAGCCCACGTAGTAGGTGGACAGCTGGGCCGAGGTGAGCAGGGCCCGCCGCCACTTGCCCGCCGCCTCGCCCTCCTCCTGATGCCCGCGCCCGGTCATCAGGGTCATCGCCTCCTGCTCTGTCATCCCGTCACCGTGCACCCGGGCGTCGAGTATGGCGTTGATGATCATGCGAAGCTGCATCTTCAGCTGCTGCATGCGCACCGCGCGGGGATCGCCCTCGCCCGGGTAGCCCCGCTCCGCCATCAGCTGCTCGGCGTAGACCGCCCAGCCCTCGACGAACGACCCGGACCGCAGCGCCGCGCGCAGCGCGGTCGCCGAGCCGCCGAACCGCCGGGAGTGCTGCAGCTGCAGGAAGTGACCCGGCATCGCCTCGTGCACCATCAGGTTGTGCACCATGTGCCGGTTGTACTCGCGGTAGAACGACGCGACCCGCTCCGCCGGCCAGTCCACCGGGGTGGGGGAGACCGCCACGAAGGTCGGCATCGGCGCGGGCTCCAGCGGCCCCGGCGAGTCGCAGTAGGCGATCGCGACCCCGCGCGCGATCTCCGGCATCTCGATCACCTCGACGGGGTCGTCGTACGCGGACACCAGCTGGTGCTCGGCCACGAAGGTGCTCTGCTCCGCCAGCGCGCGCCGGCAGAAGCCCAGGATCGTCGCGTCGTCCGCCGCGTCGCGGGCCAGCTCGTCCAGCACCCGCCGGACCAGGGCCGCGCCCCGCGCCCCGGAGCCGGCGTCGCGGCCGAGCTGGCCGGCCCGGCCGGCCCGCCTCGGGCCGGCGACCTCCGCCGCGACCCGGTAGATCTCATCGCTCACCCGGTCGAGATCGGCCCGCGCCCGGGCCAGGATCGCGCCAGCGTCGGCCTCGGCGTCCAGGGTGAGCGACAGCTTGCGGGCGAACCGCTCGGGCCCGATCCTCGGGTCGGCGAACGAGCCGTCACCCCCCTCCAGCTGCGCCGACAGCCAGGCACGGTGCCCGGTCAGCGCGTCGAGTGCTGCCGGGCGCACCGCGTCGATCTGCCCGGCGCAGCCGGGCTCGGCCTCGAGCGCGCGGTCTATCTCGCCGCTGACCAGCCCGATCGTCCCGCTGAACTGGACGATGGCCGTCTCCAGGTGCACCTTCGGCATGCTGCCGAGCCGCTCGCGGGCGGCGGCGAGGACCGCGGGCACCTCGGCGAGCCGGCCGGCCACCGAGGCGAGCCGGCCGGGCAGCGGGGCGAAGTCCCGGGCCAGCAGCAGGTGAATGGCCCGGCCGGGGTTGGCCACCAGCGGGTTCCACTCCGGCTCGCGCAGCGCGTCGATCTCGAAGATCCGCCGCGCCAGCGCGTTGGCCAGCATCGCGGCGTCCACCTGGTGCTCGGCCGACAGCGCGCCGGCGTCGAGCGCCGTGAGCCGGGCAGCGAAGCCGTCCACCACCCGCCGCTCGGCCGCGCTCGCGGCGGCGGAAGGGTCGGGCAGCCGCGCGTCGTGCCGGTGGTCGCCGAGCTCGGTGGCCAGCTGCGGATGGCGCTCGG
>Ga0070698_100000355_pt1 | contig 47387 bp, 42 predicted proteins | sample KBSK1502metaG_FD_65477 | JGI IMG/M metagenome (GOLD analysis project Ga0070698, IMG submission 65477) | Corn, switchgrass and miscanthus rhizosphere microbial communities from Kellogg Biological Station, Michigan, USA - KBS K1-50-2 metaG | ecosystem: Host-associated > Plants > Roots >...
ACCTGACCGGTAGTGATCATCGTCTCCACGGCCACGCGGCTTCGCGGGTCACCCTTGAGCATGCCATCCAGAATGGCGTCGCTGATCTGGTCGGCCATCTTGTCCGGATGGCCCTCCGTAACAGACTCGGAAGTGAAAAGACGACCGGCCACCTGACTCCCTTTTCCGCCCCGGGGGATGAGACCTTGCCGAAGTGTATCCGGGTTGCCCGTCCGCTGCCCGGCGGTCGCGCCGCTGGCCCGCCGCCGCCCAGCCGCCGGGCCGCCGCCGCTCAGCTGGCCAGTGCGGCTGCCACCAGATCCCAGATCACGTCGGCCAGCGCCGCCTTCGGGCCACGGGCGACGGGTGTCTGCGTCCCGTCGGCGGCAAGCACCACGGCAGCGTTGTCACTGACCCCGAATCCGATCCCTGGCCCCACTTTGTTGACGACGAGCAGATCACACCCTTTGGCCGCGAGTTTCGCGCGCCCATTCGCGATCAGGTCATCCGTCTCGGCACCGAATCCGACAATCACCTGGCCGGGCCGGAGGCGGTCCGCCGACAGCTCCCGCAGGATGTCGGGATTCGCTACCAGGCGGATCGGCTCCGGCGCGGCCCCGGTCTTCTTGATCTTCACGTCGCTCCTGGCCGCGGGCCGGTAGTCGGCCACGGCCGCGGCCATGACCACCGCGTCAGCGGCTAGCGCGGCTTCCCGCACGGCATCCCGCAGCTGCGCCGCCGACGTCACGTGCAGGACGCGGGCCCCGGCCGGGTCGTCCAGCGCAACGTTCGCGGCCACCAGGGTCACCTTCGCGCCGCGGGCAGCGGCGGTCTCGGCCAGCGCATAGCCCTGCCGCCCCGATGACCAGTTGCCGAGGAACCGGACCGGGTCAAGCTCTTCCCTGGTGCCGCCCGCGGACACCACGACCTGGCGCCCGGTGAGATCGGCGGCCAGCCCGGCGGTACCGCGGGCCAGCACCCTTACCGCGACGCGCAGCAGCTCAGCGGGCTCCGGCAGCCGCCCTGGCCCGGAGTCCTTGCCGGTGAGCCGCCCGGCGGCCGGCTCAAGGACCAGCGCGCCGCGGCCGCGCAGCGTCGCCACGCTGGCCTGGGTAGCCGGGTGCTGCCACATCTCGGTATGCATGGCGGGCGCGAAAATGACCGGACAGCGCGCGGTCAGCAGCACCGCGGTCAGCAGGTCGCCTGACATCCCGGCTGCCGCGCGGGCCATCAGGTCGGCGGTGGCGGGCGCCACAAGCACCAGGTCGGCCGCCTGGCCGAGCCGGACGTGGGGGACCTCATGGACGTCGTCCCAGGCGGTCGCGGTGACGGGCTGGCCAGACAGGGCGGCCCAGGTCGCCTCGCCGACGAAGCGCAGCGCGTCAGGAGTCGGAACGACCCGGACGTCGTACCCGGATTCGGTCAGCAGCCGGAGCAGCTCGCATGACTTGTACGCGGCGATGCCCCCGCTGACCCCGAGGATGATGCCCATGCCAGGGATTACCCGGTCAGCGAGCCAGGCGCGGCGACGAGGTCAGGAGGACTCGGCCGGCTCCGCGGTCAGCAGCCGCTCGCTGATCTCGCGCAGCGCGATGGACAGCGGCTTCTCCTGGACGCGGGTCTCGACGAGCGGGCCCACGTACTCAAGCATGCCCTCGCCGAGCTGCGCGTAGTAGGCGTTGATCTGCCTTGCCCGCTTTGACGCCATGATGACCAGGCCGTACTTGCTGTCGACGACATTGAGCAGGTCGTCGATCGGCGGATTGATGATGCCTTCAGGGGCGGGACTTCCAGCCACGTTGTGCCTTCCGTGTCGGGACCGCGGCTAGGACCGCGTCATCGGCCCGATCGGGCCTCGGTCAAGGCTACCAGCTGGCGGCAGACATCCTGGACCGACGTGTTGACGAGGGTGATGTCGAACTCGCTGCCTGCGGCGAGTTCGACCCGGGCGGCTTCGAGCCGCCGCCGGATGACGTCCGGGGGCTCCGTGTCCCGGCCGGTCAGCCGCCGGACGAGTTCCCCCCAGGATGGCGGCACCAGGAAGACCAGCAGGGCGCCGGGGACGACTTGGCGCACCTGCCGCGCGCCCGCCAGGTCGATTTCCAGCAGCACCGGCACCCCGGCTGCCAGCTTCGCTTCGACCGGCGCCCGCGGCGTGCCGTACCGGTGGCCGGCGAACTGCGCCCATTCGAGCAGCTCGCCCCGCTCGATCATCGCGTCGAAGTCGCGCTCGCTGACGAAGTGGTACTCGCGCCCGTCAACCTCGCCAGGCCGCGGGGCCCGGGTGGTGACGGACACAGAAAGCCAGATCTGCGGGGCCGCCCGCCGCAGGCTGGCGACGACCGTGCTCTTGCCGACGCCGGACGGCCCGGAGAGCACGGTGAGCCGAGCAGGGACAAGGGCTTGGGCCACGGCCGCGCCGCGCGCGCGGTCAGCCGACGGATCGGCCACGGACCTCCGTCCCCCGTCCCCGCCTCCGGGCTCCCTGACCTCGGTCAGATATCACCGCCGAACTCGTTCTCGAGAGCAGTCCGCTGGTTGGCGCCGAGGCCGCGGACACGCCGCGACTCCGCGATGCCGAGCCGTTCCATGATCTGCCTGGCGCGCACCTTGCCGACGCCCGGCATGGACTCGAGCAGTGCCGACACTTTCATCTTGCCGACGACGTCATCGGTCTGGCCCTCCTTGAGGACCTGGGGCAGCGTTGTCGAACCGTGCTTCAGCCGGTTCTTGACCTCGGCACGCTCCTTGCGTGCCTTGGCAGCCTTCTCCAGGGCTGCGTTCCGCTGCTCGGGGGTGAGTGGAGGAAGAGCCACGCGTGGTCACCTCGGGTTTCGTATCGAAAAAGTCGCTCCGCGAGGGGAAACTAGCGAGTTCAGCTCCACACGGCAATGCAAACCCCCGTTTGTCATGCCACAATTTATCCGATACTACCCTGCGCACATGAGCCGATACTTAAAGTAGTCAAACCAATATCACATGTCTCTGGCGTCAGAGGCGGTGACGCCGAGATCTGGCCCGCTAAATCGCCGAGATCCGGCCTGACCGGCGGGCTGTCCGGCCCGGCGGTCCGGCCAGTCGCGGTCCGCTGAGATCTGGCCGCCCGATGGGCCGCGGCCCAGCCCGCGGCCGCCCCCCGGCCGGGTGCGCCGGCGATCGGCCTGCCGATAGCGGTCCGCTGAGATCTGACCGCCCGATGGGCCGCGGCCCAGCCCGCGGCGGCCCCCGGGTCGGGTGCGCCGGCGATCGGCCTGCCGATGGCGGTCCGCTGAGATCTGGCCGCCCGATGGGCCGCGGCCTAGCCCGCGGCGGCCAGCCGCCGCAGCGTCGCCCCGACGGCTGCGGCGGCGGCCCCCGGGTCGGGTGCGCCGGTGATCGGCCTGCCGATCACCAGCAGATCGGCGCCAGCCCGCAGTGCCGCTTCCGCGGTGGCGACCCTCGCCTGGTCCTGAGCGTCTGAGCCTGCCGCGCGGATCCCCGGCGTGATCAGGGTGATGTCCGGGCCGACTTCAGCCCGGACGGCTGCCACCTCGCGCGGCGAGCAGACCAGTCCCCTGGCGCCGGCCGCGACCGACAGCGCGGCCAGGCGGCAGACGGCATCGCGGGTCGGTCCCGCCATCCCGATCCCGGCCAGGTCGTCGTCGCCCAGTGAGGTGAGCACCGTCACGGCGGCGATCCTGGTCTCCGGGGCGGCCTGCACGGCGGCCCGGATGACGGCGGGCCCGGCAGCGGCGTGCACGGTGAGGATCCCCGGCCGCAGCCGGGCCACCGCCCTGGCCGCGCCCGCCACCGTGGCCGGGATGTCATGCAGCTTCAGGTCGAGGAACACCTGGACGCCGCTGGCGCCCCGGATCGAGGCAACCGCATCGGGCCCGTACCGCAGGTAGAGTTCCAGCCCGATCTTGACCGTGCTGACATAGGGAGTGACCATGCCCGCCCAGCGCGCCGCCGTCTCCAGGTCAGGCGCGTCAAGCGCGACGGCAATCGGTGCCCGGTAGCTCACGGCATCCCCCTCGCTCGCGCTCCCGTCCGGCCGCCGCGCCGTTCGCGCGGCTCACCGCACCCTCCGCACGGGTTATAGCAGGTTCCTGGCGAGCCTGCGCCCGGTGGCTGTCCGCGGCTCGTGGGCCAGCCCGATCACCTCGGTCAGCCGGTCGATCCCGCGCTGGGCCAGCTCGTCGTCCAGCTCGCGCAGGATCCGGGCGCACGCCGACGGGTCATTGAAGATCGTGGTGCCGACGGCGACCATTCCGGCCCCGGCCAGGATCAGCTCAAGCGCGTCCTTACCCGTCCGCACCCCGCCCATGCCGACTATCGGCACATCGGGCAGCGCCTCGCGGACCTGCCAGACGCAGCGGACCGCGACTGGCCGGACAGCCGGGCCGGACAGCCCGCCGGTCAGGCCAGCCAGCACCGGGCGCATCGTCTCCGTGTCGATGGCCATGCCCAGCATGGTGTTGATCATCGAGAGCCCGTCCGCGCCCGCTGCCACGCAGGCCCTGGCGATCGCGACGATGTCGGTGACGTCGGGCGACAGCTTGGCGAATACCGGGATGTCGTACCGGGCGCGGCCGCGGACCGCATCGATCACTGCCGCGGCCGCGTCGGCGTCGCAGGCGAACACCTGGCCCCGGTGCTCGACGTTCGGGCAGGAGATGTTGACCTCGATCGCGGTGACCCCGGCCGCATCGGACAGCCGGGCGGCCAGCTCGGCGAATTCCGCCACCGTGCTGCCCGCGATCGACACCACCGCGCGCGCACCGCGGGACAGCAGCCACGGCAGGTCCCGCTGCAGGAACGCGTCGATGCCCGGGCCCTGCAGGCCGATCGAGTTGAGCATGCCGCTCGGCGTCTCGGCCATCCGCGGTGTCGGCCGCCCGGCGCGCGGCGCGAGCTGCACCGACTTGGTGACCACCGCGCCGATCTTGGAGACGTCGAAGAACTGCGCGAGCTCGCGGCCGGACCCCGCGCAGCCGGACGCGGTCAGGATCGGGTTAGGCAGCTCGACGTGGCCGAGCCTGGTGCGAAGGTCAGTAGCCATGACCTGGCCTCCAGGCCGGGCCGTGCGCGCGCGCGGGGTGCCCGGCAGCGCCGGATCCTCGTGCGGCCCGGCCGCCTCGCTGCGACCCGGGCCTGCGGTCGCCGGCCGCGGCGCCGCCGGCCGCGGCGCCGCCGGACCCGCCACGGCTGGCTGCACTGCCCGCTGGCTCCCAGCCGGGCGCGCCGAACGCGTCGAACGGGATCGTGCCGACGTCGTCCCAGCGGACCTGCTCGCCGCGGAACACCGGGCCGTCCACGCACGAGCGCACCATCCGGGTGATGCCGTCGGTGCCGACGACGGGCAGCACGCAGGTCATGCACACCCCGATGCCGCACGCCATGGCCTCCTCCACGGAGACCTGCACCGGCAGGTCGTACCGGCGGGCCAGCAGCGTCACCTGCCGCAGCATCGGCATCGGCCCGCAGGCGTAGATCACGTCCGTCCGCCCGTCGTGGATCAGCTGGCCGAGCATGTCGGTGACGACGCCGCGCGAGCCCAGTGACCCGTCCTCGGTGGTGATCGTGGCTATCCGGCCGGTCCGGCGCGCGGTCAGCGCGCCGAAGACGCGGTCTCCGCTGGCCGCGCCGAGCAGGAAGTCGACCGTGCAGCCCCGGTCGCGGAGCTTGCCGGCCAGCGCGAACAGCGGCGCGCTGCCATATCCGCCGCCGACAAGCAGGCAGCTGACCCGGTCCCGCGGCACCGGGAACGGCCGGCCGAGCGGCCCGGTGACATCGAGCACGTCCCTGGCGCGCCGCGCGGCGAGCCAGCGCGTGCCGGGGCCGTTCGCGGCGAAGATGAATTCCACCGTGCCGCCGTGGTCTGGCCGGACATCGTGGATGGAGAACGCGCGGCGCAACAGCATCGCGCCGTCCGGGCCGCCGACCGCGACGGCAACGAACTGCCCGGGACGGAAGCGCGCGGCGATGCCGGGCGCCACCACGGTCATGGCGTGGTAGGCGTCGACCCGCCGCACGGTGAGCACCGTGCCGCGCACCTGCAGCGGGCCGGCCTCGGCCTCGCTGTCCCCGGGGGTCACCTGCCGTCACCCCCCGCCGCGCCGGTACGGCGCAATCGCGCCGCATGTTCCTGCAGGGACCGCACTCCCACCTCGCCCCGGGTAATCGCCTCAATGCCCTGCACGGCCGCCGCCAGTCCCGCCGTGGTCGTCACGCACGGGATGCCCCGGCGGACCGCCGCAGTCCTGATCTCGTAGCCGTCCAGCCGCGGCCCGGACTGCCCGGGGCTGCCGAACGGCGTGTTGACGATGAGGTCTACCTGGCCAGCCATGATCCGTTCCACGATGGTTGGCTCGCCGTCCGGGCCGCGGCCATCGCCGTGCTTACGCACGATCGTGGCACGGACGCCGTTGCGGCGCAGAACCTCCCCGGTTCCCCTCGTCGCCCAGATCTCGAAGCCCAGGTCAGCGAGCCGTTTCACCGGGAACACCATGGATCGCTTGTCCTTGCTCGCCACCGAAACGAAGGCGCGGCCCTTGACCGGCAGCGACCCGTAGGCCGCCGCCTGGGATTTAGCGTAGGCCGTGCCGAACGCCTCATCGATGCCCATGACCTCGCCGGTCGACCGCATCTCCGGGCCGAGCACGGTGTCCACGCCCCTGCCCTCGGCATCACGGAACCGGCCGAACGGCAGCACTGCCTCCTTGACCGCGATCGGCGCGTCAAGCGGCAGCGTGCCGCCATCACCGGAGGCCGGCAGCATGCCCTCGGCGCGCAGCCCGGCCACCGTCGCGCCGAGCATGATCCGGGCAGCGGCCTTGGCCAGCGGCACCGCGGTCGCCTTGGAGACGAAGGGCACGGTGCGGGACGCGCGCGGGTTCGCCTCAAGCACGTAGAGCAGGCCGCCCGCCAGCGCGTACTGCACGTTCAGCAGCCCGAGCACCCCGACGCCCCTGGCGATCGCCTCGGTGGACTCGCGGATCAGGTCGATGTACTCGTGGCCGAGCGTGATCGGCGGCAGCGCGCAGGCCGAGTCGCCGGAGTGGATGCCTGCCTCCTCGATGTGCTCCATCACGCCGCCGAGGTACAGCTCGGTCCCGTCGTAAAGGGCGTCGACGTCGATCTCGATGGCGTCGTCCAGGAACCGGTCGATCAGCACCGGGTGCTCGGGGCTCGCCTGGGTTGCCCGCCGGACATACGCCTCCAATGTCTCGTCGTCGTAGACGATCTCCATGCCGCGCCCGCCGAGCACGTACGAGGGCCGCACCAGCACCGGGTAGCCGAGCTGGCCGGCCACGGCCCGCGCTTCCCGGTGCGACCGGGCGATCCCGTACCGCGGCGCGGGCAGCCCGGCCGCCGCCAGCACCGCGCCGAACTCGCCGCGGTCCTCGGCCAGGTGGATGGCGTCGGCCGAGGTGCCTGCCACCGGCACCCCCGCGGCCGCGAGCGCCCTGGCCAGGCCGAGCGGGGTCTGGCCGCCGAGCTGCACGATCACGCCGGCCACCTGGCCGCTGGCCTGCTCCGCGTGCACGACCTCGAGTACGTCCTCCAGCGTCAGCGGCTCGAAGTAGAGCCGCCCTGAAGTGTCGTAGTCCGTTGATACGGTTTCCGGGTTGCAGTTGACCATGACGGTCTCGTAGCCGGCCGACCGCAGCGCGAAGGAGGCGTGCACGCAGGCGTAGTCGAACTCGATGCCCTGGCCGATCCGGTTCGGCCCGCTGCCGAGGATGATCACCTTCGGCCGGTCGCCGGGCGGTACCTCGGTCTCCTCGTCGTAGGCCGAGTACAGGTACGGAGTCTGCGCGGCGAACTCCGCGGCGCAGGTATCCACCATGTGATACACCGGCCGGATGCCGAGCTCGTGCCGGAGCCGGCGGATGCTGGCCTCGGTCGTCCCGCGGAGCCCGGCGATCTGCGTGTCGGAGAACCCGGCGGCCTTCGCGGCCCGGAGCTCGGCCGCGGACAGCGGCTCGGCCTGCCGGTCCGGCGCAGCGGGCAGGGAGCCATCAGCCCCGCCCGGCGCCGCAGCCAGCCCATCAGCCCCGCCCGGCGCCGCAGCCAGCCCATCAGCCCCGCCCGGCGCCGCAGCCAGCCCATCAGCCCCGCCCGGCGCCGCAGCCAGCACATCGGCCCCGGCCGGCGCCGCCAGCGGCACATCGGCCCCGGCCGAGTTTCCGGCCAGCCTGCGCGGCTGGCCACCGACCATCCGTATCGCCTGGTCTTCAATGCCCTTGACCTGGTCGATGAACCAGGGATCGATGCCCGTCGCCGCGACTACCTCGGCCACGGTGGCGCCGGCCCGGATCGCCTGGTGCACCGTCGTCAGCCGGCCGTCGTGCGGCACGGCGCAGCGGGCCAGCAGGCCGGCCTTGTCCCCGGGCGGCCCGGCCCAGCTGAACGGCGCGGCCGGGTCTTCCAGCGAGCGCAGCGCCTTCTGCAGCGCCTCGGCGAAGCTGCGGCCGATCGCCATCGCCTCGCCGACCGACTTCATGTGCGTCGTCAGTCCCGGGTCCGCGCCCGGGAACTTCTCGAAGGCGAACCTCGGCACCTTGACCACGACGTAGTCGAGTGCGGGCTCGAAGCTGGCCGGCGTCTCGCCGGTGATGTCGTTGGGTATCTCGTCCAGCGTGTAGCCGATCGCGAGCCGCGCGGCGATTTTCGCGATCGGGAAGCCGGTCGCCTTCGATGCCAGCGCCGAAGACCGGGAGACCCGCGGGTTCATCTCGATGACGACCAGCCGGCCGGTCTGCGGGTGCACGGCGAACTGGATGTTGCAGCCGCCGGTGTCCACGCCCACCGCGCGCAGCACGTCGATCGCGGTGTCGCGCATCTGCTGGTACTCGCGGTCGGTCAGGGTCATGGCCGGCGCGACCGTGACGGAATCGCCGGTGTGCACTCCCATCGGGTCGATGTTCTCGATCGAGCAGACCACGACCACGTTGTCGGCCCGGTCGCGCATCAGCTCTAGCTCGAACTCCTTCCAGCCGATGATCGACTCTTCAAGCAGCACCTCGGTCACCGGGCTCGCGTCCAGCCCTGCGCCGGCCATCCGCAGCAGGTCGGCCGGGCTGCGGGCGATGCCCGAGCCGGACCCGCCGAGCGTGAACGACGGCCGGACCACGACCGGGTAGCCGAGCTGCGCTGCGACCCGCTCGCATTCGTGCAGCGAATGGCAGATGCGGCTGTCCGGGACCGCGGCGCCGAGCCCGGTGACGATCTCCTTGAACCTCCGCCGGTCCTCGCCGGCCTGGATCGTCGCGATGTCGGCCCCGATCAGCTCGACCTGGTACTGGTCGAGAATCCCGGCGGCATGCAGTTCGACGGCCGCGTTCAGCGCGGTCTGGCCGCCAAGCGTGGGCAAGATCGCGTCCGGACGCTCCCTGGCGATCACCTTCTGCAGCACGTCCAGCGTGATCGGCTCGACATAGGTGGCGTCGGCGAACTCGGGATCCGTCATGATCGTCGCGGGGTTGGAGTTGACCAGGCTGACGCGCAGTCCCTCCTGCCGCAGCACCCGGCAGGCCTGGGTGCCTGAGTAGTCGAACTCGCAGGCCTGGCCGATGACGATCGGGCCGGACCCGATCACCAGGACGGACTTCAGGTCAGCGCGCCGTGGCATGGAGCCCGCCTCCCGCCGGCCGGGCGTGCTCCATCAGCTCGCAGAACTCGCCGAACAGGCCAGCCGCGTCGTGCGGCCCCGGGGCTGCCTCGGGGTGGTACTGCACGCTGAAGGCGGGCGCCGTGAGCAGCCGCAGGCCCTCGACCACGCCATCGTTCAGGTTCACATGGCTGATCACTGCCGGGCCATACGGGGTCTCGAATGGCTGCTGCCGACCGCGGGCGGCGGCCGACCGCTGCCATTGTCCGCTGCCCGGTTCCGGCGGCTGGCCCGAACCTGGCAGTGCGACAGCGAACCCGTGATTGTGGCTGGTGATCTGGACCCGCCCGGTGCGCAGGTCCTGCACCGGCTGGTTCACGCCCCGGTGGCCGAACCGCAGCTTGTACGTGCCCAGGCCGAGCGCCCGGCCGAGGATCTGGCTGCCCAGGCAGATCCCGAAGACCGGGAGGCCGGCCCCGAGCACGCCGCGCATCGCCTCGACCGCGTAGCCGGCCGCGGCCGGATCGCCTGGGCCGTTCGAGAAGAACGCCCCGTCCGGGCTGACCGCCAGGATCTGCTCGGCCGCGGCGGTGGCGGGCAGCACGTGCACCCGGCAGCCGAGCCGCGCCAGGTGCCGGAGGGTAGCGGCCTTGATGCCGAGGTCGACGGCGGCCACGTCGAACCGGACCGGGACGCCGGCCGGCGGCCCGACCGTGTAGGCGTGCGGCGTGGAAACCTCGCGGGCCAGGTCGGCGCCGGTCATCGGCGGGCTGGCCCGCACCCGCTCAAGCAGTTCCGCGGGGTCGGACTTGGCCGCGGCGATGGCGGCCCGCATCGCGCCGCGCTCGCGCAGGTGCCGGGTGAGAGCGCGGGTACCGCCGATCGCGATGCCGGTCACGCCGCGGGCCCTGAGCTCGTCTTCCAGCGTCCGCACCGACCGCCAGCTGGATGCGACCCTTGATGGCTCGCGGATCACGTAGCCGCTGACCCAGATCCGCCGGGACTCCGGGTCGTCGTCGTTGACACCGGTGTTGCCGATGTGCGGCGCGGTCATCGCCACGATCTGGCGGCAGTAGGACGGGTCCGTCAGGGTCTCCTGGTAGCCGGTCATGCCGGTGTTGAAGACCATCTCGCCGAAGGTCTCCCGGACGGCCCCGAACGCGGTGCCGCGGAACGTCCGGCCGTCCTCAAGGACCAGAATCGCCGGCCGGTCCCCGGCTGCCGCCGCCAGGCCGGTCACCGCGCCAGCTTCCCTTCGAGCACGGTGGGGCTGCCGCGCAGGAAGGTGGCCACCACCCGGCCGGGCAGCATCATCCCGGCAAACGGCGTGTTGCGGCTCTTGGACGCGTGCGCGGCCGGGTCGACCGCGGCCCTGGCCGCCGGGTCGTACAGCACCAGGTTGGCCGGCCAGCCGGGCGCCAGCGGGTGGCCGTGCGCGGCCAGCCTGCCGATCGCCGCCGGGCGGGCCGACATCCGGTCCGCCACGCCGGCCCAGTCGAGCAGCCCGGTGCCGACCATGGCCTCGTGCACCACGCGCAGCGCGGTCTCCAGCCCGGTCATGCCGAACGCGGCCGCCGCCCACTCGGTTTCCTTGTCCTCCAGCGGGTGCGGCGCGTGATCGGTCGCCACGCAGTCGATGGTGCCGTCGGCCAGGGCCGCCCGGAGCGCCGCGACGTCGGCAGCCGTCCGCAGCGGCGGGTTGACCTTGAACACCGGGTCGTAGCTGGCGGCGAGATCGTCGGTGAGCAGCAGGTGGTGCGGGGTCACCTCGGCCGTCACCTGCCAGCCCTTGGACTTGGCCCAGCGGATGATCTCCACGGAGCCCGCGGTGGAGACGTGGCAGACGTGCAGGGCGGACCCGACGTGCGCCGCCAGCAGGCAATCCCGGGCGATCACGGCCTCCTCGGCCACGGCCGGCCAGCCGGCCAGGCCGAGCATGCCGGACACCTCGCCCTCGTTCATCTGCGCGCCCTCGGTCAGCCGGGGCTCCTGGGCATGCTGGGCGATCACCCCGCCGAACGCCTTGACGTACTCGAGCGCCCGGCGCATCAGCACGGCGTCGGACACGCACCGGCCGTCGTCGGAGAAGACCCTTACCCGGGCCGCGGAGTCGGCCATCGCGCCGAGTTCGGCGAGCCGGCGGCCGTCGATCCCGGCGGTGACGGCGCCGACCGGCTGGACATCGCACCGGCCGGCCTGCCTGCCGAGCCGCCAGATCTGCTCGACCACGCCAGCCGTATCGGCCACTGGTTCGGTGTTGGCCATCGCGTGCACGGCCGTGAACCCGCCGAGCGCGGCGGCCGCGGTGCCGGTGGCGACGGTCTCCGCGTCCTCCCTGCCTGGCTCGCGCAGATGGGTATGCAGGTCAACCAGGCCGGGCAGGGCGATCAGGCCGTCCGCGTCGATGACGTTCGCCGCGCTGGCGGCCGCGGCGCCCGGGCCGATCTCGGCAATCATCCCGCCGACCACGAGGATGCCGGCCGGATCGCCGCCGAGCAGCCTTGCGCCCCTGATCAGCCAGGTTTCCGCGCCCGGCGGAGGTGTGCCGCCGGCCCCGCGGCCGGTTTCGCTGGCTGCCCCGGGGCCGGCCGGGCTGGTCACGCTGCCGGGTCCGCTCACGGTTGTCCCTCCGCTCCGCCGAGCAGCAGGTACAGCACGGCCATCCGCACGCTGACCCCGTTGGCGACCTGCTCCACGATCGTCGACCTGGCCGAGTCCGCTACCTCGGCCGCGATCTCCACCCCGCGGTTCATCGGGCCGGGGTGCATGACGACGGCATGCTCGGGCAGCAGCGCCATCCTGGCCGCGTCCAGGCCGTAGCGGCGGCTGTACTCGCGCACGCTCGGGAAGTACGCGGCGTTCATCCGCTCCTGCTGTACCCGCAGCATCATCACCACGTCGCTCTTGGGCACGGTCGCGTCCAGGTCGTAGCTGACCGAGCACGGCCAGGCGCCGACCGCCACCGGCAGCAGCGTCGGCGGGCCGACCAGCGTCACGTCCGCGCCGAGGGTGCTGAGCAGCAGGACGTTGGACCTGGCCACCCGGCTATGCAGGACGTCACCCACGATGGCGACCCGGAGCCCGTCAAGCCGGCCCAGCCTGCGCCGCATGGTGAACGCGTCGAGCAGCGCCTGAGTCGGATGCTCGTGGCTGCCGTCTCCGGCGTTGACCACGCTGCCCTTGACCCAGCCAGCGAGCCGGTACGGGGCGCCCGAGGCGCTGTGCCTGATCACCACCGCGTCGGCGCCCATCGCCTCCAGCGTCAGCGCGGTGTCCTTCAGGCTCTCCCCCTTGGCCACGCTGGAGCCCTTGGCAGAGAAATTGATCACGTCCGCGGAAAGCCGCTTGGCTGCCGCCTCGAAGGAGATCCGCGTCCGGGTCGAGTCCTCGAAGAACAGGTTGACGACCGTCCGGCCGCGCAGGGTAGGCAGTTTCTTGATCGGCCGGGTGGCCATCTGGGCAAGCTCGTCGGCCGTGTCGAGGATGAGCAGCGCCTCTTGCCTGGTCAGGTCCCCGGCGGAGATCAGGTGGCGGTTCACCGGCTGCCCCCGTCGCCGGGCGCCCGCCGACCAGGGCGGGCCGCGCCGCGCCGGCCGGGGCTCCCGCCGGGCCGGCCGGGGCTCTCGCCGAGCAGCCCGGGGCTCTCGCCGAGCAGCACGGCGTCCTCGCCGTCCACCTCGGCGAGCAGCACGCGGACGACCTCGCGCTGGGAGGTGGGCAGGTTCTTGCCGACGTAATCGGCCCGGATCGGCAGTTCCCGGTGCCCGCGGTCGACCAGGACGGCAAGCTGGACGGCCCTGGGGCGGCCGATGTCGCCAAGGGCGTCCAGCGCGGCCCGCACGGTGCGGCCCGAGTACAGCACGTCGTCCACTAGCACGACGATCTTGCCGTCGACGCCCGCGGCGGGCACGGCGGTGTGGCCGAGCGCCCTGGCTGGCCGCAGCCGCAGGTCATCCCGGTACATCGTGATGTCAAGCGATCCGGCCGGCACCACGGTGCCCTCGACCTGCGCCATGCGCGCGGCAAGCCGGTGCGCGAGCGGCACCCCGCGGGTCGGAATCCCGAGCAGGACCACGTCACCCGCGCCGCTGGTTCGCTCCAGGATTTCGTGCGCTATCCGGGACAGCGCCCGGCCGATCTCGGCGGGCTCGAAGACCGACTTGCGGATCTCCGCCCCGGGCTTGCCCGGGGTGTGAGCTCCGGGCTTGCCCGGGCTATGACCGCCGGCCCTGGACCGGTCAGCCGCTGAACCCTCGGCTTTGGCGCGGCTGACAGCCTTGGCACGGCTTGCCGCCCTGGCCCTGCCGGTGGCCCTGGCGCGGCCGGGGTCATCCTGATGAGCCGCATGCATGATAAAGGACCTCCTTTCCCGCCTCTCTGGACGGGCCTTAAAGGACGCCTGACGCGACCACGTTATCAGCCAGGACCGGGCCGGCCTGGCAGCCGCGGCCGGGGCGCCGGCGATTTCTCCTGGGGCGCCGCGGCCGGCCGGGGCGCTCGCCGCGGCCCGCTGACATCCCCCGCCTGCGGACGCTGCGTATCCGGCCACATACTGACGTGACGAGAGTGATTCTTGTCACATCATGTCCGGATACCGGCTGGATCAACCCGGCTCCATCGGGGCCCGCTGCGGCCGGCCGGCCGCACCGCGAGCCCCGGCATGGCCTGCGTTCCCGCGCAAACGGGCCGCCCGCGGGGCCGGGTGGCGGGTCAAGTCGCCGAGGGTAAGTTCGACCGCTTTTTGCCATTCGGCTTGACCTTGTCGCCCTCGCGGCCTACCGTCACTGAGCGTAACCATAATACTGATCAGACGAACTGGCCGGGGGGCCGAAGAACATGCCATCTGAGTACGCAAAGACCCTGGGCGCGCGGTTGCGCGCTATCCGCACACAGCAGGGCCTCTCTCTGCACGGAGTCGAGGAGAAGTCGCGCGGCCGGTGGAAGGCCGTCGTCGTGGGCTCCTACGAACGCGGCGACCGCTCGGTGACCGTGCAGAAGCTTGCCGAACTTGCCGAGTTCTACGGAGTCCCTGTGTCCGAACTGTTGCCCGGCGACGTGCTGCCTGCCCTCCTTGCGCCCTCCCCCAAGCTCGTGATCGACCTTGAGCGGATGAGCCAGTTGCCGAAGGACAAGGCAGGCCCGCTGGCCCGTTACGTGGCGACCATCCAGAGCCAGCGTGGTGACTACAACGGCAGGGTGCTGTCGATCCGCCAGGAAGACCTGCGCTCGCTTGCGGTCATCTACGACAAGTCACCAGCCGACCTCACCGAGGAACTGATCAACTGGGGCATCCTGGACGCTGACGCCCGAGGAGCCATCGACACCTTCTGAGCCGCCGCCACACCCGGTCACCACAACGCCGGTCACCGCCACGCCCCGGCCGTCCTCCAGCGGCCACGCCCGGTCACCGCCGCGCCCCGAGACGATTCCGTCGGCCGCCGCGCCCGGCCGCCGCCACCACGTCCCCGGGCGATTCCCGTCGGCCGCCGCGCCCGCCGCTCCGGACGGCCTACCCGGCCGTCCGGAGCGGCAGCGGTGTCTGGCCTGGCACCCCGAGGGTGCTCTCGGCCAGTGACAGGAACGTCTCCGCGTCGCGCAGCAGATCATCAGCCTCGCGGAGCGAGACAGCGCAAGGCAGGCCTGCCTCAGCCGCGGCCCGCTTGCCTGCGCCCGCCGCGAAGAACGCGGCCCACTCGGACAGCGCGGGCTCCACCCGCGGCAGCAGTTCCCAGACGCTCTGCGGCCTCCTCCGCCGCGCGGATGTGGCCGGCTCGGCCCTGGCCGCGACCACTGCCGCGGCTGCCCGGAGCGCAGCGAGGTGAGCGGCCACGTAACGGCCGCCCGCTGACGCCTCGTCCTCGGCGCCCGCGAGTCCTTGCCTGGCAGACGAGAGCAGCGCGAGCGCCGACGGCGCCACCCTGCATCGTGGCCGGTCAGACCGCGACTGCAAGACCGAGTTCATGGCCATTCCTCCTATCGCGTGCGAGCCTGTGCCGGGCGGGCCGCTTCCCCACAACCCGCCCGGCAGGCCCGCCGGCTGGCCCCTCGGGAGCAGGGCTGCCGGCTGGCTTCGCTCAGGCACATTCGAACATAGATTCGTCTAGCCGTCCAGTTGTTTGGACCTGCGTTCGAAGTTACAAGGAGGGTCCGACAAAATGGCTGCACGCCGCCCGTGCCGGGTGACGTACGCTTGCCGCCGTGCGCAACGGGACCGTGCTGCGGGCGATTGACCGGGCGAGCTTCCTGGCCAGGCTCGATGCGCTCATCGACGTCTACGCCCTGGCTATGCGGCCGCCGTCCGAGCAGCTGGCCGGGCGTCGCACGATCATGCAGCGGCACGCCGGCCACCCGGCCTTCCGGGCGGTGATCGTGGCCGCGGGCGGCGACGATCACGGCGAAGATAACGGCGACGATGGCAAGCTCATCGCCTTTGCCTACGGGTTCAGCGGAGCCGCCGGGCAGTGGTGGCACGACGTGGTCCGGGCAGGCCTGACGGTGGCGGCCGGCCGGCCCGCGGCGGCTGGCTGGCTGGCTGATTCCTTCGAGATCGCCGAGGTGCATGTGCACCCGGAGCACCAGCGCCAGGGCGTCGGCCGCGCCATGCTGCTCAGCCTGACCGCTGGCTGCCGGCAGCGGACGGCGCTGCTTTCCACGCTTAGCTCGGCCGCTCCCGCCCGCCGGCTCTACGGCAGCCTCGGCTTCGCCGAGCTGCTGACCGGGTTCAGCTTCCCGGGCAACGGGCCGCCCTACGTGGTCATGGGCGCGGTCCTGCCGCTGCGGGGATGATGGCCCGGGCCAGCCGGCGACGCTTCGCTAGCCAGCGACGGCCGACTGGCTCGCGCGCCCGGCGCGGCCGGCCTGGCCGGCCGTGCCGAGGCCGAGCCGCTGATAGATCTCGCGGGTCGCCAGGGAGCCGTTGAGCGTGTAGAAATGCAGCCCGGGTACGCCCTCGGCGATCAGCCGGGCGGACATGCCGGTCGCGTACTCCACGCCGATCTCCCGCACCGCGGCCTTGTCGCCGGCCTGGGACCGCAGCCGCTCCGCGAGTTCCGGCGGGAACTTCGCGCCCGACAGCAGGACCGCCCGCTCGATCATCGCCACGCTGATGATCGGCATGATCCCGGCGATGATCGGCACGTCGCAGCCAAGCGCCGCGACCCGGTCGCGCAAGCGCAGGTAGTCGTCCGGGTAGAAGAACATCTGGGTGATCGCGAAGTCGGCGCCGGCCCGGCACTTGCGCACGAAGTTGGCGGTATCGGCCGCCATGCTGACCCGCCGCGGATGACCCTCAGGAAAGGCGGCCACGCCGACGCAGAAGTCACCGGACGCCTTGATCAGCCGGACCAGCTCCTCCGCGTACCGCAGGCCCTCCGGATGCGGCACCCAGTCACCGTCCGGCGCGCCCGGCGGGTCGCCGCGCAGCGCCAGCACGTTTCGCACGCCGACCGCCGCGTAGGACCCGATGACGTGCCGCAGCTCCGCGACCGAGTGGTTCACGGCGGTGAAATGCCCGACCGGGGTCAGCGTCGTTTCCGCCGCGATCCGCCCGGTCACCCTGACCGTCCGGTCCCGGGTCGAGCCGCCGGCCCCGTAAGTTACCGACACGAACGTGGGCCGCAGCGGCTCAAGCTGGCGGACCGACAGCCACAGGCGCCGCTCCTCGGCGGCCGTCTTCGGCGGCATGAACTCGAACGAGAAGGACCGCTTCCCGGCGGCGAGCAGCTCGCGGATGGCAGCCGCCTGCGGCTGGCGAGGCTGTGGCATCTCCCCAGGTTAACTGCCTGGCACCGGCCGTTCACTGCTGACGAGGCCAGTGCCGGGCTACGCTCGCGGGAATGACGACCAGTCCGGCAGCCCTTGACCAGGTCCGGGACCACGTCGGGCGAGCGCTGGCCAGCTTCCTCGGCCGACAACGGGCGGCGCTGGCCGACCTCGACGACGACCTGGGGCCGGTACTCGACGCGGCCGGTGCGCTGCTGGCCGGGGGCAAACGGCTGCGGCCCGCGTTCTGCTACTGGGGGTGGCGCGCGGCCGGCGGCGCCGGCCTGGGCGACGATCCGGCCGGCGGCCATATCCTGACGGCCGCCGCCGCGCTGGAGTTGCTGCACGCGAGCGCGCTGGTACATGACGACGTGATCGACGGCAGCGAGACCCGCCGTGGCCAGCCTGCCGTGCACCAGACCTTCGCGGCGCGGCATGCGGCCGGGCGCTGGCGCGGTTCCGCGGGATCCTTCGGCGCCGGGGCGGCAATCCTGCTCGGCGACCTGCTGCTGGCGTGGACCGACGAGCTGCTGCGGGCCAGCGGGCTGCCGGCCGCGGCAGTCCAGCGCGGCCAGCCAGTGCTCGACGCGATGCGCACCGAGCTGATCGCCGGGCAGTACCTGGACCTGCTCGGCCAGGCCGCGGGCGCCGGCACGGTCGAGAGCGCACTGCGGGTCGTCAGGTACAAGTCGGCGAAGTACACGGTCGAGCGCCCGCTGCAGCTCGGCGCCGCGCTGGCGGCCGCACCGGCCGGCCAGGCGGGCCGCGCAGCTGACCAAGCATTTATTACGGATAGTCCGCTGGCTGCTGCCTGCACAAGCTACGGAGTCCCGCTCGGCGTGGCCTTCCAGCTCCGGGACGACGTGCTGGGAGTATTCGGCAACCCGGCGCAGACCGGGAAGCCAGTCACCGGCGACCTGCGCGAGGGGAAGCGGACCGTCCTGGTGGCCATCGCGATGAGCCGGGCGAGTGCCGCGCAGGCAGGCGTCCTGCAGCGTCATCTCGGCGATCCGCGGCTCGATGATTCGGGTGCGGCTGAGGTCCGTGCGGTGCTCACTGAGACCGGCGCGCTGGCGGAATGCGAGCGGCTGATCCAGCGCAGCGTCCGGGACGCACTCGCCGCACTCGCGGCCGCACCGTTCACCGCCCCTGCCAAGGCGGCGCTGGCCGAGCTGGCAGGCACCGCCACCGACCGGCCCGGCTAGCGCCCCAGCCCAGCCGCACACCACCAGCCCCCGACACCCCACCAGCCCCCGGGCTAGCACCCACCCCAGCGGCGCAGGACCAGCTCTGGTAACCGTTTCCTGCACCCGAGCTCCCGGTGCCAGTTCCCGGCAGAGCCGGAACGGCATTCCGTTTTATGGATGTGCCTGTGGTAGGCGCCGGTGCCTAGCAGCGCCACATCCATCAGGCGGAACGCACCACGCCTGACACACAAATCACACAGGCCCCACAACTTAACTGCGTCGACGCCACATTGCTGCCGGAGGCATCGGCAGAATCCCCGTCAGGCTGCTGGCACCGCTGCGGGCTAGACGGTCGCTGTCCGGATACGGGCGGCGAGCCCGGCGGCAGCCGCCGCGGGATCGGCGGCCTCGGTGATAGCCCGCACCACAACGACGCGGCGAGCGCCCGCCGCAAGCACTGCATCGATGTTCGCCGCGCTGATACCGCCGATGGCGAACCAAGGCACCGGCGCGGCGAGCGCCGCCGCGTATCTGACCAGGCCGAGCCCGGGTGCGGGCCGGCCGGGCTTGGTCGGCGTTGGCCAGACCGGGCCGGCGCAGAAGTAGTCCACGTCCGCCGCCGTGCTGGCCGCGGCGGCCTGCTCGGCCGAGTGCGTCGACAGCCCGATCAGCGTTTCTGGCCCGACAATCTGCCTGGCAGCCGCGGCCGGCAAGTCGTCCTGGCCGAGATGCAGCACGTCGGCGCCGACCGCGCGGGCGATATCCGCCCGGTCATTCACCGCGAGCAGCGCCCCGTGCCGGTCGCAGGCCAGCCGGAACGCCGCAAGGAAGGACATCTCCTGCGCTGCCTCAAGGCCTTTCTGACGCAACTGGACGACGTCCACCCCGCCGGTCAGCGCCGCGTCGAGGAATCCGGCCAGGTCACCTTGCCGTTGCCGGGCGTCGGTGCACAGGTAAAGCCGGGCGGCGGCCAGCCGGGCCCTCAGGTCACCAGGCACAGCTCACCGGCTTCGGATGCAACCAGGCGGAGATCCGCACCCGGCAGGCCCGGGCGGCGAAAACCGGGCGATCGAATGCGATCGGACACGCGGATTATCGTACGGCGGCTCGCTTAGGGCGCCACCAGCACGCCACGCGGCCGGCTCGGCCGGGTCATGGTGCTGACCACGTCGGCCGCGAGCCCCGCCGTCGCGCAATTCCCGGACCGCTCGGACGTCACCGCTAGGCTGCATGGCGACCGGGAGCCAGCCCGGGCCCGCGCCGGAGCGCACGCGCAGCCACAGGGCTCGCCGCAGGCCGGCCGTGACCGGGAGCGGCAGTCAGAACGCGAGCGCCTGCGCGCGGCGGTTTACCTCGGTGCGACGGTGCTCGCTGATCGCCTGAATCGGCGTGCCGGGCAGCGAGTCGTCGGCCGTGAACAGCCAGCGCAGCGCATCCGCCTCGTCATATCCGCAATCAAAGAGCAACGTGAGCGTGCCGTGCAGGCCGCGGACGACCTGATTGCCATCGAAGAAGGCCGCGGGCACGCAGAGCTTGCCGTCCGGGCGCTGCACCGCGAGCAGCTTGCGGTCGCGGAGCAGCTGCCTGACCCGGCTGATGGTCAAGCCGAGCCGGTCAGCAGCTTCAGGAATGGTGAGCCAGTCGCCGACCATGCTGTCGGCCAAGGGGTCGATCTGCGCCACATCCACCAACTTCCCACATCATGGCCGCCGCCAAACACAGGCAACGCCGGGCACATCGGATTCAGGCGCCCCCGGAAGCCGAGTTGCCGGTTCCGGGCGGCCGGGCGACCCCCGGAGAACCGCCTCGCCCGCAAGGCCATCCCGGACACCGCTCCGCCCACCAGGCAACCGGGCCGGGCACCGCCCGTCCGGCAGGCAACGCCCGGACACCGCCCGGTGGCCAGGCGACCCTCCCGGATACCTCCGGCGTCCTGGTGACGCCGCCTGGGCACCGGTCCCGGCGGACCCTGGCGGGGCCTGGTGACGCCGCCTGGGCACCGGTCCCGGCGGACCCTGGCGGGGCCTGGTGACGCCGCGGCGGACCATGGCGGGGGCTGGTGACGCCGCCTGGGCACGGTCCCGGCGGATCCTGGCGGGGGCTGGTGACGCCGCCTAGGCACGGTCCCGGCGGTCATGGCTCAACGCGCTGCGGCATCCCGCACGGCAATGGCCGGATCCGCGATCCTGACCGGATCAACCGGCAGCCCGGCAGCGATCAGCTGGCGGCCTTGCCGCAGGTCCCTGGGCAGCCCGACGGTCAGCAGCGCCGTCAGCCTGCCGTCCGCCAGCCAGCACGCGGCGAATCGTTCTCCCGCCGGGTCGCCGCGCCAGATCAGCTTGTCGACGGCGCGGTGATACCCGACGTACTGCACCATCCGGCCGAACTGCTCGGACCAGAAGTACGGGACCGGGTCATAGACCTCACTGCCGCCCAGCAGGTTAGCTGCCAGCACCTCGGGCGCCCGCAGCGCGATGTCCCAGTGCTCGAACCGCAGCCGGCGCCGGTACCGCAGCGACCAGAACGCGGCGCAGTCGCCGACCGCGAAGATACCCGGCGCCGAGGCACGCAGCTGCTCATCGGTCGCTACGCCGTTCTCCAGCGCTATGCCCGATCCCTCCAGCCAGCGCACCTGCGGCCGGACGCCGACCGCCGTCACGATCTCGTCGGCGGCTAGCCAGCCGCCACCAGCAAGCACGAGCCCGCCCGGCTGCACCGAGGACACCGGCTCGCCGAGCCGCAGGCTGACCCCGGCGGCTGCGTACCAGGCCGATGTCCGCGAGCCTGCCTCGGCGCCGAGCGCGGCGGCCAGCGGCGCCTGGCCGGCTTCCACGACGGTAACCAGGCAGCCCATGGCAGCGGCCACGGTGGCCACCTCAGCACCGATCCAGCCCGCCCCGACGATGGCTAGCCGCAGCCCCGGCCTGAGCACTGCCCGCAGGCTCAGGGCATCGTCCAGGGTGCGCAGCAGCCGCTGCGGGCCCGGGCCTGGCAGCGGCACGGGCACGGCGCCGGTCGCAAGCACCAGCCGGTCATAGGCGTACTCGCCGCGCCCGGTGCGCAGCACGCCGTCGGCCAGACTGGTGGCAGGCTCGCCCAGCCGCACGTCAGCCCCGAGCGCCGACAGGTCGCTCCGCAGCGTGCTGTCATCAGCCTCCCCGGCCAGCACGCCCTTGGACAGCGGCGGCCGGTCGTACGGCGGCCTGGCCTCAGCGCCGACCAGCGTCACTGGGCCTGCGTACCCCCTGGACCTCAGCTCCTCCAGGGTGCGCAGGCCAGCCAGGCCAGCGCCCGCTACCACCACTCGCTCGACCCGCACGATCACCTAGGCTAGGAGCAGCGCGCGGGAGTCCGGTGCTGACCGGACTGAGAGGGCGGCTGGAAGCCGCCGACCGCAGGAACCTGATCCGGGTCATGCCGGCGAAGGGAGCGGACATGAGCATCTCAGCCAGCGCCGACGTGCTGGTCATCGGCGGCGGGGTAATCGGGCTGAGCATTGCCTGGCGGGCCGCGCAGCGCGGCATGCGGGTGACCGTGGCCGATCCGGCACCCGGCAGCGGCGCATCGAACGCCGCCGCCGGGATGATCACGCCCATCTCGGAGGCCGCGTATGCGGAACGGGAGCTGTTCCGGCTCGGCCGCGAGTCGCAGCGCCGCTATCCGGAATTCGCGGCCGAGCTGACCAGGCTGACCGGCGAGCCGACCGGATACCGGCAAGCCGGCACGCTGCAGGTCGCCTACGACGCGGATGACCTGGCCATGCTCGGCGAGTATCAGGCCCTGCAGGAGTCCTTCGGCGTGCCCGCCCGCCGCCTCACGGCCCGTGAGTGCCGCCAGGCGGAGCCCATGCTTGACCCGGCCATTCGCGGCGGGCTGCTGGCCGCCGAAGATGCGTCCGTCGATCCCAGGCTGCTGACCCGTGCTCTGCTGGCGGCAGCCAGCAAGGCCGGCGCGGAGATCATCCGGCAGCCAGCCGCCGAGATCCTCATTGCGGGCGGCGCCCGGGCCAGTGCCGCCCAGGCCAGTACCCCCCGGGCCGCTGGCGCCCGGGCCAGTGCCGCCCAGGCCAGTACCCCCTGGGCCGCTGGCGCCCGGGCCAGTGCTGGCCCGGCCAGTGCTGGCCGGGCAGGTGCCGCCGAGGCCTTTGCAGCCGAAGCCGGTGCCGCCCAGGCCAGTGCCGCCCGGGCCGGTGGCGCCCGGGCCAGTGCTGGCCGGGCAGGTGCTGGCCGGGCAGGTGCTGGCCGGGCCGCTGGCGCGCTGCTCGGTGACGGCACGCAGATCCTGGCGCCGCGGGTAGTGCTCGCGGCTGGCTGGAGCTCGGACTCGATCGCGGGGCTGCCTGCCGGGACGGTGCCCCCGGTGCGACCGGTCAAGGGCCAGATCCTGCGGCTGAGATCCGGGCCACCTGGCCTGCTCGCCCGGTCGGTCCGCGGCATCGTCCGAGGTTCCTCGGTCTATCTCGTGCCCAGAGAGAGCGGCGAGCTTGTCATCGGCGCAACCCAGGAGGAACTCGGCGCGGACACCCGGGTGACCGCCGGCGGGGTCTGGGAACTGCTCAGGGACGCCAGGACAATCGTGCCCGGGATCACCGAGCTCGAGCTGGCGGAAGCGGTGGCCGGGCTGCGGCCGGGCACGCCGGACAACGCGCCGGTGCTCGGCCCGTCCGCGCTGCCCGGGCTGGTGCTGGCCACCGGCCATTTCCGCGCCGGGGTGCTGCTGGCCCCGGTGACTGCCGATGTCATCACTGACTACCTGGCCACGCGGCGGATGCCGGACCTGGCAGCCGCATTCACGCCGGGCCGCTTCGCCCGGCCGACCGGGCCGCCGGGACCGGGCCGGCTCCGCGGCAATGAGCTGCCGCGGGCAGCCAGGCGGAACACGGCGGACGAGGGCGCAAGACCATGAAAGTGATCATCAACGGCAGCGCTCATGAGCTGGCCGCGGATGCCAGCGTCGGCGATGCCGTCCGGCTGGTGACGACATCGGCCAGCGGGATCGCGGCGGCCGTCAACGGCGAGGTGCTGCGGAGGGCCTGCTGGGACACGACGCCGGTGGCGGACGGCGACCAGGTCGAAGTGATCTCTGCGTCGCAGGGAGGCTGACATGGACGATCAGCTGGTGAGCACAGCGAGGCAGGGAGGCTGACATGGACGATCAGCTGGTGAGCACAGCGAGGGAGGGAGGCTGACCATGCACGATCAGCTGGTGAGCACAGCGAGGCAGGGAGGCTGACCATGGACGACCCGTTCGTGATCGCCGGGGAGGCGATGGGCTCCCGCCTCATCATGGGCACCGGCGGCGCGCCGAGCCTGGACGTGCTCGACCGGGCGCTCGCCGCCTCCGGCACGGAGCTGACCACTGTCGCGATGCGCAGGGTGGATCCCGCGGCGGCCGGGTCAGTGCTAGACGTCATCGCCGCGCGCGGCATCCGGGTGCTGCCGAACACGGCAGGCTGCTTCACCGCGGCCGAGGCGGTGCGCACCGCCCGGCTGGCCCGGGAAGCGCTGGGCACGGACTGGGTGAAGCTCGAGGTTATCGCCGACGAGCGCACGCTGCTGCCCGACCCTGTCGAACTGCTCGACGCAGCCGACCTGCTGGTCGCCGACGGGTTCACGGTACTGCCCTACACCAGCGACGACCCGGTGCTCGCGCGGCGGCTTGAGCAGGCAGGCTGCGCGGCCGTCATGCCGCTCGGCGCGCCGATCGGATCCGGGCTCGGGATCAGGAATCCGCACAACATCGAGCTGATCGTAGAGGCCGCCACGGTCCCTGTGGTCCTTGACGCGGGCATCGGGACGGCCAGCGACGCGGCGATCGCGATGGAACTCGGCTGCGACGGCGTGCTGCTCGCGACCTCGGTCACGCGGGCGCGCGACCCCGAGCTGATGGCCGAGGCGATGCGGGCGGCGGTGACCGCCGGGCGGCTCGCCTTCCTGGCTGGCCGGGTGCCGCGGCGACGGTACGCGACCGCCTCGTCACCACCGCTGGCAGGCTGAGCCAGCAGCGCCGTTACCTGGGCGGGGACGAGACGGCACCAATACACTCGACCCGATGGATACGACTCTGGCGCATCTGCAAGTCGGGCAGTTGCTCGACGGGCGCTACCGGGTGGAGGCCCGGATCGCGCGCGGCGGGATGGCCACCGTCTACCTTGGCACCGATACGCGTCTTGAGCGCACCGTGGCGCTCAAGATCGCGCACGTCGAGCTGGCCCATGACGCGGACTTCGTCCGGCGGTTCATCGACGAGGCCAGGTCCGTGGCAAGGCTTTCCAGCCCGAACGTCGTCGCCGTCTACGACCAGGGAGCGGACCGGGACATTCTCTTCCTGGCGATGGAGTACGTGGCCGGCCAGACGCTGCGCGAACTGCTGACCGAGCGCGGCAGGCTCAGCCCGCGCGAGGCGCTCGACATCATAGAGGGAGTCCTCACCGGGCTTTCAGCCGCGCACGCGGCCGGCCTCGTGCACCGCGACGTGAAGCCGGAGAATGTCCTGATCACCGCAGGAAACGCGGTCAAGGTCGCGGACTTCGGGCTGGCCAGGGCGGCAGCCATGGCTGGTCACACCAAAACCGGGACGATCATCGGGACCGCCGCGTACCTGGCGCCCGAGCAGGTGACGCAGAGCACATCAGATGCGCGCACCGACGTCTACGCGGCCGGCGTGATGCTCTTCGAGCTGCTCACAGGAACGCAGCCGCACACCGGCGAGACGCCACTTGCGGTTGCCTACAAGCATGTGAACGAGGTCGTCCCGGCGCCGTCCAGTTTCACGCCAGGGCTGCCCCCGTCCCTTGACGCGCTGGTGGCGCTGGCCACCAGCCGGAACCCGGACCTGCGCCCCGCGGACGCGGGGCAGTTCCTGCAGGCGATCACCGAAGTGCGCCGCGGGCTGCCCATCGCCGGACCGCAGGCCGCGGGCCAGCCCGCTAGCTCCGTCGGCGGGTACGAGCCTGGGTTCCCGCCCGGCCTGCCGGCGGCCGGGCTGTCCGCGCCTGGCAGGTCCGCTCCCGGCTTGCCCGCAGCCGGTCTGGCCGGGCCCGGCTGGCCGGACTCCGGCCAGCGCGGAGTGCCGCCGCAGGACGCGGCAGGCCGCCAGGCCACCAGCGGAGCTCATGGAACGGCCGACCTGATGACGCCGGGCGGTCCGGCGCCGCCGGGCGCGCCCGCGGCAGCTGGCTCGTCCTGGCCGGGCCCATCAGCATCGCCCGGCTCGTCCTGGCCGGGCCCATCAGCATCGCCCGGCTCGTCCTGGCCGGGCCCATCAGCATCGCCCGGCTCGTCCCTGCCGGGCGGCTCGTCCCTGCCGGGCGGCTCGTCCCTGCCGGGCGGCTCGTCCTTGCCCGATGGCTGGCCGTCGGGGGCTGGCCGGTCATCCCCTGGCCCCGCCCACGCAGGGCAGCCGCCCGAGCCCGGCGGCCAGTCATTCCCTGGCCAGCCGGCCGCTCCGGGAACCTCGCCAGAGCCCGGCGGCCAGTCATTCCGTGGCCAGCCGGCCGCTCCCGGCGCGCCGCCAGAGCCCGGCGGCCAGTCATTCCCCTGGCTGTCATCGCCGGAGGCGGCGGCACACGCCGATGGCGCGTCATTCCCTGCAGCCTCGTTGCTTCCCCCGGCGTCGCTTCCCCCGGCGTCGTCCCTGCCTGCCGCATCGCCCTCGGCAGGCGATCCGGCACCCGCCGGCGCGGCCGACCGCGGCGAACCAAGGCACGGAAGGCGGGGCCGGGACAGGCCGGTGGAAATCCTGCCGGCGGTGATCACCGGACAGGCGGCCGCCGGGCAGGCAGCCGCCGGGCAGGCAGCCGAGCAGCTGGCCGATCCGTCCGGCGGAATGAACCACACGCTGATCGTGCCCGGCGCCGGACTTGCCTTCGAGCACAGCGACGAACCGCTCACCGGCCGCGTGCACGCGCCTGCTGGCTACGGCCGGCGCCGGGAGCCTCGACTGCAGCGGTGGCTGTTCAGCCGCAGGCTCGCCTACGTGGCCCTGGCGGCTGCCGTCGTGCTGGTCATCGGGCTGATGACCTGGTGGGTCACCAACGGCCAGTACGAGACCGTCCCGCAGGTGAGCAGGATGACGAAGGCCACCGCAAGGACCGAGCTGCGTAACCTCGGCTTCACGGTCAAGACCGGCCGCGGCGCGCACAGCAACGTCATCCCCCGCGGGGAGATCATCCGCACCGATCCGGCGATCGGCGCGCAGGTTCATCGAGGCAGTGTCGTCACGCTCATCCCGTCACTCGGCCCGGTCCTGATCCGGGTCCCGTCGGTGACCGGGATGAAGCTCGCCGACGCCGAGGCGGCGCTCAGGCGGGCCGGGCTGACCCCGGGCAAGGTGACAAACGCGACGTCAACCACGATTCCCGTCGGCGTCGTGATCAGCACCAATCCCGTCGCCGGGCTGTCCTGGCCGCAGCCGCGGCCGGTGCGGATCGTGCAGAGCGCCGGCATACCGCTGCCCAACCTGGTCGGCCAGCAGCAGTCCGCGGCGCAGCAGCAGGCGCAGCAGGACGGGTTCCAGCTGAACCCGGAGCAGGATACGAAGAGCGATCAGCCAGCCGGGACGATCACCCGCCAGTCCCCGCGCCCGGGCACGCCCATCACCCCAGGCGAAGTGGTGACCATCCGGGTCTCCGCCGGGCCGCAGCTTGTCGATATCCCCAACGTGGATGGCCAGGACGTAAACCAGGCCATCAAGATCCTGACGCAGGCCGGATTCCAGGTCAGCGTCAACCGGGTAGGCCCAGGCCATCAGGTGTTCAACTACAACCCCACCGGGCAGGCCCCGAAGGGCAGCACGATCACGATCTTCATCGGATTCGGCGGTCTCCTCCCTTAGCGAGTAACGAGCAGTGCCCTGCTCGGCCTGCGGGACGGCGGCTGATGCCGGGCGGCGTTAGCTCAGAATTGCCGGGCGGCGTTAGCTCAGAATTGCCGGGCGGCATTAGCTCAGAATTGCCGGTCGGCGTCAGCTCAAAGCTGCGGCCCCTCGCCGGGCCGCTCCTGGTAGGAGTACCGCTGCTCGCGCCACGGGTCCGCCGTATTGTGATAGCCCCGCTCCTCCCAGAATCCGCGCCTGTCCCTGGTCAGGTACTCCACGGCCCTGACCCATTTGACGCTCTTCCAGCCGTACAGGCCGGGCACCACAAGCCGGACAGGGAAACCGTGCTCCGGGGTGAGCACGGCGCCGTTGCAGTGGGTGGCGAGCAGGGTGTCTTCGGCAGCGAAATCGGCGATGCGCACGTTGGCGCTGTAACCGAAATCAGCCCATATCATGACATGCGTAACGGCCGCCGCCGGCGGCACTGCCTGCAGCACAGCGGCTGCGGGCACGCCCTCCCAGGCAATGCCAGTGATGCTGAACTTGGTTACGCAATGAAAGTCCGCGGTCACCCGGCGGCGGGGCAGCGCCCCGAACTGCGGCCATCCCCAGCGCTGCTCGTGCCCGCTATCGGTCGCGCCGAACACCCGGAGATCCCAGCTCTCCGGCTGGAACGCGGGCACGCGCCCGTAGTGCAGGACCGGCCAGCTCACCGGGATGTACTGTCCGGGCGGCAGCGGGCCGCCCGGCCGCCGGGCGGCCGGCCGGCCACCCGGAGCCTTCGCCGGTCCGGCCGAGCCGGGTGCAGAATGACCCGCGCCGACGGATCGTGCACCGGTTTCCGGCTGCCTCATCCGGCTGACCTGCCCCTTTCCGCCCTCGCGCCGGTAGCGGCGCGTCGCCCCGGCCCTCGACCCCGCAGGTGTGGCTATCTTGCCACTTCGCAATCTGAGCCGATCGCGCGCCCGTCACTCTGCGGCAGCGGACGTGCGCTAGGCTTGCGCCCGTGCGTCATCACTACTGGTTCTTTTACGGCTACCGGCCCGGCCTTCGGACGGTCGCCCGCCAGATGCTGCACTGACGCGAGCGACGTAAGGGAAGCCCCGGGCCGGAACGGCCCGGGGCTTTCGTCATTATTGGAGACAGGGAGTGGTGAGATGGTCGTCGTGATGGCCCCAGAGGCCACGCAGTCAGACGTTGACACGATCGTGGACCTGGTGCGCACGGCCGGCGGCGAGGCATTCGTGAGCCGCGGGGTTTCCAGGACGATCATCGGACTGGTCGGCGATATTGATCAGTTCGGCGCGCTGAACCTGCGCAGCAGGGCCGGCGTCGGCGACGTAGTGCGGATTTCCGTCCCGTACAAGCTGGTCAGCAGGGAGCATCATCCGAGCCGGTCGGTGATCAAGGTCGGCGGGGTGCCGATCGGCCCGGACACGATGACGGTCATCGCAGGCCCGTGCACGGTCGAGACCCCGGAGCAGACCCTGACGTCGGCCCTGATGGCCAAGGCGGCAGGCGCATCGATGCTGCGGGGCGGCGCGTTCAAGCCGCGCACGTCGCCGTACGCGTTCCAGGGCCTCGGCGAGGCCGGCCTGCGCATCCTGGCCGACGTGCGGGCCGAGACCGGGCTGCCGGTGGTGACCGAGGTCATCGACCCGGCCAGCGTCGACCTGGTCTGCTCGTACGCCGACATGCTGCAGGTCGGCACGCGCAGCATGCAGAACTTCACGCTGCTGCAGGCGGTGGGCTCGGCCGGCAAGCCGGTGCTGCTCAAGCGCGGGATGAACGCCACCATCGAGGAGTGGCTGATGGCAGCCGAGTACATCGCCCAGCGCGGGAACCTCGATATCGTGCTCTGCGAGCGGGGGATCCGGACCTTCGAGACGGCGACCCGCAACACCCTGGACATCAGCGCCGTCCCGGTCGCGCAGCGGCTCTCGCACCTGCCGGTGATCGTGGATCCGTCGCATTCGGGCGGCCGCCGGGACCTGGTCCTGCCGCTCAGCAGGGCCGCGGTCGCGGTCGGGGCGGACGGGATCATCGTGGACGTGCACCCGGAGCCTGCCACCGCGCTGTGCGACGGCGACCAGGCCCTGGTGGACGCCGATATCCGCGAGCTTGCGGCGGTCATGTCCACGCTGCCGCAGCTCATGGGCCGGACACTGAGCCAGGCGCCGCGCCCGGTCGTTGTCGGCTGAGCCCGCAGCCAGGCCAACTGAAACGCGCATCGTTGAGGCACCTGAAGGAAAGGACTCAGGAAAGGAGGAATCGGGCATCCCATCGCACAGCTGACCGCCGGGACCGTCCGGCTGGGCCCGGGCTGGCCGGCCTGACTGCTGTCAGAGCGCGGATACCGCCGGGATCACTTCGGCGCCGATGATCTCAAGCGACGTGACATCCCAGACGTTGGCCACCGCGCCGATGGCGGCCTGGAAGCCCAGCCCGGCCAGGTTGCCGAGCTGATCGACGACCTGCCCGGCGTGCTGCCCCTTCTCGCCGACATCGACGATGAAGTAGCAGGTCTTGAAGATCTCGTCGTAGTCGCGCCCTTCCGTGTCGCAGTGCGCGCGCAGCACATCGAGCTTGCGGGCCAGGTCCGGGCCGGGGAACAGGTTGCACGCCTGGGCGTAGCGGGCGACGAACCGCAGTGTCTTCCGCTCCCCGGATCCGCCGATCATGATCGGCGGGTGCGGCGCGGACAGCGCCTTCGGGTAGTTCAGCGGGCGCTCCAGCCGGTAGTGCGCGCCCTGGTAAGGGGACTCGTCCCCGCGCCACATCTGCAGGCAGATCTGCAGCGTTTCCTCCAGCCGCTCGAACCGCTCGGCGACCGGCGGGAACGGGATGCCCAGGCCCCTGGACTCCTCTTCGTTCCAGGCCGCGCCGATGCCAAGCCAGGCCCGGCCGCCGGACAGCACGTCGAGCGTGGTGACGATCTTCGCCAGGATTCCCGGGTGCCGGTAGACCGCGCCGGTCACCAGGGTGACGAGCTTCGCCCTGGACGTGACGCCGGCCAGGTAGCCGAGCGTGGTGTAGGCCTCGAGCATGTCGCGATCCGGCGGCCCCACGGCGCCGATCTGGAAGAAGTGATCCATCACGCTGATGAACTCGAATCCGGCATCATCGGCGGTCCTGGCTATCGTCGCCAGGTCCGGGCCGAGCCGGGCGGCGCCTGGCCCGGTGAAGTCAGGGATCTGCAATCCGATTTTCACGTCATTTACCTCCGCGGGGGAGCCTGTCACATCAGGACCGATTATGACCGGGCCGGGGCAGGCGGCCGGGCCGGACGGCTCGTGATAAATGAAAGTCAGTGCCGGTCTGGCGTGTGTTCCTGCGCGGCAGCGGCCAGTTCCTCGGCCAGGTCGTCGGCATCGAGCCGCGCCTCGATCCGGCGGAGGTCCTCGACCCGGGCGCGGGTTTCCACCTGGCGGGGCGTGAGCAGGCTGCAGCAATCCTGGTCGGGCAGCTCGGAGATGGCGAGCGTCCGGATGCGGCGCGCCTCCGCCATGATCTCGGTCTTGTCCAGGCCGATCAGCGGCCGCAGGATCGGCAGGCTGACAGCGTCATCGAGCGCGGTGATGTTGGTCAGCGTCTGGCTGCTCACCTGGCCTAGCGAGTCGCCGGTGACCAGCGCGGTCGCCCGGTGCCGCCGGGCCATCGCCTCGCCGGTCTTCAGCATCAGCCGCCGCTGGGCCATGATCTGCAGGCGGCCGGCGCCGGACGAGGCAAGCCGCTGCTGCGCCTTGCCGAAAGCGACGACGAACAGCCGCGACCCGCCCTGGAACTTGTCCAGCTCGCGCACCAGCCCGTACGCCTTGTACACGGACTCGGGGCCGGTCAGCGGCATGCCGGAGAAATGCAGGTAGGTGCAGCGCAGCCCGCGGCGCATCATCCGGTAGGCGGCCACCGGCGAGTCGATGCCGCCGGACATCAGCACCATCGCGCGGCCGCTCATGCTCACCGGCAGGCCGCCCTGGCCGGGCATGCCGTCGGTGAAGACGAAAACCTCGGACTGATCGACCTCGACGAAGACTGTCGTGTCCGGCCGGCTCAGGTTCACCGGGTAGCCGTGCTCTTGCTGGATACGGGTGCCGATGAGCCGGACCAGTTGCGCAGAGGTGACCGGGAACCGCTTGTCACGCCGCCTGGCCCGGACGGCGAATGCGCCCGGCCTGCCCGCTGTCAGGTCCACCGCCGCGGCGATCGCCGCCTCGGGATCCTTGGCGACCCGCACCGCGCGGCAAATCCGGGCGATGCCCATCACGGTGCTCATGCGTTCGGCAATGCGGTCGATCGCGGCTTCCGCGGTCATCGGCTCGGCGACGTTGCTGTCATCACCGCGAGGCAGCGGGCCGGCCGGGACGGTCAGCACGATCACGCCGTCGCGCTGCCACAGCCGCAGCGGGATGCCGAGATCGCGGACCGCGCGCCTGATGTTGTCATGCAGGAGCCGTTCGAACCGCTGCCTGTTCTTGCCCTTGAGCACGATCTCGCCCAGCTTCAGCAGCACGCATGGCTCGTGCCGGGCCGTCGCCGCCAGCGGCGTGACCCGATCAGCTAGGGGCAAGGCGGGCATTCCCCTAGTCTGCCAGCTAGACGGAGTTTGACGACTCGATGTATCAAGCTACAGCCGCCCGGGTCTGGATGATCTTCAGCCAGCGGGCGCGTTCCGGCGCGGGCATTCCGGTGCCGCGGACGGTCGCCGCCAACGGCCTGGCCGGTCAACCGCCCATGACCGCGCAGAGCAAGCGGTTCTCGCCGCGCTGCCACAGCGTTCCGATCTCCGTGAAGCCTGCTGCCCGGAGAGCGTTGACGTGCGTGGACAGTCGTCCCGACGGCGAGCCGTGATGCTCGCCGTCGATCATCCGGCTGTTGCGCTCGGCGACCTCGCCGGCCAGGGCAGGCTCCGCCGCCACCGCTTCCCACCAGCCACTCCACGTTTCCGGGTGCCCGCCGGGAAAGCGCCTGGACTCTTCCAGCTCGATCAGTGCCCGGCCGAGCCGTGCGAGGGTCGGCGAAGTGTCATCCTCCCTGAAATGATCGCCGTTCAGCAGCAGGCCGCCTGGCCGCAGCACGGTGCCCAGCTCGGCGTACATCGCAGCGAGCGCCGGCGGGGGCAGCCAGTGCAGCGCCGTTGTGCTGACCGCGGCGTCTGCCTTCCGGTCCGTGCCAAGCGCTGCCGACCAGCCGGCGCTGCGGAGGTCAAGCTCGGCGAAACGCAGTCCGGCCCGGTCCGGCCACGCGATGCGGCCCAGCGTGAGCAGCAGCGGGTCAGCATCGACCCCGATGACGGTGGCTGCAGGCATGCGGTCAAGCAGCCGGACGCCCAGCGAGCCCGGCCCGCAGCCGAGGTCGAGCACGAGCGGGCCAGGCATCCCGGTGCCCTCCTGCACGGCGTCGATCAGCGCGGTGAATCGCTCTTCTCGGTCCGGCAGATAGCCCAGTTGCTGGATATCCCAGCGGGCAACCCAGTCAAGCGCTGCGCGGCGATCAAGGACTGGCACGACCTGCCTCCCTGCCGATGAGTGGCCGGCGTCAGCCGGTCAGCCGAAGAGCACCTCGGACTCGTCGTACCTGTCGGCAGGCACGACCTTCAGCTCGCTAGTGGCCGCGGCGAGCGGCACGCGCACGATATCGTTTCCCCGCAGCGCCACCATGACGCCGAACGCGGCGTCGTGCACGGCCCCGATCGCCTGCAGGCCGAACCGGGTGGCGAGCACCCGGTCGAAGGCTGTCGGGGTGCCGCCACGCTGGATGTGCCCCAGGACCGCGCAGCGCGCCTCCTTGCCGGTGCGCTTCTCGATCTCGTCCGCCAGCATCTGCCCGACGCCGCCGAATCGCACGTGCCCGAAGGCGTCCAACTGCTGGCTGGCTGCCGACGCGTCCCCGTCCGCCGGCCGCGCTCCCTCGGCGACCACCACGATCGGCGCGTAGCGTGTCTCGAACCGGTGCTCCACGTACGCGCAGACCTTCTCGATTTCGAAGCGCTTCTCCGGGATCAAGATGACGTTCGCGCCCCCTGCCATGCCCGCGTGCAGCGCGATCCAGCCTGCATAACGGCCCATCACCTCGACGATCAGCGCGCGGTGATGGCTCTCCGCCGTGGTGTGCAGCCGGTCGATGGCCTCCATGGCGATGTTCACGGCGGTGTCGAACCCGAACGTGTAGTCGGTCGCGCCGAGATCGTTGTCGATGGTCTTGGGCACGCCCACGATGTGCACGTCATCTTCGTGCAGGCGGGTCGCGACCCCGAGGGTGTCCTCGCCGCCGATCACGATAAGCGCGTCGACGCCCAGGCTGTACAGGTTGTCCTTGATCCGCGCCGCGCCGGAGCGGCCACCGCTGGCTGCGCTGTCCGCCAGCGGGTTGGTCCGCGACGAGCCAAGGATTGTCCCGCCGCGGGGCAGGATGCCGCGGACCGCCTGCACGTCAAGCGGCACGGTGTCGCCTTCAAGCGGGCCGCGCCAGCCGTCGCGGAAGCCAATGAATTCATAGCCGAACTCTTTCACTCCGCGGCGGACGATAGCGCGGATAACTGCGTTCAGCCCGGGGCAGTCACCGCCGCCGGTGAGGACTCCGACTCGCATAAGGGCTCCCTTTCGTGTTCGCTCGCCCGCCACACTAGTCCTCATGAATGTCCTCGCGATCGATGCGGGAACGACTGGCGTCACCGCCCTGGTCGTTACCGCTGACGGCACCGTGGCGAGCCGCGGATACGCCGAATTCCGGCAGTACTACCCGGAGCCGGGCTGGGTCGAGCACCTGCCAGAGAGTATCTGGCAGGCGACGCTTGCGGCCTGCGGTCAGGCCCTGGCCGGGGCCGGGCCTGGGGCCGGGCCTCGGGCCGGTGCCGGTGCCGGTGCCGGTGCCGGTGCCGGGCCTCGGGCCGGTGCCGGTGCCGCGGCCGCATCGGTGACCTGCATCGGCGTGACCAACCAGCGGGAGACCGCCGTCCTTTGGGACCGGGCCACGCTCAGTGCGCCGCGGCGGGCGATCGTCTGGCAGGACCGGCGCACGGCGGGCAACTGCGCTCGGCTGCGCGACCAGGGCTACGAAGAGCGGGTGGCCGCGCTGACCGGCCTGCGGCTTGACCCGTACTTCACCGCCACCAAGCTAGCCTGGCTGGCCGAGAATGAGCCGGCCGTCTGGGCCGGAGTGCTGGACGGATCGGTATTGGTCGGCACCGTGGATTCCTATCTGATCGCGCGGCTCACCAGCGGGCGGCGGCATGTCACTGACGCCTCGAACGCGTCCCGCACCCTGCTCTTCGATATCGAGGCCGGGCAATGGTCAGCGGAACTCTGCGACCTCTTCGGCGTGCCGCCGCACGCCCTCCCTGAGGTGGTCCCGTCTGCTGGCATCGCCGGGCACACCGACCCGGACGCGTTCCTCGGCCTGTCGCTGCCGGTGGCCGGCATCGCGGGCGACCAGCAGGCCGCGCTGTTCGGCCAGGCGTGCTTCGCGCCAGGGGACATCAAGTGCACGTACGGTACCGGCTCGTTCGTGCTGTCCGCCACGGGCCACGCCATCGTCCGCTCGGCGGGCGGGCTGCTGACCACGGTGGCGTGGATGGACTCCGACGGCACGCTCGCCTATGCGCTCGAGGGGTCGGTGTTCGTGACCGGCGCGGCCGTGCAGTGGCTGCGCGACGGGCTCGGCCTGCTCGACGACGCGGCACAGAGCGAGGCGCTCGCGCGGACCGTGCCAGACTCTGGCGGCGTGGTATTCGTTCCCGCGCTGACCGGGCTCGGCGCCCCTTACTGGGATCCGGCTGCGCGGGGAGCAATGTTCGGCCTGACCCGGGGCACGACGCGGGCGCATCTCGTCCGCGCCACGCTGGAGGCGATCGCCTTCGAGGTCAGGGATGTCGCCGATCTGATCGCGGCGGAAACCGGCCGCGGCCCGGCCGGCCGGACCGCGGCGGCGGAATTCAGCCAGGTTCCCGGCCGCTCCGGCAGCCAGGTTCCCGGCCGCTCCGGCAGCCAGGTTCCCGGCTCCCACGGTCCGCGAGCCAGCGCGACGGACGCCTCCCCGTCCGCCGCCTCCCCGTCCGCCGCTTCCGCGTCCGCTGCTATGCCGTCCGGCGCTGTGCTCCGGGTGGACGGCGGGGCAAGCGCCAACGACCTGCTCATGCAACTGCAGGCCGACCAGCTCCAGGTTCCCGTCGAGCGGCCGGTCGTCGCGGAGACCACGGCTCTTGGCGCCGCCTTCCTGGCGGGCCTCGGCACCGGGATCTGGTCATCGCCCGCGGAGCTGGCGGCCACCTGGAAGCTTGACCGGCGTTTTGTGCCCGGTGCCAGGGACGAGTCCGGCTATTCCCGCTGGCGCGAGGCCGTCGAGCGCACCAAGGGCTGGGCCCGCTAGGTCCGGCTACTGAAGCGCAGGTCAGTCGGGTGCGGCCATTTCGTCTGGCTGGCCGGCCCGTTCGTCGCGGCCATCGCCGGGGCCAGCGCCAGAGCCCGGGGCCGAACCATCGCCCGAGCCGTCGCCATCGCCAGCGCCCGGGCCAGCACTAACGCCTGCGCCGACGACGGCGCCGTTGTTACTGGCTCGGCTATGGACGCGGCCGACGTGTGGCAGCCTCGTCTTCGTCCGCTGCGCGTACTTGTCCACGTATTCCTGACCGGACAGCTTCATGATGGCGTACATGATCTCGTCGGTCATCGCCCTGAGCACGATCCGGTCCGACTCCAGGCCGTAGTAGCGCGAGAAATCGAGCGGCTGGCCGAACCTTACGCCCGGCCGTACCCGCAGCCGGGGCGCGATCTTGCCAGGTGGCTGGAACTCGAAGGTGCCCACCATCGCGCAAGGAATCACCGGCGCCCTGGCCTCAAGGGCCAGCCTGGCCACCCCCGTCTTGCCCCGGTAGAGCCTGCCATCCGGAGTTCGCGTGCCCTCGGGATAGATGCCGAGCACATGTCCTTGCGCCAGGACCCGCAGGCCGGTACGCAGCGCCCGCTCGCTCGCCGCACCGCCGGCCCGGTCCACCGGGATCTGGCCGACGCCGTAGAAAAACGCCCGGGTGACCAGGCCCTTCAGGCCCCGGCCGGTGAAGTACTCGGCCTTCGCGAGGAAGGCAACCTTGCGCGAGAGCGGCAGCGGCGCGAAGAAATGATCGGAGAACGACAGGTGGTTGCTGGCGATGATCGCCGGTCCCTCCCTGGGCACGTTCTCCGTACCTTCCGCCCACGGACGGAAGGCCACGCGGAGTATCGGCGCGAGGATCGCCTTAACCAGCCAGTAGAACACGCTCACATGGTCCCACGTCGCGGCGTCCATGGGGATGGTGCGAGGCGGGCGGCGTAATGCGACGGCCCAGGCGCGATTATCCCGGTAGCCAGCCGCCGCCCTGCCGAGTGCGCGAGTGGCCCGCCGCCCCAGCCGCCGCCCCTGCCGAGTGCGCGAGTGGCCCACCGCCCCAGCCGCCGCCCCTGCCGAGTGCGCGAGTGGCCCACCGCCCCAGCCGCCAGCCCTGCCGAGTGCGCGAGTGGCCGGCCGTCACGCCTTCCGGCGCGATGGCAGAACATGCGACGATCGGGTCTGACGCAGTTTCGCGCGGAAAGGATCACCAGCACATGCCAGTGATGCCCGGCGCCGAGCCGTTCAGCCATGACGGATCCAGCACCGGCGTCCTGCTCTGCCACGGGTTCACCGGCAGCCCCCAGTCCCTGCGCGGCTGGGCGGAGTACCTGGCCGGTGCGGGCCTGACCGTGTCCCTGCCACGGCTGCCTGGGCACGGGACGACCTGGCAGGAGCTGGCACGGACCCGCTGGGAAGACTGGTATGCCGAAGTCAACCGGGCCTTCGAGGAACTGCGCGGGCGGTCAGGCGAGATCTTCGTGATGGGCCTGTCGATGGGTGCCTGCCTGGCCCTGCGACTGGCCGAGGCGAACGAATCCGCAATCAGCGGGCTGGTGCTCGTGAACCCCTCAGTGACCGCTGACACGAAGCTGTTCGCCCTGGCTCCGGTGCTCAAGCTGTTCGTGCCTTCGCTGAAGGGCATCGCCAGCGACATCAAGAAGGAAGGCGTCACCGAACTCGGCTACGACCGGGTGCCAGTGCGGGCGGCGGCAACGCTGCCCGGACTCTGGCGCAGTACGCAGGATCGGCTCGGGGATATCACGCAGCCCGTGCTCGTCTATCACAGCACCGATGATCATGTAGTCGGGGCCGCAAGCATCAGCTGCCTACGGGCCGCGCTGCCGCCGCAGCAGCTGACGGTGCGAGAGTGCGAGAACAGCTTTCACGTCGCAACTCTGGACAACGACGCCCAGGCCATCTTCACTGGCAGCCTGGAGTTCATCCGGACGCACAGCCGAGCGGGGAAGGAATAGGGGGTTGGCGGAGAGGGAACGCGCGGAGGGCATGAGCGGCGAGGACGCGGCCTGGCGGGACCTTGTCGCACGGTTCGGCCTGCCCAGCGGACCCGACGACACGGCTCCGCCCTGGCCTGCGCGCGAGGACCTGCCGACGGCCAGGCACAAGCAGACCCGCCGCAGCGCAGATACCGAAGCCGGCCCAGGCGGCGCAGCCGAGACCAGCACCGGGAAAGACGCACGCGCTGGCCGCCGCGCCGAAGCCGACGCGAATGCGGACGCAGGCTCAGGCACCGGAGCAGGCAAGCCCCCGGGCCCGGGCCCGGGCCAGGACCCGGATCCAGGCCCTGCCGATGGCCCGGCCAGCCATGGCGATCAGGCCGCGGCCGGCCAGGCAGACCCGGCGGAAATTGCGATCCCCGATCGTATGCGGGTCATCAAGCCCGCGGTCCCGGTTCAGCTGCCGGCCGCGGACGAGGACGAGGACGAGGACGATCATTACATCCCGCCTCCGCCGCCGCCGCTGCCCGCGCTTGACCCGGTCGCCAAGGGCGCATGGACCGCGCTCTTCGGCGGGCCCGCCTATCTGCTGGTCGCGACATCGGCGGGCTGGGTGCTACCCGGCTGGGCAACCTTCGGCGCCGTCGGCGCATTCGTCGGCGGTTTCGCCGTCCTCGTCATCCGGATGGGCGACAAACCGTCTCGCGGCTCGGGACCCGACAACGGCGCGGTCCTGTAGCGACGCCCGTCTGCTTCCGGTGCCAGCAAAGCCGCTGGACGGGGGATGAGCGAGGCAGCCCCCGGGACGGGCAGGCGCTCAGGTTCACCAGAAGCGTCTTTAACGGGCCGCACGGTCCAGCCGGCCCGGCCTGCGAAAGGCCGGCCGCGGCTCATCCCCTTCGGGCCAGGTCCGCGGCTCCGACCAGCCCAGCGTCAGGGCCAAGCTCTGCGAGCCTTATCTCAGCCAGCGGGCGGTGAGTCCGGCCAGTAAGGCGATTGTCGAAGGCGGCCCTGGCCGGCCTGAGCAGGAGATCACCAGCCTCAGAGACGCCGCCGCCTATCACGAAGCAGCCGGGATCCAGAATCGCCGCCAGGTCTGCCAGGCCCTGGCCCAGCCAGCTGCCGACGATCTCGAAGCAGCGCAGCGCCGCCGGGTCTCCCTCGCGGGCCGCCCGGGTGATGGCAGGCCCGCTGATCCCCTCCGGCGTGCCGCCGCCAAGCTGAATCAGGCGGGCGGCCCCGCCCGGCGAACGCGCTGCGAATTCACGTGCCTCCGCGACCAGCGCATTCCCGCTCGCATACTGCTCAAAGCAACCACGATTGCCGCAGCCGCACAGACGTCCATCGGGCACCACACGGTAGTGCCCTGGCTCTCCGCCAGCCCCCCACCTGCCCCGGTAGAGCTCGCCGTTGACGACGATTCCCGCGCCTATCCCGGTGCCGACCGTGACAAGCACGACGTGCTCATGGCCGCGAGCGGCGCCGAACGTGGTCTCAGCCCAGGCGGTAGCGTTCGCGTCGTTCTCGACGATCACCGGAAGCCCGACCCGGTCCTCGACTTTCTTCTTGACCGGCTCGTCGCGCCAGGCGAGGTTCGGCGCGAATAGCACAGTGGCCCTGGCCTCGTCGACGAAGCCTGCGGCACCGAGGCCGACGGCATCGGCCTGATAATGGCGCAGTAGTTCGAGCACGACGTCGCTGATCACATTCGCCGTCTGCTCCGGGCTCGCTGCGGGGGTAGAACGCTTCAGCTTCACTACGATCCTGCCCTGCTCATCGACCACGCCGGCCGCGACCTTCGTGCCCCCGACGTCAACTCCGATCGTCAGGGCCACTGACCGGTCTTTCCTGGCTGGCGCCCGTCCCTGCTTGCCGCTCCGCGTCAGCGCCGGCCGCCGCGGCCGTCCCTTGCGCATCGCCGCCCGGCGCGGGATCCGCGTCCGCTGCCGCCGCGGCCGTCCTGTGCGCATCGCCGCCCGGCGCGGGATCCGCGTCCGCTGCCGCCGCGGCCGTCCTGTGCGCATCGCCGCCCGGCGCGGGATCCGCGTCGTCTGCCGGCATGCCTGGACCAGGCCTGGCCGCGATTACCGCCTCGAACGCGTCGACCGCGTCCTGCACCACCGTGGCGAAGATGTCCCCGGCACTGGACAAGTGCGAGCCGAGACCAGGGCCCGAGTCCTTGAACATACGCGCGGCCCGGCAGAGCGGGCACCATTCGCACTCGGGCGGCTCCCCGCCCGGCGTCTCATTCGTGGCACTCGCCCACACGTCGTTCCCGCTGTCATCACCGTAGCCGAACGTCTTGCGGAGATTGCCGCGCACGTCCCGGCCGAAGCTGCGGGCGCCGGATCGCAGCAGCCAGCGCTGGAAGTCGCCCAGCGGGTCGCTGCTCGGTTGCCGTGAATCCTTGGTCACGTCGCGCCTCCCCCACTCTCGGCCCGTGTTCTGAGGCCTTTCAGCGCGGTGTCGATGATCATCTTCTCAGCTCTCCGCTTGAGCATCCCGAGCATCGGGATCCGGAGCCCGATGGTGAGGTCGTAGCTGACGTCGGTGCCGCTGCCCCGGTCGGCGAGCAGATAGCCGCCGGACAGCTCGGAGATGACCGAGCCTGGCTCGGCCGGATCGACGGTCCAGCGGACCTGCGCGTCGCCGTCCCACTGGTAGCGGAGCACGAATCGGTCCTTGATCATCCCAGCGTCCAGCGTGAAACGCACCCGGCGTGCCCGGCCATCGTCGGACTGCTCGACTATCTCGGCGGCGCGCACTCCGTTCGCCCATTCCGGGTAGGCGGCGAAGTCGGCGATCACGGCCATCACGGCCCATCTCGGCACCCCGACGGTGATGCTCGACGTAGTACTGTCCGCCATGCTCGGAGCGTACCGCCAGACCGGCGCTGCCTGACCAGAACACGCTGCCGCACCGCTATCGCGCGGGCCCGCCCGGCCAGTCCAGTACATACGGCTTTCCGGTAGCGCGGAAATGGCCGACGTTGATGCACTCAGTCCGCCCGATCCGCAGCCGGCCAACGAGCGGCTGGTGCACGTGGCCGAACAGCAAATACCGCGGCTGAGTCCGCCGGACCGCATCGAGGAGCGCCGCGCTGCCACGTTCCATCCGCTGCGCTACCGTGTCGAAAAGCAGCTCGGGAATGGCAGGCGGGATGTGCGCGCAGAGCACATCGACCGCGCCGACGGCTGCCACCTTCGCCGCATAGGCGTCCTCATCGAGTTCGTAGGGCGTCCGGTACCGCGAGCGCAGCCCGCCGCCAACGAAACCGAACGACCAGCCGCCGAGCTCGGCCCGCTGGCCGTCGAGCACATGCTGGCCAGCCCGCAGGTGCGCCTGCCACAGGCCCGGAATGTCGACGTTGCCGTAGGTCAGGTACGACGGCGTCGGCATGGCGGCGAACAGCTCCGCGTACTGCCGCGAAGCCGCCGCCTCGATGTGCCTGGCAGGTTCGCCGTCCAGCCCGGCCCAGAGCCGTGCCGACATCGCCCTGGCCGCATCGAATCGCTGCGCCGTCCGCAGGGCAATGAACTCGCAGGCCGCCGCCGCGCCGAACAGTTCGGGGAATATCCCCCGCCGGTGGTCGGCGTAGTCAATGAACAGCAGCAGATCACCCAGGCAGATCAGCGCGTCTGCGCCGTCGGCCGCGGTGGCCAGCGCATCGGCCCTGCCGTGCACGTCGCTGACCACGTGAACCCGCACGTGCACAGCCTAGGCAGCCTGGGCCCGCGACCCCCGGGCGGCTGCCCTGGGCCCCAGCCGGCGCGGTACCGTCCAGTGAGACCAGCTGAACGCGGCCTGCCGAGGAGAGAGAACACCATTGCGCACGTACAGCGCTCCAGCCATGGCGAACGTAGCCGAGTCGGCCAGCCTTACGGACGTCGTCTTCACCCGCGCCGACCGGGAGCCGTCCGCCGTCATTGCGCGCAAGCGGACCAGCGCCGGCGAGTGGCAGGACGTCACGGCCGGCCGCTTCCGTGCGGAGGTGACCGCACTCGCCCGGGGAATCATCGGGGCCGGTATCGAGCCTGGCGACCGGATCGCCCTGATGTCGCGGACGCGTTATGAGTGGACGCTGATCGACTACGCGATCTGGACGGCAGGCGCGGTCACCGTGCCGGTTTACGAGACTTCATCTGCCGAGCAGGTCGAATGGATACTCAGCGACTCGGGGGCCCGGGCCGTGTTCGCCGAGACGAGTGCCCACGCTGACGCAATCGACAGTGTCCGGTCGCGGCTGCCGGATCTTGACCTCGGTATCTGGCAGATGGGCGAGCTTGACACGCTGGCGGCGGGCGGGCGGCCGGTCAGTGACGATGAGCTGGCGCAGCGCAGGACACGGCGCGGCAGCGCGGACCTTGCGACGATCATCTACACCTCCGGCACGACCGGGCGGCCGAAGGGATGCGAGCTCACGCACGGGAACTTGCTCGCCGGCGTGCGCAATGCGATCGCAGGCCCGCTCCGCGACGTCTTCGAGATGGCAGGCAGCTCGACGATGCTTTTCCTGCCCCTCGCGCATTCCTTTGCCAGGGTGATCCAGGTGGGCTGCCTGGAGGCCGGAGTCGTCCTCGGGCACTGGCCGGATCCGAGCACGGTCATCCAGGGACTGCCGGAGTTCCGGCCCACCTTCCTGCTCGCCGTGCCGAGAGTGTTCGAGAAGGTCTACGACAGCGCGCAGCGCCGCGCCGCGGCCAGCCGGGCCAGGAGCATGATCTTTAGCGCGGCGGCGGAGACGGCAATCGCCTGGAGCAAGACCGCCGGGCATGACGCCGCCGACCGTGCCACTGCAGCCAGCGGCAGGACCGGCAGTGGCACCCCAGGTGATGGCCCCGGCAGTGGCACCCCAGGTGATGGCCCCGGCAGCGGCACCCCAGGCGACGGCCCCGGCAGTGGCACCCCAGGCGACGGCCCCGGCAGTGGCACCCCAGGCGACGGCCCCGGCAGCGGCACCCCAGGCGACGGCCCCGCCAGGCCTGGCCTGCGGCTGCGGCTGCGGCACGCGCTTTTCGACCGGCTCGTCTACGCCAGGCTGCGGGCGGCGGTCGGCGGCAAGGTGCGGTACTCGGTATCCGGCGGCGCGCCGCTCGGTGACCGGCTCGGCCATTTCTTCCGCGGCGCGGGCCTGACCGTGCTGGAGGGCTATGGGCTCACCGAGACATCGGCGGCCGCTACGGTGAACCGGCCGAGCCGCAACAAGATCGGGACCGTCGGCATGCCGCTGCCCGGAGTCAGCGTGCGGATCGCCGATGACGGCGAGATCATGCTCAGCGGGCCGAACATCTTCGCCGGCTACTGGCAGAACCCGGACGCGACCGCCGACGTGCTTGATTCCGATGGCTGGCTGCGTACCGGCGATATCGGCGATCTCGACGACGAGGGCTTCCTGCGGGTCACCGGGCGGAAGAAGGAACTCATCGTGACCGCGGGCGGCAAGAACGTCGCGCCCGCTGTGCTCGAGGACAGGCTCCGGGCGCACCCGCTGATCAGCCAGTGCATGGTTGTCGGCGACGGCCGGCCCTACATAGCCTGCCTGGTGACCATCGACGCCGACGCGCTCGGCTTCTGGAAGGAGCGGCACAACAGGCCAGCTACGGCATCGGCCGCGGATCTCGCCGGCGACCCGGCGCTCGTCGCGGAGATCCAGGCTGCCGTGGACGATGCGAACAAGGCGGTCTCCAGGGCCGAGTCGATCCGGCGGTTCAGGATCCTCGGCTCCGACTTCACCGAGCAGACCGGGCATCTCACTCCGTCGCTCAAGGTCCGCAGGAACGTCGTGATCGAGGACTTCACCGCCGATATCGAGGCGCTGTACAACTGACGGGGATCCCCCCAGCTCGACGAGCCATGTTCGAACTTGAGCCTCGAACGAAACTTAACTCGATCTTGACTTCTTTGGACGCCCAAGGTACCCAAGGTACCTAGCCCGCCGGAAAACGGGCGCTCGTACCCGGCAGCGAGGGCTGCGCTGGCTGGCCAGCCGGCCAGCCGGTCAGCCGGCCAGGATTCGCTGCAGCCGTCGCGCGACGAGTTCCCAGTGCCACTCCCGCTGCACCCAGGCCATGCCCTTCTCGCCCATCGCCGAGGCTGCAGCCGGGTCGCCGAGCAGCTGGATCAGCCGAGCGGCCACCGCTGCCACGTCGCCGCCCGGCACGACGTAGCCGGATTCGCCGGGCAGGATGGCGTCCGGCGCGCCGCCCGAGTCGCCGCCGATGACCGGCAGGCCCGTCGCGGATGCCTCCAGGTAGACAATGCCAAGCCCTTCGACGTCCAGGCCGTGCCGCCGGGTACGGCACGGCATCGCGAACACGTCGGCGGCGTCGTAGTAGGCAGGCAGATCCGCCCAGCTGACCGGCCCGGTGAAGACGACCGAGTCCGCCACCCGCAGCCGCCCGGCCAGCCGGCCGAGCCCGGCCCGGTAGGGCCCGTCCCCCACGAGCAGCAGCACCGGGCCGCCGGGCGCGCTCCCGGCCATCCGCCCAGGCGCGCCACCGGCCGCTCGCCCTGCCGCGGCACGTACCTGCGGCCAGGCCCGGAGCAAGGTGTCCTGGCCCTTGCGCGGCACCAGCCGGGAGACGCAGAGCACGACGGGGCGGCCGGCCAGCCCGAGCCGGCGCCTGATCGCGGCTCCCCCGGAGCCGGGCCGGAAGGCGGCCGTGTCCACCCCCGGTGCCAGCCTGACCATCCGCCCGGCGGCCTGCGCGGAGAGGGCCCGGGCCAGCCGCACCCGGAAGTACTCGCCCAGATAGGTCACGACATCGACTTCGTCGCCGATCCGGCGCAGCAGGGAGCGGGCGCCGGGCAGGGCCGCCCAGCCTGCCTCGTGGCCGTGCGTCAGCGCCACGATCCGCCGGGCGCCGGCCCGGCGCAGCGCCGGGGCCAGCAGCCCGAGCGGTGCTGCCGCGCCGAACAGCACGGTGTCGCAATCATGCTCGGCCAGGATGCCAGCGGCCCGGCGGGAAACGGACGGCACAGGCAGCATCAGCGAGCCCGGGTGCCGGATGACGGGGAAAGGCTGCCGCGCGTCGTATCCGGCGGAGTTCTCCCACGCGGACGCGTAGACGGTCACCGTCCCGGCCGGAAGCCTGGTGGCGAGCGCGTGCACGAATGACTGAATCCCGCCGCGGCGCGGCGGGAAGTCGTTGGTGACGATCAGGACCTTCGGCATCGCGCTCCCGTGCCGGTGATCCTAGCGGCCGGCCTGCCGCGACAGGCTTGCCGGGAGCGGCCAGGGGTCCGGGGGAGCCGGTTACCGGCTCCCCCGGATGGTCCCTGTCTCGCCGTCCGGGAGCGGCGCCGCCGCCGGCCGCACGTCCGTGCGGCCGGCGGCGCCCGGGTCAGGGCCGGACGGCGCCCATTAGCGTGCTCTGATACCAGCCGCTGAGCGCGATCTTCTCGACGGTTAGCCCGCTGTTCGGCGCGTCGATGAGCATGCCGCCGCCCACGTAGAGCCCGACATGCCCGGCACCGTTGAAGACGAGGATGTCACCGGGCTGCAGCTGCGATGTCGGCACGTGCGGCAGCGAGGCCCACTGCTCGTAGCTGGTCCGCGGGATCGATATCCCGGCGGCCGCCCACGAGGCCATGGTCAGGCCCGAGCAGTCGTAGGCGTCCGGGCCGGCCGCGCCGAACACGTACGGCTTGCCGATCTGGGCGTAGGCGAACGCGACAGCCTTGTCCGCCTGCGTGCCGGTCGGGCCCTTGTAGGTGGTGGTGCCTCCGCCGCCGCCGCCGCTGCTGCCGCCAGGGCCGACGCCCTGCTGCTGCGCCGGGGTGAGCTGGGCGAGCAGCGTCTTCTGCTGCCCGATCAGCTTGTTCAGTGACCTCTTCTGGCTGGCAAGGTTATTGCGGAGGGCGCCGATGGCGGTCTTGGCCCGCTTCGCGGCCTGCTGCGCGCCGCTGAGCTGGCGGGCCGCGGCGATGAACTGGCTCATCTGGGCGCTGTTGCTCGAGGACAGTTCGAGCAGGATCGATGACTGGTCGAGGATCTGCTGCGCGTCGCCGGAGGTCAGCATCGCCGCCACCGACGTCATGTTCCCGTTCATGTAGGCCTGCGCGGCGATCCTGGCGATCTCGGCGCGCATCGACCGGAAACGCTTGAGGTACCTGGCCGCCTCGCTGTTCACCAGCTTCAGCCGCCTGCTGGCCGACGTCAGCTCCTGCTGAACCTGGTTGTAACGCTGGTCGAGCTTCTCGGCCTTGGAGGTCAGCTGGCGGAGCCGGGCCTGCACCTGGCTGACGGTCGGCTGGGGCGCCGCGCCGGCCGGGCCGTCGGCTGCGACGACCACCCCGGCGGCGAGTATCCCAGCGATCATGACCGCTGCGCAGCGTCTCAGGGTGGTGCTAACGAATGGTCGCGTACCCACGTAAGTGACACGCTCCTTCTCCCACTGACCGCCTACCGGGTGAGCTGACGGGTTCGGGCTGTGGAAGGACGCCCTACGGCCAGGCCAGACTAGGCCCCTGGCCGATTCACCCCTGGAGATGCCGGGCAGCGCGCCCGGCGATCGCCCGATGGTTCCCCGGCTTCCCGCGCTGGCACACCGCGCCCGCGGAAACTCGGCGGCGGCCGATCGCCGTCGCCGCCCTGGCGACTGCTAAGCGATGCGGCTCGGAGCCTGACACTAGTGAAGATCAGCCGCCAGATTCAACCGAAACGCTCACTCTCGCCCGCCTTCTTGACCAACGCAAGAGAATAACGAACCCGTAACGAGACGCGCTTTCGCGAGCCGGCCAGACGCCTTTCGCGAGCCGGCCAGACGCCTTTCGCGAGCCGACCAGACGCCAGGACGGGGCAGGCGGCGCCCCTCGGCAGGACTGTCAGAGGCCAGTCCTACGGTGAACGCGTGACTACCGAGAAGGTGCTGAGCCCTGCCGCTGGCGGGCCGGCCCTGCCGCCGGAGCCCTGCTACCCGCTCGCCGGGTTGCCCCAGCCGCTCGCTGAGCTGGAGTTCGTCATCGTCGATGTCGAGACCACCGGCTGGCTGCCCGACCAGGCGAGCATCACAGAGATCGGGGCGGTCCGGGTCAGCGGCGGCCGGGTGCGGGCAGAATTCTGCACCCTGGTCAACCCGGGCCGGGCGATCCCGGCGGACATCACCGCGCTGACCGGCATCACCGATGCGATGGTGGGCCAGGCGCCGCTAATCGGCGCGGTGCTGCCCAGGTTCCTCGCGTTCGCCCGCGGCTGCGTGCTGACCGCCCACAATGCCGCGTTCGACATCGGCTTCCTCAGCGCGGCATGCGTGGCCTGCGGCGTGGGATGGCCGGACTTCCCGGTGCTGGACACGGTAACGCTTGCCCGGCTGGTGCTCGGTGCCGCTGAGGTACCCGACTGCAAGCTCCGCACGCTGGCGGACTTCCTCGGCGCAGGGACGGTCCCGTGCCACCGGGCGCTCTCCGACGCCATGGCCACCGCCGAGGTGCTGCAGGCACTGCTTCGCAGGCTCGCCGCCGCCGGGGTTCGCACGCTGGCCGAGCTCAGCGCGCCTGCCAGCCCTGGCGACGGCCCGGCGGCAGAGCCAGCCAGCAGCCCGCCGGACGACCAGCAGGCCAGCGGGCGACCAGCAGGCCAGCCCGGGGCGACGGCCGGCCAGCGAGTGACCAGCAGGCCGCCGGGCGACCAGCCGGCCAGCCCGGGGCGACGTCCCGCCAGCGAGTGACCAGCAGGCCGCCGGGCGACAGCCGGCCAGCCCGGGGCGACGTCCCGCCAGCGAGTGACCAGCA